>Ga0068860_100003719_pt1 | contig 15686 bp, 20 predicted proteins | sample KBSSwiS32_FD_66597 | JGI IMG/M metagenome (GOLD analysis project Ga0068860, IMG submission 66597) | Switchgrass rhizosphere microbial communities from Kellogg Biological Station, Michigan, USA - KBS Switchgrass S3-2 | ecosystem: Host-associated > Plants > Roots > Rhizosphere > Soil ... | reverse complement strand
GATAAGAACCGCTTCCGGACTTTGTCGGAAATTTGAGGGCTCAAGCTCGCGGCTTTCCGAACCGGTCGCCAACTCCCGATAAGTGTCGGGTGATCTCAATGGGTCGACGCAACACTCAATCGAACCCGACTTGCATTGAAAACAAAGGCCAAATCGCTCGCTAGCGTCAGATCAGCCGGAACACTATCCTGGCTAGGTTCTGACCGGGAGCACCCAAACAGATCACTTCTCCCGGGGAAGCAATGTCGAATCAACGCATGGGATGGTGTTGCATCGACCGATTAAGCTAGCATGCATAACCGGACAGGTGCCGTACTGAGAGTCCCGCCTATTTCAGTCGCTTCCAGATTAGTTCTTGGGAACGAACCATTATTCCGCCTCGCAGGTACGGTTTTGCCACCAGGAGGGTGAGCCGATCCCCGTCCAGTTTGACCAAGCGCGTCAGATCGGTGCCGACATCGTTTGGCGTCGAGGCGGCTTCCACGTGGTGAACCACTTTTTCCCCAGTAAATGTGCAGCGTCCGGCATATGCGGTCATGGACGCAAACGCCTCAGCTCTTTCGTTTCTTCCACCGCACCAGCGCAATCCAATAGGACACTCGTAGGTTCAGAAATATTTTGGCACAATCCTGAAATGCAAAACCGATGTCCTGTTCCTCCTCAAAGAACACCCCGATAAGTCGGGATCGTCGTTGTTGGTCGAATAGTTCCTGGCTAGTTTCCATCAAGCGAATTGTGAGCAGCTTTTCTCACTTGACCTACAGAGATGAGCCAGGAATTTGTAACCATTAGGAGTCGCGTTACCCTTCTTTTTTATTCAGCATCACGACGCTCGTCTGAGTGATCTCAGGAGCTGACTAGAGGTGATACGCAGCAGCACAAGAAAGTGCAATTCGCATACTCCCCATGATTGGCACGCTTCCTTTTGCGTGGTTGACAACTTGCCTAGAAGTCTTGCCAGCGGCTTAAAATTCACACTCTTAACTGCAGATGGCCTAGCGGCATGCGAAAATTGGCCATCATCTTGCGAAAAGCGCAAGTGGGATGGCATTTCCCTCGGCGATACAACCCGCATTATTCGGATGCAAGTGATCTCCGCTGTCGTATGCAGGAAGCAGTTGCGTAGGATGACTTGGGTCCCGCAAGACCGCATCGAGATCCACCACACCGTCGAATTCCCCACTGCTGCGAACCCAGTCGTTAACTTTTTGACGTACGGCTTCCCTCTCGGAAGTATAAAAAGCAGCTACCAGCCCCTCGAAGGCGGAGTTCTCAAACGGCGGGTTTGTCGTTCCGATAACACGAATGGCCTTTCGATGGCCACGCGCGATGAGCTCACGATAGCCAGAAATGATGTCCTCAGCATTTACCTTCTCACTGGGAGGAGTGAACGGGAACGCCGGGAAAAGAATGTCATTGATACCCAGACCCACGATGACGTACCTGACGCCTGCTTGAGCTAACACGTCACGTTCGAACCGCGCCAGACCCGCTTGGCCCAGGCCTGCTCCAAATGGGTTGTCAGCGCCTTTCGGGCTGCCATGCAGCAGGCGATTGCCGATGATACCTTCATTCAGGACGCCAATCTCCGCATTCCCTCCAGCAACTTTCTGCACACGCTCGGCAAGCACGTCAGGCCAACGTCCGTTTGTGTCCGCCGTGGTTCCGTCTCCATCGGTGAGCGAAGAGCCAAACGCCACGATGGCTGCTGCGCCCGACGAAGCCTCGACATCTACCCCGGTCAGGAATGGCCAGGAGTGAATGGCCTTGGCCACTGGAAATTTCACGGTGGCTGTTGAGTCTCCTGTTTCAGGAGATACATAGCTGGTCTGCTTCGCCATACTGTGTGACGTCTTCGCCTCCGTGCTCTGAGGAAGAAATAAGCTGATTGCCAAATCCGACAGCGCCGGTACGTCCAGCCCAATCGGATCGCTTACCACCATCGAGCCCGCCGCAACCGTCGTCGACGATTTTCCGTGAAACTTCAGCATCCGGTCGGAGCGCGGATCGATCTCCGCGCCGCGGGTCCGGCGAGCAATGCGTGCGCCCCCGATCACCAACGGCCCGTCTCCATAAACGTTGGAGACCTTGATTCTGACCTTTCTTCCACCTGCGCTGGTGTGCACGATGAGGCGCAGGCTTTGGTTCCGATAGGTCTGGAGAGACTTTGGCAGAAACGGCTGCGCGGCTGTGGCCCAAGTTCCGATCCACTGTTTGGCGTCCCGATCAGCGTCAGCTGAGGTGCTGCTTGAGGCTGTAGAACCCATATTGGCGGGCGCTGCTTCGGCCGCCAAGAGCAGTGCAGTCGCACAAGCAATCCATGCTTTGAAGTTCCAACGCTTGCGAGCTGCCAGGATTCTTTGATCGTTCTTGTTCATGGGTTCATTCTCCTGAATCGTTTGCCGTTGACGCCGTGTGGGCCCTTGGTTACTATAAGTCAGTCAACTGACTATATGACGGATTGATGCCAAAAACGAGAGCAGACAGCCGAATACGGCTCTTACAAGCCGCCGAGAAGACCACCTATCTATTCGGGTTCGGCAGCACCTCGATTGCCGACATTGCGAAGGAGGCCAGGATCCCTCTTGGCAACGTCTACTACTACTTCAAGAGCAAGGACGAGATCGGCGGAGCCATCGTTGAGCTGCGCGTTTCGCGATTCAAGAAACTGTTGCAGGATCTTGGAAAAGTGGATTCCCCCAAGGAGCGGCTATGTGGATTTGTGGACATCAAGATCAAAAACCGTGAAGCACTCGCGCGCTGTGGCTGCCCTGTCGGAACCCTGTGCTCCGAACTGCAAAAATATGGCGGCGCGGCCGCAAGAAAATCGAGGGCCCTGTTCTCGGAAGCCCTAGTCTGGATGGAGAACCAATTCGAGGCGCTTGGCAAAGGAGCCGAATCCCGGGGACTCGCCCTACATCTTCTATCCGCAACGCAAGGCGTATCCGTCCTCGCTCACACTTTCCGTGATTCAGGCATGATCGAAATGGAGGCCCAGCGGCTCAAGGAATGGATTCGAGCGCTCTAGAATGTGCACTCTGAAGTTCATCTCTTACCCACCGCAAGTCCTCGGGCTCGGCCAAACTGGCCGCGTTCTCCCCATCAAAAATCGCCGATTTTCCGTTTTCCTGAGCTCAGGGTTTGTCTTACATTCGGAGCACCTGAGACTGCTTGCTACGCCCGAGAATCGGTGGTCTACGAGGTGCCACGAGCGCTTCAAGCAAAGCTGCCATTCAATCTTAGCCGCGTCGGTATTCTTTTCTGAAGGGCCGATGCATTCTCCTCTTGTCCGAGGTAGATCCAGACCCACAAAGCGAACGCCTGCCAAGCCTTGGAACTACTCGCGAACAATTAGGAGAGCACATGAACAAAGCTCAGATGCTACGCCTGTTACAGGAATATCCGCTTGATGATGAATTCGAGTGGAAATGGTTCGGGACGTTCAAGTTTCCGGACTCAACCACGCTACAAAATGCCGGCAAGGTTCTTCTGAAATGGCGGAATGAACTCGAGGAATACGAGGGAACGGATCGCTGAACCTCATTTGGATAATGGAATGCAGTCGGATCGGAATCTGTTTTCACGTTGTCGCTGGCGGTCATAGGATCAATGATAAAAAACGTTGGATGAACCGTTCGCAGGAACTAGGAGGTGTGGGCGCTTTGCACCGGTACTGGGGCGATGGATGTGTACTTATGCATTTCCCAACACACTTTAGATCCGACAGCGCGTTCGACTGCGACGACAGGTTCGCCGGCATGATTTGGCCCATTTCGGACCACCTTCTTCAGCGTATGGGCGTTCGCGGGTGCTGCATTGGAGCACAGCCCGAATGCCAACTGTGGTCGCGTAAGTGCTAGCTCCATCTAGACCAAGGTAAGCAGAGGCACACCCCGGCGCATGGACCAGAGTATTTAGTGAAGCTATTTTTTCAATAGTTCAGATTGGATACGACTTCTTGAGCCTTTAAGCTATCGGATTCGTTCAAGTACTGCATCGTGCTAGACATTGATCTGTGCCCCAGATAGCTCTTGATTTGACCCGGCATTTTGCTTACGTCCCAAATAGCCATCGCGGTTGAATGTTTAAAAGCATGGAAGTGAGCTTTGCGGCGATGGATTCCGGCCAGGCGACAGTGCCGCTTCATGAATTGATCGCAATGCTGGCGGCTCGGAGGAAAGGCGCTCCGACGCGATGGTTGAAAAACATTTTAAGAAAGGTGGGAGACGCAACGCAAATGGAGCGTGAATGAGATAGAGATCCAGATACTTGAGCCCAAGTCTGTCTAGACTCGCTTCGAAAGCCGGTTCGACGCGTTCGGGCCGGTGATTGGAGTTCCATAGCTTTGTGGTGACAAAAATGTCTTCGCGAGCGACCCCTCCGCCGGCAAGTCCTGCTTGCAACGCCTTGCCTACCTCGTGCTCGTTCCCGTATCGTTCCGCGCAATCGAAGTGTCGAAAACCGGCTTCCAATGCGTCTCTGGTCGCAGTTATCGTCAGGGCTGCGTCGGGAATTAGGGTGCCGAAGCCAAGTGCGGGCATATGGCCAGCACCGTGGTTCAGTGGAATTCTCGTCATCCGCAGATCAGAAGGAGCATTCATTGGTTACACCTCGAAGCTATTTTTGCGTCCAGCGGGACCGCTCGATGCGCTTAGATGCAAGTGCCGCAGACTAGACACACCTATTGATTGGTCGCGGCGCCGGACAAGTGGTTTTGGCGAGATTTTCACTTTTCCGGTTACGGCGTTCTACCGGGAGTTGGTCTGACTTTGAGCGCCCGACCTTTTTGAAGCGTTATGAAAACTGGAGGGACAAATGTTCTTCTCGACTTGCGGGGCGGGCTACACGACTGCTCAATCTTTCAATCTTTCTCACGATGCCGTGCGATACCGGACAGTATTCAGAATTGCCAAGAGCGATCGTAGGATCTCTAAGTTCCACGAAGGAAACTCCTGGGCCCTGCAGATTGAAGCTCGCGTGGAGTCAACCTATGGTTACGATTGTGATTCTAGGCTCGGTAGCCGTTGGGGGTTTGTTGGCCGCGACAGGATACGGTATTTGCCGAAATGAAATTCTCGCACTCAAAAATCGCCGGCCTAACAGGCGGCTTCTATTATCGACGGGTAGTGCCACAAGAGAACATGCAGTCTAATTCCAGAACGAGGAAACTGAAATCTAACGCTGATTGGGTTATTGCGCTCGACTATGGCGCGGTTGGCCTTACAGCCTCCAGTCTGGCCGTGTTAGTCATTCAGCTTGTCTTTGCTGGGGACCCGTATCGGCGTGGGCACAGCATATGGGTTGTTGCCGCGTTGGTTGGATTTGTGGTTCATGTCTGCACAAGTCGCATTCTTCTCAGGTCGCGGGATGCAAGAATTTACGAAAATGTGAATGCTCGTGAGCATGGCACGCGGTTGAATGCGATACGAGCTGCTGGCCAGGAGGCTGTTTCAAGTCGTCCAACTCCCGAGTCGCGTAACCGGACATTGAGACCTCCGACGGCCACGACACAACCTTGGATATGCTCTTTAAGTGGTTTGGAAGTTTAAACCCACGCTGGTGCCTGCAAAAATCAGCGTCCTTTATCTTTTTCAAGCATCTCACCACTGCTGACATGGATTTCCTGTATGACAAGCTGGGTTGTTACTTGTCCTGAATGCAGTCACACTTTCACGCACACTGTGATTGGAGCTGCACTGTTGGAACAGGCCCACCGGGACCCGTTCAAGATTCTTCCCAGACCCCAAATCCTACGAGCCGATGAAGGGCGGATCTGCCCAAAATGTAAGAAGGAATCTCTGTACGTCCGCTCCCAACTGTTGTACCGGGCGAGATGAGCTTGGCCATGTTTCGGAACCCGATATGAAATTCCGTTCATTTGGCAGGCCGCTTGGGATGTTTGGCGCACACATGGACCTTGAACGTTTCATCGCGCCGCCGCTCATAGTTCCTTCATTTCGTAAAGCGTGTCGCCGATGGGGGGTCCTGAAGATTTGAACTGCCAGCCACACGCGGAGCACACCCAGCCCTGAAAAAGCACTTTTTTAAACCATACCAACTCTCGGGGCATGATGGCCGGATTCTACACTCGGACGTTCGATTTGTGCAGAACCCAGAAGCGGCGTTACGAAGGTCCGTTGCCCAGTGTGTTGGTCAAGAATTAAGTATTGTCCGGGCGATGAGAGCGCGAGTCTTTGGATGCGAATCTTGGCGGCTTCAAGGGTTGCCACCGCTTCGCGCCAAAGTACATCACCACCATTGATTTTGAAAATGTCTAGAGAAGGAACCATGATTTGTCCACCTCCCTATTTGGGACGCACCTTTCTACCAATTCAGCGACACCCAGTTCTGTCACGTTTGAGACAGTTGTGTGATCGGCGAAAGGCCACTTGCTTCAGTAGGTCAGGGTCAGGCAAGCTCTAAGAACGGAAATCAACCTAAGACGCTTCATTTGAGCGGTATACGATTCCCGCCCCGCAAAACGTTCAAGCTGTCTGAGCTTGTATCGGAACAAAGGACTCAGCATCCACAATATGAAAGACATCATTCGGCCCTTCTCTGAGGAAGAGAGACTTCAAACAGGCTGCGGCGCGGCGTTTGGACATAGCGGTTGTCCAACCACAAGACTTGCTAGTTCTGATCGGGGTCTTTGGCCGCAACGGTAATGTCGACGTGAGCGCCCTGCATCAGTTTTACTTCGTCACCGTGCTCGTCGGTCAATGAATTTTCAATACGTAGGTTTCGATAGCCGAGGTCGGCCCCATCAACACGAATCTGTGCTTTTTCCGGCTGGCTTGGGCCTACAGATGGAATTAACTTCTCAACGGTGCCTGGCATGATGGTACTGGCAGGTCCGGGAATTCGTGCAACATCCAGATTCAGTTCCGCAATTCTGGCGGACTTAGATATACGCGGCTCGTCTATTAGCTTCTGGACGATCTCAGCCGTTTCCTTGTCTTGTTTCTTCTTGAGCATACGTCTTACCCGATGAAAAATTCGCGGTCTGCTGATAGCGATTCTTCTACGCTCTCCGTACGAGCCAAACGATCAAGCAAATAATCACTAGGGTGCCGATCAAACCGTATCCGAACATTGGTGTCTCCTGCTCGTTTTCCTAAGTTCTGGTGCAAGTTCCACTTTGGACCCATCAATTCAAGTAGACCCGCTGATGCGAGGGTCTGCGCGACGTCCAATTGCTTGAAGGGCTCTGGAAATCCTCTCCGTGATTGTGGCGTTGAATTGCGAGGGCAGCCAGATGCGTTACTCGCTCAATCAGTTGTAGTTCGAGCGGCACCGGATCCCGCGAAACGCAGTTGTACATTTCGAGCCAGCCCAAAGGAGCTTCATCCCGCAAAGGAATGCTGGCAGACCAAAAAACATGAAGGCCGAATCGCGCGGCGCGTTTGGTAATTATAGAAAGGTCGTGTGCCTGGTCATCGGCCAGGGTAATGACGGAAACCAGAGTCGCTATCTGAAGATCGACCGCCACGCACAATCTGTTCAACACTCCGGGAAGCGGTGCGCCCATCGAAATCAATTCGAGAATCCCGTTTTCTCCATGCAGAAGGGTCTGTTTTGTGCAGGGGAATCGCCGACGCAACAAAAAGCCGTTCGACGCCGATTTGGCACCAGGACTGTGATCAGCCATAAAGTCACCTCATCGTCGATCTACCGCGAATCTTAGGACGAGCCAACAGTAGCGGTCTGTCCACTTTGGGACACTCTTCAAAGAGAGGTGCGCTAGCGTGGCGGCAAGAGCCTTTGTGATACCGGTTCCTGGGCCAGCTATTCGAGGAGAAACAGACTTGCTTTTGTGTTTATTGGTACAGACAGGCAAACCGCGGCCTACTAAAGTTGCTTCATTAGCAGGCCCAGTGCGACAAAGACAGGTTTACGTATGTGGCGCAGAAATTGTCCAGTTTGTCGGCAACCGTTGGAAAAGAAGCATCCCGTGGACACGGTCCCGTGCTCGTGCGGTAAGTTCGTCTGGAGGGGATAGTGCACTGAGCTAAGTTTCGACACGCCGTTGGCGTTGGGCAGGTCCGAGGTTTCCACCTATCCGATTCCTGCGGTTATCAGGAACTAGCTGGTGCGGCTTGGGTCGATCGAACCATGCTCGGGGTGTCAAACCCTGGTGCTTATTTGCTTGACAGTGTGGCTGGTGCTGAGAGCTTAAAGGAAGAACTTCAGCTTAGGACACATTGAGGCTTCTAGTCAGATTGTTGAGGTTTCAGCACATGTTAAAAGGTCATACAGAAAACGAATATCATCTTACCCCGCAAGGATGGCTCAAGGGCAGTTTCTGGGTCTGCGGCGCCAAGATTGAAGATGTACCTGCACCCTCCGTTCGTGTCGAAAGCTGGATCGAAGAAATAGACGGCCCTTCTGGTGGCGCTCTGCCTAAGGTTTCCTGGCGAAGAATTTGGGAATCGGATTCAGCTACTGAGCACGCCAAGCTAGAATTGCGCCAAAGATTCCCGCTTCCAGAATACCGCCCCCGGGAAAAGCCCTAAGGAAAATTCACAGTGGCCGACGACCCGATAGACGCTGCAATCTTGCGGTCAACGGTATCGTTGACGTCGAAAGGTTCGTACGCGGGACAGCTCGGTACCGGACATGGCGTGCGGTAAGCGTCGTCCACTTGCGCTGATCATTGATCGGTGGCACGGAGGCCACGGTCATGAAGCAGAAGCCCAATTCCAGAAGGAGAAGCAACAGTAACAAGTCCATCCTGCGCTTGCCCGACCTTGAACACGCCAACGCCGCGGTGTTGAACAGCCTCAAACGCAGTGGACGCAAAGCGGGGTTAACGAAAGGACCGACATTGCATTCCTGTACATATCCCGAATCCTTAGGTGCATGTGCGCATCCTTCGAGGCTCCTAAGAGGAGATCCTGAGAAGCCGGCACAGCTCATCGCACTCAAGAACTATTTTCTTGAAGGGGGTTTTCTACTAGCGATCTGAAGTACTGTAAATAGTGAATACGTACAGCTGTCTTACCTGATGATTAACTTATGATCAAAAGGCTGGCCGATCTCTACTGCCAGCTCTCGCGCTCCGAAACTGCGAACGAATCTTTTAACGGAGATGCACACCTCCACGTTGTTTTGCTCGATCCATCGAGCGAGCGTTCAGGCAGAAGAATTACCGCTTAGCGCCCGGCGGCGGCGCTGGCCGTGACCGGTTTGTAGCCGCACGTGCCAGCTTTGCGCATGGCATCGAGTGCCTCGGTGTTGGTCATCAGCGGGGTGGTCTGGCAACTGCGCAAGGCGCCGCCCGCAGCGAACGCCAGAGCGATTGCGGCGGCCGAGACATTGTCCGGCATCTCGGTGATGAGCACGGCGTCAGACGGTCCGAACGCGAAGTACGAGTCCTTGATCTTGCCACCGAGCTTCTCAACCGGCGCGCGGACAGCTTCGAAACGGTCTTGCGGATTGGCAATGAGCCGCGCGAGGGCTTCAGAGGTGTAGCTGACTTGATGAAGAAAGAACGGCATGGGGGACCTCCTTAAACCGAATCTCCAATGGAACCTAGGTTTCGGCCAATATACACCCAACCGCGAACGCTGTTAACGTTTCGTTTCACATGTCCCGAATTCCAACTGTGAAAAGTTGGAGAACGACTGGCGCTTCGCCAGATGATTCGCAGATGGCGGCGCACAACCAGAGGTCAGAAGCAGCCGCCAGCTGAGACTCTCAACTCTCGAACAAAGAGAAGAGATCGAAAGGGTATGTCGCCGCCTATCCCGAATCAAATTGCGACGAATTTGTGCGCGAGGGGCGAGAAACATGGCTGCGGCGGTAGCTGTTCTTCGACCAAGAAGAGCGTTTGACTCAACGTGGTTAAGCCCACTCAGAGTGGTAGACTCTGGGCGCGTACACTAGCGACTTTTCATGGGGTTTGCAGATGCGATTTGTGGTAAAGCGACTCCTTTTGGGTGTCATCCTAATTGCATCGGCTTCCGCCGCACTGCTGTTGTCCGATATGGGACACCGGACCAATGGTTTGCGGGACATAACGCACGTTGGGCTGCTCCAGCACGCTTCGACAATGCTGTTGGACGAGGGAACTCGCGGCGCCATAGACGGCCTGGCAAGCAACGGATATGTGGAAGGGAAAACGATTGTCATAGATAGGTTCAACGCACACGGCGATATTTCTGTTGGCAATTCTATAGCCAAAGAAATGGTCAATGCTCGTTACGAGCTGTTGCTCACCATGAGTACTCTCTCCTTGCAGGCAGTCGCAAACGCGAATCGTGGCCGCAAGACCATTCATGTATTCGGCCTGGTTGCCGATCCGGTAGCGGCAGGCGTGGGGATCAGTCGCAGCAATCCACTGGACCACCCACGCAACCTGGTAGGCATCGGTAGTCTCCTTCCTGTAGAAGACGCCTTCAAAATCGCCCGCCAGATGTTCCCGGCACTCAAGAGAGTGGGAGTAGCCTGGAATCCAGCCGAAGCCAATTCGCGAGCTTTTGTGGAAAAAGCGCGCGAGGTCTGCCACACACTGAAAATCGAATTACTAGAGGCGAATGTCGAAAACTCGAATTCCGTGCTTGAGGCCGAAGACTCACTGGTAGCCCGAGGAGCGGAGGTGTTATGGATAGGCGGCGATGTGACCGTCAGCGTTGCGGCCGACTCAGTCGTTTCCGTCGGACGCAGAGCTCACATCCCGGTGTTCAGCATCACACCGGGTAAACCTGACCGCGGGACCCTCTTTGATTACGGCGCTGATTTTTACCAGATCGGTATAAAAACAGGTGAGCTGGCATCGAGAATTCTGCGCGGCGCCGATCCGGCTCAAATACCCATCACAAATGAGATTCCCATTTCGTTCGTGGTGAATACGAAAGCGCTCGAACATCTCAACAACCAGTGGCGCATTCCAGATGACATTCTTCGTCGCGCCAGCATCGTCGTAGACGATCAGGGGATTCACGACAGGACCGTCGCGGGCGCGATGAAAGCACAGGCTGCCGCCACTAACTGAGCCCCATGCAGATCACCAAACGATTGGTCGGCAACATGGTTGAACTCCGGGTCGAAGGACGCCTGGACGTCTACTGGGCGGATCACCTTGCTGCGGCGGTTGACCAGGAAATTCGCCAGGGGTCGCACCACATACGGCTAGACCTTTCACCCGTGGCCTTCATGAGCTCGGCAGGCATTGGTGTGCTCGTAAGGTTTTACCGGGAGTTGAACAGCATTCAGGGATCGTTTGCGATCTCGAAATGTTCCCAGGGTGTCCGAAAAATTCTAGAGATTTCGAAGCTCGACGTATTGCTTGTCACCAAACCGGAGGTGGAATCTTCGCTGTCAGACGATGCCGGCCAAAGTTCCACATTGCCAGCTCTATCCCCGGTAACGATCAAGCAGACCGAGCGTTCGGGAGTGATCTATGAAGTCCATCCACTGGCCGCTGAGTCCACGCTCGAATGTCGCGCATTCGGAAATGCCAGCCTGTTCGAACGCGCTGCGTTCGCCAAGGAGCACTGCCGTGCCATGCAGTTCTCCGATTCCACTTTTGCAATCGGACTGGGAGCGCTCGGCGAGAATTTTGAAGATTGCCGGGGACGTTTCGGAGAATTCATCGCCGCAGGAGGCGCGGTCGCCTATTTGCCCACCGATGGAACGAACGTTCCAGACTTTCTGTTAGGCGGTAGAACAACTCCAGAGGTGCAGGTCTGCTACGGCATAGCTTGCGATGGGCGCAGACCCCACCCCTTTAGCAGCTTGATTCGCTTCGAAGCCAAGAAAAACGGCGCGCCCGTAGCTTTGACGCTTCTGCTTGAGTCCTGCCTGGAACTTGCTGGCAGCGAACAAGTCGGCATCCTCGCCATCGCAGAGTCTGCCGGCTTGGTCGGAGCCGCTTTGCGTCGTTCGCCGCTCCTCGCCGACTTTGAACCTGAAGCCTTCGAACTCCCCCGCATTCGCGATTGGCTCACCTTCACAGCGGAACGTGCCTACACGAAAAGCGTCGTGTTGTTGGCCGGTATCGCCGTGCGCGGAGGTGCGAACACGCTGGCGCACGTTACTCGGCCATTTCCGAACCCTGCAAGTTCGGCTCCCACCGTTTTCGGTCACTTCCATGCCGCCGCTTTTGGCTATCGCCCGGTACAAAAGGGACAAATTGACCTGAACGCCTCGATCAAAACCCTGTTCGAAGGGCAAGCGCTTGAGGGCGTCCTTCACTTGTTACACGACGACCGAGCCATATCTGCTGCCGGACAGAGCGAATTCATTCGTGGCGCTTGCTGGATAGCGCCGATTTCCAAAATTTCAGTAGAAGGCGCCCCGGCATGAGTTTGCTGCTGGGAGCACTGACCCTGGGATTCATCTTTTCCCTCATCGCCCTTGGCGTCTTAATCAGCTTTCGAATTTTTGCGTTTCCCGACATCACCGCCGATGGGTCGAGCACGCTCGGCGCGGCACTGGCAGCGATGTTGCTCGTCAACAATGTGAATCCCGTGCTCGCGACCGCTGCCGGCTTTGCCGGCGGCTTTCTTGCCGGCGCAATAACGGGAATTTTGGCGACGAAATGCAAAATCAACGGATTACTGGCCGGCATTCTGGTGATGACCGGGCTGTATTCCGTAAACCTCCATGTCATGGGCAGAAGCAACGTCTCTTTGCTCGGTTCTTCCACGTTATCGACCTACGCCGAGCGAATGGGTATTGCATTAACGCACGGCCGCAATCTCAACGTGATGAGATGGGAGATCACTCCCTTGGAGGCTTCGCTCGTGGCCGCATCGTTCCTGTTGGTTGTCGTGGCGGGTGCGGTCATGTACCTCTTCTTCCACACCAACCTGGGCACCGCAATGCGCGCAACTGGAGACAACAGTGAAATGGTCCGGGCGCTCGGCGTAAACGATGAAAACATGATTATCCTTGGGCTTGCCGTTTCCAACGGCTTCATCGGCTTGGGTGGAGCTTTCCTTGCGCAGTATCAGGGTTTTGCCGACGTGCAGATGGGTATTGGGATGGTGGTGTGGGGATTGGCCAGCGTCATTATCGGTGAGGCATTGGTGGGCACCCGCCAGCTCGGGCTCGTCATCACGGGAGCAGTAATGGGATCAGTTCTGTTTCGGTTGATGGTGGCAATCGCATTGCGTTTGGGATTGAATCCCAATGACCTGAAACTTGTTACTGCTGTGTTTGTGTTTGTGGCACTTGTCGCTCCGAAGTTGCTCAAACGGCCTAATCTCCTCAAGCCCCGGCCATCCCATGCTTGAAATCCGGTCTGTCAGCAAAACATTCAACCCAGGCACGCCCAACGAACTGCGCGCTCTCCAGGCGGTCAGCGTCGGAGTGGAAGATGGCTCCTTCATAGTTATCATCGGCACCAACGGTTCCGGAAAATCTACTTTGCTTAATGCTGTGGCTGGCTCATTTTGTGTCGATTCTGGACTAATTTCTGTCGCTGGCAAAGACATCACCAGCTGGCCGGAACACCGGCGAGCCAAGCTCATCGGCCGTGTTTTCCAGAATCCGTTCAGTGGTACAGCCGCTAACATGTCGATCGCCGAAAATTTGGCGCTGGCCGCATTTCGCGGCAGGCCCCGGCGGTTAGGTTGGTCGCTGCGGCGTGGTTTGCTCGACACATTGCGTGATCGTATATCCGAACTGAACATGGGTCTTGAGGATCGCCTGAAAAATCCCATTGGTTCGCTTTCGGGCGGCCAACGGCAGGCACTCACATTGCTCATGGCAACCTGGCTACGACCCGAAGTCCTGCTTCTCGACGAGCACACCGCTGCGCTCGATCCCAAAAGTGCCGACCAGGTGATTGCGTTGACCGATACGATCATCAAGCGCGACACATTGACCACCCTGATGGTCACTCACTCCATGCAGCAGGCTGCTAACCTCGGGGACCGCCTCCTCATGATGCACCGCGGCCGCATCATTCAGGACTTTCACGGAGCGGAAAAGAAGCGCATTCGCGTGAATGATTTGCTGGCGCGATTCGAAGAGGTTCGGCGAGCTGAATTGCTCGACCAGAGCGCCGCCGATATGCTGCGCCGCGCCTACATCTGATCAGCCCATCTCAGCGGAACATCATCACTGTTGCGTCGGCACGAAATAGATGATGCTTTCGCCAGCTCCCCGCTTTCAGCAACGGCGACACCGTCGACTGTGGTTGGAACTGCAATCGCAAAGAACGGTTCCTGCATAGTTTGATTTTCAACCATGAAAGCATGCTGAACCCAAGAGGTAATCGCCATTATGGAGTTCATGGTGAGAAGAGGAACTAACACGAACAGGATTCCAATTCTCCAATCGAACGTGAAGACAGCGCCAAAATAAATGTAGTACCGCGTCACCCCCCAGACCATTCGTTTCCGGTTCTTTTCATCGCCCCTAGCCCTAAAGTAGGCATATGGAGCAAATCCCAAGGCCGTCCAAATGTTGTCCAAAAGATACCAAAAGAAATCCAGCGGACTAGTTCGATCGTAGCCAAGGGAGGACGCATTATCGTCGAATCCGCCGTTCTCTTTATGGTGGAGACGGACATGAACGGTGCGACCCAACTCTGGAAGGTCCCCATACAGATATCCAAGAAGGAATTCGACGTAGCGGCCGAAGACTTTAAGTACTTATGAGAAGTACCCTTGGGGGCGGTGTGCCTCTAAGTGTTTGGCACTGAACATCCTCACAGAGCGCCGGGCCTTAAGACCATAGAGGGAAAGATAGAAAGCGATCACGCGCAGAAGCCGAGGTTTCCCTAAAACGAGTTGGATCACGAAAATCGGCACGGCGGTAAGGGTGAGAGAGACCATGCTTCGTAACGCGGGAGTGTCTCGGGAATCCCGCAGAACTTCTTGGCCGAGCCGGTCGATCAAGCGGTCGTAAGCCCGGGAGAGGAATTGATACCCGTCGCGTAAGGGACGAATCCTCCTGAAAAGGATCGCCGCACCATAGCATCCAAAGGAAAGCGCGGCCACTAGTGATACGGCAACAATGCTTGCCAAAGCCAGGACGGCTGCCAATGTCCGAAGTAGGAGTTTGGATATGACCTGCAAGCCTCAACGCATGCCAATCGGTCTTTGAGCGAGTGCCTTTTAGCGCGTCGTTCAAATCTTCTGCTGTTAACTTGGCTATAAATTACATGCTTATAGCTAAACAATCGACGTGCTTCGTGGTGTGATATGGGAAAGGATTCTATGCTCAGGGAATGCAAAGTTCCAGCGTTGAACGGCTGTGCCTGGGAAAACGCGGGAATCGTGCTGGTGAAGCCCTAGTGCGCCGAATATCAGGTAACTGGACAACGCCCACTGTCTGGGTAGAATAGGCCTCTGTCTGAGAATCCAAGTTCAGGAGCCCTTGGGCAACCCTTGTGGCCATTCCTCGCGTCAACGAGAAGCATAAAATCATTGAACACTACAACGTCGCTAGCCCTTACTACTACTCCCTGTGGGGCGAGCATCTGCACCACGGCTACTGGGTTCGTGGCGACGAATCGAAAGAAACCGCGCAGATCCAGCTCATCGAGCATCTCGCGCAGCTCGCAAACATAAAAACCGGGTCGCGCATTCTGGACATCGGCTGCGGCTTTGGCGGTAGCAGTCTGTATCTCGCGAAGAAGTACGCTGCCATCACCACAGGCATCACCATTTCTCCCGTTCAAGTGCAAATGGCTAAGGAAGCGGCGGCCAAGTCGAAGCTAGACGCCAGCTTTT
>Ga0068860_100003718_pt1 | contig 15687 bp, 14 predicted proteins | sample KBSSwiS32_FD_66597 | JGI IMG/M metagenome (GOLD analysis project Ga0068860, IMG submission 66597) | Switchgrass rhizosphere microbial communities from Kellogg Biological Station, Michigan, USA - KBS Switchgrass S3-2 | ecosystem: Host-associated > Plants > Roots > Rhizosphere > Soil ... | reverse complement strand
GTCGGTCTGCGGACAAGGAGCAGCGTGATGCTGACTGGACTGTCGACTCCGGGGACGGCCAGGCCCACGACTCGGACCTGCCTCGTTGCGGGCTGCGGCTGCCGCGACGCGCGGGTGCTGTCCCGCCGCCACGCGGCCTTCATTGCAGCGCGAGCCCGGGCGTCGGGCCAGACCAGTGACCGGATCATCGCGGCCGAGGACACCTGGCGGTTGCCGCCGATGGTCCGCGAATCGTGATGAGTGTCGCCCTCCATCCGATGATCTTCGATCGCCTCGAAAGGACCCTTCAGATGAACGACCTCGCCCCCGTCTCTCTCGCTTCGATCCGCCTCGACGAGCTTCGTCGCGAGGCGGACGCCGAGCACCTCGCCAACCCGGCACGCCGGCGAGCCGGCGCGCCCCCCGCTCTTTCTCGTGAAAGCGCCCTCGCGATCTGGATCTCCAGGCTCCAGGCCGGACTTCTGCGATGAGGACCCCGATCGTTGTCCCGCCTCGGGGAGGAGGCCCGTCGACAACCGCCTCAAGCGCCGTCGACGTCCTGATCGTTGGAGCAGGGCAGGCCGGCCTGGCGATCGGCCAACACCTCCGGTCATCCGGCCTGTCCCTGGTGCTCGTCGACCGCAACCCGCGGATTGGCGACAGCTGGCGGGCGAGGTACGACTCGCTCACGCTGTTCACGCCACGGGCATACAGCGCGCTCCCGGGGCTGGTCTTTCGGGGGCCGCCCGACGGCTATCCGACCAAGGACGAAATGGCCGATTATCTCGAGCTCTACGCGACGGTCTTCGGTCTTCCGGTTCGCCTCGGCGTGACAGTCGACCATCTCAACAAGGGCGACGACGGATTTGTCGCGTCACTCTCGAACGGCGACGTGATCCGGGCGCGGGCGGTGGTCATCGCGACCGGAGGTTTCGCAACGCAGCGGATTCCGGCCCTGACGAGCGGCTTCGCGCCGGCTGTCCGGCAGCTCGCGTCGTCGTCGTACCGGTCGGCTTCGGACGTGCCGGCGGGAACCGTCCTCGTCGTCGGCGATGGCGCGGCGGGCCGTCAGATCGCGGCCGAACTCGCCACGACACGGACGGTGCTCCTCGCCGCCGGCAGCAGTCCGCATCCGATCGTCCGCGATCGGCTGCTGGGCAGGAGCCTGTTCTGGTGGCTCGACCGAACGGGACTGCTCAACGCTTCGCGGACGAGCCGGATCGGTCGCCGGATGATGGCCAAGGACTCCATTCCGCGCCCTGACCTTGACCTGCGCATCCTCGCGCGTAACGGCGTGTCGATCCGCTCGCGGCTCATCGCGGCCTCAGGCTCCTTGGCGATCTTCGATTCCGGCACGAGCGCAGCGGTGGACGCCGTCATTTGGGCGACCGGGTATCGGAATCGAACCGATTGGGTCCACGTCGCGGGCGCACTGGATGGGTCAGGCGACTATGTCCACGAGCGAGGCGTCTCGCCCGTTGACGGCCTGTTCCTGATCGGTCAGCCCTGGCAATGGAGTCGCGGCTCGGCGACGGTCGGTGGCGTGGCACGCGATGCGGCCTTCATCGGGGCGCAGCTCCGGGCGTCGGTCGTTCCCGAGGGTCCGCCCACCGGCCCAGCATGGCGGCGGGCCTTCGCCTCGCGGCCAATCGGGGTGCCCGCGTCGATCGCGTCTGCGACCGACTGACGATTCGCAGACCGTTGGTCGCCTTCGAGACGCTGTGATCGATGGTGGCCGCCGGCGACGGTGATCGCGAGCGCGATCGCGCGAAGCTCGTCGAACTCCTCGACGGCCGCGGCTCAGACCCGGACCGCGCCCTCAGCGCCCGCCACAGCATCGAGCGCTGTGACCCAGCGGGCGATCGCCACGCGCGAGTCGATCCCGAGCTTGTTGAAGATGTTCGCGACGTGGCTCTCGACGGTCCGCTCCGAGATGAAAAGCTGCGTCGCGACCGCCGCGTTCGAGGTGCCGTCAGCGACAAGGCGGGCGACCTCCATCTCCCGACGAGACAGGCCTCCGGGCTGCTCGGCGACGGCCGGGCGCCGCGCGGGAGCTGGCGGCTCGGCGAGTCCAAGCGAGTAGCCGATGAGCTCATCGCGACTCATCGCTTGCCCGGCGCCAAACGCGGCATCGTAGCCGCGCTGGCCGAGTCGTCCGCGGGCCGCGGCCGCGGCGTCGGCCTGGGCCGCGAGGAGCGGTTCGTATTCCTTTCCCGCGGCGATCCGCCACAGCGCGTCCGCACCGCCGAGGAGCGTGGTCGCGCGCCGGTGGTCACCCTCGGCGACGGCGACGAAGGCCAGCACCTCGGCGAGGTGTGCGACGCCGGTCACGTCGCCGAGATCCCGGCGGATCTCGATCCCCGCCCGGGCGAGCCGCTTCCCCTCGCCTGGATTGCCCGCGCGCAGCTCTGCAATCGAGAGGAAGTGGTAGGCATACGCCCGGACGGCGCCTTCACCCGATTGCTCGCTGAGCGCGATCGTCTCGTAGCCGGTCCGGATGCCGGCGTCGAGATCGCCCGAGAAGACCTCGGCGATGCCCCGGACGTCCATGGCCGCGAGGGTGGCGAAGCGCAGGCCCATCGCCTGCCCGAGCTTGACAGCCTGGTCGGCATGGGCGATCGCTTCCTCGGGCCGGCTACCTACCCAGCACGCCGCTCCCAGCGCGATCAGGGCAAATGCGACCGACGCGGCGTCACCGACGGCACGCCCGACGGCCAGGGCTTCCTCGCCATGGGCAAGGGCCTTGTCGTGATCGCTCTGGGCGGCGGACAGCAGCGACGACACCCAGAGGGCGTCCGCGCGCATCTTCGAAGGCCCGGGTGCCGCATCGAGGAAGGCAGTCAGGATCCCGATGACCTTTGAGAAGTGGCCCTCGGTGAGCCAGTATTCGAAGAGATCCCGACAGATCGCGACGCCCTGTTCGGCGAGCTCGGCGTCGCCGGCGCAGAACTCCAAAGCGGCCCAAAGGTTCGATCGATCGGCACGGATCCGGGCAAAGGCCGCGGCCTCGCGGGAGTCGTGAGCCCCAGCGACCGCCGCCACCGAGCGCACCCACGCGAGGTGACGCAATCGCAGGTCGCGCTCGGTGCCGTGCTCACGGAGTCGCTCGCGCGCGAAGTCGCGCAGCACCTCGAGGATCCGGAAGCGTTCGCGTCCCGTGCGCTGCAGCCGATGGACGAGCGACTTCTCCACGAGCGATGCGACCAGTCCCGCGATCGAGGCTCGCGGCAGCTCGTCGTCTGCGCAGACAGCCTCGATCGCGTCGATCTCGAAGCCCCCGACGAAGACCGACAGACGTGACCAAAGGAGGCGCTCCGCGTCATCCAGGAGCTGGTAGCTCCAATCGATCGTGGCTTCCATCGTCCGCTGGTGCGGCAGGTAGCTTCGGTCACCGGTGCCGAGGAGGGTCATCCGTTCATCGAGTCCTGACGTCAGCGCGCCGATCCCGAGCGCGTCGAGGCGGACCGCGGCCAACTCGAGGGCGAGGGGCAGGCCGTCGAGACGGCGGCACAACTCGAGGACGGCGGGAGCGCTGTTGGCATCCAGGGCGAACCCGCCTCGTCGCGCGGCCGCCCGCTCGACGAACAGCGAGACGGCATCCGAGCGCCACGCCTCGCCCGGCGCGGAGTCGGCCGGATCCGGCATCGACATCGCCAGGATCTCCTCGGTCACCTCGCCGGCGACGCCGAGCGCCTGCCGACTCGTGGCGATGACCTGGAGATCCGGGCAGCCACGAAGGAGCGTTCCGGCGAGTGATGCCGCTTCGTCGAGGACATGCTCGCAGTTGTCGAGGACGAGGAGGAGCCGCCGGTCGACGAGTTGCGTGACGAGCATCGCGCCCGACCACTCGGTCGATCGATCCTGGAGCCCGAGAGCGCCGACGATCGCGGCGGTCACGCCGGCCGACTCGCGGACCTCGGCGAGGGCGACGAAGGTCGCGCCGTCGCGGTAATGACCGGCCAGATCCCGGGCCGTCCGGAGGGCGAGACGTGTCTTGCCCACGCCACCCGGGCCCGTGAGCGTCACGAGACGCGCCTCGCCGAGGTGCCGGCGGATGGCGGCGAGCTCCGCGCGACGGCCGACGAGGCTCGTCAGCTCGGCTGGCAGATGACTCGCGCGCTGGGAGACACCCGGTGACGGCACGGTTGCCGGAGCCTACGAGGTTCGAACGGGCCCCGTCAACGCGACCTTGTCAGGCAGCGCCACGAATGTTTCGGCGAGAAATCCGTGGCGGAGTCCGTGCTGGCCCGGACGACCGCGTGGTTCCGTCGACCGAGGCTGTTCACGACGGCGCGGTCGCGGCCCAGGTCGGATCGGACCCGTCGTCCCAGACAAGGGAACCCACGCCCATGGCCGTCTCGATCTCCCCCGGCGCGACCGACCGCTCCGGAAGGCTTGCCTCAGATCCGTTGGTGTTGCGCGTCAGCGCGCTTGGAGGCCTTGTCGGCGTCGCGCTTCGGCTCGTGTTCTGCGATCCCTTACGTTCGACGAAGGACTCGATCGTTGGGTATCCGCAGTCGGGCGTTGGGCCCGCGACGGCCGAAACCCTCGGCGTCGCCTTGGTCGCGCTGGCGGTGATCAGTTCGTATCGCTCGATTGCGAGGCGCGGCTTCGCGCTTCGGATCGGGGGAGTTGCCCTCGGCTCGGCGGTCATTCTCGCCAGCGCCGGCACCGAGATCGCCTTCGACGGCGCGATCGTTGGCTCGGTCGTGCTCGCGATCGGCCTGGCGCTGGCCCTCGGCCCCGAGCAGTCAGCCGTCGGGTGGCTCGGTGTCCTGGCCGGCAGCCTGGTCCTCGCGGCTGCTCTTCCGCCGACCAGCTTCGAAGCATCACGCCAGGCGCGGGAGGGCGCGCAGGTCGCTGCCCTCGCCAGTGCCGGGTTCATCGTGGCTCTGTCCGTCCGGCTGTGGCGCCTCGCTGACGGCACCGTGCCGAGCCTGGAAGGAGCCCGGTGATGATGCTCGCACGCAACCTCGCGCGGCGGAAGCTGCGCACGGCCCTGACGATCATCGGGATCACGGTCGGGATCTGGGCGCTCGTCGTGTTCGGCGCTCTCGCCTCGAAGATCGACCTTCTCGTTTCGGGCGCTCACGACTACTTCGGCAACAAGGTCGTCGTCAGCAGCGCCGCGGGCGGTGGCGGGATGTTCCCCCTCTCGAGCGCCCTCGTGGCACGTGCGCAGGTCGTCGACGGTGTCGATGTCGCCTATGGCGAGATCAACACGATGGTCGATCACGACGCCAAGCAGGTCGGCCTGCCCGACGAGATCGTCGGCCTCGTCGCCGGCTCCGACCGGGGGCGCGACACGTTCCCATATCGCTTCGCGGCGGGTCGTCCCCTCGGGGCGTCGGACGCAGCGACCAGGAACGTCGTGCTCGGGGCCGATCTCGCGCGCAAGAACGGGGCCGCGATCGGCGGCACGATCCGCCTGCGCGGGGTCGAGTTCGCCATCGTCGGGATCCTGGAACCGACACTCACCCTGCCCGACAGCCAGGCTTTCCTGCCGATGGCCGCGGCCCAGGACCTCTACGTCATCGACTTGCCCGAGGACGTCGTGAAGTCGATCGTCCCGTCCGACACGATCACCCACATCGTCGTCTACCCCACCGCCGGGACGGACGTCGAGGCGCTCTCCGCTCGGCTCGAGGCGGCGCTCCCGAGTGTCACGACGCTGACCGCCAGCGAGTTCGACGAGACGATCGGCGCGACTGCGAACTTGCTCAGCGCGATCATCGTCGGCGTCGGCCTGATCAGCCTGATCGTGGGCGGGCTATCGGTCGTCAACACGATGGCGATGTCGGTCAACGAGCGCACCCGTGAGATCGGGATCAAGCGCGCGATCGGGGGCTCGCGCCGCCGGATCGTCGCCGAGCTCGTCGCCGAGTCCGGCCTCATCGGCCTCCTCGGCGGGCTCTTCGGACTCGGCCTCGGAGTCCTGGCCGTGACGCTCGGCAACGACGCCGGCCGCGAATCCGGAACCGCGCTCTTCACTCTGACCGCGACCACGGCGATCTCGTCGGTGATCTTCGCGACCGTCCTCGGAATGGCGGCGGGAATCCTGCCGGCGACCCACGCCGCCCGTCTCGACCCCGTCCAGGCCCTCCGGCACGAATAAGGAGCGATCCACATGGCCCTGCTCGAAGCGCGCAACCTCCACAAGACATTCCGTCTCGGTCGGACCAACACGGTCCATGCCCTCCGGGGCGTCGACGTCACGATCGAAGCGGGCGAGATGGTCGCGATCATGGGACCGTCCGGCTCCGGCAAGAGCACCCTCATGCATGTCCTCGGCTTGCTCCACGAGCCCGACAGGGGCACGACGCCGGCGCCCGTCCTGGCCATCAACGGGTCCGACGTCCTGCGCCAGTCCGATCGAGCCCGAACGCAGATCCGGGCCCGTGAGCTCGGCTTCGTCTTTCAGTCCTACAACCTCGTTCCCACCCTCAGCGCCGTCGAGAACGTGGCGTTGGCCGCGACCTACGCCGGCCGCGGCGGGCGGGCTGGCCGCAACGCCGCGCTCGATTCCCTGGAGCTCGTCGGCCTCGCAGATCGGGCCGCGCATCGACCAAACCAGCTCTCGGGCGGCGAGCAGCAACGCGTCGCCATTGCCCGCGCATTGGTCAACGAACCGCGGCTCGTGCTCGGCGACGAGCCGACCGGCAACCTTGACTCCGCCCGCACCGCCGAGGTGCTCGGCCTGCTCCGCCGCTTCAACCGCGAGCGTGGCCAGTCGTTGCTCATCGTCACTCACGACCCGGAGGTCGGCGCCGCCTGCGATCGGATCATCTCGATGCGCGACGGCCTCGTCCTCGACGCGGGGCTGCTCCGCGCCGCCTAGAAGCGGCACACCGCTTTGAGTCGAGAAAGGACCGACCGATGCTCGCCGACCACCTGTTCCCGCGAACCACCGATCAGCTGCCCAGCGTCGACCGCCCGACCCTCCGGAGACTGCGCGATGGTGACCGGATCTCGCTCGAGATCGCGCCGGTCGTCAAGCGCATCGGCGATGCGGAGGTCCGGATGATCGCCTACAACGGATCGATCCCCGGGCCGACCCTCCACGTCGACCAGGGCTCCGAGATCGTCGTCGATGTCACCAACAACGGAGATATCGAAACGACCGTTCACTGGCACGGGTTGCGCCTCGACAACCGATATGACGGCGTGCCGATCGACACCCAGGCCCCGATCGAGGTCGGCGGAATCTTCACCTACCGGGTGAAGTTCCCGGACCCTGGCTTCTACTGGTATCACCCCCACCTCCGCGAGGACTACGGCCAGGAGATGGGGATGTATGGGACGATCATCGTCGAGCCCAGCGATCCCACCTACTGGCCGGCCGTCGATCGCCAGCTCGCGATCACGCTCGACGACGTCCTGATCGAGGACGGGTTCATCGCTCCGTTCCGGCGGTCCGGGCCGACGTTCACCGCGATGGGCCGGTTCGGCAACGTCCTCCTGATCAACGGCGAGGAGCGCCTCGACGCCGAGGTGACCATCGGCGAGGTGATCCGGCTCCACCTCGTGAACACGGCGAATACCCGGCTGTTCAACGTCGCGATCCCGGGCGCCCGGATGAAGCTCGTCGGAGGCGATAGCGGACGATACGAGCACGAGACGATCGTCGAGGAAGTGCTGCTCGCCCCCTCGGAGCGTGCGATCGTCGATGTCCTGTTCGAGTCGGTCGGCGCGATCGCCTTCGAGCACCGAACGCCCGACCGGACCTACGAGCTCGGGACATTCACCGTCGCATCCGCGAACGCGGCATTCGGCGAACTCCGCCACGACCCGGAGCTGACCAGGCTCGCCGCGACGCTCGGCCGTGATCGAGAACGGTCGCCGGAGAAGACCCTGGCCTTCCGCTCGACCATGCCTCTCCTGTATGGCGATCAGACCGAGATCGGGTCCGCCTACGCCTGTCCGATGCACCCGGAGGTCGTGTCGAGCGAACCGTCGAGATGCCCCAGGTGCGGGATGAAGCTCACCCCGACGTCGGCCGTCGAACCGGCGTCGCCGAGGCCCGATCACGAGGCGACCCCGAACCCTTCCCGCGCCTATGTCTGCCCGATGCACCCCGCACAAACCTCCGCGGACCCCGGCGAGTGCCCGGAGTGCGGGATGGACCTCGTCGCGGTATCGCCGGGCCCAATCGCGGCGTCCGATCACGTCCAGCACGGACTCGCAGGCGACGGCCTCGAGTGGGAAGACCTGATGCTCGACGTCAACCGGCGCTCGGATCCGTCGAACATGCAGTGGTGCGTCACGGACGTGGCGACCGGGGCCGAGAACGGCGCCATCTTCTGGAGCTTCACGGTCGGAGACCGGGTGAAGATCCGGCTCGTCAACGAGCTCTCATCCGATCACCCGATGCATCACCCGTTCCACATCCACGGGGCGGGTCGGTTCCTCATCCTGTCGCGCGACGGCGAGCCGGATCACAACCTCGTCTGGAAGGACACGGTGCTGGTTCCGGCCGGTCAGACCGTCGACATCCTTCTCGAGGTCACGAACCCCGGGCGCTGGATGGCCCACTGCCACATCGCCGAGCACATCGAGAGCGGAATGATGTTCAGCTTCGACGTTGCCCCGGCCGCCGCATAGCCGCGTCGTCTCCCTGTCCCCCGAAGACACCAGCAGCCATCGAAGGAGAACCACCATGGAACTGCTCATCGTTCTCGCATTTGCCATCGCGCTGATCGCACTGGCCGTCGGCGCCGGCGCCGACAGCCGCGAGGGCTATCTCGATGATTGGGGCCCTCGCGGCCTGTTCTGACGGCCCGGGCTGGTCGGAAACTCGATCTTCGCCATGACTTTACGGTGAGTGGACCGACCATCGGACGCAATGCCCGCGAGGTCCTGTTCTCACCGCCCGCGGGGACCGGTTGGGCTGTTGCGCGGCCTCGTCGCGGGCGGGACGATGGCTTGGCAGGAGGGGACCAAACGTGAGCCAAACAAAGCGACCGGGGCAGGCCGAGGGATGTCCACCTGACCTGGGGCGGGCGCAATGGAGTGGCTGAGCTGGCAGAGGTGTTCGCTTCCAAGCTCAATGCCAGTTCACGCCGGGTGAGCCCAGCCTACTAACGCCGACCCTTGGGCGAGCCCCGACATTCCCGGATTTCCCAACCTTCCGCCCTGAGCGAGTTGCCAGGGTGTCCACGACCCTGACGGCACGGTCAGCAAGGCCAGCGGTCGAGGCCGTACGGCACGCGCCGGAGAGCGGACCGTCACCCGGCGATCGGCATTGACCGGCCGCCATCGTCGATCGATCCGCGGCCCGTCGCGACGTCGACGATCAAGCAGCACGTGGCCTCGGCGCTGCTCCAGCGCATCGACAGCCCCGAGCCACCGTCAGTCGTCACCTCGAGCCGCCCGTCGAAGGCCGGGTGTGCGTTGCGCAGCCGGACGAGCTCGAGCAGCCGGCGGACGACGGGCCGCTCGAGCGCGGCGTCGATCTCGGCGACCGTGTAGTCATGGCGGTTGACCGCCCGTCCCTCGCCGGTTCGCTCGAGGGCGACGACGTCGTTCTCCCCGGCGAGCAGACCGACGTAGTAGATCTGCGGCACGCCCTTCGCGAACAGCTGGATCGCCCGCGCCGCCAGGTACCGCTCGTCGTCGGCACCCATGGCCGAGTAGTAGGTGCAGTTCAGCTGATGCACGTCGACCTCGTCGGCCTGGCTCGGCGACAGGATCCGGTTCACGTTGCCGCCGTTCGCCCGGATCCGGTTGGCCAGGTCGCGCATCTCGTCGGGCTCGAGGATGCCGTCGAGGTCGGGCCGGACCGGGATCCCGTCGTGGCAGTCGAGGGTCGTGACCTGGAGATCGGGCGAACGATCGAGGTGGCGTGCCAGGCGATCTGCGCGACCGGTCTCGAAGGCATGCAGAGCGAGCCCGGGGAGGACGAAGTCGTACGTCCAGAAGCCGCGGCTCGACAACCGCTCGTGGGTCGGATAGCGGTCGTGAACCTCGGGCAGGATCGCCATGCCGAAGGATCCGGCCACATCGGTGATCCAGCCGAGGAACTCCCAGATCCCGGGCTCGACCATGAAACAGGGTGTTCCGGGCTTCTTGACCACGTAGCCCACGGCGTCGAGGCGGACGATCGCGACCCCGCGGTCGGCCAAGAACTCGAGCCAGCCTCGGATGAGCTGGCGGGTCTCCGCTGACGTCACGTCGAGGTCGATCTGCTCCGACCATTCGGCCGTTCCGAAGGAGGTCCACACGGTCTCGAGAGCGCCGCTCTCCTCGATCGTCACGGTCGAGAACGGGGCCCGCGGCTTGCGCAGGAAGATCCGGGCCACGTCGGCGGCTGGCGGGTCCCCGTTCGGCCAGACCTTGTCGAGGGTGATGAACAGGTTCGCCGACGGCGATGACCGACCGTACCGCTCGAAGTCACGGAATTCGGGGCTCCGGCGCGAGATGTGGTTGATCATGAGGTCGAGCAGGACGTCCTGCCTCGCGGCAAGCGCGGCGACGTCGTCCCACGACCCGAATCGCGGGTCGATCTCGCGATAGGTGACCGGTGCGAAGCCGCGATCGCCGGACGACGGGAACGGCGGCAGAACGTGAACGCCACGGAAGGCTCCGTCGAGCGGGCCCTCGAGCAGCCGACGCAGGGAGGCCAGGTCGCCGCCGAGGGAATCCGGGTAGGTGAGGAGCTGCGGACGCGGAGCGATGGCGGGCGCCGACTTCGGCGTGCTGCGCCCGCTCACCGGGCGACGATGCGGCGCAGGGCCACGGTCAGCGAGCGAGCCCGCGCGTCGCCGTAGCCGCCCATCTGGTTGCCGAGCCAGGCGAAGCCGAGTCGAGCGTCCGCATCAGCGAAGGCCAGCTGGCCGCCGGCCCCGGCGTGCCCGAAGCTCGACGGTCCGAGCATCGGCTGGGTCGGCGGGGAGGCCAGCTGGAAGCCCGTCCCCCAACGCGCGCCGTCGTCCGGCATCCCGTTCAGCTGCCGGCCGGACGATCGGACCCGGAGCGCGTCCTCGACCGACCGGGGCGACAGGAGGCGCGGGCCGGGTCCGTCCGAGACGCAGGCCGCGTACAGGCGCGCCAGTGCGGACGCCGTCGCGATCCCGTTGGCGCCCGGGATCTCGGCCGCCTGGAGGGCGGGATCGTTGAACGTGACGTAGCCGGCCTCGGACGGGAATGCGTAGGCGCCGCCCATCGTCGCGCCACGATCGATCGCCGGATCGGCGGCGGCGACCTGCCCGGCCTCCCGCGCGGCATCGGAGTCCTCGTCGGGCAGCGGAGGTTCCATCCACGCGACGGTGGCGCGCGCGGCTTCCGGAGCGCCGATCCACAGGTGAAGGCCGAGTGGTGTCCTCACCGTCGCGTCGAGCCATGCGCCCGGCGTCGCCCCGGTCACCCGCCTGATGACCTCGCCGACGATCCAGCCGTAGGTCATCGGATGGTAGGCATGACCGGTCGCTGGATCGTGGGCAGGCCGCTGCCGCTCGATCGCGCGAATGACCGGGGTCCAGGCCACGACGTCGGCGGCGGTCAGGTCCGCGTCGAGCGCCGCGAGCCCGGACCGATGGCTCAGCGCGTCGCGGACCGTGATCGTCGCCTTGCCGGCGTCCGCGAACTCGGGCCAATATCGGGCGATCGGCGCGTCGAGGTCGAGCCGTCCGGCGTCCACCAGCCGGTACGCCAGGATCGCGAGGACGCCCTTCGTGCACGAGAAGATCACGGCGGCGGTGTCACGGCCCCAGGGCCGTCCCGATCGGGCGTCGGCTAGCCCGCCCCACAGGTCGACGACGGTTCGACCGTCCACGACCACGCAACAGGCGGCGCCCACGTCCCGCCGATCGACGAAGTTCGCGACGAACGCGTCGAGCATCCCTCCGTAGCCGTCATCGACGAAGCCCTCGATCCGTCGGCCGTCGCCGAGTGCGAGCTGGACGTCGGCCGCGGGAGCCGGGCCGGGTGCGGCAGGTGCATCCACACCGTTGCCGGTCATCCCTTGACCGATCCCTGGAGCAGCGCGGTGATGACCTGGCGCTGGAACAGGACGAAGACCGCGAGGGTCGGCAGGAGGATCAGGATCGTCCCGGCGCACAGTAGGGGGATGTCGGTCGCGTAGTGGCCTTGGAACGCGCCGAGCGCTCCGGCCATGGTCCGCTGGGTCGGGTCCTCGACGAGGACGAGGGCGAGGAGGAACTGGTTCCAGGCCCAGATCGACATCAGGATCCCGAGTGATGCCATCGGCGCCCGGGCCAACGGGACGTGGATCCGCCAGAAGAGGTCCCACGTGTTCGCCCCGTCGACGCGGGCCGCCTCGGTGATCTCGCTCGGCAGATTCGCGAAGTGGGCCCGCATCCAGAACACGCCGAACGGCATGAACAGCCCGATCAGCGGCAGGACGATCGCGAGCCGGGTGTTGAGGATCCCGATCTGGCGGGCCAGGAAGTAGAGCGGCGTGATGATCCCCTCGAACGGAAGGGTCAGCCCGAACACGAAGAGCAGGAGCAGCCAGCGCGCGCCGGGGATTCGGAGAAGCCCAATCGCGAAGCCGGCCATCGTCGAGATCAGGAGCGCGAGCGGGACGACGGCGACGACGATCCACACGCTCGAGGCCAGGAGCGTGGTCATGTTCGCGACCTTGAAGGCTTCGACGAAATTGCCCCACTGGGGGTCGGCCGGCCAGGAGATCCCCGGCGGCGCGCTGCCGGACGGGTGGAGCGCCGTCGTCAGCAGGCTGATGAACGGCAGGATCGTGATCGCCATCAACGCGACCAGGAGCGCCCGTCCGGCGACGAGCTCGCCCCGCCCGACTCTCATCAGTCATCCCCGCGGCTGAGCCGCTGGAGCGGAAGGATCACGAGCAGGACGAGGATCACGAGCACGACCGCGAGCGCCGAGGCAAGGCCGACCTGGCGCTCGAGGAACGCCAGGATGTAGATCTGGATGCCCGGAACGGCTGTCGCGTTGCCCGGGCCGCCACCCGTCGAGACGTAGACGATGTCGAAGGCCGCGAGCGCGGCGATGATCGTGACGGTCAAGCAGACAGCGATCTCGTAGCGCAGGCTCGGGATCGTGATCGCGCGGAACTCGGGCCACCAGCCGGCGCCGTCAAGCCGGGCCGATTCGTACAGGGCCGCGTCGATCTTGGTCATGCCGGTGAGCAGGAGCACAGTACAGAAGCCGAGCAGGACCCAGATCCCGATGATCCCGACGGCCGGCAGCGCCGTGTCGAAGTCGCCAAGCCACGCTCGGGTGACGTCACCGAGGCCGACCGAGGAGAGGGCCTGGTTGACGAGCCCGGGAAGCGACAGAAGCCGGCCCCAGATGATGCCCGCGGCGACAAGCGGAATGACCTGGGGCAGAAACAGGACGGTCCGGGACACCGTTCCGAGCCGGCCGCGGGCCACGCGCTGGATCACGCTCGCCGTGACGAGCCCGAGCCCGACCGGGATCAGGCTGAAGAAGATGACGAGGCGGAAGCCGTTGAACAGCGTCTCGACGAGCTTCGGCTCGCTCAGGACGGCGACGTAGTTCGTGAGGCCGACCCACGTCGCCGGGCCGACGCCGTCCCAGCGATAGAACGAATACTCGATCGTCAGGGCGAGCGGCTGCAGGACGAAGACACCGTAGAAGAGCAGCGCCGGTAGCACGAACAGCCAGCCGACGACATGGCGACGACGGACCGCCTGGAACCAGGCGGTCCGTCGTCCTTCGCGCCGACCCAGGCGGGCCAGCCGAGCGTCGGTCATCGCTCGAGCGTCGCGCCTCGATCGGCGAATCTCACCGGGAGAGCTCCTTCTGGTACTCGGCCTGAACCGCCTTCAGGAGGCCCGCCGCGTCCTGCTTGCCGCCGACGACCTTCTGTAGCTCGGGCGTCCAGCCCTGGGCGAAGATCGACCCCGTCGCGTTCGCGATGAAGTCCATCGCCCCGTTGTCCTTCGACACCTGGGCTCCGGCAGACAGGGTCTCGCTCGTCACCGAGCCGGCCGCCGCCTGCGGCACCGGGAGGTCCGGCGGCCCGCCCGGGTTCGAGCCGCCGACGGCGACGTCGATCTCGCGGGCCTTGGCGTTCGTCGCGACCCAGTTCAGGAAGAAGGCGGCGCAATCGGCGTTCTTTGCCTTCGCCCCGATGCCGTACGTGAGCGGTGCCGACATCGCGGCGACCTTGCCGCCCGCCTCCCCGGATGGAAAGACAAAGAACCCGACACCCTGCGGCTGATCCTTGTCATAGGTCGCGTTCTGCCAGTCGCCATTGAACATGAACACGCCTTCGCCCTTGCCGAACCGCGCGTTCGCGTCGGTGTACTCGATCGCGTTGGCGTCCTTCGGGAAGTATCCGGCCTCGACCCACTGCTGCAGGTGCTGGGCGGCCGTGAGGTTCGTCGGCGTATCGATCGTGGCGCCCTGCTTCTGGAAGATCCAGTCGTTGATCGGGCCGGTCGGGCCGTACGCGGCCATGAGGTTCTGGAGCGGGAATGCGAGTCCGCCGCCGCTGGCTGTGGCATTCCAGGCCATGATCGGGAGAAGACCGGCATCCTTCGCCTTCTTCAGCAGGCCCTCGAACTCATCGACCGTCGTCGGTGCGGCCGTCATGCCGATCTGCTGGGCGAGCTTCTTGCTGTAGAAGACGCCGGTCAGGCTGTAGTTGAGCCCGGCGGCATAGAGCGACCCCGAGCCGCGGGTGCCGTCCGTGCCGACCCGGTTTTGAGCGAGCTGAGCCGCCGGGAACTTGTCCCAGCCGAACGCCGTGACGTAGTCGTCGAGGTTCTTGAGCAGGTTGTCCTTGACGAGCGAGACCATCGAGGGCAGCCGGATGAGGTCGGGCGGATTGTCGCCGGACAGCAGCCGCGGCGTCGCGCTCATCAGGTTCGTGAACTGGTCCTGGCTGATCTTCCAGGTCACGTTCGGATACTGCTTGGTGAACTCATCGGAGAGCTTGAACGGGAGGTCGAAGCCGGTCTCGAAGTAGGCGTTCAGTTGGACCGGGTCGGTGCCGCAGCTCGGTCCGGTTGCCGTGGCGCTCCCGGTGGGCACCGCGCTGGCACCTCCGACCGAGGCGGCAGCCGTCGCGCTCGCCGCGGGCGGTGATGTCGCGACCGTACCCGGTCCGGCACAAGCGGTCGCGACGATCGCCATGATGGCGAGCGCGACCATGGAGCGTCCGATCGTTCGTCGTCCGGGTGGTTGTGGTGCGAAGCTTGTCATCCGATGCTCCTCCTCCATCGAGCGCTGGACCGTGCCGAGGGCCACGTCCTGGTTGACAGCGCGAGATGCCTTCATCCACGGCCCTCCTTCGATGGCGCCGTCGTCGCTCGGATCACGAGCTCCGGGGAGAGCCGGGCGACGGGCGGTTCGTCGGCGCGGTTTTGGATCTCGGATAGCAGGATCTCCGCGCCGCGCCGGCCGGACTCGAACAGCTGCTGCCGAACGGTGGTCAGGCCGACGTAGTCGGCGGCCTCGATGTCGTCGTACCCGATGACAGAGAGGTCGTCGGGGATCCGAATGCCGAGCTCCCGTGCAGCCGCGATGACCCCGAAGGCCTGGGTGTCACTCGCTGCGAAGATCGCGCTCGGGCGATCGTCGGCGGCGAGCATCGCTCGAGCCCGATCCCGCGCCTCGTAGCGTCCATGGGCGCCATGCCCGGCCCACTCGGGCCGGATCACCACTCCGGCCTCGGCCAGCTCGGACCGGAGGCCGATCTCCCGGTCATGACTCGAGGTGAACCCGAACGGGTCTTCGGTCGAGTCC
>Ga0068860_100003717_pt1 | contig 15689 bp, 13 predicted proteins | sample KBSSwiS32_FD_66597 | JGI IMG/M metagenome (GOLD analysis project Ga0068860, IMG submission 66597) | Switchgrass rhizosphere microbial communities from Kellogg Biological Station, Michigan, USA - KBS Switchgrass S3-2 | ecosystem: Host-associated > Plants > Roots > Rhizosphere > Soil ... | reverse complement strand
CCACCACCCCTTTCTCCCCCCACTCCGCACAACAAAGACCTTTTATTCGGCAACCGCAGGGCAAAATAGTTATATAGCAGCGAGCCTATGATGGTGCCAGCAATAAAATTTTTTTTACCTGCCTGATGGAGGTTCTGACTAAAGAGCAGGCTACCAAAAAAGGCTCCCAGAAAAAATGTAAACACAAATACCAGCAGGCGGCGATGAAATAGTGGTGGGTTGTAATTTTCGTATTGATCCATAAAAGATTTAAAGGGATGAAAATAAGGTAATACTTTCCTCTACACTGCAGTATATCCCTTTTTTAACTAATTGTAAATCAAACTTGGGCATTTGTGGAAAGAGTGTGAAATGGCGAACTTAAAAAATAGCGTTACTTTATAGCCCACAAAATGATAAAGCAAGCCCTTATGATACATGAGCATTTTACAATAGAGTTTATATGGCAGGGAAAAGAAATCTTTGGGCAGTGTATCCCCACCAGGATGCCGGAAATCATTGGTGGCATCGGCTATATCGTAATGAGTGACGATACAGGACCGCATTTTTCCTTTGAGTTTATAGAAAATGATAAAAGGGAGATTCAATTGTCTGGTATTGGTGAATACACCCCAAACCGGTTTGAGAATATGGGACAGGTCATCTTAGAGGCCTTAACAGCCTACAAAAACAAAGATGCAAGGACGTATGCTGAGATTGAAGAAATGGCAAATAAAAGTATCAACCGCTATTTAATAAGAACTCCAGTTGAAGAAAGAAACCTAAAAAGCAATGCTGCAGAAAAAGACTTAATACCAAAGTTGAGATCCCTTTTTCAGAATGACATTTTTTATGATGAAAACAAATCCTGTTACACCATCAGATTAGTTATTTCTGACTCAAAGCCTCAATTTTATGATTTCTACCCCAAAGCGGACAAAGTATTAATCAGAGCCCAAAATAGATGGATAAGAAATGGAGCTCATTGGTTAAAATCAACGTTTGATGAGGATTTTAAGTTGAACCGCGAGACAAATAGTTGGAAAAGTGAACACCATAAAAACCGACACGATTGGAACTCCAAATAAATAATGGTCGTATCCATGGGTGAACTATGGAGCCGCAACATCGGGGTCTGCCGTCGCAAACAACTACCGCCACTTTGCTGGCATTCTGACAAAGGCTTTTTTGCAGGCAAGCAGGTGCCTATTTCGCTGTGTTGCTTTACCCAACCTTCATGATGAGTACAAGCCCACATTGCAGATGGAGGCGTCCTTATCCTGTCAAATTCACGCTGACATAATCCCGGATCATATTGCAACTAACAAAAAACGGCTTCTTCTGAACCCTGATTCCAATTTCATTACCGTTGATAGCGTAGGTCCCTTCGATGGTAGCGCCGACAGCCTGTATAGAAAAGTTGCCGTTGGTGTCATCGCCGCTAAAACCGCCATTATTCGCAAGGATCTTGCTCCTGATGGTCGCGACCAACCGGCTGGCGGTGCCAGTAAAAGGAATAGTAAATGAACATGCCATGGCAATGATTTTTACATCGCTTATAGAAGGTCAATGAACATGCCACATTTGAAATCCGTTCGGGCGGATTTGTCAACCATTAGAGGCGTTTTGTCCATATGCGCGCGATCCGCCACGGATATGCAAAAAGAAGATACCAGGTTGGGACTACCGTTCGGGAAAGGACGAGTGGTGATTTGAATTGATCGGCAACGCAACCGAAGCCAGGCTATCAGCATTCGCACAAAGATGCTGTAAAAGCGATAAAACCTGAGGCAATGTTTAAATTGTCAATGGTGCCAGTTTGACCAAAAAGAATAAAGCTGATGTTGAGACCTTCATTAAAAAGATCAAGCCGACCACACATGACATTCAGAAAGCTAGTTTTACCCAGTCAGGGCAATTGCTGAAGAAATGAATAATAGTAAAGTACCCCCATTAAGTGCAACGATGATATCTTATGGAAAAATACATCAGCGAGAAACTTTTTTATTACTCTCCTTAAATTTGTCATACAACATTTTACTGCCATAGAAAACCTGATATTGTCCAAAATCTTTTGAATCCAGTACTTCCATCATTTCAAGCGGGGTAATAAGATGTATAAAAATTTTCTTTTTCTGTAATACCTGTCGGAGTTTAGGGAACACGCTTTTGTCATCGCAATACATGTAATTCAGCAATCCCACACAAACGATAAAATACTCCGCCACATCGGTAATTGTACAAAGCTCCTTCATCAACGGACCATCGCACTCATGCACGAATTCATAGCAGGTATTCACAGTAAGTCTAAGTTTGTTCTCTAGCTCTAGTTTACAGATTTTGAAACAATATGGTTAACACAAGCATTAGGTTTATTATATACCTAATAATCTTCAGGCAATATTCGGCTCCCGCCTTCCAAATGCAATACCACCCATCTGTTGCCTCCCCTCCCCACCCACCCCTTCTCCCCCACTCCGCACAATAAAAACCTTTCATTGGCCAGGAAGGGAAACAGTCAACAGGGCAGGGCCAGCGTGTTCGATAAAAGCGGATGAAGAGGAAGGAATCGCTGTAGTTATCACTCATGTCCAGGCGGCCCGGACCGGAGCAGGGGCTGCTTTTTTTTTAACTATTGATAATCTCCTCGTCTAGGCGACCAGCTACTGCTGCTTTTTCGAGATGCTTTAATGTTAACTCCTTTTGTTTTGTTTTCTTTTTTCCTGTAAAAAATCTAATGATTGCAGGTAATATGATATCCCCTTCCGGACTAAAATAATCTGCCGCCTTAAACCTTGATACATCTACACTAAACTCTTTCGCGTAAGCTACTATGAATTCAATAGCATCATCCCCATAAATACCCAAATCATTTTCTAAAGATGCATTTTCTATAACATCTTCCGCTGTTACAGCGGCTTGTTTTACCGTGAAATCTTTTATCCTATTAAGAATTTCATTATTCATACAGAAACTTTCTTTGCTTGAATTATTAATGAACACGCCATACACCTGCCGTAACATTTTTTCAACTATTTGATTACTACGTTGTTTGGAATCAACGGAGAAGTAATATTCCACTGATTCGGTTTCACCAAACGATTGGTTGAGGGTGTTGGCATGCTCAGTATAACAGCAGAACCTACTGCAGCCGCCGCACTGATACCTGCCTGCAAAACCAAATTTGGAAAAGCTGCCGAATACACAACAAAACCAGTATTAAACGCTGCCACATTATTTCCAGCCACCAATTTCCATTTTTGAAGAGTGGGATCCTTTGATCCAACAGAACCGAATGGAAACTTCAAATTTTGCTCAACGTGGTAAACCGGCGCAGCATTGCCGGGAAGAATGACTGGTTTTCCGGAAAATATTACCGTAACAAACAGTCCTGCAAAAGTACGGATATATACATACCCGTCTCCGGCATCTTCAAACCTGAATTTTTGTGAATCAAGCAGGTTCAACACATTGGCAGTGCTTGTCTGTAACAATGCATGCAGCGAACGATCCCCGTTGTGAATATCCAAATTCATTTTTGTATGCTCATAATCCAGGGTATATGGAACGAATGGCAAAAATTGATCAGTGTTTTTTTGGAGTTCAGTGCTCAACACTTCGGAAAGATCATGTGCCGCCGCATACATTGCTCCCATGTATGGCGGGTTTTTACTTAAAAATCTTCTTGCAATGGTTTTTAAAATGGAGGTATGATCAAAATGAAGACTGTCGTTAAAAATGGCTCGCCTGATCAATTCGTTTTCATTTGCCGGGGGATCAGGGTTAATTACTGTGCTATCGTGTCCAAACACAGTACCGCGCTTTACCCATGGCGAAACAACAAAAGTAGGAACGCGCAGACCAGTAGTTTTGGGCAATTCTGGTGAAACCTGTGCTGCCGCCGGGGGCGGCACATGGTCGTAAAATCCGCCGTGCTCATCATACGTAATAATCAAAAGGGTCTTTTCCCAATTTGGACTGGCGCGAACAATACCTACCAAATCGTCAATAAACTTCTGGCTGTTGCGGATATCGGAAGGGGGCTCGTCACAAAAACTATTGGGTGGATAATCCTTAAAGTGCGGATCGATAAAAGTAACCGATGGAAGCCCGCCGGACAAGGCAAGATGAGCAAACCCATATTTCGGATCGTCAAATTTGACCACGTTTTGATAGTCGAATGTATGCCGTTCAAAAAGCCGCAGCTGGCAGGGGCTGTGTTCAAAATATTTCCACGAAACACCTTGCTCCGACAAATGATCGAATATAGTGTCCGTAAATAAGAATGGTATAACATTATCAGTAGCATAATCCCACTTGCCCCATGGGTCTATATTCGGCCTGCCCGTTAGTTCAAAATAACGGTTGGGGAATGTTTCGCCTGGAAAAGATGCAAACCAACGGTGGCAAATAGCGAATTCTCTTGCCAGCGCATCATAGGTCGGCACATTATCGTAGCTATGGTATCCCATCACCCGGTGTGCCAGTGTGTTTCCATTCTCATCGGCATGTACCTGCGCAAATCCGTCCATTCTGCCGCCATTCACTGCCCTGGCAGTTGGTTCAAAGCTGTTCGATGGTCCGGGAGAAAAAATAGTGTCTCCGTAAGGAAAACGGAAAGGTTTTATCGTTCTCCCATTGCATATATTGAACTCTCCCCCCTTAAGGCCATCAACATCAGTACGGTTCATCCCTCCTTTCTCGTATGGGAGGCTCAAATATCCCAACATGTGGTCGAAAGAGCGGTTTTCCATGGTAAGCACAATGATGTGATCGATGTTTGCCAATGTGCCCGGGTTGAGTGGCCCCCCAGGCCAATCTGCCTTGCAAGGCATTGGGAATTGAAAGTTGTTTTGTGGCCCGATATAATCCAATGTCAATACGCCATTGTCCAAACCCAGTCCGGTGAGCCTGCATGGATTTGGATAAGGAAGCGGCCCTGCACTTGCGCTGTTGAAAACGCCGCCCATCAGCGCCGAACTTGCCAGGGAATTGAAAGTATCCCGGGCAGCCATAAACAAGTTTTGCGCCTTCCCACTAACTGTAGCACCTATATAACTTTTCAATTTATCAATACTTAAAATTGTGCCCAGCGACAGCGAAGTAATTGCCCCAAGCGAACCAAACAACGCACCACCAATAAGGCCGGCAATGGAACCTATTATTAATGACACTGCGTTAATAAGGAAGGAAAAAGAAATGTCGTCAACAAGTTTAAATTCATAAACCTTGTCGATAAGGCTTTGTACGAGGTCATCGTAAGTCGCAAAACCGCCGCTACCTATTCCTATTTTACCACTTATAGGATTTCCCAAAAAATTGCCACTGTAATCATAGACAGGCTGATTGCCCTGCAGATGGAGTGTCAATTGTATTTTGCTGATATCCTGGATCCATCCCATCAAATCCACGACACCATTATCCAGGTCTGGTCTTAAAGTAAGCCTTGCTTTTAAAAAAAGCGTTTTTATATCAATGCTTGCATCACCGGTAACTTCTTCGGGTGCGTCCGTTTCAAAGTCGATTTTAAGACGTAAAGGAGTTTGCAAATCACCAGTATCGATAGGCAGCTTCAATGATTCCAGATTAATATCATTTACCTGCTCCTGCACCAGTGAGCCCAGGTGAAACTTGTTAAAAAAAGTCTGCATATCGCTCATACTATGCGAGAAATCAAACCTCATTTGGTCATTTGGCCCCAAGATTATATTGGGTGGCGGCGGCGCATTCTTAATACCCTGTAGGTCGCTATAAGATCTGGGTGCAGCATAGTCGTCGTTTGTCTTAAAAATAAACCCCAGGGATTTTATCAAATCATTTGTATTATTTATGCGGATTTTTACCAGGGGATCTAGGCTTCCTTTTGCTTGCCGGCTAAGCAAAAATTCATTCAGTTTTTGATTTACATACGCCAGCGAAATGGTTTTGTGCCGAACTATAGGAGATAAGGTCAATGATGCCTGCGGGTTCACTACAATAGAAGGCCCGCTATAAACCCCCATATGCTTGTGGCGAGCATTGTCTAAAATTACGCCCGAAGTGGTCCAGTCGTACGGCTGGGTGTTGCCGAAATAAAAAGTGACGGTATAATCAAAAATCCAGGTTTCGTCACCACCGTTAGGAATAATATTGACGTATACAACCGGCAAAACAATGTCTCGTAAAAAGATATTATTCGCTGCAATGGGCAGTTCGAAAAGATGATCGCTGGGGTCATCAAAATATTGATTGGTGGCGATGTCTGATACTACTGAAATGTCCTGGCTTTCTGTGCTGGATTTTCGGTTGACAATATGCACGTTCACAACAGTGTTACTGCTTTTATCATTGTTGTGCGTTTTGAATTCAATGGTGGCACGGCTCAGTATGGGCCCTTTGTATTGTCCTTCTGGCGGCGGCGGAAGTTGCCGGGGGTTCAGCTCGGTGCCTATTCCGGAATAACTGGGATTGTCCTGATCCAGGATAATCCCGGTGATGCCGTTAACATTTGAACCAAATGGCGGCAATTGCGTTCCATCGTCCAGCATTATTGCTACAGTATATTCAAATTTCCAGGTGTCATCACCTTTTGGAATAATAAAAATAAGTATTTGCGGTAGGTTGAGCTCTTCAACCGGAATGGGCTTTTTGCGCAGCAAAATATTTACCTGTCGCGAATCGTCATCGCCAAAACCGCCTCCTGCATTTGCAGATAGTGCACACCCCAAATAAGAATTTTTCCCGAACCAGTTATTCTCTGCATCGGCATAGTTTTGTATGTGCTGCGCGAGTGATCCGGGGTCTCCGGAATCGGAGGTATCGCTTTTGCGATTCTTTATAAAAAGGTGTAACTGTGTTTCATCGTCCACACCGTCACCTAACATTTTGAAGTCAATGGTGATTGAACTGACTACTCGCCCGGAAATTCGCCCAAAATCTGCCAGCACAAAAGTGGCTGGTTGCAGGAAAGTGTAATCGCCTTTGCTCATGGCTGTATAGATACCGGCATCGCCAAAGCCCACAATGCCGGCCTTTCCGGCACCGCCAATGTTTGCCACTGTGCGTATGGTTCTATCAGTCATCCAGCCGGTGTCGATAGCAAAATCTGTAGTTGCAAAAACAAGCGACGCAGGGTCGTTTGTAAAATCTACCGTTAACACCCTCGTGTCACCAAAAGCAATCAACTGTTTTCTTTGTCCATTGCCGATAACGTCGGCCAAAAAAACAAGGTATGATGAAAAATCAATGCTGGGGTCAGATTGAAAAAGCCGATCGAGGTATCCGAGCGAAACGCCGGCAGATCTTGGCACTTGAAAACTGCCGTTACCAATTCCCCATGCAACAAGAACTTCCCCATCCTCCCGGGCTGCAACAATAGACGCTTTTCCAATGCCGAGTATATCACCCACCAGCCGCAGGTGTTTATTTACTTTCCAGCCCTGGTTATAACCCAAGCCAACAAGGCCCGGTTTTGCCGGGTAAAAAGTGCCATCTCCTTTATTCATGGCTACATACACACCGGCATCGCCAAAGCCAATGATATCGGGTTTGCCGTCTCCATCTACATCCACCACATACCTTGGGTGTTTTTCTACCCGCCATGCCTGGTTAAACCCAAAATCTGCAAGAATATAATGTGCAGGGTAAAAAGTACCATCTCCTTTGTTCATGGCTGTCCACACACCAGCATCTCCAAAACCAATAATGTCTGCTTTGCCATTTCCGTTTAAATCCAATACAAATCTTGGATGCTTTTCTACTCGCCATGCCTGGTTGTAGCAAAAACCTTCAAGAACAAATTCTGCCGGTTGAAAACTGCCGTCACCGTTGCCCCTGGCAACAAATACACCTGCATCGCCAAATCCAATAATATCAGGAAATCCGCTTTCTGTAAGGTTTGCTAAAAAACGTACATGCTTTTCAATCGACCAACCCGTCGCTATGCAGAAATCAGTTACGCCCATATTGGGAGGGCTAAAATTACCGTGACCGTCGTTTAAAGAAACCCATACGCCATCATAGCCAAAGCCAATAATATCTGCCGCATGGTTTCCGGTTAGATCGGCTGCCATCCTGGGGTATTCTGTACCCCAACTTTGATAGGTCCAGCTCATAACATTATTATTTAAATTGAGTATATTGAAATAATGACTCGAAGACGTAATTCTTCCGGTAGTTATGATGATGCTCCTTAAATGACAAAGCTTTCGTAGTTGTAAGAGGACTCTCTTTGCGCCAGGTTAATTTGATTTGCCGATTCGGGCTACCTTTTATGGTTGTGGTGCCGAATCAACTCTACTGTAAATGCTGGTATCACACTTGCAAATATCGTTTCATTACGGGCTATACTATTTGCCAGTACCTAATACGTTGTTGAATGGCCAAAACTCATAAGTAAATTCGCAATAGGCCTTATTCAGGGTTTCAACTGCAACGATTGCTGCCGCCTGCGGTATTTGCGCGTTCAGGCATCGGGTGCGGGCGCTTTTCTTTTTTGCTCCGTGTATCAATCCTTGCTTGAACAAATGCCTTGCCAATCCCTGCAGTACATACAATAACAATAAACGCAATTTTGAATACCGGCGTTCGGACAAGGCACATCAGGTTTTGTCGTTGGATGCAACGAATGATTCTACTGGATAGTCCAATCAGGCAGATAGGGAGTTCAAGAAAGTGTCCAATAGGGATGAGAATGAAGAACACACTGGCGGGCTACACTAGCGTGAAAATACAAACGTCCTGGCAATTGCGAAAATTTAATTCGGCCAAATAATTGATTAGGCGGTTTATGGTATGTTGATTTTCAGATAAATCATGCGCAATTTGTGAACAAGCTGATTATTTCATCAGCAATTCAATAATTGCTTCGCGGCGTTTGCGCGAGATGGGCACCTGTGCTGCATTACCCATTTCAATATAACCACCATCAGATTTTACATATCGCTTTACCTGTTTCGGGTTAATAAGAAAAGAATGATGCACCCGGAGAAAACCGAAGGGAGCCAGCACTTCTTCCATGTCTTTTAATGTTTTAGAAACAACCAGTTTTGTTTTATCTGTAAAATAAAAATAAGTGTAGTTGCTCGCCGCTTCACAATACACGATCAGTTGCGGATCGGCAAATAAAATACCTTCCTGGGTTGTCAATGGAATTTTTCCTGTTTGGCCGGCCGGTTGTTTATATTGGAGCAGTAATATATCAAGTTGTTCTTTAAAGCCACTACGGAGATGGATTTTTTTCTCAAATCTTTCTACCGATGTTTTTAAATCATCTGCATCTACGGGTTTAAGTAAATAATCAAGCGCCGCCACTTTAAAAGCTTTTAATGCAAACTGGTCGTAGGCAGTGGTAAATATTACATCAAATGAGGGATCGGCAAAAGCCTGTAATAATTCAAAACCGTTTTTATGGGGCATTTCAATATCCAGGAATACCAGCTGTGGTTTGTAATTCCGTATGGCGGCAATACCGTCATCAGCACTGGTGCATAAGGCAAGGGGTGTTACCTGCGGACAATAGGTTTGTAATTGCCATTCCAGCATTTCCAGCGCATTTTTTTCGTCATCCACCAGAACAGCATTGATCATAACTCCTTTTTAAAGCGTTAGATGATGTTTTTAATAAGCGGTATATCAAGTACCACTTTTGTTCCGGTTGCCATTCCCTCCTTATTGGTAAGATTGGTTACGGTAACAGAGGTTTTAAAATTATACAGGCGGCTGATTAGATCAATCCTGTCACGGGTTAACTGCATGCCATACGATTTTCTTTTCATGGTTTCATTTGTATGCAGTTGAACAGCTTTTGCTATTCCTACCCCATTGTCTTCAATCTCTACAGACATTGATTGATTGCTATTATTCTTGCATCTTACCCATAACTTCCCTTTTGTATCTTTATGCAGCAGGCCATGCCAGATGGCGTTTTCTACATATGGTTGTATCAACATGGGTGGAATGGAAACAGTTTCAGCTGCAATGGCATCTGCATTGATTATCTCAAATTCAAAAGCATTGTCAAAACGGAGCGATTCCATTTCCAGGTACAATTTCAATGTCTGTAATTCCTTCTCCAGACTTATATATTCTGCGGCAGAATTATCCAGTATCAGCCGTATCAGCCGGGCAAATTTGGTAAGATAGCCGGAGGCCGTTTTATTGTCACTTTTCACGATATACCGGTTAATGCTGGTAAGACAGTTAAAAATAAAATGCGGGTTCATCTGCGCGCGGAGTGCTTTCATTTCCACTTCAGCCATTTTTTTTTGAAAGGAAGACCGCATCCTTGCCCTTAAGTATAAGCCCAGCAGCAGCAGCACCAAAACGCCGCCAATAAGGAGATACAATACCAGGACAGAACGGCTTGTTCTTTTTGCCGCCTCCAGTTCTTTTTCACCGATGCGTTCATTAAAATAAATAGCAGCTAGCTGCTTTTCCCTTGCCTGCGCAGCAAGATTGTCTTTTGCCTGCATGATCTGTTCCGTATAAAAAAGCGCGCTGTCAGGCTGATGCTTTTCACGGAACAATTGTACAAGAAATGCCGCAGCCGCAATGCTGTTTTCAAAACGCCTGTATTGTAGTGCCGCTAAAAAAGCAAGACGGGCATAATGATAAGTGGAATCTGCCTTGTTTTTTGCCAGGTAATAATCTTTTATGCGCAGAAAAACATTGGATACGCTTGCATTATTGTTGTAATCAAAATAAGCAGTAGCAGCGGCAGCATAAAAATGCATGGCCGAATCCGGGTTTCCTTTTACTGTTTGTATATCCCCCAACAGCAACAGTGCGGTGCCTGAAATATGTTGTCCAACTTTATCGGCCCGTTGTGCATAAGAGATGGCAGCATCCATTTTTTTCTGCTGAAGAAAAAAGCGCCCGATATTGGAAAGTGCATTACAGATGAATTCGTGGTTGGCATATGTATAAGCCCAGGCCGGTAGCCATTGAAGGGTATTTTCATACCAGATTTTTGCTCTTACTGAATCGCCCGCACTCAGAAAAAGGTTTCCGAGATCGTTGCAGGTATAGCCCACAGCGCTTGAGTCTTTCATTTGTTTTTGAATCGCCAGTTTCTGGAAAATGAGTTCATACGCTTTTTTAATATTGCCTGTATTGGCCAGTGCAGAAGCTTCCAGCCCCAATGCATGTGCCTGCATGTTTTTCGACCCGCTCTTAACAGACAAATCAAGCGCATCCAATGCCAGCTGGTAACTGCTGTCGGGTTTGGTATCCAGCAGGTGATAGCCACTGCTCAATGCAAGAATTGCTTTGGTTTGATCAGCCAGTTTATCCGTATGCATAAAATCATCCTTCCATTCTGCAATGCTTACATGCAATGAAGTGTCACCTGAAAGGTCAATCGTCCTTTTGCCGATATCAGCTCCCTTAAGATTGCATTCCGCAGTAGCCAGCGAGCCGCGGGTAAATATATATTCATAATGACCCGGCGCCAGGTTTGAAATCAGTATTTCATTTTCGGTCGGGGAAGTGCGTACCAGTTTGTATCCGGCATCACCCGGTTTCCAGTTGTTGAAGTTCCCGGATATGAACACTCCGCCCTTTTCAACACGATCGAAAATAAAAATGTGCAGGTTGTATTGAGCTGGCGCCTCAGCTATACATAAGAAAAAGAATATCCATAGCAGGAAATAATATTTCATGGTAGTAAGCTGTACTGGTAATGCTGAGGAAAAATAGCCTGGATGATTTAATAAAAATAGCTGTTCTTATTCAATCCACAGGCAAACGTTCTATCCGCGCCGGTTAATTGCTGGTAATATCGGGGGGTTTGGGAGAGTTCTTAGAAATCGTTCCATGCCAGCCCGTGTACATCCATTTACCATTTTGTTGCACGAAGACCGCTGTGTACAAAAATTCTACGGCCATTGCATCCTTCATAAATGCCTGTATCCTGCCAGTTATAATACCGGTATTGCCGTACACCCTGACTTTCTTATCAAACATTTTATAAGTAAATAATGAAAAGAACTTTCCGCGGATAGAATCTGCCACCATCTGTACCTTATCCTCAGTTGTGCCATCCGCATTAATAGAAAAAAAATCCTCGGCTACATCATTTTTTAGATACCCGGGGTCATGATGTGTTATCCCGGTCATCATTTTTGTTTCGGCTGCTTCCAATGCTTTAATAGTCTTTGCTGATGCATTTGTTTGGGCAAATGATTGCTGTGCAATAAAGAGAAGCAGCAGTACAATTGATTTTGTCTTTTTCATACATGTGTGTTTAATAATTAGGTAAATAGCAGGGAGGACAATTTTGCAACCCTTGTAATTTTCACGGCTAAAGTACCCGGTGGTAACGAGTATATTTGGCAATATGAGCGGATGGTAGCGCCGGACGAGTAAAATGCAATTTGACCCAAGCTTCGGGGGCGCCTACTCTATAAGATCATCATCAGTTACAGCCCGAACCTGGCTGCATGCAATCCTTAATGCTTCCCAGGGGCCAGTTTTTTGATTGGTTTGTTCCTCGAGATTTATTTTTGTTCCACCTGTACGCTAATTTCAACTATAAGGATTTACTAATACTGTGGAAGATCACAAAGGCACTGGGGGAAATTAGAAAGCAGGCGCTTCAATACACATCATTTATTTCTAAAAATTATGCAATACTTTTCAATCTCTAAACTTAGTAACTGGCCGTACCATCGTGGGTATAAGTGGATAGCAATGATGCGTTATTAACCCAATTGTCTACATTGGCCACAAGGCGTCCTTATCCTGTCAAATTCACGCTGACATAATCCTGGATCATATTGCAACTAAAAAAAAACGGCTTTTTCTGAACCGTGATCCCAATTTCATTACCGCTGATAGCGTAGGTCCCTTCAATGGTAGCGCCGACGGCCTGAATAGAAAAGTTGCCGGTGGTATCATCACCGCTAAAATTTCCATTATTAGCAAGGATCTTGCTCCTGATGGTCGCGACCAACCGGCTGGCGGTGCCGGCAAATGGAATAGTAAATGAACATGCCATGGCATTGATTTCTACAATGCTTATAGAAGTTCAATGAACATGCCACAATTGTAGTCAGTTCAGGCGGATTTGTCAGCCATTAGAGGCGCTTTGCCCATCTGCGCAACCCGCCACGGATATGCAAAAAGAAGAAACCAGGTTGGGACTACCGTTCGGGAAAGGACGAGTTGTGATTATAACCGCCGAATAAGTGGTTTTTTTGTACCTTTTATGGCTATACCGGTCAAGTATATTTATATGATAAAAGCCCTACTTATAGCAACCTTATTCACCTTAACAGCGTGCAATCGAATATACGACCAATATAAAACAATTATTAACGATGTGGATAGAATAGACATACATTATAAAAATACAGGCAGGGATATAAGACTTTCGACTAAAGATGTGGTTGCATTTAAAAAAGTACTTTTAAGAAGCATTAAACCAGAAATGCAAAAAGAATTCATTAGCGATGTGACCGTAGATTTCTATGCACATGATAAAAGAATTGCTTATTTTCAAATCTATCAAGCCCCCACAAATCCGTTTGTAAATTTTAATTCAGAAAATTTGAATTTTGGATTTCAGCTAACGTATGGTATTGGAATGTTCTTGGATGAATAGCATTAAATTTTCAAACTGATACACTACCCGCCATTCTATGACACCCGAAAAATCTAAAATACTAGGGAGGCGCTCCGCGCTCGGATCCGCAATTGCTATCTTCCTGGCATTCGAGTTTATATATTTAATCTCAGAGACAAAGGGGGATTTCGCCAATGGGGTTTTGTTTTTTATCGACCGCCAAATGAATGTGTTCATAATATTATCGTTCCTAATCTTCTTTTTATCGTTTATCCTATTAGGACAACGGGCAGGACGCAAAATCCTTATCTTGAATGCTAATCCCTTCAAAATAGCTTTCCTGTACGGAATTGTTACGACGGTATTAATGTTGGCCTATTATTCTATTCCAGTCTTTCACGCGCTCAATGTTAGGACAGGAATATACAGTGAGTCAGATCAAAACCAACTGTTACATTCATTTCTGCTTTTTTCCATCGCCCTGTCTGTGTTTTTTATTATAGGCTGGCTAATTACAACACATCGAATCCACAAAGCCAGCGATAAAATAGACAATGTTTAAAACGATACGATTAGTGTTATCAGAAGCAAACAAAACAGGTATGCGATGAACGGTTGTTTTTAATTACCGCGACCTTCTATGGAACATTACGCATCCACCATCCCCCACCCTTCACTTCCCTTTCCCCACTCCGCACATTTATGAAAAGTAATTATTTCTTTAAAAGAAATGCGATACAAATCAACGGGGCTACTATAGAAAATGCAGCTATTATACGCCAAAGGGTTTTCTCCCTATCAGATTTCCTATTAAAATCATTCAGAATAATTTCGACTCTCCGCTTATTATAAAAGTTCACACTTAAAACACCCCAAAATATAAGCAATAATATTAAATAAATCCTATTCGCAAATAATAAGAAAAGATTATGTGCACTAATTTTTTTTATTAACGCAAATACCAAAAATAAAAACATCACCTGGCCAAACATTACAACAATTATTGCTCCAAATCTTGGAAAGATATTAGTATTTCGGCTGACATAATACATATATGAAGCTCCAAAAATAAAGTCATAAAATTTAAACATAATTATTTTGCTTGATTACTCGTTGCCATGAAATCTTTTTTCTGTGCCGAAGAAGTCAAAATTAATTTGATAAACATGCTAAGACTGCTGCCAGTGATGTTTATACAACGCAATTCCTATATCATAGGCTTAACTATTCATGTAATAAACAAAAAGCACAAAGAAGGATAAAATCGATATTACAGAATAGGCAAGTGCCTGATTACGAATTTTTAGATTTTTGTCTTCGGAAAACTTCTCAGTTATTTTCTCGCTTCCTTTAAATTTATAGACGTATAAATAAATTATTAATAAGAAGAGAAAATATAATATAATAAATATGAAATTAGGAATGTTTTCCATTTTAATCAAATTGACCACCAAAGCCAGCAGCATCAGAGTCACTAAATTCATCATTCCCAATACGGTAACAGCACATATTGCATAAACGCCGGCAATACTGCCATCTCCCCATTTTTTATATTTCCCTGAGATAAAAAAAAACAAGTATTCAATAATATCCAAAATCATCATCGCCTATCAAATTTATTGTTATTGGGTTGAGTAGGAATATCTTTTAACATTTCTCATGGGAGTAGTCGTCCACTTTCAATAAGAATATTGGTGACTTTTTTATCAATCGACAAAAGACAAATGAAACGATTCCCTTTAATTGAATATTTCAATACAACAAACGAAATCAAACAGGCTGAAACGTTTTTAATTTTTTCCCGCTGCCGCGTATTCAACACAACCACTCCCACCCATCATCTCCACCTATCTTCTCCCCCACTCCGCACAAAAGGCTTTATTACCATCGACAGCTAAACCTGTTTATGATTTGTCTTTGGCGGCTGTCTTTTCCATCTGCGCGATGATCTTACCCACCTCGGCTTCGGTGGATTTTAATTTGGCTTGACAAAAGGTAATGAGCAAGGAAGCGCGTTTCACTTTCTCGGCCAGTGCATCGACCGATACGGTCTCGTTTTCTATTTCGGCCGCGATGGCCTGGAGTTCGGCATAGGCTGTTTCATACGTTAAAGTCTCTTCCATCGTAATCGGTTTTGCTGTTTACGGTCGTGGTTAATTGCTGCTGG
>Ga0068860_100003716_pt1 | contig 15690 bp, 9 predicted proteins | sample KBSSwiS32_FD_66597 | JGI IMG/M metagenome (GOLD analysis project Ga0068860, IMG submission 66597) | Switchgrass rhizosphere microbial communities from Kellogg Biological Station, Michigan, USA - KBS Switchgrass S3-2 | ecosystem: Host-associated > Plants > Roots > Rhizosphere > Soil ... | reverse complement strand
CGAGCACAACACAGCCCGTGGTACTGAAAACCGTGTGGCGCGTGCCGGGTGGATTGATTACGAGGTCACCGGCCCTGGCCACGCCCGTGTCATCTTCCTGCGAACCCGCGAGCACCAGGATGTGCTCGTAACCTGTGTGCTCATGCAAAGGGACGCGCCCGCCCCGCTGAAATCGCAACAGGGCGGCGCGCGGCCCAGTCTCCATGCCATACAACCGGTAGATCTCAACCATCGGGCGAAAAGCCTTCCATGCCAGACGTTCTTGCCAGTCTGCAATACGAAACAGTTCGCCCAGCTTGAGAATCTCGTTGCCCCCGCCTGGAGGAAAAATCGTCTCAGGCAAGGACACTCTCGCTGTGAGCGTCTCCCTCTGCCGATTCGACTGGCGTTACAGCCTTGTCAGCAACTCCTGCAAATTTGGAGCAACCGAAAAAGATGATGGAGACCACCAGATAGCTCGCCGCGACCACGGGCGTCTCTCCGATTCCGATTCTTTCCCCATGCATGAAACCGAAGAATGTTAAGACCGCCCCTGCAAAAGCGAATCCGGATGCCTTCATGAAATTACGATCGATGATGAAAACAGCGATTGCTCCAAGGATAAGCCCGCCCAGGATCGAGCCTCCTCCGGCAATGCGCAGTCCGTCGTAGAGAACACCCTGATTGCTCATATTGGCGATCAGATCCTTCATCTGCTGGGGGTTCAACGCCCCCACCACGGTGCCAACTGCCGCGAGTGAATTGTTGATCTGCGTAATGCCCCAGTTCGCTAGATGTGGAACGAACGCCAGGATGATTGCCGGCGCGTGCGCCTTCGGCGTTTCCTGGAACGCCTGCGATCCGATCAGCATTCCAATGTAGAGAAGAATCGGCAGAATCGCGACACTCGGGATAAGGGACAGCATCACCGAAATAGTCCCAAACCAGCAGAGCAGGATGACCATGATACCGGTACCCGCCGAATAGCCGATTCTTCCGCCCATCGCCTTCCATCCGGGATGGCCTATGTAGACCGCATTAATAAAGGGATTACCCATCATGCAACCGACGAGGCTGACGACGCCGTCCGCGGTTAGAACACGCGTTGTGGGAAAGCTGTCTCCCGCTACCGCTGCGCTCTCCACGTTATCAATCGCTTCGACAAGATCATAAATACCGAAAGGAATCGCAGTGACAAGAATCACCCCAAGGAACTGGAAGCCGGAAAACACGTGGGTGAATGCTGGCACTGGCACATGGAAACCGAACTCTGTTACCGAAGCCGCGAGACCCTGCAGCGACATCCCGCCGAAATTCAAGCCCACAGCTGTGGATCCCCATGCGATCAGAGTCCCTGCTGCAATGGCGACCAGGCCGGCCGGAATGCCTTTGAAACGAATGCCTCCAAACCAGCTCAAGAGAATGATGGCGAAGCAGGTAATGCCGATCACCGGTGTCATGAACATCTGCAACGCGGGAGCCATCGAAATGAAAGTGATCGAGACTCCGGCAAGCGTTCCCAGCAAAGCGGCACGCGGAGTGATTTTGCGAATGATCGGTCCGACGAACCCGCCAATCATGAGAACGAAGCTCTGGATGAAGACCCACGTCAGTCCCGCTTCCCATCCTTTGATCGGATCGCCTGTTTGAAGGGCGATCGGCAACATGATGACAAACGTGACGATGAACATATGGGGCACGCTGATTCCGGAAGGCAGCGCGCAAACATCCGTACGTCCGGTCTTCTTCGCAAGCCGATATGCGAGCCACGCGTAATAAAAGGTGGACAGGCACATCATCAGGCCCGTCGCGGGCAGGATCCTGCCGAAGACCAGGTCATCCGGCATTTTCAACACGAAGCGTAAAAGTGACGTCAACGTCAGCAGGTTGACCAGAATGTTGGTTCCAAAACCGAAGAAAGCATTCCAGTCTCCACGAACCCATAAGGCAGGTTTTGCGTTCAGCATGGCTATCGATCCCCTTTCGTCCTCTTTCGATGTGTCGTTCCGTGGCCTGCTCTCAGGCGAGCGCGGCCAATACTTTTTCAGAGCTCGATACCCAACCGAAGATTCCGCCCTGAGCTTTGATCATGTTCAAACCCATCTTCTGAAATTCCGGGAAGTAAGATCCGACGCAGTCCTCGAGCACGAGGCAGTCGTATCCGCGATCGTTGGCTTCGCGGACCGTCGTGTTCACACACACTTCAGTGGTGACGCCTGTGACAATGAGCTGGCTGATTCCGCGATTCTGAAGAATCGCGTGCAAATCTGTCGCGAAGAAGGCGCCTTTGCCGGGCTTGTCGACAACGGGTTCTCTGGGAAGCGGGTAAAGTTCAGGAATGATGTCGTGCCCGGGCTCGCCACGCACGAGAATGCGGCCCATTGGCCCCGGATCGCCGATTTGCCTGTCGCCCCGGCCTCGAATTTTCTTCGCTGCAGGAAGATCACTGAGATCAGGACGATGTCCTTCTCGCGTGTGTATCACCGGGAGTTCTCTGCCCCGCCATGCCGCAAGCAGTTTCCTGTTCGGCTCGATGGTGCGGCGCAACTGGGAAACATCGTTGCCCAACATTTCTCCAAAGCCGCCGGCTTCCAGAAAATCACGCTGCATGTCGATGACGAGGAGGGCACACTGCGAGGGCAGAAAGTCGAAAGGATAGGGTTCAGCCTCGATGGGGAGAGGTTGAGTCTTTTTCATCGTGATTTCTCCTGTTCTTCGTTTCCGGAAATGGCTTTGATGAACGCGCTGGAAGGGGCGACGGCCCCGAAAACCCCGCCCTGCATCGTGATCATCTTGAGAGCGGCTTTGTAGTTCCCGTAATCTGTGGCGCCGGTGCAGTCGGAGAGCATCAGACACTCATACCCACGATCGTTGGCGTCACGCATGGTGGTGTGAACGCAGACGTCCGTGGTGATTCCCGCGAGCGCAATGTTTTGAATTCCCCTTCGGCTGAGCAGCAGGTCGAGATCGGTCGCGTAGAAGGAACCCTTGCCGGGCTTGTCGATGATCGTTTCGCCGGCAAGGGGCGTGAGTTCTTCAATGATTTCCCAGCCCGGTTGTCCGCGAACGAGGATTTTTCCACACGGCCCGGGATCCCCGATCCCCGCGCCGATCCGTCGGCTTCGCCAGCGTTTGTTTTCCGCCAGGTCCGCGAGATCCGGACGATGGCCTTCTCGGGTGTGCATGACGTGGTAGCCTCTCGCGCGAGCCGTCTTGAGGACGGATTGGATGGGCTCGATCGGTGCCCGGGTCAGTGAAAGGTCGTACCCCATCTTGTCGACATATCCGCCCTTTCCGCAGAAGTCGGTTTGCATGTCGATGACAAGCACGACCGTGTTCGCGGGATTCAACTCGCCGTTGTAGGGCCACGGGTAGGGATCCGCATCGACGTAGACTTTCGTTTTCAACTGTTACCTCAGCATTCGGATAAGCACGCCGACGCCGCGGCGTGTGGAACCCTTATGCAAGGCTCGCACCATCCCGCGTCACGCCCATCACGCCCAGCCCGAAAGGTTATGTGTATGAAAACTCAGGAAGCATTCAGCGCCCACGAAATGTCGGAGCCGATACAGGGTTACAGAGTTGTAGATCCTCAGGAAACGAGCCCTACATTTTAGTCGCGATCAATCATCGGTTGCGGATTTCTGGTTTGGGGAATATTGTTGCGGCAACTGAACCAGCAATCCAAGTCATGCAACAAGGTTAACGGGGGGAATATGAAAAATTTGTCTGTCGTATTCCGTGTGCTGCTATTGATTGCTTTTCTTGCTGAAAGCGCGGCCGCACAGTCGGGTAACGCGACCGTCAGCGGAACGGTGACGGATTCCACATCTGCACTCATTCCGGGAGTAACCGTCAAGGCAACCAATACACAGACCGGTGTCGTCGCAAGTACAGTCAGCAATGAAGCCGGAACATATAATTTTCCAAGCCTTCAGCCTGGCGCATACAAAGTCAGCGCAGAACTGCCGGGCTTTCAAACGCAGAGTTTCACCAACGTCCAACTCGGGACCTCTCAACAAGTCCGCTTGAACTTCACCCTGCAGGTGGCAGGGGTCGCACAATCCCTCGAGGTGAACGTGCCGGTGGACACTCTTCTGACGACCTCATCCTCTTCCGTCGGTACGGTGCTCAATGAAAATTCCGTCCGCGATCTACCGGTTGTCGGCCGTGACGCACTGGAATTGGTCAATATCATGGCGGGCTTCCGCGAACCCGTGGATCCCAGCAACTCGAACGCGCGAACAGGACCCAATGGAGGATTTGTCGCCGGCATTTCGGTCTCAGCTGTGAATACGACGCGCGACGGCATCAGCGTGAGCGATGGACGTTATAACCTCGGTGTCTTTTCCGCGACGCATATCAATCCGGATCTGGTCGGTGAGCTTCGCATTATTCTCGCTCCCGTAGATGCAGAGACAGGCCGCGGCTCGGGACAAGTGCAGATCATGACGCGTTCCGGCACCAACAAATACACCGGTTCCGCAGTTTGGAACGTTCAGAACACAGCGCTCAACGCCAACACCTGGAACAATAACCGCACGGGCACCGTGCCGAGTTGGTTTAACCGGCACCAGTTATCGGTTAATTACGGTGGCCCAATTATCAAAAATAAAACATTTTTCTTCGTCCTTTACGATGGGCAACGCATGTGGTCTCGAGAGGCGGTTCGTGCTACCGTGCTGACGGGCCCCGCACGCAATGGAGATTTCCGGTTTTTTGGCAATGTCGTAAACGGAAATGCAGATGCGATTCCGACCGGCGGGGCAAATCCCACGGCTCCGGTTGTTGACAGGCTCGGGAACCCACTGCCCGTTTCGCAGATCCAGGCTTCGATATCGGCAGCCGGCAGCACCAATACGGTCGGGCCGATGCAGACAATCAGTGTCTTCAATCGTGATCCCAACCGTCCCGGTTTCGACCCCACGGGCTACATCCAGCGAATTGTCGCGTCGATGCCTCAAGCGAATGACTTCACCGGTGGCGACGGTTTGAATACGGCTATCTTCAAATGGAACCGGCACGGCGACAGCCTGATCTGTTCATCCATCTGCCAGCAGGGACTGGAAGATGACGTCAATCGCAACCAGATCAATATCAAGGTCGATCACAACCTCAACGCCAATCACAAGTTCAACGTCAATTACACCTACGAGCACTTTACTGCCAGCGGTCAGAGAGGAAATTACCCGGGTAAAGAAGACGAATGGTTTTCTCTCACCACCCGGAAGCCGCAGGTTCTCACGGCTTCCTTTGTCTCCACGCTCACCCCGAACATCGTGAACGATGTTCGGTTCGGTCTGAGGCGTGCGTGGTCGCGATCTCCGTATCCGTATGATGAGGAATCGACCAAGAACGAAGTGCTTTCTTACATCCCCAATGTGAATAGTTATCCAGTGCTGTTCAGCACCATGCCCATTAATGTTGCGAACAATATCCTGAATCCGGGTAACAACACGAATGCGAACATCAGTCCCCTGTGGACGCTCGCCGACTCCCTCAGTTGGACTAGAGGGAAACATTCCTTCAAGGGCGGCATTGAAGGGCGCTGGAGCCGATCCGAAGGATTGAACTCACTGAATGGCATTCCTCACGTGGTGGGAGGCGCGGGAAATGTTGGCATACCCAACAACGCTTTCACCACGCCCGGATTGCTGGCAACCAATGAAACGACCGCACGCAATCTCCTGCTGACTCTCAATGGCTCCGTCGGGAGCGTGAGCCAGGCCTTTATTCTCAACGATCCGAACTGGACAGCGTACCGCGGTTATCTCGAACCGGACGGGTACTACAAAACTCGCCAGATCAATCAGAACGAGTTCAGTCTCTTCTTTAAGGACGACTGGAAAGTAAAACCCTCGCTGACACTGAACCTGGGCTTGCGGTACGAGTACTTCGGCGTCCCCTTCGAGGCAAACGGGCTGACCGGTGCTGTTGTCGGAGGCGGCCTGGCTGGATTCGGCTGGTCAGGACGCAGCTTCGAAGATTATTGGAGCCCCGGACCACAGCAGGCAGATCTCACGACCGTTGAGTTTATTGGTCCACACTCACCGAACTCGAGCAAACAGATCTACAAGGATGACTGGAATAACTTCGGGCCCGCGGTTGGTTTCAGCTGGTCGGTGCCATGGTTCGGCGCCAACAAGACGTCTGTGCGAGGCGGATACAGCGTGGCCTATCAAGGAGGCGGGCGCGGGTTGGATCTCGATACTGCGCTGACCAGCAACCTGCCGGGTATTGGCGACGCGCAGACGGGATTCGTTCCGACAGGATTTACCAATATCTCAACGCTCGTTTTGCCGCTGGTCCGGAACGTGCCGTTACAGCCGGTGTCGATCACGCAGGCCCGAACATCAAACCTCACGACGTGGGACCCGAACTACGTGAGTCCCTATATCCAGAACTTCACGCTGTCTGTCACACGCGAAGTGAGTCGCAGCGTAAACGTGGATGTGCGCTACATCGGAACTCACGGAGTGAAACTTTTCGGCAACATTGCTCTCAACCAGGCGAACTTCCTGACGAACGGGCTGCTGCAGGAATTCAATCTCGTTCGAGCCGGTGGAGATTCCGCGATGCTGAACAGCATGTTCGCCGGGCTCAATCTTGGCACCTCTGCAAACGGATCCGCGTATCTGCGGAGCAATACGAACTGGCGTACATTTTTTGCGAACGGAGATATCGGGGGTTTTGCCAGCAGGCTCGCAACCACGAATGAACTCACGGGGCAGGGCGGCGGACTGGTCCGCAATGGCGGATTCCCTGAAAACTTTATCGTCAACAACCCCCAGTTCAACAGTGTGACTTACAACACGAACCCGGGTAGTTCCACCTACCACTCTCTGCAGACCCAGGTGACGTTCCGTCCAACCAACGGCCTGAGTTTCCAATCGACCTACGTGTGGAGCAAAGGAATCTCGAGTGCCACGACGGGATTTCTGAGCCCCGTGGATCGATCTTTGGATATCGAGCTTCAGCCATCGCATCGAACTCACGATTTTCGAACCAATGGAACGTTTGAACTGCCGATCGGTCCAAACAAGCTGCTTTTCACTAACAGTTCCGGTTGGCTCGCGCGGCTTGTCGAACGATGGCAGTTGTCGTGGATCGCGAACGTGAATTCCGGCGGCCCGTTGAATGTCACGGGGACAGATACCTATGTCAACGGCGGACGCCTGAATATTGTCGGTCCATTTGCAAAGGATCTCGGGAACGCGAAAATGACAAATACTCTTCCGACATATTTTTCGGAGAACGGATTCCTGTTTCAGAGGGATCCCGGGTGCCAGGGCGTGACCACATTGCAGGGCCTGCAGGCTCAGTGCACAAACAACGCACTGACCGATGCGCAAGGGAACATTCTACTGCAGCACGCCGCTCCGGGAACGCTGGGAACGTTGGGAGACCGGTGGATTGAAGGGCCGGGAAGTTTCCGTTTCGATCTTGGCGCGAGCAAGACGTTCAATATCGATGAGACAAAGAGCGTGCAGATTCGAGTGGATGCGCGCAACGTGCTGAACCACCCGATTCTGGGGAATCCCAGCCTCAATATCAACAACGCCAGCACATTCGGCCAGATCAGCGGAGCCAGTGTCACGGGCGCGCGACAGTTTCAGGGACAGCTTCGCGTGACGTTCTGAGGTGCGCGGGTGGTGTAGTCAACAAATCTCCTGACCACACCACCCGTGGCGGCATTCGGGGGGACGTACGATGCACTATGCAAGCCGAGGCTGACAGAGCGAGACGCTGCTTCGTGAGCGCATCGCGCTTCAAAGTCATTTTTCAAAGAGATCTCGCAGATTATCGCGAACGTACGCGTGATCTCGCAGCAGCTGCCTGGCCCGAGTTCATGCGGCACGATCCGATTGCAAACGAAAATTGGCATGAGCTGTTCGATCGTTTTGAAGAGTATCAATTTGCTCTATGGGACACTGAAAATAGCCTCATGGCAGCGATGGGTAACAGCCTGCCCTTTTATTGGGAGCATCCGTTTGAAGAATTGCCCGAACGCGGCTGGGATTGGGTCTTCCTGAAGGCAGTGGAAGATCATAGAAGCGGTGTCACACCAAATACTCAGTCTGCAATACAGATTGCCATTCATCCTGAATATCAGGGACAGCGGTTAAGCACGCAGATGATACGCGTGATGGCAGGGATCGGAAGCTCCAACGGTTTTAGGTATCTCGTTGCACCAGTACGGCCGAATCAGAAGAGTCAGTATCCACTGATCGGTATCGATGATTACATTACGTGGACCAACGAAGAGACGCTACCGTTCGATGCATGGCTGAGAGTCCACGTGCGGGCAGGCGCGAGAATCGTCAAACCCTGTCACGAAGCAATGACGGTTGTTGGCACATGTGCCGAATGGGAGGCGTGGACAGGTTTGAAATTCATGCAGAGCGGTAAGTATTACATCGCCGGCGCGCTCAACCCGATGGAAATGAATGTGGAGAAGGACCAGGGTGTTTATGTCGAACCGAATGTTTGGATGGTCCATACGTTGTGATTTCATTGTGGGCGATCCCCAAAAAAACTGGGCGGGTCTGCCTCTGGCAAACCCGCCCGGAGTGGGTATGGAGTTAATAACCAAGTATTCCCGTAAGGTGGACAACACTGGTCCCGCGGAGTGATCTACCGTCCTGTGGTTCGCAGTTCGATCAGGAGAACCTCGGGGGCCGCAGCAACCCGCAGGGGTAACACGCACACGCCAACGCCGCGGCCGACGAGCAACTGGGCGCCATCGGCGTGATGCCGGCCCTGCCAGTAACCGAACTGTGTGTGATGGTTCCCTGGCAAAAGGGATTGTCCAAACCAGGTGATCTGTCCTCCATGCGTGTGCCCCGCCAGCGTGAGATCGACCCCCGCGTACGCAGCCTCGCAAAAAAGGTCGGGATGGTGCGTGAGTAATACCACCGGTTCGTTTTCGCGTAGTCCCTTCAGAGCGGCTTCGAGATCCGGCTCACCCGCCGTGAGATCGTCGAGTCCCGCAATCCATAGCGAATCAGATCCTCGCCGCAGCCGAAGGCCGCGATTCCAAAGCGGTGTAATGCCGGCTTCCTCGAGAACGCGGCGGAAATCCACCAGACCAGGCTCCGCATAGTACTCATGGTTTCCCGGGACAGCCACTACAGCTTCCCGAGCTCGGAGCGCAGCAAGCCCGGCACGCAGCCACTGAAGTTCGTAAGGCTCCTGATCGATCAGATCACCCACAAGACAAATAAGGTCGGGCGACCACTCCGAAACTCGCGCCGCCAGTTCGGCAAATTCCGTGTCCGAGAAGAAGAATCCCAGGTGAAGGTCGCTGAGAACCGCCAGTCGGAAGCCATCCAGGTCGGGCCCACCCCGCCCGAGTTGAACCTCGACGGTGCGGAGATCGCAGGAACAGCGCAGACGTCCCCGCAGCATCTGGCCAGGAAGCGTGTGCTGCAGCGGGCGGAAAAGACGCGTCACAATGCGGCCGAACGAACTTAGCGGATGTTTGCGGCCTCGGCCGCGCGGACGCGGCGCGCGAGGGCGGGATGCGAGCGGCCGGCGCAGCGGTGCGTGCGTCGACGCGGGGTTCGTCGTCAAGACGGTAACGTCCAATCTCAATCCTCCAGCTCCGGAGAAAGTTAGCTCTCTCTGAGAGCATGCGAATGTCGAAGCGGGCGGAGTGCAGATTGTTCTCCCCCAACCTCCAATGGGAGCGTAACCCGAGGGCGGACGGTTTGCATCACTTCCTTCCCAACGTGTTGACTGCTGAAGATTGCGAACCGACGCCGATGTCACGCGGGCCCTTCCGCGATGCAGTGCGGCTTTACACAGATCCGTCACATCATTGTCATTTTTCATTTCATTATTTCTTGACGCGCGTCACTCCGCCTTGCTACGGTCCTCTGCAAATTCGTGATCCGTTTTGTAGATCTGGTGGGGTGATTGGAGACTTGATGCAGACGTTTGGTCGCCGGACTGCTCCTATCGTGGCTTTTGGCAAATTTCGTTCTCCAAGGACTTCGGTTGCGAGCCACACGGCGGTATTTTCCATAAAGAGCCAGCCTCAGAAATATTCTTCGGCTTTCCTGCAGATGTTCTATCTCCTCCGACTGTCCATCTCTACCGCCGGATACTTGCGGCATTAAAGCGGAGCGCGCAGGCGCTCGAATTTAAAGTTCAATCCCGGTACCGATCGAGGGATCGAGAGAAGAGGGACACATGAGCAATCTCGTTGCGTTGTTACGGAACATGCGCGCCGGCCGGTTCAATCGCCACCAGGAAACCCATTCTCATGGCGCGAAGACATCCCTACATCGGAGTTTCATACTGGAACCTCTCGAAACCCGTGTGCTGCCTTCTGCTGATCCTACGGCCGCTGGGGCCTTGATCAACCAGCCTGATGCGAAACCCGAGGAGCCGGCTCTTCTCGTATTCTCTGACCCCGACGATTCTCTCGTCGTTAGTGCGACCGAGAAACAAGACCATGATCATAACGACGCTATAGGCATCGGTTTCGACGTCTTCAAAAAGGAGGACAGCGAAGAGGAAGAAGAGAGTGGTGACTTCATCGAACATGACACCTACGAAGAGGTCTACGGGGACTTCGATTACGACGAGTTCCTGATGTTAGAGGAAGAGAATGGCCCGCAAGGCGGGCTGGGCGGCGTCGTTGAAGAGGACGTATTTCCGGCGGATATTCTCGCCAATAACAACGCCGGCGCCACCGCCACGGCCAACTTCACGCAAAGCGAAACCTCCGTCATCGTTTTCGGCAACACGGTCCTCATTGGTTTCAACGACGCCGGCTCCACAGCCGGAGGGACCAATAAGTTTACGGGTTTTACTCGCTCAACCGACGGCGGCGTGACGTTCACCGATGGCGGCGTACTGCCGACGAATACCCTGGGTGACGCCGGCGACCCCGTACTCGCTCGGAACGACACGACGGGCCGCGTCTACTTTTCCACTCTTAGCCAGGCCGCTCCCGGCACTATTCAGATGTTCCGCTCTGACGACGGTGGGGCAACATGGATGGCGCCCGTTAATGCGACGCCAGGCGGCAACACCGAAGACAAGCAATGGCACACGGTCGATAACTTCGCAGGCCCCGGCAACGGCAACGTGTACGTTGTATCCCGCCGCTTCGGTGGCACTGCACCGGGCATCTACTTCTTCCGCTCGACCGACGACGGCGATACGTTTGGCCCCGATGGCGGTTCGCTGATCGTAGCCGGCAACCAGGGCGCATTCGTTACTGTTGGCCCCGACCACTCCGTGTACGTTTTCTGGTTGACGGGTTCGACGACGATCCAGATGCGCAAGTCCACAGATCAGGGCCTGACGTTTGGCGCACCGATAACTGTCGCGAGTGGCCTGGTCGGCGGTACCAACGGCGATCTCGCCCTTAGCGGTCTCCGACAAGGGACAGCCGCCGTCTCCGGCTTCCGCAGCAACGAATTTCCCCATGCCGCCGTCAATCCGGTGAACGGGAACATCTATGTGACTTACAACAGCGATGGAGCTGGCGCCGATAGAGCCGATGTCTTCCTTGTCCAATCGACCGATGGAGGCGCCACATGGAGCGCTCCCTTCAAAGTCAACGACGATGCGACAGCAACCGATCAGTGGCAGCCGACTCTCGCGGTCACGCCTGAGGGCGACAAACTCGGCATTTTCTATTCGAGCCGCCAAGAAGACCCGACCGGCAACAACCTCTTCAAGTATTACGGCCGCATCGCGGACATCTCGGGATTCGCGCTGACATTCACGCCGAGCTTTGCCATTAGCGACACCGCGTCGCTGCCGGAATTCGGCCGCGATACGCTGGTCAACCCGGTTTACATGGGCGACTACAATACGGCCTTCGCGACCACTGGCTTCTTCCACGTGGTCTGGTCCGACAACCGCGATGACCTTGCGGGCGGTGGGGGACGCAAGGATCCAAACATCTATTACAAGGCCCTCGATCTCGGACTGAATGTCCGGAGTACCTCACCGTTCAATGGCGCCGTTGTCTCGAGTATCCCGCTTGATTACATTGTCAACTTCAGCGACGCGATCGACGTATCGACCCTTGATGCCTCTGATTTCACCGTGGATGGCCTCGTTGCCAGTTCGTTCTTCCTTAACTCTCCGACTCAAGCGACATTCCACTATCTCACCGCGCCATTCTCGGTGAACGGCCTACATACGATGGCGATGGCCGCGGACTCTGTCCTCCGAAGTTCTGACGGCGACACGCTGGCAGCTTTCTCAGCCAGTTTCCGTTGGGACAGCGTCCTGCTTCAGGTCACGTCAACCGTTCCTCCGGCGAGTGGCACGTTCTTTCTGCCCGGACCATTCACCTACGACGTAAATTTCAATGAAGCGATCAGCCCGTCATCGGTCCAAACGTTTGACCTTGTCGTTGGCGGAATCACGGGTGCCATCGTCAGCGCCGTTACGGTTCTCCCCGGAAACACCACGGCGCGGTTTACCCTTTCCGGGATCGTTGACCAGGGAACGCTGACAGCAAACATCATGGCTGGAGCCATCGCCGATGCTTTTGGCAACCCCGGCGGCGCCTTCTCGGGCATTTACCAGGTGGACGTCATCACTGCGTCGTACCCGACTCCACTGATCGCCAAGAACCCGCTCGGCTCGCTCATCTATGACCCGACTCAGACGGGTGTGATCAGTTTTACGGGCGATGTCGACAATTACACACTCAACGTCGATCCAAATCAGACGTTTTCGGTGATCCTGACGACAACAACGACAACTTTCCAGCCGCAGATTGAAATCCGTGACCCGAGCAACAACTTCAGAGGATTTGCGAGCGCACCGGCTCCCGGCCAGGCCGCGATAATTCAAACGAACTATGCCGCTGTTGGCGGCCTATACAACTTTGCGGTTTCGGGCGTCGGCAATACGACCGGCGCATTCACGCTGCAGGTTATTCTCAATTCTGCGCTGGAACTGGAAGGCAGAGTCCCGGGCGCCATAAACAATGGCGTGAGCAACCTGGCGGAAACCGCAGTCAATGCGGTCGATTCCGGTTGGATCCAATCAAACGGCTCGCACACGTCGACGAACAACAACTACCTTGTGGGTCTTCAGACAGGGCCAGTCGAGTTTCGCGACTACGCCACCTTCACGCTTTCCCCGTGGACGCCTACGATCATCAGCGCCGAATTGCGGCTATTCAATCCAGTCATCGGCTACTCGAGCCCGGATCCGACCGAGACCTACACGCTGTTCGACGTGTCTGCCACAGCCGCCGCGCTCGACACCACTCGTCTTGTTGGTGATGCAACAGGCATCACAATTTTCAACGACCTTGGGACCGGAACGATCTATGGCACGCGCTCGGTGTCCGCAGCCGACAACAATGCGACGGTGGCGATCGTGCTAAACGCGGATGCCATAGCGGCGCTCAATGCTGCCAGGGGAGCGACGATTTCCTTCGGCGGAGCGTTGACAACCCTTGCAGGGACAGCTGCGCAAACAATGTTTGGCGGATCGAGCGGCGCCTTGGGCACAGTCCAGCTCATTCTCCGGAGCATGAGCCCGACACAGAACATCGATAGCTCGTTCATCACTCTCAGCACACCCCAGGCGAGCGCTGACCGTTTGGCTGTCCTCGGCCAGCTGGACGCGGGGAACTATACGGCCGCACCGACCGCAGCGACGTTCGAAGACATCACCACAACCGGCACAATCATCGCTTTCCTCACAAACCAGGATAACGCCGGCGCAACCATCCCCATCGGCTTTACGTTCCCGTTTTACGGTGTGAGTAACACGACAACAATCGTCGCCACTAATGGCCTCTTGAACTTCGTCGCGCCTCCGTTTCTCACCCCCACTAACACGGACCTAACCAGTGCCCCGACGATCGCAACGATCGCCCCCTTCTGGGATGACTTGCACACCGCCGGCGGCTTGCCGACCTCAAACATATACTTCCAGACGATTGGTTCAGGCAACGACCAGCACTTGACCGTGCAGTGGAACAATGTCCGCTTTGCCAGCGGTGGTACAACCGGAGATACCATAACGTTCCAGACTCAGTTGTACGCCGACGGAAGGATTCAGTTCAATTATCTGGACCTCGTCTCTGGAACTGCACCTGGTAACAATGGGGCAAGCGCTACAGTCGGTATCAAGGCTGACGGTACCCAGGGGCCTAACCGACTACTCCTGGCTTTTAACAATGGTCCGAACACCTTCGTCGGTACCGGGCAGAGCACCCTGCTGACGCCGACCACCCCGACCTCGGATTATTACTCCCTCGCACTTGATGCTGGAGAGATCGTCACGCTGGCAGCCACCACCCAAACAACAGGTAATCTGACTCTCCAACTCCGCGACTCCAGCGACGCCGTTCTCGCAACGGGTGTGAGTTCCAGCAACCTCACGAGCGTGATTAATAATTTCGTGGTTTCGACAGGAGGCCTTTACTACGCTCGCGTCACGGGCGACGGGCTGACAAACCCGCCATATACCCTGGTCGTCACAAAGAACGCCGCCCTCGACACGGAAAACAATAGCGCGGCCAACGCGCAGACAATGATCACGCAAGGGGCGCTCGGAAGCATTTCTGGTGCAGTCACCATCAATGCGCTCGACTCGGGGTGGTTCACAACAGATGGCACCCACACGGGGGCCAACAACAACTATATCGTCGGGCAACAGGTGTTCGGCAACAATCCGTTTTCGCAGTTCCGAGACTACTTTACGTTCGGTCTCCCGGCAGGGACAGGCACCATCATCGGCGCGGAGTTGCGTATCTTGAATCCGACGGGAGGCTACTCTAGCCCGGATCCGACAGAGACCTACTCCCTGTTCGATGTCTCCGCGACGCCGGCCGCTCTCGATGCCAACCGCCTCGCGGGTGACCCGACCGGCATGGCTATCCATGCCGACCTTGGTTCCGGCACGGTCTACGGAAACCGCGTGTTTTCCGCGGCGGACAATAACACTACGGTGGCAATCACACTTAATGCCGACGCCGTGGCCGCACTGAATGCCGCAATCGGGTCCACAATCTCGTTCGGTGGAGCAATCACGTCATTGGCGGGCACCGCGGCCCAGGTTGTGTTTGCCTTCAGCAACGGCGCTGCCGGAACGGTCCAGCTGGTGCTGCAGATCGCGGCGGATGACTGGTACTCCATAACAATGCCAAACACGGCGAACACGTTGCGGTTGGAAACCAGCACACCTGGCGATGGCCCAGGACAATTCGCTAACACACTTAACCCGGTCATCGGACTCTACGACAGCACTGGAACCACGCTGCTCGCCAGCGGTGTACCGATGGCCGATGGACGCAACGAATTCATCCTGGCCACCGGACTAACCCCGGGCGGAACGTACAAAGTCCGTGTCATCGGCGCGAGCGGCACCACGGGCGAATACTTCCTCACCAGGGCCTTCAGTTCGACTTTGGTGGCGAATGTGGATCTGGGATGGCCGGACAGCCAGGTCGACCCGGCATGGAATAATGTGCTGAACGCGGCCAATGGATGGGATTCCATCATCGACAGCTATACCGTCGCGGTGAAAAAGCTCCGTCCCTTCCTGGATGATGCTTTGTCCGACGATTGGCTCGTGATCACGGACACGCTTGACGAAGGTTAGAGGGCAAAAATCGGGGCCAGGCACGCTGTTTCCCTATTTTCCTACGCGAGCATTCGCGCACTTCGATCGAACTCACGGGAAAATAGGGAAACAGCGTGCCTGGCCCCGATTTTT
>Ga0068860_100003705_pt1 | contig 15722 bp, 8 predicted proteins | sample KBSSwiS32_FD_66597 | JGI IMG/M metagenome (GOLD analysis project Ga0068860, IMG submission 66597) | Switchgrass rhizosphere microbial communities from Kellogg Biological Station, Michigan, USA - KBS Switchgrass S3-2 | ecosystem: Host-associated > Plants > Roots > Rhizosphere > Soil ... | reverse complement strand
ATTTATACATCAATCAAAAGAACGGAACTTTTAAAGATGAATTAGAGCAATGTATGCAAAGTATCAGCCTGTCTTCTATGGGTGCCGATATGGGTGATCTTAATAATGATGGATATCCTGAAATATTTACTACCGACATGGTGCCAAAAGATGACTATCGCTTAAAAACCCTGGGTGCTTTTGATAATATAGATTTCTACGACAGTAAAGTGAAATCAGGATTTTACCACCAGTTTATGAAAAATTGCCTGCAGTTAAATAATACAAACGGAACGTTTTCAGAAATAGGAAACTATAGTGGTATTTCAGCCACAGACTGGACGTGGGGTGCTTTAATTTTTGATGCAGATAATGACGGTTTAAGTGATATTTATGTATGTAATGGAGTAAACAAGGATGTTACCAACCTGGATTTCATGGATTTTTTCGCAAATGATGTTATTCAAAAAATGGTATTGACGGGAGAAAAGGAAAGTATAGATAAAGTATTGGCACATATTCCCGTAAATCCTTTGCTCAATAAAGCATTTAAAAATCTCGGCAATCTGAAATTTGAAGATATTGGAGAACGCTGGGGCTTTACACAACCTTCTTTTTCAAATGGCGCGGCCTATGCCGATTTGGATAATGATGGAGATTTGGATCTTATCGTAAATAATATCAACGAAAAATCTTTTGTCTATAAAAATAATAGCAGGGAGATCAGTAAAAATAACTATATCAGTATTTTTTTAAAGGGCAAAGACAAAAATACCTTTGCTGTTGGTAGTAAAATTAAATTATATGTCGGTGACCAGGTTTTAAGCAGGGAGGTTATTCCTTCAAGGGGTTTTCAATCTTCAATGGATTATAAACAAATAATAGGCTTAGGGGCTGCTTCTGTAATAGATTCAATGATTATTAGCTGGCCCGACAGGTCTTATTCGCGCTACATGAATGTTGCTGTTGACACAATGCTTATTATTCAACAACCTGGTATGGATAAGCTGATGCCTGATACAGTGGCGCATTCATCACCTGCTCCATTACTGTCTCCTGTAAAAAGCATTTTTGACAAACACAAGGAAGATGATTATAATGATTTTTATTATGAACGTAATTTACCGGAAATACTTTCAAGGGAAGGGCCTAAAGCTGCAGTGGGCGATGTAAACGGAGATGGCCTGCAGGATGTATATATTGGCGGCGCAGGCGGGCAGGCAGGTCAGTTATATTTACAGAAGGCGGATGGAGGATTCGAAAAAAAGGAAGAGAAAGTGTTTACAGACTTTGCTGATTTTGAGGATGTGGGTCTTTTACTATTTGATTGCGATCATGATGGTGATCTTGATTTACTGGTATGCCCAGGTGGGAATAATTTTCTTACGGGCAGTAGGGAACTGGAACTGCGCCTGTACAAAAATGATGGAAAAGGTAATTTCACAATAGACCCTGCTGCCTTCCCAAATAATACGTCAAATATATCTGTGGCCGTAGCCTGCGACTTTGACGAAGATGGTGACCTTGATCTGTTTGTAGGGGGAAGAAGTATTCCTCAAAATTACGGTGCGGTTCCTTCCAGCTATCTTTTTGTAAATGATGGTAAGGGGCATTTTACAGATGTGGCGAAAACTAAAAATCCCGATATAGCAGCGATTGGAATGGTTACCAGCGCTGAATGGGCAGATATTAAAGGAGATAAAAAAAAGGAATTGATTATTGCCGGAGAATGGATGCCGCCAAAAATTTTTTCATATAATGGAGATCATTTTATAGAAATAAAAACAAACCTTGATAGTTTGTATGGATGGTGGCAATCCCTGGCGGTGGGGGATTTAGATGGAGATGGCCGCCCGGACCTTATACTTGGCAATATCGGGGAAAATTTTTACCTGCAACCAGATCTTCAAAACCCGGTTAAACTGTGGATCAGTGATTTTAATAACAATGGCACTATTGACAAAGTGCTTACACGTAGTGTGGACGGGCAGGACAAAACTGTATTTTTGAAACATGAAATCCAGGAGCAGATTCCCGCGTTGAAAAAACAGAATTTAAAACATTCGGAATATGCAAAAAAATCTATGCAGGAATTATTTCCTGCCGAAGTATTAAATAAATGCCTCGTAAAGCAGTTTAATTATGCATCTTCAATTATTGCGTTAAATAAAGGGGATGGGCAATTTGTAATTCAGAAGCTTCCACCTATGGTACAAACTTCCTGTATAAATGCCATACACCAGATGGATATAAATAATGATGGTTATACTGATTTAATTTTAGGAGGAAATAAATTCGGCCTGCCTCCACAGTTTGGCAGATTGGATGCCAGTTATGGAGACATCTTAATAAATAATCATAAAGGAGGATTTACCCGGTTAGCTTATGAACAATCCGGCTTAGAGATACACGGTGAGGTAAGAGATATTATAGAAATCCCCTCAGTTAAGAAAAAATATTTGTTATTCCTCGTAAATGATGATTACCCGGTTTTATATGAAGCAAATCACACGCTTAAAAATGGGGATACCCTGATTAAATAGAAAAGCTGATTAATTGGAAGATCTTAAAACTATGATGTATAAACCAAAGAGCTATTCGTATATTCTATATATAACTTTCGTATTACTGTTATTTTCATCTTGTAAGCAAAGGAATAATGTACCTGCCCTCTTCCAGGTACTGGATCATAATAAAACGGGGCTTAATTTTAGTAATAAACTTACACCTACAAAAGAATTTAATGTTTTTAAGTATATGTATTTTTACAATGGTGCCGGAATTGGCGCCGGTGATTTTAATAATGATGGCCTGATAGATTTATTTTTTTCTTCTAACCAGGGCGAAAATAAAATTTTTCTCAACCGGGGAAACCTGCCTGCCGGCAAAACAGGTTTAAAATTCAGAGATGTTACCCTTGAAGCAAAAATTCCACAGGATGGCGGGTGGTCAACAGGGGTTTCAATTGTCGATATTAATAATGATGGCTTACTTGACATATATGTTTGCAAAGTTGGAAATTATGAAACATTGCACAGCAAAAATCAATTCCTGATTTGCCAGGGTATTGATAAAAATGGTGTGCCCTTTTACAAGGATGAGGCACATGAATATGGCTTGGATTTTTCAGGCTTCAGCACCCAGACCGTATTTTTTGATTACGATATGGATGGTGACCTTGACATGTTTTTATTAAATCATTCTGTTCATCAGAATGGCAATTATGCTCCCAGGAAAGATTTTATAGGCACCTACCACCTGCTCTCGGGTGACCACCTCTATCGAAATGACGGTAACGGCCAATTTACTGACGTAACAAAAGAATCAACTATTAATAGTTCCTCAATAAGTTATGGGTTAGGCGTATGTGTTGGTGATATAGACCTCGATGGATGGCCGGATATTTATGTTGGAAACGATTTTCATGAAAATGATTATCTCTATATTAACCAGCGTAACGGAACCTTTAAGGAAGATATTACCAATAGAATGATGCATACCAGCCAGTTTTCAATGGGTGTTGATATTGGCGATATAAATAATGATGGCTTTCCGGAAATAATTTCTATGGATATGCTTCCTTCAGATCCTTATATCTTAAAAAGATCTTTGGGTGAAGATGAGTATGACATATTCAATATGAAAATTGATTATGGTTATAATTACCAGTACACCAGGAACAATCTTCAGCTAAACAGGAGAAATGGTATGTTTAGCGAAGTAGGGCTTTATGCGGGCGTTGCTGCTACAGACTGGTCATGGGGACCTTTATGGATGGATTTTGACAATGATGGCCTGAAAGATTTATTCATATCAAACGGGATACCTAAGAGACTGAACGATATGGATTATTTAAATTATATTTCCAGTGATGACATCCAGGAAAAACTCCGCGATAGTAATATTGGAGATAAAGACATGTCATTGATCAATAAATTTCCTGAAATAAAGTTGGCCAATAAATTTTTTAAAAACCTTGGAGATGCCAAATTTGAAGATTTAAAAAACGAGATTGACAGAGATGTACCCACATTTTCAAACGGTTCTGTTTATGCCGATCTTGATAATGATGGTGATCTTGATATAGCGGTAAATAATATTAACGACAATGCATTGATCTATGAAAATAAAATAAATGATAAAGTTAGAAGGCCTTCTATGGAAGTCAGGCTGAAAGGACCGCCAAAAAATATTAATGCTATAGGAGCAAAAATCATTGTATACGACAGCAATGAAATTCGTACGTATGAGAAATATCCGGTAAGGGGTTTTCAGTCAAGCATGGAAATTCCTGTACATATTGGCCTGGATAGAACCAAAATCGATTCTATTTTGCTTATATGGCCTGATAATACATACCAGTCTATTCAATGGAATGCTGTTTCTCCACAAATGAAAATTCAATATGAGCCGGGACTTCCAAAGTACGATTACGCAAGGCTGACAGGCCATTGGAAAAATCCCGGAAGAGAAATGATTGATATAACGAAAGATGTAAACCTCGAATTTCAGCACGTCGAAAACGCTTTTGTTGAATTTGACCGTGAACCTTTAATACCTTTTATGGTTTCCAGGGAAGGCCCTGCACTGGCCGTGGGTGATGCAAACGGGGATGGTTTGGACGATGTATTTATTGGTTCATCAAAAGGTAATAAAAGCGCTGTGTTTTTTCAAAGGCCGGGAGGAAAATTTGAGAAATCAAATCAACCCGCTTTAGACAATGATAGTACTTATGAAGATATTGATGCTGCCTGGGTTGATGTAAATAATGATGGCAAAACAGACCTTGTAATTGCAAGCGGCGGTAATGAATATTATAGTAACGACCGTTTTCAGCAGCCCCGCCTTTACTTAAACGACGGGCTGGAGCATTTTACCAAACCCGATCATGCTTTTGACAATATCTATCTCACTGCATCCTGTGTTGTGCCGTATGATTTTAATAAAGATGGGTATATGGATCTGTTTATCGGTGGAAGAGCTGTGCCCTGGGGATATGGACAGATTCCTCAATCCTATTTACTGGAAAATGACCAGCATGGCCATTTTAAAGATGTTACGGCAAAATATAATAAAGAGCTTGCAAAAATTGGATTTGTAAAAAACGCATTGTGGTACGATTTAAATAAAGATGGACGTAAAGATTTAATTCTATCGTTGGAATGGGGTGGCATATGCGCTTTTATAAACGAAAACGGGACCTTCAAAAAACAAATGCTGACAGATAAAAAGGGATGGTGGAATTTTGTTTTACCCGTCGATATTAATGGAGATGGGACCATTGATATAATTGCAGGCAACCAGGGGCTGAACAACCGGTTAACTGCTTCGGCCGAAGAACCCGTTCGCCTTTATTACAACGACTTCGATGACAACGGTAAAAAGGAGCAGGTGCTCACTTATTATCTTGGCGGACATGAAATTCCTTTTGCCAGCAAGGATGAATTACAAAAACAGATACCTATAATAAAGAAGAGATTTTTGTACGCGGAAGACTTTGCGAGGGCATCGCTAAACAAAATTTTTTCTGAAAATAAATTAAAGACTTCGGATATTTTAACAGCAGACTATTTTTCAAATTCTATTTTGTTGAATAAGGGAAATTTGAATTTTATTACAGAGCCACTCTCCTGGCTTGCACAGTTAAGTCCTTTTAAAGATGCCGTGGTAATAAATGCAAATAACGATAGTTTAGCTGATATATTATTAGTGGGAAATTTTTATGAAAATAATATTCAGATGGGTAGGAATGATGCTGATTTCGGAACGATACTCATCAATAAAGGCAGGGGCCGGTTTTCGTGCGAAAACATTAACGGATTACAGATTAAAGGGCAGGTTCGCCACATAAAAAAAATAAATATTGGCGGGCGGGAAGCCTTTATTCTCGCGAGAAATAATGATAGTGTAATGGTAATAGAGTTTAAAGATGAAATTATTAAAAAGGAATAAACTCCTCTTAGGGCACAGGAGTATAAATCCTGGTAATCCATTGTAGTGTGTCCGGTTGCTTACTCCTGTCTGTTACTAATGATTCAAAAGGAATGGCCATAGCAGTTTTCTGGTAATCGGTTATATAAATTTCCATTTGTCGTAAGGCTTCATTAATTGTATAAGTTCCTCCTCTCACTTCTGCAGTCAATACTTTCCAGGGAACAAAACGCCTGGAAAAAATTTTACCATTGCCCTCAAGATATTTATTGACAGGAATGGCTACCATTGTTTCAAATGTTGTGTCATTAACTTTTTTAACATGGAGCATTGGAAAATTGTTTTCTTTTGCTGCCTGGCTGATGATATAGCTTTTTAAGCTTGCAATTAAAGCATAAATATCCGATGTGGATGGATAAGCTGCCGTTATAACTTTTGTAGCGATCAAAGTTGAATCTTTTGAAATTATTTCATGTAAGTGTATTCCATAAATATTTTCATTTTTACCCAGAAATCTTCGCAGGTGTGTTAAGATATCAGCCATACTCTTATGAAGTTGCCTCGCCTTTATATAATTTCCAATCCTGTTAAAAGGATTTGAACTTTCAGGCATAGTGCTTTTCCATTCTATTGCAATGGAATCAGCATTAATTGAAATCATAGTAATCAAACTCTTTAATACCGTTTGACCATTTGAAATAGAAACCTCCCCCGCATTCATCATTTTTTTTTCAACTGAATAAAAGTAATTCTTATACCTATAGGTATTTGCACGGGGTGAAGCTGGAAAACTATTAACTGAATCCGAAGGAAACCATTGCCCCCACTTGCTTTCATCCAATAAAAACCTGTTGGCAATATTTATTTTTGTTTTGATAACGATAACTTTTGAAAAGGTGGTTCTGACAGGAATAAACAGGTAAACGCTTACCGAAAGGAGGGCACATGTAATCAGAGCCGTGATCACCAGGGTCTTCATAAATTTCATCGGCATGCAAATTAATGAATCAGGATTTCATTAGCGAAATATTATTCTGATTCATTTGTTAAAGCAATTTATTTTATATTACAACTTTTAAATTGCCTGGTTATGAAAAAAATAATTTCTTTTATCTTAATGGCCTCCTCATTTTTACTCTCTTTTTCACAAAAACCTGACACCTGGAAAATTGTTGCCAATAAAATTGATCCTGTAAATTACTATGGAGTAACGGTTGCCAACGGCGTAATAGGAATTGTTTCTTCTCCCAATGTATTTCGATGCAAGGATGTTGTATTAAGTGGCGCTTATGACCAGTATGGCCGTGGAAGAGTAAGTAATTTTTTGCAGAGTTTTAATCTTGTGAACATGAACATGGATATCGATGGTAACCGTGTCAACAACCCGGATGCCTCCAATATGAAACAGGTACTTGATATGAAGCACGCGAGCCTTACCACTACATTTGATTATTTTGATAAGGCCAACATATCATATACATATTATGCCTTAAGGCACTTACCTTATACCGTTTTGGTTGACGTTACGATCACCGCAAAAAAAGATATTGAAATAGTACCTGCAAGTGTAATGGAATCGCCGGATGCATTGAAAGATGTGCAGAATTATTACAATGAAATTGACCGCCCCCACGTAAAATTAAGTTTGCTTTCATCCATTGCAAAAAGTCCTACTGGCAAATTAACCTTCGCTTCGTCTACAACCTTTTTATTTGATGAGGCAAATGGCTCAGAGCCACAACTGGTACATGAAATGTGGGATAACAACATGCATCTTTCCAAATTTAAAAAGAAATTAAAAGCCGGAACAGTATATCATTTTGCAATTGCAGGTGCATCCATCACAACTGCGCAGCACGATGATCCATTAAATGAAGCAGAACGTTATGTAATATATGCAAAGCTGCAGGGCGCCCAAAGACTGAAAGAATTTCACAACGCCGCCTGGGACGAATTATGGAAGAGTGATATCATAATCGACGGGGACGAAGCCAGCCAGCGGGATGTGCATTCCGCCATGTACCATCTCTATTCTTTTATACGAGAGGGGACCTCTTACAGCCCTTCACCCATGGGTTTGAGCGGGCTGGGTTATAATGGCCATGTTTTTTGGGATGCTGAATTGTGGATGTTCCCTGCCATATTGGTGCTTCATCCGGAAATGGCCAAAAGCATGGTGGAATACAGGTATCAGCGATTGGCTGAAGCAAAACACAACGCGTTTGCTCATGGATATAAAGGCGCCATGTTTCCCTGGGAAAGCGCCGCAAGTGGTAATGAAGAGACACCCGTATGGGCGCTGAGCGGACCCTTTGAGCATCATATTACTGCCGATGTTGCTATTGCAGCATGGAATTATTTTGCCGTTACCCATGACACTGCATGGTTAAAAGAAAAAGGGTTCCCTTTAATTAAAGAGTGTGCGGATTTCTGGGCAAGCCGGGTAGAAAAAAATGGACCTGGAAAATACGATATTAAAAACGTAGTTGCTGCCGATGAATGGGCAGAGAATGTCGACAACAATGCTTTCACCAATGCAGCGGCAAAAGCAAATTTAAAATATGCGGAAATGGCCGCAGCCATTTTGAATCAGCCAATAAATAGCGAATGGGTTGATGTAGAAAAAAATATACCCATTTTACAATTAAGCAATGGGGTTACCTCAGAGCATACAGCTTATAAAGGCGAAAAAATAAAACAGGCCGACGTTAATTTATTGGCATATCCCTTAAAAGAAATAATTGATCCGGCACAAATTAAGAAAGATCTTGATTATTATGAAAGCCGTATCGGTAAAGGTTCTCCGGCGATGACGCATGCAATTTTTGCCCTTTTATATGCGCGGCTTAATGAACCGGTCAAGGCATGGCATGCATTTGAAGAATCTTTTATTCCTAATAAAAAAGAACCTTTTGGAGTGTTATCCGAATCGGCCGGTGGTACCAATCCATATTTTGCGACCGGTGCCGGTGGGTTTTTGCAAAGCGTACTTATGGGCTTTGGTGGATTAGATATTACGCCTGAAGGGATTATGCAGGTAAAATCAATCCTTCCCTCCACCTGGAAAAGTCTTACTATTACAGGCGTCGGGCCCGGAAGGAAAACATTTGTAGTTAAATAGTGAATGGTTTGAATTGTTCAATTGTTCAATTGTTCAATTGTTCAATTGTTGAATTGTTCAAATTGCCAACTGCTAACCGCCGATTGCTCATTGCTGATAGCTGACCACTGATAGCTGATAGCTCATTGCTGCTAGCCATTCACAATAAAATTTTGTCTGGTAAAGTCAGAATTTTTTATTAAAATTGCAATATTGTAGTAACTTGTATTTTTTATATAGTGCTGATTTGAAGAAAATAACTGCCTTATTTTTTCTTACTTTGTTTTTGTTCAACCTGTTTGGATACCGGTTGGTAGTTGACTTCATGCAGCAAAAACTAAATGATCAGTTAGAAGCACGACTGGATAATAATGCTTATGACGAATCTCAGTTAGTTGAATTAAAAATTCCTATACATCTCCCTTATCAGGCCAGTTGGACATCCTACCAGCGTTTCAATGGCGAGATCGAAATAAACGGGATTCTTTATAAATATGTAAAACGGAAGGTGGCAAATGATACCTTGTTTTTAATGTGTATTGCCAATACAAAAAAAATGCATCTCGAAACAGCTAAAGATGATTTTTTTAAGATTTCCAACGACCTTGCGCAGAATAATAATTCCAAAAAATCGGATAATTCCAAGTCGGCATTTAAAAACCTGCAAAGTGAGTACGACAGGTATTCATTTGTATTGAATACCATTTCCCCGGTTTCCGGCCAGCAAAATTCCTGGCTTCCGATACAATCACAAAAGTTACTCTCTTCTCCCCACATTTCTCCCGAGCAACCGCCGGATTTATTGAAGTCCTAATCGCTTTTCCTGCATCATTTTTATTAATTGATTGTTTGATCATTATAGGTATAAACTACCTGCAACTTTATTTATTTACTGCTTATCAAATCTTTACCGGGAATGAAAAAAATGTTTTTGTTGGGTTGGGTAATCGCCTTGCTATGTGGATGTAATTCAAAAAAAGATTATGCACATATTTTTAAAGATCCGATTTTGTATTGCAAAACTGTTTACCAGTTAAATGGTGTGGTAATGGGAAATAATTTCAGCCCGATTGTTGCATCGCGGAATTACCTCTATGCGAACGTTGCTGCCTATGAAGTAGTAGCAGCCGGGTATCCTGATAAATACAGGTCATTGGGAGGGCAATTGAAAGGCCTTGGTGCATTACCACATCCTGGTGCGGATCAAAAAGTTAATTTTGAATTTGCATCACTGCTGGCATTTTGTAAGCTGGGCACTTCAGTCACTTTTCCTGAGGGAAGTATGAATGAATATGTGGACAGCCTGAAAAAGCTGGCCCAGGATCATGGGATGCCTTCAGATGTTTTTGACAACTCTGTTGCATTTTCTGATACCGTTTCCAATGTAATTTTAAGCTGGAGTAAAAAGGATAATTATGCTCAAACAAGAAGCGCAGAAAAATATTCCGTAACTGATGAAGAAGGCAGGTGGGTACCTACTCCGCCGGCTTATACTTCGGCAATGGAGCCGCATTGGAATAGTATTCGTCCGTTGGTAATGGATAGCGCCGCCCAGTTTATGCCTCCGCCTCCTTTTAAATTTAATGTGAAAGATTCCACCAGTGATTACTACAAACAGGTTATGCTCATCAAAAAAGCGATAGAAAACCTCACCCCGGAAGAAAAGCACATAGCAGATTTTTGGGATGACAATCCATTTAAGCTAAATGTTTCAGGACACGTGATGTTTGGAACTAAAAAGTTTTCACCGCCGGGTCATTGGATGAGCATTACCGGAATTGCTGCCGAAAAGGCGAAGGCAGATTTTGCAACTACCGTATACGCCTATGCGAAAACAAGCATCGCTTTGTTTGATGCTTTTATCCAGTGCTGGGATGAGAAATACCGGCATAATACGGCACGTCCTGAAACAGTAATTAATAAGTACTTTGATCCAAACTGGCAGCCTTATTTACAAACGCCTCCTTTTCCTGAGTATACCTGTGGGCACTCTACCTGTTCGGCCGCAGCCGCCGAAGCCTTAACCAGTGTGTTTGGAGATAACTTTTCTTACACCGATTCCACCGAATTGGAATTTGGAATCAAAAACCGCAGTTATAAATCATTCAGGGATGCAGCTGAAGAAAATAACTGGGGCAGATTTTACGGTGGTATCCACTTCCATCATTCATGTATTGTAAGTACCGAATACGGAAAAAAAGTAGGTGACCTGGTGACGGATCGCTTAAAAATGAAATTGTAATTTTTAAATTTCTTACCGGCAAAAAAATTAATTCAAATCAAAAAAAAACTTTTTATGAAACAAATATTTTCCATATTATTTTGCGCGATTATACTAATAATATCCTCAAATAATGTTACAGCCCAGGGCTGTGTAGCCGTGCGTCAAATGGGCGGTGTTACCCCTATTGGCTCTACAAACCTTACTGGTTCTTCAAATTCTTACAATCTCTCCAAAGGAGAGTTCCAGATAGGGGCTAATTATCGCCATTTTCATTCCTGGCGTCATTTTGTAGGTACAGAAGAACAACCTCAGCGTCAAACAACAGGTGGTGGCATTGGAACAGATGGTAAAGATCGTGGCAATGCCGTTAATATTTATTCACATGCGGTGGATCTTAATTTATCTTACGGCCTAACAAGCCGTATTCAACTGTATGTAAGCATTCCTTATGTGCACAATGAACGTTCTCAGGTTTTGAGACAAACTGCACCTGTGGTTGATACGGTTCGATATAGTGTATTTGCAAAGGGCCTTGGCGATATACGCCTAGGCGCTAATTACTGGATATTTGATCCTGCCACAGTGCGGAGAGGCAATGTAAATGTAGGTATAGGAATAAAATTACCAACAGGAAGTCATTCTGCAGTAGACCAGGCCCCTCAGTCAAATGGAACCATAAGATATGCTGTTATGGACCAGGCCATTCAACCGGGTGATGGTGGTCTGGGTATTTCACTTGAATTACAAGGCTTCGTACAATTGTACAAAGGTATTTATGGCTTTGCCAATGGTTATTACCTGTTTAACCCCAGGGAAAGTAATGGTACTTTCAAATCAGCGCCAACGGTTGTTAAAGATGAAAACGGCAACGTTCTTGGCACTCTGACAGGCTATAATGTTTACGCCAGCCCGGATCAATATTTTGCCCGTGCAGGTTTTATGACTTCAGCATTAAAAAATAAAGGCCTGACATTCTCATTAGCCGGCAGATTGGAAGGTATTCCTGCTTATGACGCTTTTGGTGGTCAGAAAGCTTACCGTCGCCCGGGCTATGTAGTGGCAATAGAATCCGGTATTTCTTACCGTACCGGGCAACATAGTTTCAGCTTATTTGTTCCATATAATATTGTAAAGAACCGGATTCAAAGTGCAGCTGATATAGCAAACCAAAATTTACAGAACTCAGTTATCACCGATAAAACACAAATGGTACATGTACAGGGGGATGCAGCCTTTGCTGACTATTCACTTAATGTGGGTTATTCTTATAGAATACCAATGAAGAAGAAACACACTTCCATGCATTAATGGTTTCGGTTTTAATAATGTCTTGTTATGGTATTAAATATATCATAGCAAGACATTATTCCTAAAATAAAATCAAATTAATAAGTACTAGGATCATCGATACAGTCTTTGTTAATATATTATTAACCAGCCAGCTTTATAAGAAAAGTGGGGGATAAAATATTTAGTATGAAATATTTAATTCGATACTTTAACCGGTTATGGGTTATGAGTGCCTGTTGCCTGGTTGCATCCACTCCGGCGCATTCGCAAACAGACGCTGACGGTGTTATGATGTCAAAAAATAATTTTTGTTCCGGTGTTATGTACAATTACAGCAGCTGGGAAAATTATTGGGAAGGGACCCATAAAAGAAATAATGCCAACCTGGGCACGGTATCAACCCAGATGTTGGGGGTCATGGGAAATTACGGGGTTACTGATAAACTTAATGTGCTTTTTGGTATCCCTTACGTAAAAACAAAAGCAACAGGTGGCCAGTTACATGGTATGAAAGGAATCCAGGATCTTTCACTCTGGATAAAATACGTCGCCCTGGAAAAGAATGTTGGCAATGGTGTCATATCTCTTTATACCATTGCAGGTTTTTCATTTCCTGTGTCAGACTATAATGCAGATTTTCTACCCCTGGCAATCGGGTTGCATAGTAAAAATCTTTCCTTACGTGGTATGGTTGATTACCAGGTAGGAAATTGGTTTGCAACGGCGTCTGCAACCTATGTAGTAAGAGATAATATTAAAATTTACCGTACCTCTTATTACACTACCGAAATGCATTATACCAACGAGGTAAAAATGCCTGATGCGGCGCAATTCAATCTCAGGGCCGGTTATAGAAGTGACCGGTTTATGGCAGAAGCGTTTTTCAGTAAGTGGAAAACACTGGGAGGGTTCGACATCACTAAAAATAATATGCCGTTTCCCAGCAACAAAATGAATATGACTGCCGTGGGTCTAAATGTAAAATATAATATAAAACATGTTGCTGGTTTATCCCTTATAGGGGGAAGCAATTTTACCGTTGCAGGAAGAAATGTTGGAGAGGCTACAAGCTACGATGCCGGGATATTTTATATCCTTGATTTCACAAAAGCAAAGAAATCTTCACACAACCCTAAAAAAAGCTGAAATGAAAAAAATATTTTTGTGTTTAATATTAATAACTGCTTTCGTTTTGCAGCAGTCGTGTAATAAAAAGTTAGATGAAGTAAACTTATCTTACCAGCCGTTAAGTCCTGCTAACATTGATCTAAATGCCGGAACATGGAAAACCATTTTGATAGGGGTTCCGGATTCGTTTCCTTCTGTAGCCAAACCTGTGGCCCCGACCACTCCGGGTTATATTGCAGAAATAAATGAGATTAAAAGCTGGCAACGAAATATAACGGGTGAGCAAAAGGAGATCATTAAATACTGGAGCGCCGGTTCAGTGTTACGCTGGAATGAAATTTTAAGAAATTTAGTGGCAAAACATAACATTCCACCTTACCAGAATGAGGATGGAACTTATCCATTTCCAAGCGCTGCAAATCCTTTTGCATACCCTGTTTTCCCTTTTTCAAACCCACCGTATGCAGCACGGGCCTATGCCTATGTAAGCGCTGCTCAATATGATGCGTTGGTAGCCGCTTACCATTATAAAGCAGCATACAACAGGCCTGCACCTTATAAAATAGATTCATCAGTAAACGCTTTAATTCCGAAAAGTGATTTGCCATCTTACCCTTCAGAAGATGGAGCCGTAATAGGCGCTACGATAGAACTTTTAAAATTGTTATTCCCTGCTGATCTTAGTTATATTGAGCAGAAAGCCGATGAGAACAGGTTATACAGGATAATTGCCGGAGCCAATGTAAGGAGTGAAGTAGAGGCCGGTGAAGCCTTAGGGAAAGCAGTAGCACAAAAATTTACAGCCAGGGCAAGAACAGACAGGGCCGGGGCTGCCATTGGCACTTCGGTTTTGTGGGCCCAATTAGAATCTCAAACAGCGGCTACCGGTGAAATTCCATGGATGAGCCAGGAAATTCCAAAGCGTCCTCCAATGTTACCTTTATTTGGTAAGGTGAAAACATTTTTATTTGATTCAGCAACCATGGTTTCTATCCGTCCTCCTGCTCCTCCATCGACGAAATCTTCGGAGTTCAAAACTGAATTGGATGAAGTTTTATATTATAGCAAAAACCCAACAACGGAGAGAATGAAAATAGTACAATTTTGGGGAGACGGGGTAAATACTCCAAGCCCGCCAGGACATTGGGATGCAATAGCAGCGGATGCCTTTGTAAAAAGTAATTTTAGTGAAGTAAGGTGGGCAAGAAATATGGCACTTCTCAACATGGCGATGATGGATGCGGCAATTGCATGCTGGGATACCAAATATTTGTATTTTAATCCACGGGCTTCACAGGTAAACCCGGAGATTAAAACACTCACCGGGTTGCCCAATTTTCCATCATATACCTCCGGTCATTCAACCTTTAGCGGTGCTGCTGCTACTATTTTAGGGTACATCATACCTTCTAAGGCGACCGTGTTTAATGACATGGCCAGTGAGGCTTCTCTTTCAAGGTTATACGGCGCAATACACTATAGAAGCGATATAGAGTTTGGATTGAAGTGTGGCCAGCGGGTAGGTTCTTTTGCCATACAAAGAGCTTTGACAGATGGAGCCGATTAACTGTTTATTGTAAAAAACCGGAGTAGCACATTTCAAATACAATAAATATGTAATAGGATATTAAATTAATTTTTTTCTTAATCAGTGTTAATACGGCCTTATAATTCTTTATGAGGCCCTTTTTTAGAACATTTAATCTTTCACCCGGCCTAAAAATATGGTTTGAATAACCAGAAAATAATATTAAATGAAGCGGATTAATTAATTTTTTGTAAATTAAGTGTCGATATGACATATTCAGGTATCATCAATAATGCATTTGTAACAACATATTATATTGATATTTTTTTTTCTTAATCAGTGTTAATACGGCTCTGTAATTCTTTACGGGGCCCTTTTTATTAATACAGGCGAAGATACATGCCAATGCTGGTCGCTGACCAACAGCAAAGGTTGTGAAACTTTATATGCACATATCATTTCAATCTTATTATGATTGCCTGGTATGGCTTTAAACTTAATTTGCCCTTTTCTATTTTGTAATGATCTGAATTATTTATTAA
>Ga0068860_100003700_pt1 | contig 15739 bp, 9 predicted proteins | sample KBSSwiS32_FD_66597 | JGI IMG/M metagenome (GOLD analysis project Ga0068860, IMG submission 66597) | Switchgrass rhizosphere microbial communities from Kellogg Biological Station, Michigan, USA - KBS Switchgrass S3-2 | ecosystem: Host-associated > Plants > Roots > Rhizosphere > Soil ... | reverse complement strand
GTGGTGGGACCGCTGTCGCCGCAGCAGATGGAGACGGTGCGGACGCCCGCCCTGCATCCGGAGTTTTACGGCTACTGGAACAGCCGCTTCCCGGCCCTGATCGCGGCGCTCGGCCGGCGGGCCGGCGCGGAGGCGCTCCGCTCGTCGGTGGAGGAATTGCTCGCCCCCGGTCCCGAGCATGCCCAGACCCCGGCGACCTTCGAGGAGCTCGCTTCGATCTTGAAGCGGCGGAGCGAGTACAACGTCGAGCCGATGATCCGCGACTTCTTCCTCGCCGGCAAGCTCCCCGAGCTGGTGCTCGAGGAGGTCAATTTCGAACCCGCCGGAGGGGGTTGGCGGGTGACCGGCAAGGTCCACAACCTGGGCGACGGAGAGGCGATCTGCCGCCTCGTTCTCACGACCGAGCTGGGGCCGGTTGAAACCGAGGTGCGGACCGGCACGGCGGAGACCACGCCCTTCGCCTTCGCGACCGCTCATCGGCCGCAGGGGGTCTTTCTCGATCCAGATCAGGAGTGTCATCGCATGGTGCGGATGGGGCTGCCGCGCGACCGGGTCTACCTCCAAGGGGTCCGCCGGTGACGGCGGCGCCCCGGAAGCCGCTGTGGCTGCCGCGTGGGCTCGGCCGGTGGGCCGACCGCGTGCGGCGCCTGCTGCGGACGACGCGCCTGTCGCTGGAGCTGCTGCTCGGGCGGCGGCTGCTGGTGTTTGCCGCGGTCGATTTCCTGGCGGTGATCTCGGCGCTGTTTTCGATGCTGCTCGGCTCGGGGGACGAGCCGGCGGCGGTCTGGTCGGGAATCTTGCTGCCGCCGTTCCTGCTGCTCGGCCTGCCGGCCCTCTCCGGCGTCGTCGAGGTCGAACGGCGCGCCGGTTGTCTCGATCTCGCGCTCACCACCCCGGCCGCGGAAGGGTATTTCGTGCGCCGCGTGGCCTCGGTGTGCGGCGTGCTCTGCCTTCAGGGCTGGCTGCTGATGGGGATCGACTGGCTGCACGAAGGCGGAAAGGGGTTTCCGCTCCTCTCGGTCCTGGCGCAGGTGGCGATCCACTCGCTTTTCCTGGGAGCCGCCGCGCTCTTCTGGGCCGTGAGACTCAAGAGCGGCGGGGCGGTCTGGCTGGCGTCGATGGGGACCGTCCTCGCCTTCTCCCGTTGGTTTTTCCAGAGCCCGATCCCCGACCGCCATCACGGGGTGTGGAACGGCTGGCTGGCCGGTCCCGAAGAGTCGCTCTCCTGGTTGGGCGGCGCCCTCGTGCTCGGCGCCGCCACGCTGATCCTTTTTCTCTATGCCCGCCGGCGCCTGAGAAGGCCGGAGACGCTCGTTTCGTGATGGAGATCGAGATGAACCACTACGCCCTGCCCGCCTTTCTACTCCTCCTCGGGGCTTGCGCCCAGGCGCCCGCTCCGCCGCCGGAAGAGGCGCCCGCGTCTCCGGTGCGGCTGGAGGTGGCCAAGCGCGAGACGTTCCAACCCGAGTTGATCGTCTTCGGGACCGTGCAACCGGGCGGGATGGCCGAGGTGACCGTGCCGACCGCCGGACGGGTGCTCTATCCGGAGCGGTTCGCGGCCGGCCTGGTCGCGGGCGCCGACGTGCGCGCGGGGGAGGTGCTGGCGCGGATCTCGTTCGGCGACGCCGACGCGGATCTCGCCGAGGCGCGGCTGCGGTTGAAGAGCGCGGAATCGGAAGTCGCCCGCCACCAGCGGGCGTTCGACGCCGGGGTCGAAGCCGCGGTAATCCTCGCATCGTTCAAAGCCGAGCTGGAGCTTGCCCGAAGCCGTCTCGCCGCTGCCGAAAACCGGCTCGGCCGGCTGTCGCTGCGTGCGCCGCTCACCGGCCGGCTGATCGTCGATCAGCGGATTGCGCCGCAGTCCGAAGTGGCGGTGGGGACGGTCCTCGGTCGCATCGCCGCCGCCGGGGCGCTCTCGGTTGAAGGGCGGGCCGCCGCGGCGGATCGCGACCGCCTGCACGCCGGGCTTTCGGTGCGGTTCGGCAGCGAGGGGCACGAGGCGGGTGCCGGAACCGTGCGCGAGGTGGCGCCGGTCGTCGACGCCGGCGGCACCGTGAAGCTGGTCGTCGCGGTCGGTGATCCCACCGGCCTGCCGGGTCCCGGCGAAGGGGTCGAGGTGCGCGTGGCGCTCGACCGCCACGAACAGGCGCTCACCGTCCCCGAGGAGGCGCTGGTAGTGGCGGAGAGCGGCAGCGCCCTGTTCGTCGCCCAGCGCGGCCAAGGCCACCTGATCGCGCATCGGGAGTCGGTCGAGACAGGAGCGCGCGGCGGCGGGCGGGTCGAGATCCTGCGGGGCTTAAGCCCCGGCGACAAGGTCGTGGTGGGCGGCGCCGCGCTCCTGGCGGAAGGCGATCCGATCGCGGCGGTGGAACGAAAGGAACCGGACGAGGCGACCGCGGGCGGCGAAGCGGGGGACGCGGGAAAATGATCCGCCGCGCCGTCTCGCGGCCGATCTCGACCCTGATCGGCGCCTTCACCCTGGTGGTCTTGGGCGCCGTCTCGCTGCTCCGACTGCCGGTTTCGCTGCTGCCGGCGCTCGAACGGCCGCGGCTCGACGTCACGGTCACGGTGACCGGCCGCTCGCGCGAGGAGGTTCTCGACCGCTTCACTCGGCCGTTGGAACGGCGTCTCGCCGCGATCTCGGGCGTCACCTCGGTGCGCACGACGACCGGAGACGGCTTCGTCCGCGCCCGGGTCGAAAGCGAGTGGCAGACCGACGCCGACCGATTGCGGATCGAGACCGAGCGGCGCCTGGCCGATCTCGACCCGACGGGCGAGGCGACGCTCGCGGTCGAAATGACGGCCGGCGATGCGGAGCCGATCATCGAGGTCGCGGTATTGGGCGGTCCTTCGGAGGGGGGAGGAGCCGCGCGGACCGATTTCGCCAAGAAGCTCCTGGTGCCGGAGCTGGCGCGGATCGAAGGGGCAGGGCGGGTGGAGACGGTGGGCCTGACGCCGCGCCATGCGGTCGTCTACCCCCAGGCCGCCGCGCTCACCGCCCGCGGCTTGACCGCCGCCGACCTGGTCGCCCGGTTGCGCACCGTAGGGATCGACGCCGCCGCCGGCCGGGCGCGCTCGGGTGCTTCGGTCCGGCCGCTGCTGGTGCGCGAAGAGGCGCTCTCGCTCGATGCGCTCCGGGCGTTGCGCATTCCGGGGCGGCGGGGGGAGAGCGTGCTCGGCGACGTCGCGCGGATCGATCTCGAAGAGGTGCAGGACGGCACGTTCTTCCGCCTCGGCGGCCGGGACGGCGCGCTGGTGCGGGTCTTCCGCGCGCCGGAGGCGAACGCCGTCGCCCTCGCTGCCGCGGTGCGCGCGCGCGCCGCGGACCTTGCCGCCCGCGCCGGTTCCGGCTTGAAGCTCGCGGTAGTCGACGATCGCAGCCGCGAGGTGCTGGGGGCGCTCGGCGAGCTGGGGCTCGGCGCTCTGTTCGGCCTGCTGCTCGGGACCGCGGTGTTGCGTTTGATCCTCGGCAGTTGGCGGCCGACGCTCGGACTCGCGGTCGTCGTGCCGGCCTCGCTGCTCACCGCGTTCGTCGGCTTCTCGCTCTGGGGCGCGGCGCTCGACGTGGTGTCGCTCGCGGGGCTCGCGCTCGCCGCCGGCATGTTGGTCGACAGCTCGATCGTCGTGCTCGAAGCGATCGAAACCGCCCGGTCTCGAAGGGAGCCCGAGCCGGCGCTCGCCGGGGCGCGCCAGATCGCCCTGCCGGTGATCGCGAGCTTCTGCACCACGGCGGTGGTCTTCCTGCCGCTGATCTACCTGCACGGTCTCGCCCGCGCGTTCTTCGGCGTGCAGGCGTTCGCGATCGTCACCTCGCTCGCCGCTTCGCTCCTCTTCTCGCTGACGGTGACGCCGGTGCTGGCCGGCAATCGGGGAGGGCTCGGCGAGAAAACCGCCGGACGGAGCATCGGGCGCGGTCGCTATCTTCGTCTCCTCGACCGGGTGCTCGCCCGGCCGTCATCGGTCGTCTTCGCGGCGCTCGCCGTCGCCGCGCTCGCCCTGCTCGCGTTTGCCCGCCTGCCGCGCGAGCTGGTGCCCGAGGCGGTGTCGGCCGATCTCGTCGTCCGTTGGCGCCTCGCGCCGGATCTCACCCCCGAAGCGGCGCGCCGGCTGGGGATCGCGGTCGAAGAGCTGGCCGCGCGCACGGTGGCGGTGGCGGGAAAGCCCGGCGGAAAGGCGCCGGAACGGACGGCCCTCCAGTTGCCGCCGCCCGAGCCGGGCGAGGACCGCGACGAGACCGGCCGGCTCTTCCTCGCCTTTCCCGACGTCGCGAGCGCCGCCCGTGCGCGCCCACGCCTGCGCCAAGCGTTCGCCCGCCTGCCCGACGTCGAGACCTGGATCGAGCCGCGCCCGAGCGCGTTCGTCGACGCGATCCAGAGCGCCGGGCGGCGGCTCGAAGTGGTGGCGACCGCCGCCGACCCCGCCCGGGCCGAGGCGCTCGCCGCGAGCGCCGCCGGGGCACTCGGCGCGACCACGGAGGCGCGGCGGCGGGAGGGCGGGAGCGACCGACCGCAGGCTGCCGTGCTTCTCTCATGGGATCTCGCCCGCCTGGCCGCGTTGGGCCTCGACCGCACCACAATTGAGGGGCAGGTACGGCAGAGCTTGGGAGATCAGATCGCCGGGCGCCTGCATCTCGAAGGGGTCGAGCCGGAGATCCTGGTGCGCGCCGTCGAGCCGGCCGATCCGCGGCTCTTGCCGGTAAGCGTTCCAGGTGTCTCCGGCGGCTCCGGCGGCGTCGTGCCGCTCGCCGCCCTCGCGCGGCTCGTGCCGGGCGCCCGCCCCTCGTACCTCGAAAGACAGGACGGCCGGCCGGCGGCGCGGCGGGCTTTCGAGGCGGCGCACGGCGATCCGGAGGCGGCGCTCGCGCGGATGAATCAAGCGGCGAAACGCGGCGCGGGCGAGGAGATCGCGCTCGCCGGCCAGGCGCTGGAGCTGCGCCGCGCCTTCGGCCAGCTTCGGCTGGCTCTGCTTCTCTCTTTCGTCCTGGTCTTCCTGACCGTCGCCGCGCTCTACGAGTCGTTCCGCATTCCGCTGGTCGTCATGGTGACCGTGCCGGTCGCTCTGGGAGGCGCTTTGGGTCTCCTCCTACTCGCCGGCCAAAGCCTCAACATCCTGTCCTTCCTGGGTCTCATCCTGCTCGGTGGGATCGTTGCGAACAACGCGATCGTCCTGGTCCACCGGATCGAAGAAAACCGGCGGGCCGCTCCGGGCGATGCTCCGGCAGAGTCTCCGAGAGAGAGGATCACGGCCGCCATCCGCCGCGCCGCGGCCGAGCGCTACCGGCCGATCGCGATGACGACGATTTGCACGCTCGCCGGCATGCTGCCGCTCGCGGCGCTCGGTGGTCCAGGGGTCGAGCTGCGGCGGTCGCTGGCCTTGGCCGTGATGGGCGGGACGCTCACGTCGGTCTTCGCTTCGCTGCTTCTGGTGCCGGTGCTCTACCGGGCGCTCGCCAAATGAGATCGATTTCCCGCCTGGTGGCGACCTCCGGGCTGATTCTTCTGGGCGCCGTCGCGTTCGAACGGCTGCCGCTCGACTACCTGCCGAAGCGGAGCTTCCCGGAGCTGACCGTCGCCTTGACGTTGCCCGAGGCGCGGGAGCCGGCGGCCGTCGCGCGGAATTGGGTGGAGGAGATCGAAGCGGCGATCCGCTCGCTCGGGCGGGTGCGCGGCACGGCGGGCGAGGTGCGCTCGGACGGCGCCGAGCTGCGGGTCCGCTTCGCGCCCGGCACCGATTCGGAGAGCAAGGCGGCGCGCCTGGGGTCCGAGCTGACGGCTCTGCGTCGCCGGTTGCCGCGCGGTGCGATTCTCTCGGTCGATCCGGCGTCCCAGGCGGAAGGGAATCTGCTGGCTCTCGTCTGGCTCTCCGGGGTGGCCTCGGATACCGCGGCCGAGGCGGCGGCCGAGGAGCTGCGCGGTGTGCCCGGCGTGCGCTCGGTGGATGCCCTGGGCGTCCGCCGCGAAGAGCTGCGAGTGGAGTTGGCCGCCGGGACGCTCGATCCGGTCGACACCGCCGCGCGGGTGCGGGCGGTGCTCGACGGCGCGCTCCGGCAGAGCGATCTCGGACGTACGGTAGAGGGCGATCGCTGGCTGCCGGTGATCGTATCGGCAACCGCCGCCGAGAGCCTCGGGCAGGTGCCGGTGCCGCTCCGGGCGAAGGGCGGCTCGTTGGACGGTGGAGCTCTGCCCGTTGCTCCCCTGGCGACCGTAGCCACCGTCCGCGCCCGTTGGCCCGATCCGCTGTTCCGCGTCCGCTACCAGGGTAAACCCGCGCGCGCCCTGTTCGTCTGGCGGGCCGAAGGGGCGCAGGTGCTCGCCGCCGACCGGGCGCTGCGACAGAAGGTTGAACATCTGTCGGGAGGAGTGAAAGGGGTCATCGATTGGAGCGAGGCGGAGCCGTTGCGCACCCTCCTCGGTCATTTGGGGCTAGGCCTCCTGGTGGCGGCGCTCGTCGCCGCCGCTTTGGGCTGGCGTCTTGGCGGCCGGGTCGGCGCCCTCGCTCTGGGCCTGGCCTTGCCCGCCGGCCTGGCCGCGGCGGCCAATGCTCTTTGGCTCGCGGGGGTCCCCCTCCACGTCACCTCTCTGGTCGCCTCGGTGCTCGGAGCGACGGCGGCGCTGCCCGCCGCGGCTTTGCGCCTCGGCCGGAAAGAGGGCCGGGGGTTTTGGCTTCTCGCGGCCACCGCGGCGGCGACCGCCGCCGCGGTTCCCGTGGCGGTCGGCCTGGCCGGCCGGGAGCTCGGCCCCCTGTTGGCCGAGCCGGCGCGCGCGTTTCTCCTCTCGACCGCCGCCGCGGTGCTCGCGGCGGCTCTCCTGCCTGCGGCTTTGCATCGTCGGCGAGCTCGCGCGGGCGCTTTGACCGCCGGGGTAGCGCGAGCCCAGCGCCGCGCCCTGCGCGACCCCGGCACGACCGCGCTCGTCCTCTGTACCGCTTGCGGCCTCGCCGCCGCCCTGTTCGGCCCGGCGCTGGTGCCGAAGCCGGGCGACCTGTCGCCGGACGGCGGTACCTTCGACATTCGTTTGAATTTGCCCGACGGCGCCACCCTGGCGGAGACCGAATCCCAAGTGCGCGGGGTGGAAGAGCAGCTGGCCAAGACCGAAGAGGTCGAGCGGTTTTGGAGCAGCTCGCGAGCCGGACGCGCCCTCGTGCGGGTGGAGGTCCGGCCGCGCGACCGACGCCCCGACCGTCTCGCCTGGCTCGCCACCGCCATCCGCTACAAGATTCCGGGAGCGGCCGCGGCGCGGATCGAAACCGGCGCCGGAGCGGCCGGCGGTGGCGCTTTCGTACTTGATCTCGAAGATCGGGCGAAGGCCGACGAGGAGGGCCTGTTCTATCGCATGGTCCTCTCCGGCGGCGATCTCGATCAGTTGACCACCGCGTACCGGCGCATCCTCTACCGATTGGCCGATTTCAAAATACGGCCGCGCTCGATCACCGGCTGGGAAGATCCGTCCGTGCTGTTGACCCTACGGCCAAGGCCGGGGGCCGCGCCCCAAGACATCGTCGAGATCGCGACCGCTTTCGCCCGGACGAGCACCGGACCGACTCCGCTGCCGCTGCCGCCCGGCCCGGGCGGCGTCTCCCGCTCCCTGGTGGTCGTGCCCGCCGGAGCGCCGGTCGATCCCGACCGCGCCGTCCCCCAAGTGGCGAACCTCCTGGAGCGCCCGCTCCGCCTTGGGTCTAGGACGCTCGTCCCGGCCGCAACGCTCGCGCTCCGCCAGGATTCGGTGATCCCCCGGGTCAGCCGCCAGTTCGGCCGTTTCGTGGTGCCGATCGAATTTCGCCTGCACCTGAGCGCCGAGGAGGCACGGATCGAGCGGAGGAAAGAAATCGACCGCGGCCTCGCTCAGCTTCGGCTGCCGGCGGGAGTCGACCTCGAACGACCGGCCCTCACCCTCCTTTTCTGGCAGCCGGATCGCCTGCGGGTGATCGGCCTCGCCCTCGCCGTGCCGCTCCTCCTGTTCGCCATCGCCGCCTGGCGTTTAGGCGGCTTGCTCTCCGCTCTGGTCGCTCTCGTACCGCTCGCGGCGGGCCTGTTCGCCGCGACGCCGCTCGTCGCCGCCACCCTCGGCCAGGTCGACGAGCTGACCGTCCTCGCCTTGATGGCGAGCCTTTGCCTCGCTCTGCCGTTGTCCGCCGAGGCGGCGGAAGCGGCGAGTGAGAGAGTCGGCGAAACCGCGGGGCGGGATGGAACGCCGGGCGCCGGGCTCTACCGAGGTCTGCGTCGAGAAACCCCTTGGCTCGCCGCCTCTCTGATTCCCTCCGCCCTCGCGCTGGCTCTGCCCACGCTCGGCGCCGACCTGATCCGCTGCCGTTGGGTGGTGCCGATGCGGGCGAGCGCCCTGTGCGGCGCGGTCGCCCTCTCCGTCGCCCTGGTGGTCGTGCCGCCTTTGCGCCTGGCGGCCGCCCGCTGGCAAGCCCGCGACCCGGAAGAGATTCGTCGCCGGCGGCACCCGCCGGAGTGGAGCGTCGCCGGAGCCATCGGTCCACCGACGCTTGCGGTGCGCAGCCTGACCAAAAGGTATGCCTCGGGCCACAAGGCGCTTTCTGCCGTGAGCTTTGAGCTGACCCCCGGCATCACCGGTCTGCTCGGACCGAACGGCGCGGGCAAGACCACACTCCTGCGTTTGTTGACCGGCCTGCTTTCGCCCAGCCGCGGCTCGGTCTCGTTTCGCGGCGTGGCGGTCGGCGCCGACGATCTCGCCGAATACCGGCTGCGGATCGGATTCCTGCCCCAGGAGTTCAACGCCTACCCCGATTTCACCGCCGAGCAGTTTCTCGACCATTGGGCGATGGAGCGCGGCATCGACAGTTCTTCCGAGCGCGCGACCGAGATCGGCAAGCTCCTCGCCGCGGTGGGTTTGGCCGAGCACGCGGGGCGCAAGGTGCGCGATTTCTCCGGCGGCATGCGCCAGCGGGTGGGCATCGCCCGCTGCCTGCTCGGCGCGCCGCCGATCCTGATCGTCGACGAGCCGACGACCGGCCTCGACATCGAATCGCGCGGCCGGTTCCGCCAGATCCTGCTCGAACAGGCGGCGGACCGTATCGTCCTCTTCTCGACCCACATCGCCAGCGACATCGAGGCCGCCGCGTCGCGCATCCTCCTGATCCACCGCGGCCGGCTGCGCTTCGACGGCCGGCCCGAGGATCTCCTCGACCGCGCCCGCGGCCGGGTCTTTACTTCCCTCGTCTCCGACGCCGAGCTGGCCGCCTTCAGCCACCGCTACCGCGTCACCGCCCGCCTCCGCCGCCTGGAAGGGCTGGAAGTCCGCGCCGTGGCCCGGCCCGGAGACTCGATCGCGGGCGACCTCACCGAGCCGAACCTCGAAGAGGCCTATTTGGCTGAAATCGAGCGTGTGGATGCGCTGGAAGGGCGGGAGCGGCGGGTGGAGAGTTTTTCGTTCCTGGGAGGAGAAAGGACCTAAAGGACTGCAAGGACCCAAAGGACCGCAAGGTCCCTCTTCGGGGCAGTTGGTCCTTGCTGTCCTTGGAGTCCTTTAGGTCCTTTTGTCCTTTCCCGCCTACCGCCCCCGCCCCCCGCCCTGGTACGATCCGCGTCCCTGTCGGAGGTTTTTCACCATGGCGATGTTTGATGGTCTGCAAAACAAGCTACAAGAGGTCTTCCGCAACCTGCGGGGCGAGGGACGGATTTCGGAAGAGGTGCTCTCGGGCGCCATGCGCCAGATCCGGCTCGCTCTGCTGGAAGCGGATGTCCATATCCGGGTGGTCAAGCCGTTCGTCGAGCGAATCAAAGAACGGGCGCTCGGCGCGGAGGTGATGGAGAGCCTTTCCCCGTCGCAACAGGTGGTGAAGATCGTCCGCGACGAGCTGGCGCTCCTGCTCGGCGACGAGGGCAAGGAGCTGCAGCTCACCAGCCGCCCTTCGATCGTCCTGCTCTGCGGCCTCCAGGGCTCCGGCAAGACGACCACAGCCGGCAAGATCGCCAAGCGCCTGGTGGGCAAGGGGCGCCACCCGATCCTGGTCGCGGGCGACCTTCAGCGCGCCGCGGCGGTCGAACAGCTCCAGCAGGTGGGCAAGATCGCCGGCGTGCCGGTCGTCGCCCCCGAGCCGGGGGAGGACGTGATCCGCCTCGCCGAGCGGGCGCTCAAAGTGGCGCGCGACCGCGGCAACGACGTGGTGATCGTCGACACCGCCGGCCGTCTTCACGTCGACCAGGCCCTGATGGCCGAGATCGCCCAGCTCGCGGCGCGCCTGAAGCCGGACGAGGCGCTGTTCGTCGCCGACTCGATGACCGGTCAGGACGCGGTCAAAAGCGCCGAGCAGTTCGCCGCCGTGGTGCCGCTCACGGGCGCGATCCTCACCAAGCTCGACGGCGATTCGCGCGGCGGCGCGGCGCTGTCGATCCGCACGGTCGCGAAGGTGCCGATCCGAATGGTCGGCACGGGCGAGAAGGTCGACGACCTGGAGCTGTTCCACCCCGAGCGGATGGCGTCGCGGATGATCGGCATGGGCGACGTACTGTCGCTGATCGAGAAAGCCGAGAAGGGAATCGACGTCGAAGAGGCCAAGCGCCTCGCCGAGCGGGCGGTGTCCCAGGAGTTCTCACTAGAAGACCTGCGCGATCAGTTGCGCCAGATGAGGAAGCTAGGTCCGCTTGCCTCGGTGCTGGAGATGCTGCCCAAGGTAGGGCCGCTCAAGGACCTCGACGCCTCGAAAGTCGATGAATCCGGCCTGGTCCGCATCGAGGCGATGATCAACTCGATGACCCCGCAGGAGCGCCGCCGGCCCGACGTGATCAACGGCAGCCGCAAGATCCGCATCGCCAAGGGCTCCGGCACCTCGGTCCAGGAGATCAACCGCCTGCTCAAGCAGCACAAGATGATGAAAAAGATGATGAAGGGCGTCCAAGGCAAGTTCATGCGGCGGGCGATGGGGATGAAGGGAAAGATGCGCGGGTAAGCCGCACTTTGCAACGCAAAGGACTTGACGGCTCGGGGTGCCGCAGGTAGATTCCGCCCGTGCCCGCCTTGCGTCCCGTTCCTTCCGACCCTCCCGAACCCTCTTCGCTCCATGTGCGGGCGATGGACAACCTGCGCTACATCCGCGAGACGATGGAGGGGGCGGCGCGGTTCACCGGCGTCTCCGGTTTCGGCGAGATGGCGGTCGGCGCGACCGCGCTTGGCGCCGCTTGGCTTGCCTCCCACCGCCCCGATCCGACCTCTTGGCTGTCGATCTGGTTGGCTGAGTCGGTTCTCGCTTTCCTGGTCACGTTCGGCGCGATCGCCTGGAAGGCGCGGCGCGCGGGCCTTTCTCTGATCACCAAACCCGGCCGCCGCTTCGCCTTCGCGCTCTTCCCGACGCTGGTGGCCGGCGCGCTGCTCACGTTCGTCCTGGTGCGCGAAGGGCAGCTCGAAATTCTCCCCGGCCTCTGGCTGCTGCTCTACGGCGCCGGGGTCGCCACCGGCGGCGCGTTCGCGGTACGCACGGTGCCGGTGATGGGGCTGTCGTTCATGGCGCTCGGCGCCGCTGAATTGGTGTTCGGTCCGTTCGTCTCGCGCGATTTGCTGCTCGCCGCGGGCTTCGGCGGGCTTCATCTGATCTTCGGCGCGATCATCGCGAGGCGGCACGGTGGCTAGGCGGGCGAGTCTGGTGCGCGGGCCGGAGAGCGGCGAACCGGGCGACGGGGACGAGATGGAAAAGACCTCCTCGCGGCTCCCCGCGTCGTCCGCATCGTCCGGCGCCAGCGGCCCCGCGACCCCGGGCTCCGCGCTCGATCTCGACCGCCTGATCCACGAGCGGATTCGGCTCGGTATCCTCTCGGCGCTCGCGGTCCACGACACGTTGACCTTCAACGACTTGAAACACCTGCTCGAAACGACCGACGGCAATCTGAGCGTCCACGCCCGAAAGCTGGAGGACGCCGGTTACATCGACTGCGCGAAGCGGTTCGAGGGGCGAGTGCCGAAGACCGAATACCGTCTCGCGGCACCAGGCCGGCGCGCTCTCGAACGGTACCTGGACCACATGGAAGCGTTGATCCACGCCACACGCCACGCTTGACCCTTTTTTCTTTGGAGACTTTGTCGAATGAAGCGCTTTGCTGTAGCTCAGTGGAGGGTGCGATGAACGGTCCCCAACCGCTCCACGTGGCGATCATCATGGATGGCAACGGCCGTTGGGCGACCCGGCGCGGGCGATCGCGTACGGCGGGGCACCGGGCCGGGGCGACGGCGGTCCGCCGGACGGTCGAGGCCGCGCCGCGCCTGGGGATTGGCACGCTCACGCTCTACGCGTTCTCGTCCGACAACTGGCAGCGCCCGCCGGTCGAGGTATCGGCGCTGATGCGGCTGTTCCATGCCTACCTCGCGAACGAGGCCGCGCGGGCGGCGGAAAACGGCGTGCGGATCGAAGTCATCGGCCGTCGCGACCGCCTGTCGCCCGAGCTGCTGCGGGCGATCGAAAAGGCCGAGGCGACGACCGCGCTCGGCGAGCGCCTGCGTCTACGGATCGCGGTCGACTACTCGGCGCGCGACGCGATCCTCCTCGCCGCGGATCGCTTGCGCGCGCTCCCCACCGCGGGGGCGATCGACCGCGAAACCTTCTCGCGCCTGCTCGCCGGGGCAATCCACGGCGCCGCCGCGCCGGACGTAGACCTGTTGATCCGCACCGGCGGCGAGCAGCGACTGTCCGACTTCCTGCTTTGGGAATGCGCCTACGCCGAGCTGGTCTTTACCGACCGGATGTGGCCCGATTTCGGCGCCGACGATCTGGCGGAGGCGGTCGAGAATTTTCACCACCGCGAGCGCCGGTACGGCAAGGTGTTGGAGATGCCGCTACGGCGGGCGGAAAGTCCGCCCGTGCGGATCGCGGCGCGGGGTTGAGGCGGAGTCGTCTCGGGATCGTCTGCTCGATCCATCAAAAGAAAAAACGCCGGCGAGACGCCGGCGGTCCCAGGGAGCGAGCACACCCAAGGGGCGGGTTCCCCCCGCCCCCGCCGATGACCAGGCCTAGCCTTCGGTCACCGGTACCGGCTCCTGGGCCTTCCCCTCTTCGGGCGCCGGCTCTTCAGCCTTCGGCACTTCGATGATCACGTCCGAGGGCTTGATCTCCGACTCCTCAGTTTTCGGCTCTTCCGCCTTCGGTTCTTCGATCACCGGTTCCGGTTTCGGCGCCGGTTCCGGTGCGGGCGGGGCGTCTTCGAGGCCGCGGGTCATCATGTCGGAAACCGCGCGGTTGAAGCGGACGACGTCGGGGATCTCGGCGCTTTCGGCGAGCAGGCCGTAGCCGAGCAGCATCTGGGCGTAGTCCTCGATGCGCGAATCTTTCGGATCGGCGTGCCAGAGCCCGTGCAGGCGGGTGAGGATCGGATGGCTCGGGTTCAACTCGACGATCCGGCGCTGCGCCGGGCCGCCGCCCTTGCCTTTCTGGAGCAGCCGTTCGAGCTGCGGGCTGTAATCGTGCTCGGCGCCGACCAGGCAGACCGGCGAGCTGGTGAGCCGATTGGTCAGCCGCACCTGCTTGACGTGGGTGTCGAGCAGTTTCTGGAGGTGGTCGAGGAACGGGCGCAGGTGCTCTTCCTTGTCCTTGAGCTCCGCTTCGATCTTCTTCTGCTCGTCCTCGTTGCCCAGCTTGACCGTGCCCTTTTCCACCGACTTCATCTTCTTGCCCTGAACCTCTTGGAGCGACTGCACGAGCAGCTCGTCGACCGTGTCGGTCAGGAACAGGACTTCGATCCCTTTCGCCTTGAACGCTTCTAGGTGCGGCGAGTTTTCGACCACCTCGCGCGATTCGCCGGTCAGGTAGAAGATCTCGGCCTGCCCCTCTTGCATGCGCGAGATGTAATCGGCGAACGAGGTCAGCTTCTCCTTGTCGGCCGACGATTCGAAGATCAGCAGGCTGAGCAGCTTCTCCTTGTTCTCGTAGTCCGAGCTGGTGCCCTCTTTCAGGCAGCGGCCGAACTGCTTCCAGAACTTCAAGTACGTTTCGTTCTCGTTCGCCTTCATCTCCTCGAACGATTCGAGCAGTTTCTTGGTCAGCCACTTCTTCATCTGGGCGATGTGGCGGTCCTGCTGCAACATCTCGCGCGAGACGTTCAGCTGCAGATCGGGCGAATCGACGACGCCGCGGACGAAACGGAGGTACTGCGGCAGCAGCTCCTCGCACTTTTCCATGATCTGGATGCGCTTGACGTAGAGCTGGAGGGCCGGCTTCGACGCCACGTAATACAGGTCGTAGGGCGCCTCGGAGGGAATGAACAGGAGCGATTGGTACTCGATCCGCCCCTCCGCCTTGTACGACAGCACCTTCAGCGGCTCGTTCCAATCGTGCGCGATGTGGCGGAAGAAGTCCTTGTACTCGTCCGCCGTCACCTCCGCCTGCGGCCGGGTCCAGATCGGCTTCATCGAGTTGAGGGTCTTGTCCTCGATCCGGACCGTGACGTCCTCGCCCATCACCTTCTTGTCGAGGTCCTCGTCGTTTTCGGCCTTGAGCACGATCGGATAGGTGACGAAATCGGAGTAGCGGCGAACCACCCGCTGGATCGCCCAGCGCTCGGCGAAGTCGTCGAGGCCGTTCTCCTTGTCTTCGGGCTTCAGGTAGAGCGTGATCGTCGTGCCGTGCCCCTTCCGCTCGCCTTCCTCCAGCTGGTAGGTGCCGTCGCCGGTCGATTCCCAGCGCCAGGCCTGTTCCTCGCCCGCGCGGCGGGTGACCAGCACGACCTTTTCGGCGGCCATGAAGGAAGAGTAGAAGCCGACGCCGAACTGGCCGATCATCTCGGCGATCGCCTGCTTCGATTCGGCCGCGTCCATCCGCTCGACCATCTCGCGGGTGCCGGACTTGGCGATCGTGCCGATGTTGTTGATCAGCTCCTCGCGGTTCATGCCGATACCGTTGTCGGCGATCGTCAAGGTGCGCGGCTCCTTGGTCGTGTCGAGGCGGATTTCGAGTTTCTCCTCGCCCAGCAGCTCGGGACGGGTGAGCGCCTCGAAACGGAGCCGGTCGAGCGCGTCGGAGCTGTTCGAGATCAGCTCGCGTAGGAAGATCTCTTTGTTCGAATACAGCGAGTGGATCATCAGGTCGAGCAGCTTCTTGGTCTCGGCCTGGAACTGATGAGTCTCGACAGGGGCAGCCATGCGGTCCTCCTCTTGCCTGAACGCTCGAATTGTTGAAGTTCGTGGAACTCAACCGGGACGGAGAGCGACGTGGGGTCTCCCGGCGGGTCCGAACCTGGGGCGTCGAGGCGGGCTCGACCCCCAGATGTTTCCGTATTGTACCAGTGCCTCGGGGAGGCGAAAAAGCGACGGGTGGCGGGGCGGGTGCTAAAGTGCCGTTGCCATGTACCGTTCTCTCGTGCGAACGTTCCCGGCTACCGCCCGCATTCCCGGGAAGGGCTCAGAAAACGCTACGCCGGCTGCGACTTCCGGCCCGCCGGCAGGCCCATCGCTCGAGACCGCGACGAATCTCGGTCATGATTTCGGGCGCCTGAAGCCGGCGATTCAGCGGGTTAGTAAGCGTAAGCGCAAGCCGAAGAGCCTGAAAGGTACGGACGTCGGCGGCAGTCCGTTGAGCGCGCATCATCTGTTGCCGTTGCATTCGATCGACACGGCGTTCGACCAAGGAGAGAAGGATACGACCGCGCGCGAACGGCTCGAAGCCTGGGCGGATGCTCCGAGACGCCAGGCCTCGAGCCCGCTCGGCCGAGGGGGCTTCCAATGGACGCGGCACAACCTTTTTTTGGGGCCGACCGAGCGGAGCGACGATCCCGGGGAACAGCTCGACACGCATT
>Ga0068860_100003699_pt1 | contig 15753 bp, 14 predicted proteins | sample KBSSwiS32_FD_66597 | JGI IMG/M metagenome (GOLD analysis project Ga0068860, IMG submission 66597) | Switchgrass rhizosphere microbial communities from Kellogg Biological Station, Michigan, USA - KBS Switchgrass S3-2 | ecosystem: Host-associated > Plants > Roots > Rhizosphere > Soil ... | reverse complement strand
GCTCCCGGTGCTCCAGCTCCTGGCGCTCCCGGCAGCGATCCTGCGGCCCAATTGGGCCAGGCAGCGGCTACTGTAGGCGGTGCCGCGGCTGATGGCGGTGTGCCCGCAGATGCACAGGCGGCGATGCAAGCCGCAACCCAGGCACTTACAGATGCAGCAGGCCAGGCAGCGGCTGGTAGCACGGATGCCGCACAGGCAAGCACAGCGCAGGCACAGGCCGATCTGGCCGCAGCGGCCGCGTCCCTTGCACAAGCCCAGGCTGGTATTTCCGCCAGTGGCCCTCCCGGGCCCGCAGGTCCTCCCGGATCAGGCCCACCCATGCCGGGTTCCGGCCCGGGCACGACCCCCGGCACACCTGACAGCATGGACGGCTCCGGAGACGGACCGGGCGTGGGCGACACCGGCGGCGCGGCCAAGGGAGTGGCCGGGAAAGTAGCTCTCCGCAACGCAAAATTTCTGGGCCTTCCCCAGCGGGATCGCCAGACCATCCAGCAATCCCAGTCGGAAAAATATCCACAGCAATACGCCTCCAAGGTGGAACAGTACTTGAAAAACCTTGCGGATGAAAAACGGTAGTCCGCGCGGATTTCAATTATAATGCAGTTGGGTTTGCAGGAATTTTCTTACAAACGTCATACCAGCCACTTCCCTCCCGGGGGAAGTGGCTGTTTGCCGTGCCGGATGATGACATTCGTATTTGACATTCCTGCTTCAAACCACGATTTCAATGCTCGCACTGGAGAACCCCCCTCACGATGAAGTCCAAACTTCTATTTTCGATTTCCTGCCTGTGTTTTGCCCTCACCGCAGGAGCCGCCCCGGCCCCCGGCACTGTCCGCCTGCTCAGCGGTGAGAGTTACGAAGGAAAACTTCAGCTCGTTAACAACCAGATCGTTGTCAATGGCCAGCAGACCGGATCGACGACCGTCGATCTCTCTAATGTGCTCGATGCCGTCTTCCATGGTGAACACAAGGCCAAGGCGGATGCGCTTCCACCGGGGCTGCGGCTCATCAATGGAACGCTCATTGCGGGGCAGGTGGGGCCTCTCGAAAGCACCTCGATCAAGGTTGGTGAAATCTCCGTTTTGGCGAACACCGTTGCCTGGGTGGTGTATGCGCCAATCCCGCGCGACAGTATCCCCAAGCCCTCTCCCGGCCAGACAGGGGCAGTCCTTCCCAGTGGGGATTTCTTCCCCGGCACCATCGGTGGAGTACAGGACAACCGTGTTGCAATCAATTCAGTCCTCTTTGGCCCCCAGCGTTTTACCATCAGCGCCAAAGGTGCAAAATCACAGATCTCCGCGCTTGTGATGCACGACATTCAAGCCAATGCAGGGCGTTACGAGGTCATTGCAAAAGATGGATCGACCTATCGCGTCGACCAGATCGGGACGGATAAGGATGGAATCTCGATCCGCGACTCGATCATCGGGGAGGTAAAGATCAAGAGCGACAACCTCTTTGAAATCCACCTCTCAAACACCTATTACCAGTATCTCACCAGCGTGCGGCCATTGCAGGTCACCCCTCCAAATGGCGTGGATCCCGCAACCGCCCTGCAAAACCAGCCCGCAACCGACAAAGATCCCGCCGCTCTCCTCACCCTGGCCAATACCTCCGTGAGTTACACCGTGCAGCAGGGCTTTAACGTCTTCTCCAGTTCCGTGTCTGTCCCGAAGGATGCGCCTCCCGGCGCGCGCTTTACGTTTGCAGTGTACGGTGACGGCAAATTTCTTCTGTCGCGCAGTTCACCGGCTTCCCCCAGCGACAACCCGCAGCGCGTGCGGGTCAACACGACCAATGTGCGCACCATCACACTCCGCATGGAGCCAGCCTCGCCGGGTTTCCCCGCCGTCTCCGGCAAATGGGCGCAGCCGATGTTCCTGAAACCGTGACGGGGTAGCAGGATCTTATTCTCATTTGGATTTGCGAATCAGGGCTGGCGTTGCTTGACCGGAGACTTTTGCTTTTTGGCTTCATGCTCCCGCAAGAGAGCGCGCTGTCTTGCGGTCTCATCACGATGCTTTTTACGGCAAGGTCTGCATCTTTTTGCCACGCCGAGAACTGATCCTTTGCAATCTCGTAGTATCACCTCTGCTGCGTGGCCGTCCAAATTTCGTACGTTCCACAGTCTTTGCATACGAATGGAAAATCCCGGTAGAACACCGGAGGAAACAACGTGCCGCTCCGGTTTTGTGACTCAATGGCAGCCGGAATTGTATCCTTTGGAACCTCGGATGCCAGTTTGATTCTTCCCGATCGCAATAGCGTCAAAATCCGGTTTTCCCGCTCTCTCGCAAAAATCAGGGCAGCCTACTTTTCCTTTCGTTTTCTCACGGTTCCATGAAACAAAAAGCCCGGTCTCCTGCGAGAACGGGCCTTTTGTCTGTAATATTTTGAAATGTGCTAGAACGGAATGTCGTCTTCCTCGCTCGCGTCAAGATCGGGATCGACTGGCGGCTTTTTCGCGGCGGGAGGTCGCGATGCGGGCTGGCTTCTCTGCTGCGGACGGGATGGAGCTTCACCGGGTTCGCGTTCGCCACCGCCTCCTCCACCATCTCCGCGTGAACCGAGGAGTTGCAGGGTTTCCCCTACCACGCGCATTTTCGTGCGCTTCTGGCCGGTCTGCTTGTCATCCCAGGAATCAAGCTGGAGACGGCCTTCGATGTAAACGGGACGGCCCTTCTTCAGATATTCGCCCGCGATCTCGGCGAGACGGCCCCAGAGCACGACATCGACAAAGGTGGTCTCCTCGCGCTTCTCGCCGTTGTCCAGCGTGTAGTTGCGGTTGATGGCCAGGCCGATGTCAGCGACGGCGCTGCCCTTGGGCGTGTATTTGATTTCAGGATCCCGGGTGAGATTCCCGATCAACATGACCTTGTTTAAATTCGCCATGTGCGGAGACTAGACGTCTTATTTTTCCTTGGCGACTTTTTTCGGGCGCAGCTTCTGGAAATGCTGGCGGTACACGTCGGAGTCGAGCTTGAACTTCGCGCGGAGTTTATCCACGAGTTGGGGCTCGCTCTCGAAAATGAAATTCACGTAGTGGCCGGACTCAAGCGGGCCCGCGACGTACGTGAACTGGCGGCGGTCCATCTTCTGCACCTGCTCGATCTTCGCGCCTTCCTTCTCGAACTCTCCCTCGAGGCGTTCGATGATGTCTTTCACGGTGTCGTCGTTTCCTTTTTGGCTGAGGACCAGAAGTCCTTCATATCTGTTTTTCATACTTTGTTTTCCTGTTTTTGATTGTAAGTGTTCATGGCCGTCTGCATGCCGGATTCCTGGGCCAGTTCGATCGCCGCGACCGCGCGATCCATGGATTCATCGAGAATGGTTGTCTCTGACTTTTCGAAACGTCCGAGCACATGGTCGGTAAGGGTCTTCTCTCCCTCTGCCGCGCCGACGCCAAAGCGCAAACGCGAAACTTCCTGCGTGCCCATTTGCTCGAAGATCGAGCGAAGGCCGTTGTGGCCCCCGGCAGAACCCTCGGTTCGCAACCGGAGCTTGCCGAGCGGCAGCGCGACGTCGTCCAGCACCACGAGAATCTCGTTCGCCGCCACCTTGTAAAAATGGCTGATCGCCGCAACGGGTTCGCCGCTGCGGTTCATGTAGCTCATCGGTTTGCAGAAATGGACGCCTTCGTGCGACGCCACTTCGGCATCCCATTTTTTGGAAGCCTGGAACGAGATGCCCTTGCGGGCGGCGAGCTTGTCGAGAATCATAAAGCCTGCGTTGTGACGCGTCTTAACGTATTCCCGACCGGGATTTCCCAGGCCCACCACAAGGCGAAAGGTCTGCTTTCGTGCTGAATCCAAATCGTTCCAAGGTCAAAAGTGGTGTTATTTCTTGTCAGCAGGCTTCTTGTCGCCGGGCTTTGCCTCGGGGGCGGCAGCGCCTTCAACCTTCTTTTCCTTGATGACTTCAGGCGAGGTCGGGGCGGCTTCCGCGGCAGGCTTCTCTTCCTCAACGGTCGGGGCCGCGACGAGGAACACGGTAAGGCCGGCATCGGCCAGCGCGGTGACGCCGGCAGGCAGCTTGATGTCGCCCACGTGGACTGAGTCGCCGATGTTCATGTTGGAAACATCGACAGTAATGATTTCGGGCAGATCCTTCGGCAAGCACTCGATTTCGAGCGAGCGAACGCTCTGCTCGAGGATGCCGCCGTAGCTGCGGACGCCGATTGCCTCGCCGAGCGCTTCCACAGGGATGCTCGCCTGGAGCAGTTCGTTCTGCGATACCGCGTGAAAATCAACGTGCAGCACTGCGCCGCCAAGCGGGTTGTGCTGGACTTCCTGGATCAGCGCGAGGCGGCTGCTCGTCTTGCCGTCGTCATTGATCTCGAGGTCGACAAGGATGTTTTCGCCGATTGCATGGCTGAGGAGCGACTGGATCTCGCGGCGCGAAACCTGAAGATTCTGGGGTTCCTGCTTGCCGCCGTAGATCACTGCGGGAACAAGGCCCTGGGTTGTCAATTGTTTAACTGCATTGCGTCCCAAACTCAGACGGTTCTGCGCCGATAACTTTACTTGTTTAGCCATAACTTATTTTTTTTCCTTCGATTCGTTAATTTCAAAAAGCGAACTCACAGATTCGTCACCGTGAATGCGTTTAATACCTTCGCCGAGCAATTCCGCGATGCAAAGCACCTTGATATTGCAATCCTCTTCACATCGGACCGGCACGCTGTTCGTCGTAATAAGCTCCTCGATGTTTGATTTCCTCAAACGCTCGATGGCCAGATCCGACAGGACGGCGTGCGAAACTCCTGCGTAGATATTCAGCGCGCCGTGTTTCTTTAGCAGGCTTGCGGCGCTTGTCAAGGTTCCAGCCGTCTCGGTCAGATCGTCCACGATCAGCACATGTTTGCCCTTTACGTCGCCGATAATATGCAGGGACTCCACCTCTGTGGCGCTTTTACGGTTCTTCGGCACGATCGCAAGGCTGGCGCCGAGGGCGTCCGAGTAGGCCGAGGCCATCTTCAAGCCGCCCACGTCCGGGGAGACCACCACGAGATTCGTAAGTTGCTTGCTGCGAATGTATTTCATCAAAACCGGCAGCGCGTAAAGGTGATCCACTGGGATGTCGAAAAAGCCGGCCACCTGCTGGGCGTGAAGGTCGAGGGTAATGACCCTGTGGACGCCCGCCGCCACGAGCAGATTGGCGACCAGTTTTGCCGTGATCGGCACACGGGGCTGATCCTTGCGGTCCTGCCGGGCATAGCCAAAAAAAGGAATCACCGCCGTGATGCGGGAAGCACTGGCGCGTCGGGCCGCATCCACCAGGATCAGAAGTTCCATCAGGTTCTGGTTCGTGGGAGGGCAGGTCGGCTGGACAATGAACACATCGCGGCCACGCACGTTTTCGTTGATCTTCACGAAAGTCTCGCCATCCGGGAACGTGCTCACAGTGGCGTCCCCGAGCGGGACGCCGACATAATTCGCGATCCGCTGCGCGAGATCGCGGTGGGCGGAGCCGGTGAAAATCTTCAATTCGTAATTTTGCATGGTCTTTGGTGCAGAGACGAGCGGGTTGGCGAGTATAGGGCGGCCAGTTTTGAATTCAATGGCAAAATATGGGGAATTTCACCTGTGATTTTAGCGTCTTTTAAAGGGGAGCCTATCCCCTGATCCACCCCGCCAGCTTTTCCTTCAGTTCCGGCATCAGGTTGATGCGGTACTGTCGTCCAACTCCCATACGGAGGCGGCTGCCGTCGGAACGGGCAAACTCGAATTGCAAAGCACGCGTGCCGGGGAATTGCTGGATCGTTTTTTTCAGCTCGACCAGTTCGTCCTCGGTGGTCTGGTCGTGGTCGAAATAGAGGACGAGCGGCGGCTCGACGGGGGCGGCTGTGGGGGCTTTCAGGGGCTTCACCTCGTTGGCGACGAGGCGGGGGGCTTCGTCCCGTTTGTCGAGCCGGGCGGTGATCGCAACGACCTTTCCTTTCTCGAGGAATTGCGAGCATTTTGAGAAAGCGTCGTTCCAGATCATGATCTCGATGGAACCGGTCAAATCTTCGAGCACAACGATTGCAAAGGGCTTGCCATCCTTCTTCGTGAATTTTTTCTCCACGCTTTCCAGCGCCCCGGCGACCTGGATCGTGGATTTGTCCTCCTGCTCGTTAAGGGTACTGATCCCCTTGTATTTGCCGCTTTCCAGGATGGAGCGGTATTCGTCAAGCGGATGGCCGGTGACATAGAATCCGAGCAACTCCTTTTCGTAACCCAATTTTTCCGAAGTCGGCCAGGGTTCGATGTAACGCGTGGAGCGTTTCTTGGGCGCAACGGTTTCATCCTCGGCAAGCGAGTCGAAAAGCGAATGCTGGCCCGCAGCGCGGTCGCGGTGCGATGAGGCGGAAGCAGAGAGTGCTTCGTCGATACCGATAAAAATCGCGGCTCGATCATCGCCTGTGAAATCGAACGCACCGCATTTCACCAGGCTCTCGAGCACCTTCTTGTTGATCTTCCGTGAGTCGAGCCGGCCGCAGAAATCCTCCATGGATTTATACTCCCCTCCCCGCACGCGCTCTGCGATCGCGGCTTCCATCGCCGCTTCGCCGACATTCTTGATCGCCGCGAGACCGAAGCGGATCGCCTTGCCTCCCGTCGCGGTCGTTTCCGGTGAAAATTTCAGGCTGCTGCGATTCACATCCGGAGGCAGGATTTCGATGCCGAGCCGCTTGCATTCACCCACGAAGATCGAGATCTTGTCGGTGTTGTTGACTTCGTTGCTGAGCAACGCGGCCATGAACTCCACCGTGTGGTTCGCCTTGAGATACGCGGTCTGGTAGGTGATCCATCCGTAGGCGGCGCTATGGCTCTTGTTGAATCCGTAGCCCGCAAATTTTTCCAGCAAATCGAAGACTTCGTTCGCCTTCTTCTCGTCGATGTCGTTCACCCGCTTGCAGCCCTCGACGAAGACCTTTCGCTCCTTCGCCATCTTCTCGACATCCTTCTTGCCCATCGCGCGTCGGAGCAGATCGGCCTGTCCGAGTGTGTAACCACCGAGCACCTTCGCGGCTTCCATGACCTGTTCCTGGTAGATCATGATGCCATACGTGTCGCCGCAAACCTGTTCGAGCAGTTTGTGCGCGTACTTGATCTTGGTCTGCCCCTTCTTGCGCTTGATGTAATCGGGGATGAACTCCATCGGGCCCGGGCGATAGAGTGCGCTCAATGCGTAGATATCGTCGATCGATTTGAAATCGAATTTCGTGCACCACGAAGCCATGCCGCCGTCCAACTGGAACAGGCCCACTGTGTCGGCACGGTTCAAGAGCGCATAGGTGTTTTCGTCTTCAAGCGTGATCTTGTTGATGTCGAAATCAGGCGTGTGAAGGTGGATCAGATTCTCCGCGTCGCGGATCACCGTGAGTGTCTTCAACCCAAGAAAATCCATCTTCAGCAGGCCGAGATCGGTGAGCGGCCCCATCGCGTATTGCGAGACAACTTCCTCCGCATTGCCGCGCGTGAGCGGGATGTACTCGGAAAGATCGCGGTCGCTGATCACGACGCCCGCCGCGTGCACGCCGACGTTGCGCGTGAGCCCTTCGAGCGTGGTGGCGTATTCCCAGAGCTGACGGGTGGACGTCTCGTTTTCAATCGCCGCTTTCAGCTCGGGATTTTTCTCCGCCGCGAGCTTGAGCGTCATATTCAGCTCGTTCGGGATCATCTTCGCGATGCGGTCGCCCTCGCCGTAACTCAGGCCCATCACGCGGCCCACGTCGCGCACCACGCTTTTTGCGCCCATGGTGCCGAATGTCGCGATCTGCGAGACGGCGCGCTCGCCATTCCCCTCGCCATATTTTTTTCTCACATAATCGATCACCTCGCCGCGGCGGCTCTGGCAGAAATCGACGTCGATATCGGGCGGGCTCACACGCTCGGGATTCATAAACCGCTCGAAGAGCAGGCCAAACCGCAGCGGGTCGATGTCGGTGATTTCCATCACGTAGGCGACCATCGCGCCCGCCGCCGATCCACGGCCCGGCCCGACGGGGATGCCCTTGTCCTTCGCCCACTTGATGAAATCCCAGACGATGAGGAAGTAGTCGATGAAGCCTGTCTTGATGAGTACCGAGAGTTCGTAGTCGAGTCGCTGCTGGAGCGCGGGCTCGGCCTCCACGCGCGCGCCGTAGCGTTTATGCAGCCCCTCCTGGCAAATCTTGCGCATGTGTTCCTCGCTGGTCATGCCGGGAGGATTTTTAAAAGCGGGATACTTCGCCTTGCCGAATTCCAGCTTGAGATTGCACATGTCGGCGATCTTCACCGTGTTCGCGACCGCCTCGGGATGGTCGGGAAACAGGGCCTTCATCTCTTCCGGGCTCTTGAAATAAAGCTCCGGCACGTAGTGCATGCGCTTCTCGTCGGTGACATTCGCGCCCGTGCCGATGCAGATCATCACATCGTGCGCCTCGTGGTGGCTGCGCTCCAGGAAATGGACGTCATTCGCGGCGACGAGTTCAAGGCCGAATTCCCTCGCCAGCGTGGGCAGCACATTGTTGCATTTCCTCTGCGCCTCGATGCCATGGCTGTGGAGCTCGAGGAAGAAATTTTCCGCACCCAGGATCTCCTTGTATTCCCCGACGCTTTTGCGCGCCTTGGCGAGCTGATCCTGCTGGATGTGCATGTTGATCTCGCCCTTCAGGCATCCACTCATGCCGATGAGCCCCTGCGAGTATTTCGCGAGCACTTCCTTGTCGATGCGCGGCTTGTAATACATGCCGTCGAGATGCGCGATGGAGACGAGTTTCACGAGGTTGCGGTAGCCTGTCTCGTCCTTCGCCAGCAGGGTGAAATGATACGCCGCATCCCTGCCCGAGGTCGCATTGCGCTCGGTGAGCTTGCCCGGGGCCATGTAAATCTCACAACCGATGATCGGCTTGATGCCCTGCTTCATCGCCTCCTGGTAGAACTCGATCGCGCCAAACATGTTCCCGTGGTCGGTCATCGCCACGGCGGACATGCCGAATTCCTTCGCCTTTTTCATCAAGGCCGGTATGCGCACCGCCCCATCGAGGGTGGAATATTCGGTATGAAGATGGAGGTGAACGAAGGAGTCGGCGGGCATGGAAAGAGAATATAATCCGATTAGGAAAAGATCGAAGCGGGAAATTTAAAATTTGTAAGAAAAATGATTTGCAAACCTCTTATGGTCTCCTGCACTGGCTCAGTAGCGAGGCGACCATGCCGATCAGTTTTCCATCCCGGGACTTCAAGGCCGTTTGCATCGCCTCCTCGCACGCGGCGGTGGCTTCCCGGCGATGGCCTGCGGCAAGAAGTGAACGGACGAGGTTAAGTTGTGTCGTAATGTCGCCGGGCGCGAGGGTGAGCGCGTTCTTGAAACAGGTCGCGGCCTGGTCAAACTGCTTGTTTGCCACAAACATCATGCCGAATTGAGTATAACGCGCCGGATTGTAGCGGTCTGCCTTGATTGCCTCGGCCTGGGTCGCATAGGCCTCCACGACTTTTCCTTGCTTGAAACAGACATCGGCGAGATTCGCCAGCGTCTCGGAACTTCCGGGACGAAGTAGCAACGCGGCACGGAATTCGGCCTCGGCCTCCGGCAGTTTGTCAGATGCGGCAAGCGCATTACCCAGATTATTGTGGGCTTCCATGAACCGGGGGTTGTCGATCAATGCCTGCCGGTAACAGCCGATGGCTGCGGGAAGGTCGCCGCGTTGTTTCAGGACGATACCGAGATTGTTTTGCATGCTCCACGCGTGCGGGTTTTCGGCAATGACAGCGCGGCAATACGTCTCCATCGATTCATAAATCGCGCACCGTCTCCATGTCTGCATGAACAGCAGCGCGAGCACGATGCCTAGCAAGGCATGCAAACCATGGCGGACATTCGTTGAAACGCTCCTTTTCAGCAGTACGGTAAAACCGGCGGCGACGCATGCGAAAATTCCCGGCGCGGCGAGATACTGCCACCAATCGGCAGACGGCGTTTCCTGCAGCAGCGCCATCCATATGAAACCGAGCACCGGCAGCAGCATCCAGAGGTAATAGCCGGAGGCGAAAAGCAGCGGACGCCCCCAGCTTTTGCGTTTCAAAAAAAACAGGGCAATTACCAGTACCACGCCGCATACAGGCATCCATGTGAACGGCGAATGCAGATCGGGAAACCATTGCGGAGACATCGGGCTCAAGCCCGTCGGCAGGAAGATTTCACCGGGATACCGCCACATCATCATACCCGCACGGGCGATACGATACGGCAGGCCGGCAGGCAGCAATCCGTAATCCACCGCACGCGATTGATAACGGATGGTCAGCAGCGAAACCGCTGCCGCGATGACTGCAAACGGGACCAATGGCAATAAATCGCGCCGGGTGATTTTTCGATCCGTCCACAGGATGCAGCCCACCAGCACAAGAGGCAGCGTGACCACCGCACCTTTACTCAATCCCGCCAGCAAAAAGAATATGATGGATGCAATATAAAACCTGCGACCACCGGTTTTACGCGCATGGAGAAATCCAAGAATCGACGCGAAGAAAAATGCGCCCGATAGGGTGTTTTTCAACTCTGCGATCCATGCAACAGACGCGACATTCAGCGGATGAATCGCAAACAGCAACGCCGCAAGCCACGCACCGGGAATGCCGAGCATCACGAGAATCCTCCACAGGAGCACCACCGAAAGCGCATGGAGAAGGATATTCCCCACATGGTAGCCAACTGCGGAATTGCCCCACATCTGCCATTCGAGCCAGAAGCTGGTGAGTGTCACCGGCGTATAATCGCGCGAGTTTTTCCCCTGCCAGATTTCCGCGATGCCATGCGCGCTCTGCATCTGTGGATTCGCGGCAAGCAGGATATCATCGTCCCAGATATATCCCGCGCCGATGGCCGGTGCGTACGCCACCACCGCACAAAGAATCAGCAGCACGGCTAGCAGTCTGGGATGAAGAGGAAGCGGGTTCAAAAGCAATTGTTTGTATTGCAATTTAGCTGTTTAGGCAAAGTGCTTCCACTGCCCTACGCTTGTATTTTGTGTCGGGCGAAGTCAGTTTATTTACACACATGAAACCAATTATTGTAAAAATACCCGTGGATAAAATCCATGATTGGGATTCATTTCATTTAGTTTTTGCCGAGGCGCTTGGTTTCCCTGATTTCTACGGCAGGAACATGGATGCCTGGGTCGATTGTATGACGAGCATCGATTCGCCCGAAGATGGCATGTCAAAAATTCATGGCGATAAAGAAGCTGGTTTACTATTGGATTTAGGAAATTGCACTGAGTTTGCTCAACGATGCCCAAAGCAATACGAAGCAATTCTGGATTCCGCCGGGTTCGTTAATTATCGAAGAATTGAAATTGGCGAAGAGCCAGTGTTGTCTCTGAGCTTTTTCAACAGTAAACCTCTGAAGTAAAAAACATTTGACGCATCAGCCGTTCGCCCTTATTTTCGCCGCAACTTCTTATCGAGAGTGACTGAGGGACTGGCCCGATGACGTCACGGCAACCGCTTGCGAGCAATCGCGAGGACCAGGTGCCAAATCCAGCTTGAAGGTCCGGGAACGGGTCTCCAGGAAAAGATGAGGGGGAGATTGCAGAACTATTTTTTGCAGGCTCTTTTTCCCGTCTTTTGCACTCTCGATGCGGGGGAAAAATTTATGGATAAAAATTCGAGCCCTTATTTCACGAGCCTCAAGTGTCGCGAGTGCGGACGCCTGTATCCGAAAGCCGCCGTGCATGTGTGCGACTTCGATTTCGGCCCCTTGGAGGCGGCCTACGATTACGACGCGATCAAGTCGGCGATCAGCCGCGACATCCTCCGCTCCCGCAAACGCCGCATGTGGCGTTACCGGGAGTTGCTGCCCATCGACGGCGAGCCGACCATCGGGCTCCAGGTGGGCTTCACCCCCCTCGTCCGCGCCGACCGCCTCGCGAAGCATCTGGGGGTCAAAACACTTTATATCAAGAACGACACGGTCAACTACCCCACCCTTTCCTTCAAGGACCGCGTGGTCTCCGTGGCGCTGAACCGCGCGGTGGAACTCGGCTTCAAGACCGTGGCCTGCGCCTCGACCGGCAACCTCGCAAACTCTGTGGCCGCACAGGCTGCCGGCGCGGGGCTGAAAAGCTACGTGCTCATCCCCGCCGACCTCGAGCAGGGCAAGGTGCTCGGCTCGCTCGTCTATGGCACGAACGTCATCGGCATCCACGGCGCATACGATCAGGTGAACCGCCTTTGCTCCGAGATCGCCGGCAAATACGGCTGGGGCTTCGTGAACGTGAACCTGCGCCCCTATTACGCCGAGGGCTCGAAGTCGATGGGCTTCGAGATTTGCGACCAGCTCGACTGGCGCATCCCCCGCCACACCGTGATCCCGATGGCCAGCGGCTCGCTGCTCACGAAGATCCACAAGGCTTACAACGAATTCATCAAGGTCGGCATCGTGGATGAGGTGCCATTCACCGTGCACGGCGCGCAAGCCACCGGCTGTTCACCGATTGCAAGCGCGCAGAAGCGCGGCACCGATATCGTGAAACCGGTGCCGAAGCCGAACACCATCGCGAAGTCGCTCGCAATCGGCACACCTGCGGATGGCTACTACGCGATCCACGCCATGAAGGAAACCGGCGGCAGCGCGGAGGATTGCAGCGACGAGGAAATCGTCGAGGGCATCAAGATGCTCGCGGAACACACGGGCATTTTTGCGGAGACGGCGGGCGGCGTCACGGTGGCGTGCGCGAAGAAGCTCATCGAATCCGGCAAAATCCCCCGCGACGAGGAGATCGTGCTCTGCATCACCGGCCACGGCCTCAAGACGCAGGAAGCCGTGATCGGCAAATGCGGCGAGCCTCATCTCATCAAGCCGAGCCTCAAGGAATTTGAGGAACATATCGGCTCGAAACTCCAGGAAACAATCTAACCAACCGAAAGACCTAAAAAATTATGCCTACCAGCATCCGTATCCCGGCCCCGCTCCGCAAATTGACAAACGACCAGGAAGTCGTCGGCGCCAACGGCGCAAACATCGGGGAAATCCTTGCCGATCTCGACAAGAACTTTCCCGGCCTGAACGACCGCATCTGCGACGAGAGCGGAAATATCCGCCGCTTCGTAAACATCTTCATCAACGACGAGGACATCCGTTTTCTCGACGAGAAGGCGACCGTCGTGAAAGAAGGCGACGAGATCAGCATCGTGCCCGCCATTGCCGGAGGCTAGGAACCGTAGTGACAAGTGAAAGTGGAAAGTGTCATGGCTCGGCGCCGTCACTTGCCGCTGGCCGTTGTCACTTTCCACTTGTTACTTTTCACTTTCCCCATGGCTACTCAAAAAACACGCCTCTGGCTCATGTATCCCGGCCGCCTCATCACGCGCCCGATCATCCACGAACTCGCGCACAAATTTAATCTCATCACAAACATCCGGCAGGCTTCCGTCACCTCGGAAATCGGCCTGGTCTCGCTGGAGCTCGAAGGCTCCCGCGCCGACATCAAGAAATCAATTACGTGGATGGAGAAAATCGGCGTCAAAGTTGAACCGGTGGAGATCAACACTATCGAGGGCTGATCGATAGATCGCGGTTTTCTATCAGCCATTATATAGTCTGACAACCGGAATCAGCGGCAGAATAAGAGCAACTCCGGTTATTGTGATTTGAATAAAGGCGGCGACAACAAGCACGCTAAATCCAATCACGGCATTCTTTGCTGGCACGAAAATGCAAAGCATAACGCCCAATGTCATCATCACTAAACTTAATGAAGCCAGTATCCAGTGATATTCAATAACGAGGGCGGTAAGCGGTGGCAGCGGCTTACCGTTCAGCATATCCTGAAAAATATACTGGAATTTGGGAATTATAAAAATGGCACCGAAAATATATATCAGTGAAATTCCAAAAAGGATGATACAGAAGCCCGCCTTCACTGCAAATGAGAGTTCGGAATATCGCTGTTTCGTATCCGTGTCAGAGTCACTCATATCAAGGTGAAGGGAATGTTGACCGTCTAGTAATGAGGCAAGTCCAACCGTGTGTCAAACGAATGGCCACCGATCCTTATTCGCTATTCCCGGGTTCTTCGTGATAGGTTGAGTTTACCAAATGCAATTATCAGCAAAACAGCGGTTCATGGCGCAGCTCAGCGCGAGCTTTGAAGATGAATCATTTGTAAAAATGACGCTCGGCAATCCGTCGGTTGAGAAAAGTCCGTTGAAGAAGCTGCTGTTCCGGCCTGCAATGATCCGCGGGGAGAAATTTTGCAGCGTGGTCAGCCGTTTTGCGACGCGTGATGAGACGAAGAATCATCCGTTTCCCGCCGCGCTTGCGATGGTGGAGACGAAGCTCGGCACGGAGTTCATGAGCGCGAATCTTTTCACGGAATCCGGTGATGTGCAGCTTGAGCTGGGGACGAAGGACCGTCTGCGCGTGATGACGGCGAACCGCAAGCCCGCCCCGCTGGAACACGACCGCAACCGGGTGCGCTGGGTGGACGCAAACTCGCGTTATCTGCGCGAGCTCGATGTCACAGACCATCGAGGCAAAGTGCGGGAGCGCATGGGCGACAAATTCCGGCAGATCGAGCGGTTCACCGATCTGCTCGCCTCCGCATTTTATGAGAGCAGCCTTGCAGCAACCCCGGCGGATTCATCAAAGCCCGTGACAATGTGCGACATGGGTTCCGGCAAAGGGTATCTCACGTTTGCCGCCTACGATTATTTCCGGCGCGTGGAGAAACGCGATGTGTCGGTTACGGGCGTGGAGGAACGTGAGGATCTCGTAAAACTCTGCAACCGCGTGGCGGGTGAATGCGGATTTGACGAGCTGCGTTTTGAGCGAAACTCCATTGCAAAATATCATCTCCCGCCGCTGGACATTCTTGTAGCACTGCACGCCTGTGATACTGCAACGGATGATGCGCTCTTCGCCGGCATTCGCGCGGGCGCGGAGATCATCCTTGCAGCCCCGTGCTGTCACAAGGAAGTGCGCCCACAGGTGGACAAAGCCGATGCCGTCGGCCCGCTGGCCGACATATTGCGCCACGGCATCTTTGCGGAACGTCACGCCGAGATGGCGACCGATGCCCTGCGCACGCTCCTGCTGGAGCGCTCGGGATACCGCGTGCGCGTGAGCGAATTCGTGGCGGCGGAGCACACGGCAAAAAACGTGATGATCATCGCGACGAAAAGACGGGACGCGCTCTCACAGGAAGCCGCGCAGGACATCGACCGCCGCATTTCAGAACTCAGGAATTTTTATGGAATCAAACACCACCGGCTCGAGCACCTTCTTGTGGAGTGATGTCGACTGGAGCATCTTGCGCAAACTGCGCGGGCGGTTTCTCCAGTTCGATCCCCGCGATGCGGAATACAATATTCCGAAAAATGATCCCGCGGAACCGGACCGCTCCGACTACTGGTCATCGATCAACGACCTGTTGAGCTACGACTTCACCTTCGCGGAGCGCATCGGCTGGAAATGGGACACCGTGATCGCGGAGCTCAAGGCGCGCGGCTGGACGCCCCCGGTGGGGACAGTGCTCGACTGGGGTTGCGGCACAGGCGTGGCTGGACGGCGCGTCGCGGACGCATGGCCCGATGCCACCCGCATATTATTGCAATGGGACCGCTCGCCAAACGCCAGGGATTTTGCATTGAAACGCGCCCGGCAGTCCTTTCCCCGTCTCAATGTGCAGACCGCAAATGAGAACGCTGCATCCGATCTGCTGGTGATCAGCCATGTAATCAACGAGCTTTCCCCGGAAGCTTTGGACCGCCTGCTTTCCGT
>Ga0068860_100003698_pt1 | contig 15753 bp, 13 predicted proteins | sample KBSSwiS32_FD_66597 | JGI IMG/M metagenome (GOLD analysis project Ga0068860, IMG submission 66597) | Switchgrass rhizosphere microbial communities from Kellogg Biological Station, Michigan, USA - KBS Switchgrass S3-2 | ecosystem: Host-associated > Plants > Roots > Rhizosphere > Soil ... | reverse complement strand
CACGACGAGCGCGAGCAGACGCTGAACCAGTTGCTGGTCGAGATGGACGGCTTCGAAGGCAACGAAGGCATCATCGTCATCGCCGCAACGAACCGCCCCGATGTGCTCGATCCGGCGCTGCTGCGCCCAGGCCGTTTCGACCGCCAGGTCGTCGTGCCGTTGCCGGACCTGCGTGGCCGTGAGCAGATTCTGAAAGTCCACATGCGCAAGGTTCCGCTGGCCGATGACGTCAATCCGACCGTGATCGCGCGCGGTACGCCGGGCTTCTCCGGCGCCGATCTGGCGAACCTCGTGAACGAAGCTGCGTTGTTTGCGGCACGCGGCAACTCGCGCGCGGTGACGATGGATCACTTCGAGCGCGCGAAAGACAAGATCATGATGGGCTCGGAGCGCAAGTCGATGCTCATGAGCGAGGACGAGAAGAAGCTCACCGCGTATCACGAAGCCGGTCACGCGATCGTCGGCCGCCTCGTGCCGGATCACGATCCGGTGCACAAGGTCACGATCATCCCGCGCGGCCGCGCGCTCGGCGTCACACTGTTCCTGCCCGAGGCCGATCGCTACAGCCATAGCAAGACGTTCCTCGAAAGCCGTCTGGCCAGCCTGTATGGCGGACGCGTGGCCGAAGAGCTGATTTTCGGCGATGACAAGGTCACTACCGGTGCGTCGAACGACATTCAGCGCGCGACCAGTCTCGCGCGCGACATGGTTACCAAGTACGGCTTGTCGCCTGAACTGGGGCCGATGACCTACACCGAAGAGGAAGATGAAGTCTTTCTCGGCCGTTCGGTAACCCAGCACAAACATGTTTCCGAGGAAACCGCGCGCAAGATCGACGGTGTCGTGCGTAGCGTGATCGATACTGCGTACCACCGTGCCCGCGATTTGCTGACCGCGAACGTCGATAAGTTGCATACGATGGCGCGCGTCCTGCTGCAGTACGAAACCATTGACGGCGAGCAGATCAACGCGATCATGGAAGGCCGTGAGCCCGGCCCGCCGAAGGATTGGCAGAAGCCCGAAACCAGTGACAGCGGCAAGCCTGGCGTGGGCAAACCGGCGCCGCCGATTGGCGGAACTGCCACGCAGCACTGAGATCGCTTCGTATGCTTGAAGAAGGCCGCCCTCGAGGCGGCCTTCGGTTTTTTTGGGAGCAGGATTTCGCACTTGCACTTTGCGGTGCTTTGCGCAAACTACATGCGGCCGATGGGGACCTGTTCGCAATTTTCGTGCGGACCGATCGTACAGTGCGACTCAAACGACAAGCCAAAGGAGCATATTCATGCACGGCACCCCGCGAAACCCGAAGATGGCGAAGCAACTCGCCCCCGCGCTGAAGAAAAACAAATCGCATTGGCCGCAGTGGGTCATCGGCAAGGTGATGATGGATCAAGCGATGAAATCCATCTGCGCCCGCGTTCATCTCGAGCGCGGTTACGACATTCCGTATCTCGCCGGATACAGTCTCGACGGGCATACGATTTTCATCGATCGGCACATGCCGAAGAGTTTCATCTATCGCCGCCGGCGCGTGCTGACGGACCGTTTCCTGATCGTGCACGAAGCGGTGGAAAAATCCCTGATCCAGCTGCTCGGCATGCACTATCTGACTTCACATCAGATTGCCTTGCACGCCGAACAGGCGGCGGTGCGTGCCGAGGGTATTGAGTGGGACGCCTACAACGAGTTCATGGAGGAATACATCAAGGTGATCGGCGATGAAAAGCTAACGCGCGTGCCGGATACCCTGGATCTCACACCATATGTGGACTTCCACGACAAGGCTGAACTGAAGCAAATGCGCGCGAACATGGCGTATTGTCCGGTGGCCAAGCCCAAGCACAAAGTGCATATCGCAGGGTTGGAATAAGGGCGGCAGTAGGCGATGTTCGATATTTCCGCGACACTCGATTGCGCCGGCCGGACGCTGCGCCTCGATCGCCCACGCATCGCCGGCATCGTCAATGTCACGCCGGATTCGTTTTCCGGCGATGGCTTGGCGACATCCACGACGGCTGCGATCGCGCACGCACTGAAGCTCGCGGAAGAGGGCGCTGATCTGCTCGACATCGGCGGCGAATCCACGCGGCCCGGCGCGGCGCCGGTTGCGGCGACGGATGAAATCGCGCGCGTTGTGCCGGTGATCGAAGCGCTGGCAAAACAAACTTCGCTGCCGATCTCCATCGATACTTCCAAGCCGGAAGTGATGCGCGCGGCAGTCGCCGCGGGTGCTGGATTCATCAACGACGTGCGTGCGCTGCGCGAGGAAGGTGCGCTCGATGCGGCAGCGGAACTCAAGGTGCCGGTGTGCCTGATGCACATGCAGGGCGATCCGGGGACGATGCAAGAGGCACCGCATTACGACGACGTCGTCTCTGACGTGCGGCGCTTTCTCGCCGAGCGCATCTTCGCCTGTGAGATGTCCGGCATCGACAAGAAGCGCATCGTCGCCGACCCGGGTTTCGGTTTCGGAAAGACGCTGGAGCACAACCTTGCGCTGCTGCGCGCGCTCGATCAGTTCGCTGCACTAGGTGTGCCATTGCTCGTCGGGCTGTCGCGCAAGGGCATGATCGGGACGCTCACCGGCCGTGAGAAACATGCAGACCGCGCCGCCGGTTCCGCTGCCGCCGCATTGATCGCGATGCAGAAAGGCGCTGCGATCGTGCGCGTCCACGATGTCGCCGCTACGCGCGACGCGCTCGCCGTGTGGGAAGCGGTGGCGAAGGGAGTCGCGCCTCCGAAGAAAACACAGAAGCCATTCGGATCGCAGCGCTTCGAGGACGATTAGGTCGACTTCGCTTTCAGCGCGTCGCTGTCCCATCCTGCTTTCGGCTCGAAACGCTTGCCATATTTCCCGGCCAGGTCGCCCAATCGAGCCTTGATCTTGTCCGCACCTTCAGTGCGGATGTACTGGATCGGCCCGCCGCGGAACGGTGCGAAGCCGGTGCCGAAGATCACGCCGGCATCGAGCAGGTCGGCGTCATCCACGACGCCATCATGCAAGCACGAAACCGATTCGTTGAGCATCGGCAGGATCATGCGCTCGGTGATGTCGGCCGGTGCTTGATAGTTTGGATCGACTTCCGGTTTTACTGGTTTACCATTTTCCCACTTGTATAAACCCTCGCCGGTTTTCTTGCCTTTTTTGCCGGCGGCAAGGTAATCGTCGAGGCCGTCGGGAATGTCGAGCCCGAGGTATTCGCCGACTTCCTTTCCGACCGATGCGGCAACGTCGAGTCCGACCGTGTCGGCGAGCTCGATCGGACCCATCGGCATGCCGAATTTCTTCGCGGCCTTGTCGAGCACGGGGCCGGGTATCCCTTCCTTGAACATGCGCAGCGCTTCGAGCAGATAGGGCATGAGAATGCGGTTGACGAGGAAACCCGGCGTGCCTTTCACGGGCACCGGCAGTTTGTCGATGGCCTTGCAGAATGCGAAAGCGTGTTTTTCGTTCGCGGGATCCAGATGATCCTGGCGCACAATTTCCACGAGCGGCATCTGCGCCACGGGATTGAAGTAATGCAAGCCGAGGAAACGCCTGTCCTTGTTCACGGCCGTACGCAGTTCGTCGAGCGGAATGCTCGATGTGTTCGTCGCGAGCAGCGCAGCCGGTTTCATTCGCGGTTCGGTTTTCTTGTACAGCTCCTGCTTGGCCTGCAGGTTCTCGAAGATCGCCTCGATGACCAGGTCGGCGCCGGCGATGCCCTGGCCCTCGACGTCGGCCTTGAGGCGCTCCGATGCCGGCTTGATGCGATCGGGTGTCTTCAGGCGCTTCGCGAACAGCTCCTGCGCGCGATCCAGCGCCGGCTGGATGAACTTCATCTCGCGATCTTGCAGCGTGACGTCGAAGCCGCGCAGGGCGCACCATGCCGCGATGTCGCCGCCCATCACGCCGGCGCCGACGACATGCACACGCTTGATGTCGGCGTCGCTGCCGGCACCGAGGCCCTTAAGGCGCTCCTGTAAAAAGTATACACGTACCAGATTGCGGCAGGTCGGCGTGTCGGCCAGCCTGGCGACTGCGCGCGCTTCGAGTTTCAGGCGCTGCGTAATGCTTGATCCGCCGCGGCGCCACACCTCGATCAGCGCAAACGGGGCAGGGTATTGATCGGGACGCGCCTTCGCCGCCGTCTGCTTGCGCACTACGGATGCGAGTATCTGCCGCACCGGCCAGATATTCGTGGCCCAGGCGCGCACGCGTTGCGCAAATGCACGTGGGTGCGGATGGCGAATCTGCTCCTTCGCTGCTTCGACGAGCAATTCCGGCGTGGTCAAAGCGTCGACCAAGCCCAGTGATTTCGCTTCCTCGCCTCCGACCGCCCGGCCGGTCAACATCAACGGCAATGCCTGTGGCGCCCCGATCAGACGCGGCAAACGCGCCGTGCCACCCCAGCCCGGGATGATGCCGAGCATAACTTCGGGCAGGCCGATCTTCGTCTTCGGGTCGCGCGTGGCCACGCGGTAGCGGCAGGCGAGCGACATCTCGGTGCCGCCCCCCATACAGAAACCGTGGATGGCTGCGACCGTGGGGCAGCGCAATCGGGCCAGGCTCTGGAACACACGCTGGCCGTTTTCAATGCTGCCCAGCACTCCGCCGGGCTGCTGCTCGAAGCTTTCGAACTCATGGATATCGGCGCCGGCGACGAAACCGCTGTCCTTGCCGGACCGGATCACCAATCCCCTGGGCGGTTCGAACGACAGGCGTTCGATGATCTGTGCCAGTTCGTCCATCACGGCTCGGCCAAGCGTATTGACCGAGGCTCCGGCACGGTCGAAAGTGAGCACGACGATGCCTTCCGCGTCGGTTTCGGTCTTCCAGTGGGCGAAACGCAGTCCCTCGAACATGGCGGCTCCAAGCAGGCGGCAAGATCGCTATAATCCTGTCAATTCAAGGCGGCGGTCAATTGCCGGCCGAAACGGTGGTACAGGGAATCTGAAGGCGTGAACAGCAGTGTTGCCGATGTATTCGTCACTCCCAAGCTGTTCGACCAGATCGTGCAGTCGCAGCAGAACCTGATTGCGATCGAGACGGCGAACGCCACGGAAGTGCTTGCGCAGTTTCGCATGCTGGCGTTGCGCACCGGACAATCCGTCTATTACTGGCAGGAAGAGTCGGGGATCGCCAGTATGCGCGACCGCGAAGCGCGCGTGCCCGGTTCCAAGCGCTCGGGCGATGCCTTGCGCTACATCCTGCAGAGCCCGCAGTTCGGCGTGTATCTGTTTACCGAATATGCCGAGAACCTGCGTCCGCCGAACGTCAGCGTGCTGCGCCAGATTGCCAAGTCACGCACCGTCAACGGCCGCAAAGTCGTGTTCGTCGGCGAGAAGTTCCGCATGCCCGAAGGCATGGACGTGATGTTCGACCATATTGCGCACGAGCAGGTGACCCGCACGCGTCCGCGCCTGCGCGACGGGCGTTGGGTGGTCTGATGGCGAACGCCGCACACGGTTCGATCCTGATCGTCACGACACAGCGCGACGATCGCCGCGTACTGTTCGAAACACTGGACGGGCAGGATTTTGACGCGGTCTATACGGCCAAAGATCTGACGCAGGCGCTCGCGTTCCTGCAGCAGGATCCGAAAATCGACGTCGTCGTGCTGGAATTTCTCGGTGCAGCGCCAGAGGCCGCCGCGTTCTGCGCCCAGCTCAAGGGCGACGCCAAGCTGTCCAAGGTACCGGTGATCGGCATCGTTGCGGCTGACCCGGAGCTGCGGCAGTGGGGATGGGGCAAGGCCCCACCGGGCGTGGTCGACTGGATGCGCAGTCCGGTCGAGGCAAACGAGGTGCTCGCGCGCGTGCAGGCTGTGCTCGCGCGCAAGGCACCGGTGGTGCCTGCGCCAGCGCCACCTCCACCGCCGCCCGCATCGATTCCCGTCGCGGCGCCGACGCACGATCGCTACCAGTTCGCCTTTGAGGGCAGTCTCGACGAGATCGTCGTGTCCGACGCCCAGGGCCGCATTCTCGAGGTCAATGCGGCGTTCGAGCAGCGCTCGGGATTCCGACGCACGCAGGTCATAGGACAACCGCTCGCCGGACTCGACCTGAGCCATGACAACAAGCAGCACGCCGGCCTATTGACGACGCTCGCGCGTGACGGCCAGGTGCGCTATCGCTCGCGCAAACCGCGCGCGGGTGGCGGCGACTATCCCGTGGAAGTACACATGCGTGTGGCGGTGCTGCACGGTCAGCGCGTATTGGTTTCCACGTTCCGCGAGCCGGGCGAGACGACCCGTTATCAGGCTGCGCTGGGGCTCGTCGCTGCCGCGGCCGAATGCGGCGGAGGCGACGAGGGATTGAACCAGATCGTCAAGCTCATCCGCGACTGGCTCGACCCGGATTTCGTGATGCTCGTCGCTTCGCTGCCCGAAGAAACCGGAGAAGCGCAGCCGCTGGTGACCTATCACCGCGCCGAATTGCCGGCCGAAGCCCCCGATCCGCTGAAACAGGCGACGCTCAAGCGCCTGCTCGACGGCGGTGCGATCATCCAGGGCGAAAAGGCCTGGAGCAGCGTGGAACAGGATCAGTTTCTCACGTTCTTCCGCTTCGAGACGTTCATCGGCCTGCCGTTGCGCGACGAGCGCCGCAATACGCTCGGCGCGATGCTGATCGCGCGGCGCAGTGCGCTGGTCACCGACGCGCTGGTCGTCGACACCTTGCGTACGATCGCTGCGCGTCTGGCGGTGGACCTGGAATTGCGCCGCGCGCGCGAACAGGGCCGTGCGCAAGGGTTGCAGGATGCCCTGACCAATTTGCCGAACCGCCTGCTGTTCAACGATCGCCTGGAGACCACGCTCAAGGAAGCCCATCGCACCGGCGAGATGTTCTCAGTGTTGTTCGTGGACCTGGACCGCTTCAAGAGCATCAACGACTCGCTCGGCCACAGCGTGGGCGATGAGGTACTGATTGCGGTCGGCAAGCGCCTGCGTGGGGCGGTGCGCGCGTCGGACACGGTGGCGCGCTACGCCGGCGACGAGTTCACGATGATCCTGCGCCACATCATCCAGCGCGACGACGTCATGCGCATCGCCGAGAAGATCGTGCGCGTGATGGAGGTGCCGCTGACCTTGGCGGACGGTTCCGAACTGCATATCACCGCCAGCATCGGCGTCAGTTTCTATCCAGACGATGCCGCCAGCGCCGAACGTCTGCTCAAGCATGCCGACGTCGCCATGTACAGTGCCAAGGGCATGGGGCGCAATAATTTCCAGACATACGTGGCAGTGCCAGAGGAGTCGCACCAGCAGCGCCTGGCGCTGGAAACGAAGCTGCGCAATGCGGAAAAGAACGGCGAACTGCGCGTGTATTACCAGCCGCAGGTCGAGACGCAAACCGAAGACATCGCCGGCATGGAAGCGCTGATTCGTTGGGAGCATCCGGAGCTGGGCATGATCAGCCCGGGCTTCTTCATCCCGCTGGCCGAAGAGAACGGCCTGATCATACCGATCGGCGAGTGGGTGCTGCGCACGGCGTGCGCGGACGCAATGCGCTGGCAGACGCGTTTCGGCATGAATCTGCGCATCGGCGTGAACCTTTCGGCGATGCAGCTGCGCCAGCCGGGACTGGTCGACCTGGTCAAGAGCGTGCTGCGCGACACCGGCCTGGAAGCCCACCTGCTCGATCTGGAAGTGACCGAGAGCATCAGCGTGAAGTCGATTCCCAATCTCATCGAGACCTTGCAGGGCCTGCGCGAGCTGGGCTGCCATATTTCGATCGACGATTTCGGCACTGGCCAATCCTCGCTCGACTACATCAAGCGCTTTCCGGCCGACCGCATCAAGATCGACCAGACCTTCGTGCGCAACATCGGCGTGGACCCGGACGACGAAGCCATCGTGCGCGCGACGATCGGTATGGCGCACAATCTCAACCGCGCGGTGGTCGCCGAGGGCGTGGAGATCGAAGAACACCTGGAATTCCTGCGCACAGAGGGCTGCGAGGAGCTACAGGGCTATCTGTTCTGCCGACCATTGCCCGCGGCAAGTTTCGAGAACCTACTGGCCGAGCGCGAGCGCATTTTCCTCGGTGCCCCGTCGGCCGAAGCCGCGTCGTGACGGCGCGGCCGGCGGGGAGTGAACTTATTGGAGCGCCATCGGTCTTACGCCTGAGCTTGACCGGGGCGCCGGCAAAGGGAGTGCGGCCCCGATGGGCGAACAAGATTCGGACCTGACGCTCGTTGAGCGCGTGCAGAAAGGCGACAAGCGTGCCTTCGACCTGTTGGTGCGTAAATATCAGCACAAAGTGGTGGGCGTGATTTCGCGTTATATCTCCGACTGGAGCGAATGCCAGGACGTTGCGCAGGATTCCTTCATCCGCGCATTCCGCGCAATCGGTTCGTTCCGCGGCGAGAGCCAGTTCTATACCTGGATGTACAAGATCGCCACCAACACGGCCAAGAACCACCTCGTTTCCCAGGGCCGGCGGCCGCCGACCGACGACATCGGCATCGACGACGCCATGCAGATCGACGGCGGCATGCGCCTGAAGGACAAGGCGACGCCCGAGCATGAACTGCTGCGTCAGGAAATTGAACAAACCGTGTTCGACACGGTCGAACAATTGCCCGAAGACCTGAAGACGGCGATAACCCTGCGCGAGGTCGACGGCCTGAGTTACGAAGAGATAGCCGAAAAGATGGAATGTCCGATCGGCACGGTGCGCTCCCGCATCTTCCGGGCGCGCGATGCGATCGACCAGAAACTGCGTCCGCTGCTGGCGGATGCGAAAGCGAGCAATAGATGAGCGAGATCCGCGAACAACTTTCTGCCTTGATGGACGGCGAACTGCCACGCGACCAGGTGCGGTTCCTGCTGCGCCGGATCGATGGCGACGCGCAGCTGGCGCAAGCCTGGGCGCGTTATCAGATCGCCGGTGGCGTGTTGCGGCGTCAGGCCGTAGTGCTACCGCTACGCGAAGATTTCGCCGACTCGCTGATGCTGCGTGTTGGCGGAGGATCCGCCGGCTACGGCTTGCGTGTGTTGCGCTGGGCCGGCGGCGGCGCGATAGCGGCCGCAGTGGCGGTGTTTGCACTGGTTTCCACGCGCCCGGCGGTGAATGCGCCGGAAGCAACGGCAGTGCTTGCGTCCGCACCAGCGGCAATGGTTGCGCCAGCTGCGCCGGCCGCTCGCGGCGTTGCGTCGCTGCCGATGCAGCCGGCGTTCGATTTTGCCCAACCGGCAAGCTTGGAACGGTTCGATTCCGGCGTGATCGCACTGCCGCGCTACCGGCGCGAAAGTGGCGGAGCCGAGCCGGCAGAAATGCTCGGGCCGTATGTGCTGCTGACGAGTCCGCAACAGTCTTCGCGGCAGCCGGAAGCGCAAACCGCAGCGCAGCCTTGACTGGTTCCCTCTCAACCTCATATTTGCAGACCTACGCAATTCAATTCTCCAGGAACCCCATGCGTTCGTATACATTTCACAAACTATTGATTCTTGTTACTTTTCTTGTGAGCGGCAGCGTTCGTGCCGAACTGCCCGATTTCGCGACACTGGTCGAGAAGAACGCGCCTGCGGTCGTCAATGTGCAGGCCACCCACACCGGAAATGCGCCGGATCCGAGCGGCGCCGACAGCGATTTCGATTCGCAGGACGTTCCCGAAATCTTCAAGCGCTTCCTCGGCCCGCAGGGCCCTAACGGCGGCCGTTCGCCACGCTTTGACGGTACACGCGTATCGCTCGGCTCCGGCTTCATCATCTCCGCCGACGGCTATTTGCTGACGAATAATCACGTCGTCGATGGCGCTGATCAGGTCGTCGTGCGCCTGTCCGACCGCCGCGAACTCGATGCGAAGGTCATTGGCAGTGATGCCGAATACGACATCGCCCTGCTCAAGATCAACGCAGCCAGCCTACCGACGGTCGCGGTCGGCGATTCCAGCCGCCTGAAACCCGGCCAGTGGGTCGTCGCGATCGGCTCGCCGTTCAATTTCGATCACTCGGTCACCCACGGTGTGGTCAGTTACGTCGGCCGCGGCTTCGGCGGCGCCGACCAGCAATATGTACCGTTCATCCAGACCGACGTGCCGATAAACCGCGGCAATTCCGGCGGCCCATTGTTCAATCTCGACGGCCAGGTCGTCGGCATCAATTCGCAGATCTTCAGCAACACCGGCAGTTCGGTCGGCATTTCGTTCGCGATTCCGATCAACATTGCAATGAGTGCAGTCGACCAGATCAAGACCACCGGACACGTTGCGCGCGGCATGATCGGTGTGCAGATTCAGAACGTCGATCGCGCCATGGCGCAGAGTCTGGGCCTGCCGCGCTCGGGCGGCGCCTTGGTCAACAAGATCACGCCAGGCAGCGGCGCGGACAAGGCCGATGTGCATGTCGGAGACGTGATCCTTGCCTACGACGGCCACGACATCGAACTGTCGTCGGACCTGCCGCCGCTGGTCGGCAGCACCAAACCCGGCAACAAGGCCGAACTCAAGCTGTTTCGCGATGGCAAGACGATGGCCGTACCGGTAACCGTCGGCTCGGTACCGGAAAACGGCAAACAATTGGCCAGCCTCGAACGCGGTGAAGGCAAATCCGGCAACGCGCTCGGTATCGTCGTCGACAGCTTGACTGCGGAGCAGCGCAAGCAGCTCGCACTCAAGGATGACCAGGGCGTGGTCATCACTGATATCCGCGGCACCGCGCGGCGCAGCCCGTTGCAGCCCGGTGACGTGGTATTGATGGTGGGTCGTAAACCCGTGAAGTCTGCGGGTGATTTCAACGACGCCGTCAAAGACGTCAAAGCCGGTGAATCGGTGATGCTGCTGGTGCGGCGCGAAGACGTGACCCAGTTCGTCGCCGTGACGGTGCCGACCAGCAAGGGCTGAGTTCCTCCCACCGTTCGCCCTGAGGTATCGAAGGGCGAACCCGCCCAAGCGTCCTGTTCGTGGTTCGTTACCTCACCACGAACGGTCTGGTTGCACAGATATAGGGCGCCCCGACCCGCTTCATGCGATAATTCCGGTTTTGCCGGTGCAGGCTCAAGCCTTCACCGGTCGGACCGAACTGTCGCATGAACCTGATTCGCAACTTCTCGATCATCGCCCACGTCGACCACGGCAAATCCACGCTCGCCGATCGCATCATCCAGCTTTGCGGCGGGTTGCAGGAGCGCGAGATGGAAGCGCAGGTGCTCGACTCGAACCCGATCGAGCGCGAGCGCGGCATCACGATCAAGGCACAGTCCGTGTCGCTGCCGTATACGGCGCGCGACGGCAATACGTATCAGCTCAACTTCATCGACACGCCCGGCCACGTCGATTTCTCGTACGAAGTCAGCCGCTCGCTCGCCGCGTGTGAAGGGGCTCTGCTGGTCGTCGACGCGGCGCAGGGTGTCGAGGCGCAGTCCGTCGCGAATTGCTATACCGCCGTCGAGATGGGCCTGGAAGTCGTACCGGTGCTCAATAAAATCGACCTGCCGACGGCCGACATCGACAAGGTCAAGGCGGAAATCGAGGCCGTCATCGGCATCCACGCCGACGATGCGATCGCGATCAGCGCGAAGACTGGCGCGAACATCCCGGAAGTACTCGAAGCGATCGTGGCACGCATACCGCCGCCGAAGCCGCGCGATACCGACCGCCTGCAAGCGCTGATCATCGACTCATGGTTCGACAATTACCTTGGCGTCGTCTCGCTCGTGCGCGTCATGCAGGGTGAAATCCGCCCGCGTGACAAGATTCTCGTGATGTCCACCGGTCGCTCGCACGAGGTCGACCAGGTCGGCGTATTTACGCCCAAGCGCAAGGTCAACGAAAAGCTTGGCGCCGGCGAAGTCGGCTGGGTCACCGCGTCGATCAAGGAAGTACACGGCGCACCGGTCGGCGACACACTGACACATACCGGCAAACCGGCGCCGGAAGCATTGCCGGGGTTCCAGAAAGTACAGCCGCGCGTTTTCGCCGGTTTGTTCCCGGTCGTCGCCGACGATTATCCGGCGTTACGCGAGGCGCTGGAAAAACTCAAGCTCAACGATGCGGCAATGCATTTCGAGCCGGAAAGTTCCGAGGCGATGGGTTTCGGCTTCCGCTGCGGGTTCCTCGGCCTGCTGCACATGGACATCGTGCAGGAGCGCCTGGAGCGCGAATACGATCTGGACCTTATCAGCACCGCGCCGACCGTCATCTACGAAGTGCTCAAGACCGATGGCACGGTGATGTTGCTCGACAATCCCGCCAAGCTGCCGGCGGCGCAATATGTCGAGGAGATTCGTGAGCCGATCATCGTCGCGAACATCCTCACGCCGCCGGATCATATCGGCAACGTGATCAAGCTGTGCGAGGAAAAGCGTGGCGTGCAGCGCGCGATCCATTACATGGCGAGCCAGGTGCAGATCAGCTACGAACTGCCGTTGGCCGAAGTGGTGCTCGACTTCTTCGACAAGCTCAAATCCGTGTCGCGCGGCTATGCTTCGATGGAATATCACTTCGAACGCTTCCAGGCCGGCCCGCTCGTGCGCATCGATGTGCTGATCAACGGCGACAAAGTCGACGCCTTGAGCCTGATCCTGCATCGCTCCAGCGCCGACCGCCGCGGGCGCGAACTGGTCGAGAAGATGAAGGAAGTGATTCCGCGGCAGATGTTCGATGTCGCAATCCAGGCCGCGATCGGCGCTCAGGTCATAGCGCGCTCGACCGTGAAGGCGCTGCGCAAAAACGTGTTGGCCAAGTGCTACGGCGGCGACGCTACGCGCAAGCGCAAGCTGCTCGAGAAGCAGAAAGCAGGCAAGAAGCGCATGAAACAGGTGGGTAGTGTTGAAATCCCGCAGGAAGCGTTTCTTGCGGTATTGCAGATGGATAAATAGCCAGGCTCCGAAGGAACATTCATGGATTTTGATTTTGCCTTGTTGCTGGTCGTGCTCACCGCCGTGACCGGCGTCGTCTGGCTGCTCGATCACCTGTTCCTGCTCGGCCGGCGTAAAGCGCGGGCAGACGCATTGGCGCAGGCCGAGGGCAGCGAAGCCGAGCGCCAGCAGCGCGCCCAGGAAGCGTTGCGCGAGCCGGTGTTGGTTGAGTATGCGCGCTCGTTCTTTCCGGTGATCCTGATCGTGCTGCTGTTCCGTTCGTTCCTCGCCGAGCCGTTCAAGATTCCATCCGGGTCGATGATGCCGACGCTACTGGTCGGCGATTTCATCCTCGTCAACAAGTTCGCGTACGGTTTGCGCCTGCCGGTGTTGGGTACGAAGATCGTTGGCATCGGTGAACCCAAGCGCGGCGACGTGTTCGTCTTCCGCTATCCAAACCCGGAGCACGATCCGCGCAAGGAAGGGCTGGACTACATCAAGCGTGTGATCGGACTCCCCGGCGATGAAATCACTTATCGCAACAAGACCCTGTACGTGAACGGCAAGGAAGTGCCACAAGCCGATGTCGGTCCGTTCGATGGATCAGGCAGCGAGGGGCGGCGCATGACCGGCGCCGAAATCCACGAAGAGATGCTGCCGGAGGTGCAACATCAGGTACTGCAATCCAGTATGCTTCTGCCGGGCAGGGAGGGCAGCTGGCGTGTCCCCGCTGGACACTATTTCGCAATGGGGGATAATCGCGATAATAGCGAGGACAGCCGTTATTGGGGTTTCGTGCCGGAACAGAACGTGATCGGCAAGGCTTTCGTGATCTGGATGAACTGGGATAGCGGCATCGATTTCAAACGCATTGGCAGCTTGATCAACTAGAGCGGGGACAGGTATGCGCACATATGGCAGACAGAAAGGCATCACGATGATCGGCTTCGTTATGCTTCTGGCAGTGCTTGGGTTTTTCGCTTACGGGTTCATGAAGCTCTATCCCGCCTATGCGGAGTACTTTGGTGTGGTCAAGTCGATGAAGACGTTGCAGGGCGAGGCGGGTATCGAGAACGCAACCATCGACTATATTCGTGCCAAATTGTCGCTGCAGTACGATATTCAATACGTTAGCGATCAGAACGTGCCACCAGCAGCGGCGCAGCTGATCACGGCAAATGGTCAGCACAGTCTGCGTATCGCCTACGATCGCGATATCCCGTTCCTGTACAACGTGGACCTCCTCGTGCATTTCGACCACACCGTCGACCTTTCCCACGGCGCTACATACTGATTCTTGATTGCAACGCTCGCCTACACTTTCCGGGATCCGTCCCTGCGCGAGCGCGCGCTGAGCCACCGCAGCGTTGGTGCGCGTAACAACGAACGTCTGGAATTCCTCGGCGATGGGTTGGTCAACCTGCTCATCGCCGAACTGCTTTACGAGCGCTTCCCACAGGCTGCCGAAGGCGAATTGACGCGCTGGCGTGCGCGGCTCGTCAGCGAACCGGCACTGGCCGCTGTCGCGCGCGAACTGGAGTTGGGCGACCAGTTGCGCCTTGGTCCGGGCGAACTCAAAAGCGGCGGCTTCCGCCGCGACTCCATCCTCGCCGACGCGTTCGAAGCGCTGATTGCCGCGATCTACCTGGATGGCGGGTGGGAAGCTTGCAGAAGTTCGATTCGCGCACTGTTCGAAAGCCGGTTGCAGGAGGCCGCCAATGCCCAGGACAAGGATCCCAAGACGCATCTGCAGGAACTGCTGCAGGCGCAGGGATTGGCATTGCCGGTTTACGAACTCGTTGCCACAAGCGGGGCTGATCACGCCAAGGTTTTCGACGTAAGCTGCGCGATTGCGGCACTGGATCTGCGCTGCGAAGGCCGTGGCGGCAGCCGCAGAGCTGCGGAGCAGGCAGCGGCCGCGGTGGCAATTGCACAAGTTCAGGCACGCCTGGGACATGACTGAGACGCATCGTTGCGGCACTGCCGCTCTCGTCGGCCGGCCGAACGTGGGCAAGTCGACCCTGCTCAATGCCATCTTGCGTTGGCATCTGAGTATTGCCGGGCCGAAGCCGCAGACTACGCGCCATCGCATTCTCGGTATTCTTACAAAGCCGGAAGGACAGATTCTGTTCGTCGACACCCCCGGCCTGCATCGCGGCGGCGGCCGCGCGATCAATCGCCAGCTCAATCGCGGCGCGCGCGAAGCGATCGCGCAGGCCGATGTCGCAGTGCACCTGATCGAAGCCGGGCGTTGGACCGGCGAGGATCAACTCGTCTGGGATGCACTTGCCATGACCTCGCACCCGCGCCTGCTCGTGCTCAACAAAGTGGACGCGAAGAAAGACAAGCAAGCCTTGTTGCCGTTTCTCGCCGAGGTCAGTTCCAAGCATTCCTATGACGGGGTCTACCTCGTTTCGGCGAAACGGCGCGACGGCCTGGAGCAACTCGAACGTGGCATTCTCGAGCGCCTGCCTTACGGCCCTGCGCAATATGCCGAAGACGAGCTGACCGATCGCAGCGAGCGCTTTCTCGCGGGCGAACTCGTGCGCGAACAGCTGATGTTGCGGCTGGCCCAGGAATTGCCCTATTCCACAACCGTGGAGATCGAGGATTTTCGCGATGGCGACAGCCGCACCGAGATCGACGCGGCGATCTGGGTCGAGCGCGAAGGACAGAAGGCGATCGTGATCGGCGCCGGCGGCGCCCAGCTCAAGGCCATCGGCAGTGCGGCGCGGCGCATGATGGAAAAGCTGTTCGAGCGCCGCGTGCATCTGCAATTATGGGTGAAGGTGCGCGAGAACTGGTCCGACGACGAGGCTGCATTGCGCCGTTTTGGCTACGCCGAGTGAGCCGTGCGCGTCGAACAACAGCCGGGATTTGTGCTGCATGCGCGCGCGTGGCGCGAGACCTCGCTGCTGCTGGAAGTGCTCAGTCGCGATTTCGGCCGCGTCGGACTCGTCGCGCGCGGCGTGC
>Ga0068860_100003688_pt1 | contig 15767 bp, 10 predicted proteins | sample KBSSwiS32_FD_66597 | JGI IMG/M metagenome (GOLD analysis project Ga0068860, IMG submission 66597) | Switchgrass rhizosphere microbial communities from Kellogg Biological Station, Michigan, USA - KBS Switchgrass S3-2 | ecosystem: Host-associated > Plants > Roots > Rhizosphere > Soil ... | reverse complement strand
CGGAAGTTTATTTGTCGCAAAGATGCTTGCGGCATCAAATGCAAATAATATTTTTGAAATACCACCGAAGGAAGCGTCTGTCGGTACAGCCAGGATAGGATATTTTGCGTGATGTATTATAGAAGTGGTCGTATTTTCAAACTCATAGGCGGAACGTGCTTCATTAATTCCCATTACCAGGAGAGTAGCCTTTAAGCGATTCATTTGGTAGTCAAGTTCGTCTTTAAGGTCCGATCTTTTCGTGAAAGATTCGCAGTGAATGCGATAGGTAGAAGATATGTTAGAAGCAATTTTTTTTAAGCGCTCTTTGTTTGCGCCATATAATTCGTCTATGATAGATACGGGCAAAAGTGTGTTTAAGGCATGCACAGAAAGTTCAAACGAATTGAAAAGAACCATCTTTGAATTGGTGTATTTGGCCAGGCTGGCAGCATAATTTATGGCATTGTCGGCCTCGGCGGAGTAATTGGTAGCTACTAAGATAGTTTTCATAACAACTGTATTTATTCAATAATAAAGGTACCGGCGACTTTTTGCAATTATTATGACTGCCGTCTTCCGGCAGAATGACAGTTATCAGCTTTCCGCTGGAACCCGGATGCAACTTCCCCGGCGTTAATACCAAATTTTTACATGATAAAAGTGTCCTGGCCCTTAGAGGATAATAGCAGTTTAATAATACTAAACATGAAATTTCAGGGGTTTAAAAGTACTTTATTATTGAAAATAATTAATTTTATGAAAGTCGGGTGCTCCATAGATTTTTGTTCTATTGAAACAGGGTTTATTGAACCGAAGTAATAATATTGTAAGCAAGTTAGCCTGGAATTTATTTTTATCACTCCCGTAAGTTGTAAAGAATTATTTTTATCTCAATCTTATCGGATGTCTAAAACGACGTTATACCATTTTGATTAATAAATAGCCTGCACTGATTTTAATAAGTAAATGAATATTGAATAAAAGTTCTTACAGATATAGAGAATATTTCTCAATATTTCCCCTGATGCACAATTCGAAATACGTAATGAAAGATAAGATCCTGTTACCCTTTACATTTCTTAATAGTATTCTTAGTAAAGGGCATCTTCGAAGCGTTAAAGCCAGGAAAAATATAATTGCTTCATTTTTTATACGGGGAGTTAGTATTGCTATAAGCTTCATTATAGTTCCCATAACAATTAACTATATAAATCCATCACGGTATGGAATTTGGTTAACCCTAAGTTCTATCGTGAGCTGGTTTAGCTTTTTTGATATTGGATTATCTCAGGGTTTACGCAATAAATTTGCACAGGCAAAAGCAACTGGCAACGATGAACTTGCCCGTGTTTATGTAAGTACGACATATGCAATACTGGCAATAATATTTTTTATTGTCTGGATTATTTTTTTAATAGTCAATCATTTTTTGGATTGGGCTCATGTTCTTAATATTTCAGAAAATATGCGGCTGGAAGTTTCCGGCTTAGCGGTAATTGTATTTACTTATTTTTGTTTGCAGTTTGTTTTCAGAATTATTACCACACTCATTTTAGCTAACCAGGAGCCTGCTAAATCATCATTAATTGATGTTGCAGGACAGGTTGTTTCCCTGATTACAATCATTTTCCTTGTAAAAACAACCGAAGGTTCTCTGCTTAAATTAGGAATGGCACTATGCATTTCCCCTCTTTTGGTTTTAATTAGCGCTAATTGGTTTTTCTTTAGCAATATATTTAAAAAATACCGTCCTGCTATCTCAAAGGTCAAATTTTCCCATGCAAAGGGCTTGTTTAATTTAGGCCTGATTTTTTTTATAATACAGGTTGCAGGTATTATACAATATCAAACTGCAAATATTATTATTTCGAGGAATTTTGGCCCGGCAGATGTAGCATCTTATAATATTGTCTTTAAATACTTTGGCATTTTAAACATGGTATATGTAATATTTCTTACTCCCTTTTGGTCTGCTTCTACAGAAGCATATATAAAAAACGATATTCAATGGATCAAAAATGGAATAAAGAAATATACACAGTTAAATATTCTTTTAGTTATTGTTGGTTGTATTATGCTGATCTTTTCAGGTACTTTATATCGGCTTTGGTTGGGAAAGAGCACTGTAAATATTGGTTTTTATCTATCGCTGTGGGGATTATTATATTTTAGCCTCACCATGTTTGCCGCGAAATATGTATATTTTCTCAATGGAATAAATGCATTAAGGATTCAGTTTTTAGCATGTATCGTAAGCCCGGTTTTATATATTGGCGTAGCAATCCTGTTAATAAAATATTACAGGATGGGCGTTTATTCTTTATTTATAGCTTCAATTATTGCCAATTTTAATGGCTATATTTTATCTCCCTTGCAATACTATATGGTTATTATCAGGAACAAAAAGGGTATTTGGATTAAATAATTAATTAACCGAAAGCCTCGATGAAGATACTTTATGATTATCAAATTTTTTCAATTCAGAAATATGGGGGTGTAACAAGATATTTTTGCGAACTGATGAAGAATATTCCATCCGAACACCAATTCAATTTATCCCTGATTTTTTCAGACAACCATTATTTAAATGAGTATCGCGATTTTTTTAAAAAATTAAATATCCTGCCCGCCAAAAATTTTAAAGGCAAAAATTTTATAGAAAAAAAGTTTTCTGATTTAAATCGTTATTACTCCAGGTATTGTATTTCAAAGAATGATTTTGATCTTTTTCATCCAACATACTACGGTACTTACTTTTTTAATGTTTTAAAAAAACCATATGTCCTGACTGTACATGACCTGGTTCTTTTTAAATTTGGTGATACATTTTTCAAGTCTTCTACAGGAAAACAGCAAATTGAGAAAGCAGCAAAAAATGCAAACCGAATAATTGCAATAAGTGAGAACACTAAGAAAGATTTAATAGAAATTCTTAATATAAATCCTGAAAAAATAGATGTTATTTATCATGGATATAACAAAGCAATTCCCGGCACAAATTTTGAAAGTTATGGTAAATATATCCTATTTGTTGGCAGGCGAAGTTTTTATAAAAATTTTATACCCTTTGCTGAAGCCGTAAGCGAATTGCTAAAAAGAGAAGGAGATATAAAACTTATTTGTGTTGGTTCTCCTTTTGATAATGATGAAACGACAATTCTTTCAAAACTGCGCATTTTAAATCAGGTTATAGCAATAAATGTGGATGATAATTTGCTCAATAATTTATATGCTAATGCTTTAGTATTTGTGTTTCCATCGCTTTATGAAGGCTTTGGGATGCCGGTTTTAGAAGCCTTTGCTAATAATTGCCCGGTTTGTTTAAGCAACACAGCTTGTTTTCCTGAAATAGCCGGAAACGCCGGAGTTTACTTTGACCCATATAGCCGGGAGTCAATGTCAACTTCTATAGAAAAAGTTATATATGATACAGGCTTTGCATCTGAAATTATTGCTGCCGGTCAGGAAAGACTTAAAAATTTTTCCTGGAAAAAAACAGTAAATGAAACCGTATCTTCTTATCTAAAGACTTTATAAACACAGACCCCGACAAAATTAATTATATAATACATAGACAGTTAATTTTGCATGAGAGTTAATCTTATATATTTATCAGGTGCTCCATTATTTTTCGAGAAATATTATGTAATCGTTGGTCATTTTTACGTATCCTGGAAGATTACATAAAAATTAATGCTTAAAAATATTATGTTAGAAAATAAAAGAATTCTAATAACCGGCGGCGCTGGTTTCATTGGCTCTAATCTTGCATTAAGCTTAATTAAGAAAGGTTATATTGTTACGGTCCTGGACAATCTGTCAGAACAAATACATGGAAGAAATCCGGATACTTCCTTTTTATATAAATCCATTATTAATAAGGTAATTTTCATCAGGGGGGATGTTACTAACAGGGAAGATTGGACAAAAGCATTAATAGGACAAGATGCCGTAATCCACCTTGCTGCAGAAACCGGCATCGGGCAATCCATGTATGAGATTTATAAATATTCAAATGTAAACATTGGAGGAAGTGCTTTATTTCTGGACATATTGGCAAATAGCCGGCATCAAATAAAAAAAATTATTGTCGCCTCGTCGAGGGCTATTTATGGAGAGGGAAGATATTACTGCTCATCACATGGCGAAGTGTATCCTTTAACAAGAAATGAAAAAGATTTAGTGAAGGGTTTTTTTGAATGCAAGTGCCCTTTATGTGATAAAAGTATCGAGCTTTTATCTACTCATGAGGATTCAAAAATTCAGCCTCAATGTGTGTATGCTATCACAAAGTATAACCAGGAGCAATTGTTTTTGGTAGCAGGGAAATCATTAAATATTCCGGCTGTTGCCTTCAGGTATCAAAATGTTTATGGACCGGGGCAATCTTTATCAAACCCATATACTGGAATATTATCTATTTTTTCGACACAAATTAAAAATGGTAAGCCTATGAACATTTTCGAAGATGGAAGGGAAAGCAGGGATTTTGTTTATATCGATGATGTGGCGAATGCAACGATTCTTGGTTTAGAAAACGACCGGGCAAATTTTAATGTGTATAATGTTGGAACCGGTGAGCAGGTAAATGTTTTACAAATTGCTCATACATTAGTAAATCTATACCGGTCAGCAGTTTCCGTTAATGTCACAGGAAATTTTAGAATGGGAGATATCAGGCATAATTATGCAGATCTTACAAAAATCCGCAAAGACCTCAATTTTAGGCCCGAATATCAATTTGAACAAGGCATGTCTAGATTTGTTGAATGGGTAAACTCCCAGGAAGTAGAAGAAAGTAAATATTTAAACAGCATCAAAGAACTTAAAGAAAGAGGGTTATTAAAATAAGCCAACTATATACATAGTTGGCGCAGCCAGGGGATGGTTCACAGTCAATTTCGGAGGGGTATGAAGATAAGAATGATGAGAGCCATTTACAGTTACTTGTGGTATAGAAAGAATAAATTCAGAAGCCACTAAAAAATTTTGTGGAAGGCATATCCAAAAAAAGTTCAATTAACTATTCCGCCCACTATGTACATAGTGGCTTAAAATAAAGTTGATCCGGATATCTAAACAATAGGAATTCTTTTAATTTGTTCAGCCTAATTAATTATAATGAAAGAAGTCAATTTAAATAAAAAGAAAATTTTATACATTGGCCCCGTTTCCTTTCACTATGATAAATATTTTGTCAGAAAATTAATAGAACGGGGAGCATTTGTTTACTCTTACGATTTAAAAAATCTTGACCCCACTCATTTATATTTTAAAATTTTAAACAAAATAAAAATAAAAAGTAAGGAAGATCAGAGGAACATATTTTATAATAGCATTCTTTTAAAAAATGATTATGACTATGTGTTTGTAAGACAAGGTTACCAGCTTGATGAAGAGTTTTTACCAAGGTTGAGAAAAACCAACCCTAATGCGAAATTTATTAATTTTCAGTGGGACTCTATCAGGCCTCAATTCGATTATTTACCTATAATTCAATATTTCGATAAAATCTTTTCTTTTGATATAAAAGATTGCCAGGATTATGCTGCCATCAATTACCTGCCCTTGTTTTATTTAGATATATACGAAGATTTTAAAAATAATAACTCAGCTACCCGCCCCGTGAAAAAAAATGACCTTTTATTTATAGGTTCCTGGAGGAATACAGAGCGATATAATTTAGTTAAGGAAACGGAAAATCTTAGCAGGAAATTTCAATTACGCTTTTACCATTATTTATTTTTTTCCTTAAAAAATCAAATCAGTTCTATTAAAAATGGTGTGATTCCCAAAGAAGCAAAAAGTAAAAAATTATCTCATGAGGAAATTTTGAATTTATTTTCCACCACTAATACAATAATAGATTTTCCAAGCTCTTTCCAAACAGGTTTAACTATAAGAACTTTTGAAGCTCTTGCAGCCGGGAAAAAGCTAATTACGACAAATAAAAATATAATAAACGAGCCTTTCTATAACCCTGAATTTATTAATATAACTGATATGAGTAACCTTACTTTAAATATTGATTTTATAAAAAATATACCCAAAACGTCAATGGGTGAAATGATTAAAAGTTATTCCATTGGAAGTTATATTGATAAACTTTTACAATAACTTCAAATCCATATTTTTAAAATAGTAAGAAGCTCAGTTTACCAGTTTATTCGACTGAACTTAAAAATAGTCTTTAATGAGTAGTTTTCACTGCAATCCTTTGTAAAACCCAACTTGCCGGGGTTTTAATCATGGCAGGTCCGCGGGTAGCGGCATTGCCAAGACTCAAAAGATAGCCGAAAGGGCCTTTGTTTTCTACTCCACGAACTCCTTCCTGGTTGAAAACAACATCATAATTAGGTATGGCCTCGTCTGTGGCAAGGAAATAATAATTATCCGTACCTACCGGCTCTGAGCCGGAATATGTAAACCCTGCATCAAGTTTTTTTTCTAAAACAGGCATATGGTTATCATCAAGCTTTGGAAATTTATTGATATTTCCACTTGAAGGAGCAGGATATAATAAGGTCATTGTTCCAGACTGGTCAATAGCAAAAACATATATAAATCTTTGCTTATCATCCCATCTCGAAGCAAAATCCTTTTCATTAACTATATATAAATTAAACTCTTCTCCCACCTTTATTCCCCGTGAGTCAATTACCTGGTTTGTCCTACTGCTTCTTAATTCTAATTTGAAAGGAAATTTATCCTCCTGGGGCGGCATAATGTTAAGCCATCCTCTGACTTTTGAGAGCCGCAGGGTATATTCAGCAATACTATCTGTTACATAATTATATGATTCAGCATTATCTATTTTAAGTTCAAAGGTTTTGGTTTGAACAGGCATCATTCCGAAGCTATCTTTAGCCGACAATTGGGTTCTAACCAGTCCATAGGCCAGGCTATTATTGTTGCTTATAGTCCCAAATAAAGCATATTGAGCGTCATTAGGATCATCAACAATTTGCAAATTCCTGTAACTAAGTAAAACAGATTTTAAAGAATCTGAAAGTGCCTGTGGAGGCGGAATATTAATGTTTACTTTCTGATTACCTGCTATCCGGGCCAGGCTATCTCCTGCGAAGACGCTTAGTTGCAGGGCACCCTTCCCCGGGTCATTATACCACCACATACCATTTTTATAATAGAATGATATATCCGGATCATTATTCCGGAAATCATTTATTAAACGAATGCTTTTTTTAGCTTCGCCGGCCATCTTAGCGTACTCCAACACTTTTTGATACTCCAGCTTCGAATCAGGAATATATATTTTTAAAAAGGGGTCAGAAGAAGAAACCCAATTAGTAACTTCAAATAATTCTCCCGCTTTTATGGCACCCGGACCTTCAATAATCTCACCTTCAGAAAGGTTAGGGCCCAGGATACGGGCGATCTTTATTTTCGTTTTACCATTCACTTTAGAAGTCAATTCATTCTCAACATTCAATCCTATTACGAATCCAGCCTCCATTTTTACTTTGTTACCTGTCACACTCAACAAAGGAATCAGCGTCTTATTTGACAAGGTTCCTTTGGCAAGTCCAAATAACGTTCCTGCCATTCGGTTGGGATCACCTGCCATAACAGGCTCCAGTATAATTCCATTACTCCTTAGTATTGCATGAGTCGCTATAAATAAATCAGTAACTGAGCCATTTACATTCTGTTGCTTTATAGCGGTTAACAAGGCAATGGTAAAAGCTCCATGCGGTTTGTTTTGCTCATCTCTTTGCTCCTCTTCAAATTCATCTTGCTGTACAGCTGAAAGAACCAGGTATTTACTACCGGGTCTGCTGTCCGGTGGAATTGGGTTTGAAACATCTTTGGCATCCCAGTCGCTACCAGGCATATATCGTAACTTAGGTGGATTATTTTGAATGCCCCTTGCAATAGCGCCGCTATGGCAACAATCAAAAATACATGTAAGGATGACACCCTTGTCAATAAATTTATTGAATATAGCTGCTAATTCTTTATTTCTGATGTCAGGTACATTAGCTTTCCATGTATCAACAGGCACAATGGATTGATCCAGGTGATTATCCTCATGGTTTAAAGAATTTTTAACCTGGCTGCCGTGACCTGCATAAAAAATAAAAGCAACATCGCCTTTCCGGCTTTTATCCAGGAGATCATTTATTGACTTTAAAATATTTTCTCTTGTTGCCTGGTCATTATACAATTCTTTAATTTGGTTATTTGGAAAATTGTATTTGGCGCTAACCAGTATTTTCATTGACTCTGCATCATTTTTACACCCATCCAATTCAGGAAACGGGGCCCGGTCAGTCCCTTTATACTTATCAATTCCTATTACCAGGGCACGTTGTTGCTGTGCTTCTGTAACAAGACTCCAAAGCGAAATTAAAATACATAAAAATGAGCCTTTCATTTTCATAATTGTTTTAATTAAGTAAAAAGTTGGTGAAGCTTTGGTATTTATAGGAAAAGATTTTAGCCGGGTGTATAAATTTAATTAAACTATTTTATAAATTTTATTTTCAATTTATTAACTCACCCCCATGCGGCAAGCTGTGTGATCCCTCTCTGCTGTACAAAGAGGGGTGCTATGCAAAGCCTGGCGGGGGTGAGTTTTTGAGGCTTTTATTTTATTTGGGAATAATCAAACATAAAAGCTACTTAGTAGGTTAATTTCCAGGTATATTCATACCCGGTATAGGTAACAGTAGGTCCCCAGTATGTATAGGAGCCATCATTAAAAACAGCCTTGGCGTATAAACGCGTATTTCCGGGTACAGCCCAGGTAACTTTCTTATCGTATGGCGCAATCGTTCCCCTGAAAGAACCATCAACATAAATATCAATGGAATAACCTGTGTAGTTATTTACAATGATATCGCTGTAACTCGAACCATATACGTCCCCACGGGTCTTCGCCTGCGGTTGAGGGTTCTTTTCATTGTCAGGCCGTTTTAAAGAGGTTACTTCATCAGAAGGTGAAGACAATGCTTTTGTTTCAATAGTCTGTTTCTTTTTGTGGGATTTTTGTTGTCCGAAAACTGAATGTTGTGTAGATAAAACTGCAAGTAATGTGCAAAGCATTACGATGTTTTGAATAATTGTCTTTTTCATTTTTTAAGATTTAAAAATTTTTTATTAAAGTTTTTGCAATTGGATTCTTACATTTTCGTCTTGAATCGTAAGGACCCTGATTAATTGTTTACCATTTATAGCCGGGTAAGCAAAAAATCATCTGCCTTTTGAAATAATTTTCTTATCAACCTGGTAATTGAGGAGTTAACAGGTGCGTTTGAAATTGTCGTGTATCGGGCTGATTGCTGGCGATGGAGACATCGCCCACGACGGGTTGCCCCGGTTGGTATATCCACCAACCGGCGACAATTTGAAATGCACCCGGGTTTACTCCATCTTGCTCAATCGAATATATTTTCCATCACTTAAAAAAAATGGTTTCAGGTACCAGGCTATTTCCCGATGATTTTATGGAACGGCGGCTATTAATACTTGATAGTATTTATAGAATGTGCCTGGTAAATGAAATAGCATTCAATATCAGCTGAAGGTTATTTTTTAAAAATAGTGTTGTTGAAATTTTTTTCCTTGTGATCAGTATTTAACTTTAAGCTGAATTGCCTTCGTTTAATAATACAGAAGTATGGACTGCTTAGAAATTACCAGCTCTCAAAAATTGGTTGCATATTTTCGCGAGGATAATGAAATACAGTTAAACATCATTTTTAAGTGCTTTTTCAGGCTATTTTACGAGGATTTCAGGCGCCTCATTTATAAATATTGTCTCAATAAATTTCACACAAAAAACAAAGAAGAAGAGTTAGCCAGCGATGCATTTAACGATGGGCTGATGAGCTTTTATTATAAATTAAAGAAGGATGGATTCGAAGAGAAAGGAGCGCAGATAAAAACCGCATTTTTTAGTTTTTGCCTTTTTAAACTTAAAGGGTTCACGAAAACTTTAGAAAGGCGCTATGAAAAAGAAACGACTATGGATCCAGTATTGCCATTTAATGATAAGCAGGAAATTAATACTGCTACTACAACTGATGTTCAGGATTATCAAATATTATTGAATATACAGGAAGAAATACTGGACGGCGCTCTTAAGGAATTAGGGGAAAGAGGTACTAATTTAATAATCTGGAAAAAGGTTCTTAAATTAAGTAATGAAGAAATTGCCGATAAAATGAGCATACAGCCTGATACTGTGCCCAACGAAGTTTATAAGTCTTTTAAAAAATTAAAAGAAATCGTAGACCGGATTAAGGGTAAATAAAATAATGACATGCAACTTACTTTAGAACAATATGAAAGCATTCAAAACTACCTTGACGGTGCAATGACACTGCAGGAAGAAAAGGAATTTCTAATTGAACTAACCCGGAATACCTCTTTAAAAGAGGGTTTTGAATTTGAAAAAGAACTGAGACAAAACCTCCCATCAATTCTGGACAAAAAAAATTTATTTGAAAAAAAAAGTGATTATTATGAAACTGATAAAACTTCTAAAGATTACAATTCGATACGAAGTTTAATAGAAAAAGCAGGTAATGAATGGGAAGAAGAATATAAAAAATCATTATCACCCGGTATTAGCAAAACTATTATTGATAAACCTCCACATAAAACAAAAATTGTCAATATAAAATCCTGGTCCGCTATAACGGCAGCAGCATGCGTGGCACTTGCAGTTGTTAGCCTGGTATTGTTTATGCCCAAATCGTCCACGCCACCATCTATTGTTAAAACCAGTGATACTCCACTTATTAAAAAAAATACGAACACAGATGTTACAAAAACAAGCCCCAAAGATTCCGTAGAAGATATAAATCCGGAAATTCAAAAAATGAAATTAAGTGCTTTGGCTAAAAAATATTACACCAAGGATACTGCCAGTCCTGTAATGCCCGATTTGCTGGCGATGGTACCGGCAGACTACAAAAAGGGAGATTATTCATTCCGGGAAATTAATCTCAATCGGCCACTTACCCGGGGTTCTTCAAATGATATAAACAGCAGGCAAAACATTCTTCAATTAGGTCACTACTACAGGGGGCTTTCTTACATTGAAACAAATGATAAGAGGGAAGCTATTGAAAATTTACAATGGGTAATTGATAACGCCCTAAGCCGGCAGTTAAAAATAAAAGCACAATGGTACATGGCACTTATCTACCTGAAGGAGAGTAATGCAAAAAAAGCTACGCCGTTGCTTTTTTCTCTTTCAGGAGATGTTAAAGCCATTCCATATAATAAGAGAGCTTTTAATATATTAAGCATTTTAAATGCTCAAAAAGAACACAAGAAATAATGATGATTATTCCCGGGATTGGCTATAAATAAGAATGCAGTTATACTTTTTAAAACGTAAACGTGTTGAAATTTCGTTTTTTTCGGTATTGCATTACGTATTCATTCATAAGATACACTTTCAGGCAGCAGCAAATAAAAGGAGATTATTTATTTTATCCCCCGATAGTTCAAAGATTTTCAATTTACAGCAAGAAATGGTTTTAACAGGGCAAAATAATTCTTTTGGGGGTAAATTATTGGAATTAAAATTTAAGTATTCTCACATTCTCAAACGAACTGATGATTTTTGGAGCTGTTGGCTATTAATTAAATAGTGCAAAAGTTATAGTTGAAGGTTTGCCAACGGGCTATAAAAAAAGTATCAGAGAGGGTTGAAATAAATAATAATAAATGTCGCAAATTTTTTAACTTAGGGAAGCCTTCATAAATTTTTTATGAAAAACATAATAAGCTGCTTAATTCTTTTTCTTTGTCATAGCCAATTAAATGCCCAGACTGGGAGCCGCGGAGTCGGTGTAACAAATACAAAGAGTACTGCCGTTTTTAGTGGAAATACCTATGCAGTTATTGTTGGCGTGTCTGATTATAAATATATAAAACCTCTTTCATTTGCAGACAAGGATGCATTGTTATTTAAGGAATTTTTGCAATCCAAAGCCGGCGGAAGTGTTAAGTCTGAGAATATATTTTTAATCTTAAATAATGATGCAAATGCGTCTACACAGCCACGTATCAGAAACTGGCTAACCGAAGCAAAAAAATTACAAAAAGGTGATCGTGTATATTTTTATTTTGCCGGTCATGGTGATGCAATTAATCAGGATGAATATTTTTTCCTTTTACAGGATTGTAATCCCGGGGGTGATAAAAATAATTATACAGGAGGTATGGCAAGCGTAATTCAGATGTATAATATTAAATCTCTCATAAAAAATGACCTTATTAAAAATGGTGTTGATGTATTATTAATTTGGGATGCATGCCGTTCCAACGAATTACCAGGAGGTGAAACGGGATTAAGAAATATGCAGGAAGGAATCACAGAAAAAACTAATGGCGAAGCGATCATGCTTTCGGCCAGCGCTGGTGAGGTAGCTCTTGAAAATAGCAATTACGCTCACGGGCATGGGTTATTTACTTATTATTTAATCGATGGTTTGAGCGGCGCAGCTGATAATCCTGATGCAGATGGAAATGGTGATGGAAAAGTTGATATGATTGAAATAGAGAACTGGGTGAAAAGGAAAGTTCGGATTGATGCAAAAACAAAATTTAATGTGATCCAAAATCCAAGATTCATTTATAGTGATGATCAAACCTTAAGTATTGTTGATAGCAGTTTTAAAAATGACTGGGCTATGGAAAAAATAAATGGAGAAGACCTCGCCCTTAATTATAAAAAATCGCCAAAAGCCTCTGGCAGGAATGTACAGGAGGCCGATAGCATGGTTATAACATTGTATAACAAATTTATGGAATCGGTTAAAAATGACAGTCTTGAAAATGGCCCAAATTCTGCTGAAGGATTGTATAGCCAGTTATTGAATAGATATCCGGGAAACGCCTTAACAGACCAGGCCCGTTTTAACCTGGCAATGGAATATATAAACCTTGCACAGGATAAAATTAATCTTTACCTGAGCGGAAAAGATGATTTAACGATTTTGGCCACCTCAAAAGCAAACAATGAGAACCAAAGTATTTTTAATAAAGCGCAAATGTTATCCTCAGGTAAGAATTATGGCAAAAATGGGCGGTATCTGAACCGGGCAATTACCTTATTAAAACGGGATACTATTGCTGATGCAGAAGATGTAGAATATATTAATCAACTTCAGGCTAAGGCCAATTTTTTATTGGCACGGAGTTATGTAAGTAATGAAGGAATTATTACAGATTTTTCAAAAGCACTTCAATTAGTAAGATCTGCACTGAGCGTACAGCCGAAAGCAGCCTATAACTACCAGTTGATTGGATCTTTATATTATATAAACAAGCAGTATGATAGTTCAATTTACTACGAGCGAAAGGCACTGACATTGGCTCCTAAATGGGTAAATGCATTAAATAATATGGGCCTGGCTTTTGCCGGTGAAAAGAAATCAGATTCAGCCCGGTTTTATTACCGGAAAGCGATTGAAATCAATCCTGATTTTTTAATCTCTTATGCAAATCTTAGTTACAATTTCACAAACCAGAATATGTACGATTCTGCTTATAAATATGGCCGGCAAGCTGTTGCCCTCAACCCGCTTTATGTGGGTGGCAATAATATTCTCGGAATTATCTTTCATAATCAAAAAATATATGATTCAGCGAAAAGTTATTATTATAAAGCAATAAGTATTGATCCGAAATATGCAGCTGCATATAATAATCTTGGGATACTTTTTTATAGTGAAAAAATATATGATTCTGCGAAAAGTTATTATGATAAAGCAATACGCAGTGATCCGAAATATACAGATGCATATTATAATCTCGGGATCCTCTTTTATAATGAAAAAATATATGATTCTGCGAAAAGTTATTATTATAATGCAATACACATTGATCCGAAATATACGGATGCATATTATAGTCTCGCCCTGCTTTTTCAAAACCAAAAACAATATGATTCTGCGAAGAATAATTATTATGAAGCCCTGGGTATTGATCCAAAGTACACAAGTGCCTATAATGGGTTGGGAGTTATTTTTCAGAATCTTAAACTACCCGATTCAGCCAGGATTTATTATAATAAAGCCATAGGTATTGATCCAAAGTACACCTATGCTTTTTATAATCTCGGTTTACTTTTTTATTACCAAAGCCAATATGATTCATCGAAGTATTATTTTTATAAAGCCAAAAAAATTGATTCGGCATATACGGAGGCTTATAATGGTTTAGGAAATACTTTTAAGAACAACAAGCAATATGATTCGGCCAGGATTTATTATTATAAAGCCATAAGTCTTGATCCGAAATTCACATATGCCTATTATAATCTCGGTTTACTTTTTGACAGCCAAAAACAATTCGATTCAGCGAAGTATTATTACCATAAGGCTATAAACATTGATCCGGCATATACGGAGGCTTATAATGGTTTAGGAAATACTTTTAAAAACGACAGGCAATATGATTCTGCCAGGATTTATTATTATAAAGCCATAAGCGTTGATCCGAAGGACACCTATGCTTTTTATAATCTCGGCTTACTTTTTGAAAGCCAAAAGCAGTACGATTCATCGAAGGATTATTATCGTAAGTCTATAAACATTGATCCGAAATATGCAAGTGCCTATAATGGTTTAGGAAATATATTCATGAATGGCAAACTGTATGATTCAGCAGGGATTTATTATCATAAAGCCATAGGTACCGATCCGAAATTCATAATTGCTTATCATAATCTCGGTTTACTTTTTTATTACCAGGGCCAATATGACTCATCGAAGTATTATTATTATAAAGCCATAAACGTTGATCCGGCCTATACGGATGCTTATAATGGTTTAGGAAATATCTTTAAAAACGACAGGCACTATGATTCGGCCAGGATTTATTATTATAAAGCCATTAGCATTGATCCGAAATTCACGTATGCCTATTATAACCTCGGCGTACTTTTTAGTAACCAAAACCAGTTCGATTCAGCGAAGGATTATTATTATAAGGTTATAAGCATTGATACGAAATATGTACCCGCATATTATAATCTCGGTTTACTATTTTATTACCAAAACAAATTGGATACAGCAAAGAATTATTTTTATAAATCCATAAGCATTGATCCGAAATATACAGATGCTTATAATAATCTCGGGTTTATTTTTTATACCCAAAACCAATTCGATTCAGCAAAGAATTATTATCGTAAAGCCGTGGGTATTGATCCGAATTATACAAACGCTTATAATGGTTTGGGAAATGCTTTTATGAACGAAAGGCAATATGATTCGGCCAGGATTTATTACCATAAAGCCATAAGTATTGATCCGAAAATTACAAATGCTTATTATAACCTCGCTTTACTTTTTGATAGCCAGAACCAATCCGATTCATCGAAGGCTTATTTATATAAAACCATAAGCATTGATCCGAAACATAGGAATGCTTATTATTTGTTAGGAAATATTTTCATGACGGGCAAACTTTATGATTCAGCCAGGATTTGTTACGATAAAGTCATAAGTATTGATCCGAAATTCGCAAGCGCCTATTATAATATTGCCTGCCTGGCGTCTATAGATAAAAAGGCCAGGGAAGCCATGGAAAACCTTGAAATTTCTTTTCAAAATGGGTTTAATGATTATGATCACCTTCAAAAGGATACGGATCTGGATAATATAAGAAATACTGACGAATACAAGCAATTAATAAAAAAATATTTTCCTGGTAGGGTGAAGTGATTTATCTTTTTTTTTTCAGAAAATGATAACAAAAAGAATTGCGCATATAATATAGATTCAGGGAATATAATTTGA
>Ga0068860_100003686_pt1 | contig 15768 bp, 13 predicted proteins | sample KBSSwiS32_FD_66597 | JGI IMG/M metagenome (GOLD analysis project Ga0068860, IMG submission 66597) | Switchgrass rhizosphere microbial communities from Kellogg Biological Station, Michigan, USA - KBS Switchgrass S3-2 | ecosystem: Host-associated > Plants > Roots > Rhizosphere > Soil ... | reverse complement strand
CGCAATCCGGCGTCGCGTCGGGGACATACCTGTATCGCGTGCAGGCATTCAGCACGACGACCGGCCAGGTGTCCGCGTATTCGAACCCAGTCAGCGTCAAGATCAAGTAGCCTTCAGTCACGCCGCTCGCGCGATCGGCGCGCGAGCGGATGTCGTCGCCAGGCTGCACGAGCGGCAAGCTATTCATCGACAAGGGCGCCCGTAGCCAGAGTTTCGACGTCGATCAGCGCGGTATCGAACATTGGCGCGTGATCGACTCTTCCGCCAACGCCGGTCCATTCGAACCCGATGCGATCAATGGGATCTCGATGGGTTTGACCAGCTGCGCGGCTGGGAAAGACCGGCGCACTCAAAGCGCTGCCATGAACTCGAGCATCAAGGCGGCCGTCGCTGCAGGACTCTCGACGATCGCCATGTGGCCCGACTGCGGGATCTCGGCCGTCAGCGCGCCCGACATGCATGCCGTGGCGGCGCTCGCCGCGAACCGGTAGAACGGTCGTGAGAGCGCGCCGTTCAGAACGAGGACCGGGATGCGTAGCGTCCGCAGGTGCGCGCAGGTGATGTTCTGCGGGGCAGTGGCGTAGGTCGGCCCGATGGTGGCCGCGTTCGCCAGCAACTGCGCGCATGCGGATTCGGGCAGGGCCGCGAATCCACCCACCCGCTCCTGGACCCAGTCGATCAGCGTCACGCTCGCGGCTTCGTCGTCGCCGGCGGCAATCTGTGCGCGCATCGCCGCCAGCATGCTGGCGCGGCTGGTCAGTTCCGCGTCCAGTCCCTTGGCCGCTGCCGGCAACAGGCCGGACAGCGGCGGCTCGATCAGAATCAGGCTGCGCAGAAGCGCGGGCTCCCCCAGCGCCGCCGATAGAACCACAAGAGCGCCATACGAATGCCCGGCCAGATGGACCGGTTCTCCGATCGATCGCAGCAGGGCGAGCAAATCGTCGCGATGGCTCTCGACCGAATACGCAACGCGCCCGTCCGGGGGACTGTTCGGCCAATGGCAGCGGCGGCTCAGCGCAACGGTGCGATGGCGCGATTTCAGCCGCGATACGATCCCGTCCCACTGGCGATAGTCGCCGAGCGCGCCGTGCACGAGCACGACGGGAGTCCCGCGGCCGGATGCCATTGCGGTGATGCCTGAAGCCGGTGGCGCAATGTTCAGGGCAAGCACTGCGCTCGTCACGCGCGTCTCCGATCGAGTCCAGTAGAGTAAAAAGACCGCGCCGCCGCGCGGTTGTTTCGCATATTCCAGCCTGCAAGCATTCTAACGGGACCCACAAGCGCAAATTGTGAGCACAGCGGATCTAGCCCGATTGATCTGCCACAACCCGTACCCATGTCACGACGTTGTCTTCCTGCAAAGCCGCCATGGCCGCCGTCTCCCTGCCATCTGACACTTCCGGCGAAGCCGCCGCCGAACTGCGAACGTGGCTGCGCGCACACCGGCGCGTGTTCGTGCTGACCGGCGCCGGCATCAGCACCGGCTCGGGTATTCCGGACTATCGCGGTCCTGACGGCGTGTGGAAGCGTCGCGCGCCGATCACTTATCAGGCGTTCACGCGTGATGCGGCGATGCGGGCGCGCTACTGGGCGCGCAGTTTCGCCGGCTGGCCGATGGTCGCGCGAGCCGAGCCGAACGCGGCGCATGCCGCATTGGTCAGGCTCGAATCGCGCGGCGAGATCCGCGGCCTCGTGACCCAGAACGTCGATGGTCTGCACACGCGAGCCGGACAGCGCGACGTGCTCGACCTGCACGGGCGCATCGACCGGGTGATCTGCCTGCAGTGCCGAACGCCCGTTGCGCGTGCCGACGTGCAGGCCGAGCTGGCCGCTGCGCACCCGGACTGGAACGCATCGCTCGCGACCATCGCGCCGGATGGCGACGCGGACCTGGAACGGATCGATCTCGACCGCGTGCGTCCGCCGATCTGCCGCACCTGCGGCGGCATGCTGAAGCCCGACGTCGTGTTCTTCGGCGAAAACGTGCCGGCCGAGCGCGTCGACGCGGCAATGCAGGCGTTGCGCGATGCCGACGCGATGCTCGTCGTCGGCTCGTCGTTGATGGTGTACTCAGGATTCCGCTTCGCACGCATGGCCCGCGAATCAGGCAAGCCGCTGGCGATACTGACCCGCGGCGTCACGCGCGCCGATCCGCTCGCGTCGCTGAAGCTCGACGTCGACTGCGTACCGGCGCTCGCAGCAGCTGCAGACTTCTGAGCGGCACTTGCCGCCGCGACCGGCAAAACCGGCACACGCCGGTTACATCAGCAGGTGGCGGACCAGATGCTTGATCGCATGAGCGGCATCGCGCGTCGTCAACCAGACAACGACTGCCGCCGCCGCGGCGAGCGTCAGCCATGGCGCCCAGCGCCGGTCGCCGCGTGTCCGGCGCGCCGGCGAACGCGCTTCTACCGCGCGCGGCGCATGGGCGAGACGATAGCCCTGACCGTGTATCGAGACGATGTAACCCTGATCGCCGCGCTCGTCGCCGAGCGCCCTGCGCAGAAGGCGCACGCGTTGCGACAGTGCATCCGCGGTAACGACACGACCTTTCCAGACTTCGCCGATCAGCTCACGGTGCGATGCAATCTGTGGATAGCGTTCGATCAACGCGCGCAGGAGCTGAAATGACCGGCCGTTGACCGGCAGACTCCGGCCGTCGCGCATGACCACCGCGCCCGCCAGATCGACGTGCAGGTCGGCGACCCGAACCGTCGGCGAATGACTTTCGGCGATCGACTCGTCGGCTTCAGCAAGCTTCAGCATATTTCAGCAACCGTCTGGGGGCGTCCGATATCCAATCGGATCTCTTCCCGATGGAGTCCGGCGCCGTGAACTGCTTGCACATCCTGTTTGCAATCTTGATGCTTTCCCCGGCCCTGTCCAGTGCGACAAGTCCTGCCGGCGTGGTCAGCAGCGATGTCGAGTTCCGGCATGGCGACGTGACCATGAGCGGTACCTTGCACGTTCCGGCCGCGCGGGGCCTGCACCCCGCTATGGTCATGATGCCCGGCTCGGGCGCGCAGTCGCGCGCTCCGCTGCAGGATATCGCTCGCCGATTTGCCGAGGCCGGCGTCATGACGCTGACCTATGACAAGCAGGGCGTCGGCAAATCCGCCGGCGACTGGACGCGTGAGAGCCTCGACGACTTGGCCGGCGACGCCGCCGCCGCTGTCGCATTTCTGGGCAATTCCGCCGAAGTGGACATCCGGCGAATCGGCGCCTGGGGCATCAGCCAGTCCGGCTGGGTCCTTCCGCGACTGGCGAAAAGCCGTTCCAACCTCGCGTTTGCGATCTGCGTGACCGGCGGCGGCGCGACGCCGCGCGAAGTCGAGGAATATGGTTATCGCAATGCTCTGCTGCAGAACGGCTTCGGCGAAGCGGACTGGCTCGAAGCGCGGCCCTTAGTCGAGCGCTACATGCAATACCTCGCGGAGGGCAAGCAGCGCGACGTTCTGCTCGCCGCGATCGATGGCGCGCGGGCGAGGAAATGGTCGAGGTTCGTGAACGTCGCCCGCGTGTTGCCGGATGCAGCAGACCGCGCCCGGTGGGCATGGGTCGCGACCTATGATCCGGCCGCGGATATCCGCGCGCTGCAGATGCCGGTGCTCGTTCTGATCGGCGGACGCGATCCGTTCACACCGTCGGCAACAACGACGCACCGTTGGCAGGAAGGTCTGGCAGCCGCCGGCGATCCGAACGATCGCGTGATCTCCTATCCGGCCGCCGGACACGGGATACGCATGAACGGGCACGACCTGCGCAGCGCGCCGGTGTACGCACCCGGCTACGTGGCCGACCAGACTTCCTGGCTGCGCGGGATCGGCGTGCTCAAATGAACGTCCGCCCGCCGGGCTACTCGAAGTCGCTGGCGAAGATCGAATCGGCCAGCAGAATCTCGACCTTGTCGACGTGGTAGCCGAACTTGCCGATGCTCGCATCGGAGACGAGGCGGACACGCGCCGTATCGCCGGGAATCGCCACGGACGTGGTCGGACCGAACGTGCCGTTGAGGATCTGGTACAGGTGCCCTTGCGCATCGTACAGATAGATGCTGTCGCACGCCCCGTCGAAGCACGAGCCGGCAAGCTCGGTGTCGATCTGGGTGAAATGCAGGCGCAGCGCGGCTGCGGCGGGCTGGACGACGAGCTGCGAATCGTCGAGGCCCGTATCGTAGACTCCATCGATGCGCGGGTTGTCCACCGATACGTCGACGGACTGCATCACGCCCGTTGGCGGAGCGGGCGGACTGATCTCGCGCGACAGACCCTGCTCGATGAAGTTCTTCTTCAGCACGGCGATATTGGCGCCGGCGTTGAGGCTCTGATCGCTGGCCAGCACCGCGTCGACCGCTGCCGCGAACGTCTCGTTGGCCGACAACAGGAAGTGCGATTCGATGACGAGTCGATCCATCGTGTCGGGGCCGAACGTTGCCCGTGACTTCGCCAATGCCGCAGACCAGATCTCGCCGTCGTCGTGCACTTCACCGTCGGCGTGCTCCGGAAAATGCTTGGTGCTGTCGAGGCGGCGCAGGCAGGCGCTGGAATATCCCGAAGCGTCCCAGGCGGCCAGGCAGTCCGGATCGCTGATCTTGTGCGACAGCACCTGGCTGACCGAAGTCGCAAAATAGTCGCCGAAGCCCTCGCCCATCGCGCCTTCGTCGCCGCCGCCGTATCCCGGCACCTGGTCGTCCTGGATCGAATGGCCGTACTCGTGCAGGAGGATTTCCGCATCTTCCGCGTCGTCGACCCCGCCGCTGCCATACTCGATCGTCTTCTTGCCCGGGTCGTAGAACGAATTGTCCTGATTGGACGCGTCGACGATCGCCACCTGCACGCGATTGTCGACGTCGGTGAAGCCGAGCACGCCCTGGATGCGATCCTGGGCCCGATCGATGTGGTAGTAGGCCATGGCCTCTTCGAATCGATCGTCGCTGCGATCGTAGTCGAACGTCTCGCCGGCACTGAACGCACGGTTTGCCGCCTGTTTCGGCTGCGCATCGACGTAGCTGCCGCGCAGGAAACCGCTGCCGTCGAGCCGTGGCAGCACAACACTGTAGCGCGCAGCATCGAGTGTCGGGCTGGTCGCATCATTGTTGTCGAGCAGGCTCAGGTCGTTGGTCGACGCGATCGGGCTCGGGTCGAACACCCTGCCGCTGCCGCTGACGTGAACGATGCGATTGCGCACCGACCGCACCTGCCCGTCGCGCGCGTCGACCATGACCTGCCACGAACCTGCCGGTTCAGCGGTACGAAAACGCACGCGATACGCCAGGGCCTCCGGAGAGGCGGGATCGATACCGAGCACTACTTCGGCGTCGAGGGCCGGAACGCCGGCCACGCCAGCGGCTGCGCGGGAGACCTGCAGCGCCGCCGCCACGTCGATCGACGCGACGCGCGGACTCGGCCGACCGACCTCGAAATGGGCGAGATTCACGGTCGAGATCCGCGCCGCACCGGCATCCGGCTGCGTCAATACGACGACCGCCCCGTCGAATACCGGCAAATCGTCGATGCGCTGTTCGAAACGCAGATAGGTCCCGGCAAGACCCTCGCGCGCCGAAGCCAATGCGAGATTGAAGCCCACGCCGTCCAGATGGAACAGCGCTGCATGCTGGTGCAGCCAGTCGTAGGCAGCGGCCCCAGGAGGATTCGCCGAAGGCAGAACGAACGCCCCCTGGATAAGCCGCGGGCGCTGCGTGCCGGCGTCGCGGTAGACGGTCACCGGTTTGGCGCTCTCGCGCGCCAACGCCTGTTCGAGGATTTCCGAACGCTCGCTCGGTACGGCCGAGGCGAGCGTGCAGACGAGCGGCAGAACAAGTCCGGCCAACAGGCGCTGCATGATCGTTCTCCCCGACAGAGAAGTGAGAAGTCTAAGCCGTTTCGACGCGGAACGCGCGAGCCATTCTGCGGCTCGGTTTGTCGAGAGAAGGGGTGACGCCGGCGATGGCGCACGCACGCGCGGCACGCAGCGCGGCGAACGGCAAGCGGCAATCTCATCGCGGTGGATGCACCAGCTCGCCATCACTGCGCAGGGCGAGCTGCTTGACGCGGCAGCACCCGGCCGCGATGATGAACTTCGAAGCTGATCCGTCGTACACGCCGTTGGGGCGGTGTGTGATTCATCTTGCCTCTTTCATCGAATTGCCGCTCGCGCAAAGTCAATCGAGCGGGTTCGACCTGCCTGCTTGATGTGATCGACAAGGGGAACTCCAATGGCAATGCCTGGTTCGTCCGCGCACGGCACGATCCGCCGCCGCTGCGTCGCACTGACGGCGCTCCTGTGCTGCGCGTCCCTCTTCGGATTCTGTTCGTCGGCGCGGGCCGAAACGGCGCTCGTGCCGATACCGACGGCAGAACGGCAGGTGTTGATCGATCTGTACACCAACACCGGCGGCGATAACTGGTCGGCCAACACGAACTGGTGCAGCGGCGGCTGTCCCGGCGCGTTCAATTCGGTCGGCACCGAGTGCACCTGGTTCGGCGTGACCTGCGCCGGCGCGCCGCCGCACGTCACCGGCATCGCGCTGAGCGGAAACGGGCTCAATGGTCCGCTGCCGGCGTTGGCCAACCTGCCGGCCCTGTCCTCCTTCGACGTCAGTTCGAACAATGACTTGAGTGGTTCGATTCCCGCGCTCGGCAGCCTGACGGCGCTGACCGTTTTCAAGGCGGATTCGAACCAGCTGACCGGTTCGATTCCTGCGCTCAACAATCTGACGGCACTGACAACGTTCGAGGTCAGTTCGAATCAGTTGACCGGATCGATTCCCGCGCTCGGCGGCCTGACGGCGCTGACCCTTTTCAGGGCAAATTCGAACCAGCTGACCGGATCGATTCCTGCGCTTGGTAACCAGACGACTCTGGCCACCTTCGACGTCAGTTCCAATCAGTTGACCGGTTCGATTCCCTCGCTGAGCGGTTTGACCGCTCTGAGCGAATTCAGTGTCGATACCAACCAGTTGACCGGCTCGATTCCCTCGCTGAGTGGTTTGAGCGCGCTGACTGTTTTCAACGCCAGTTCCAATCAGTTGACCGGTTCACTTCCCACGCTCGATGGGTTGACCGTTCTGGCTATTTTCAGTGCGGAGTCGAACCAACTGACGGGCCCGATTCCCTCGCTCACTAGCGTACCGAGCCTGATCACCTTCAACGTCCGGCACAATCAATTGTCCGGTCCGATCCCTAGTCTCGACGGCTTGACAGCATTGGCTTACTTCGAAGCATCCGACAACCAGCTGACGGGCACGTTGCCTGCGCTGAGCGGCTTGCCGGCCTTGATCGAATTTTTCGTCGACGCAAACCAGCTGACCGGCTCAATACCCTCGCTCAATGGGCTGAGTGCGTTGCAGTATTTCGTGGCGACAGACAATCAGTTGACAGGTTCGATCCCCTCACTCTCCGGGCTGACCAATCTGTTCGTCTTCGACGTCGGCACGAACCGGCTCACCGGCACCCTGCCCGCCCTGACCGGACTCGCGGCTTTGGGCTATTTCGTCGCGGACTACAACCGACTCACCGGTTCGCTCCCTTCGCTCGCAGGCCTGGACAATCTCAGCAATTTCGTCGTCGGCGGCAATCATCTGAGCGGGACGCTTCCGCTCGCTGGAACCAACCTGTCGGTAGGCAGTTCGAGTCTGTGCCCGAACGACTTCCCCGAGTCGAGCTACATCGATGATGCGGCCTGGGACCTAGCCACGAATCAGATCCCTTGGTTCACGCCGTGCCAGTTCATATTCGTCGACAACTTCGAGTGACGCTTCCCCGCCACTCGGAACTGCTGCACCGCGCAGCGCGCACGCAATAGACCGACACTGTCAGGCGCTGAACCGTCGCGCCGGGATTCAATGCAGCGGCACGTTCTCGCCGTGCTTCATGACCATCAACGGCCTTTCGGTCGCGCGGATGTCCTGCAACACGTTGCCCGGCACGGCCACCACGTCGGCGAACTTGCCGGCTTCGAGCGTGCCGGTGTCGGCCTCGATGCCGAGCAGGGTCGCCGCGCCGATGCTGCTGGTCATCAAGGCCGCGGCCGGCGTCATGCCGACATCGACGTAGTCGCCGAATTCCTTCGCGTTCATGCCGTGCGCATAGACGCCGGCGTCGGTACCGAATGCGATCGGCACGCCTATCTTCAATGCGTTCTTCATCATACCGGTGTGCGCGGCGTACGCCGCACGCGCTTTGGCGCCGATCTTCGCCGGGTAGGTGTCGGCCTTGGCGTCGACCCAGAGCTGGGTCATGCGCGTCGGCACGAGGTAGGTGCCCTTCTGCTTCATCAGCTGCAGCGTAGCCGGCTGCAGGAAACTGCCGTGCTCGATCGAATCGACGCCGGCCTCGACCGCCTGCTTCGCGGCGAGATCGCCGTGCGAGTGAGCCGCGACTTTGCGCCGCCACGCGTGCGCTTCGCTCATGATCGCCTTCAATTCATCCGGCGTGAGCTGCGGCACGTCGACCGGATCGGATTCGCTCAGCACGCCGCCGGAAGCGCAGATCTTGATCACGTCGGCGCCGTACTTCATCTGCTCACGCACGGCCAGGCGGCACTGCTCGGGACCGTTGCAGACGCCTTCCAGCGTGCCGGCCGGCTTCATCCGCTCCGGCGCTATCGGCGGACTGTCGCAATGACCGCCGGTCGAACCGATCGCGTGGCCGGCAGCGAAGATGCTCGGGCCCTGAACCAGGTGATCCTTGATCGCGTTGCGCAGAGCGACATCGATGAAGTCGCCGGCACCGAGGTTGCGCACGGTGGTGATGCCTGCGCGCAGCGTCGCGCGCGCGTTGTTCTCGGCGTGGTACGACTGTTCGACCGGCGAGCGCAGCGTGTTTTCGTAGAAACCCTGCGCCCAGTTGTCGTAATGATCTTCGGTAATGTGGGTGTGTGCATCGATGAAACCGGGCACCAGGGTCGCGTCGCCGAGATCGATCACCTGCGCATCGGCAGGGATCTTTGCGTCTTTTCCGACGGCGACGATTTTCTCGCCCTTGACCAGCACGATACCCGGCTCGCTGAGCTTGCCGCTGCGCCCGTCGAACAGACGCGCGGCCTTGAGCACGATCGTGGACGGCGTCGCTTTCTCTGCCGCGGTTTCTGCGTGAACGCCGAGAGCCAGGCACAGCGCGGCCGCGAGGCCGGTGATTCGTCGCAGCATGTCGATGCTCCCAGGTGGATGCTGCAAGTATAGGTGCAAAGCCGGCGGTGCATAATGGCGGCCATGAGCCGACGCAGCGCCGGCATCCTTCTCTATCGGCGCACCGCCGAAGGACTGCTTGTTCTGCTCGCGCATCCGGGCGGACCGTTCTGGCGCAGCCGCGACGCCGGCGCGTGGACGATCCCGAAAGGTGAACTCGACGACGGCGAAGCGGCCGAGGACGCAGCGCGACGCGAGTTTCTCGAAGAACTCGGCACCGACGCGGTCGGCACGCTGCAGCCGCTCGGCGAGATCGTGCAGAAAGGCGGCAAGCGCGTCATCGCCTTCGCGCTCGAAAGCGATTTCGACACGGCGACGCTGCGCAGCAACACATTCGATATCGAGTGGCCGCCACGCAGCGGCCGCATGCAGTCGTTTCCGGAAGTCGACCGGATCGAATGGATGACGCTCGCCGTCGCGCGCGAAAAAATCCTGCCGAGCCAAGCGCTCCTGCTCGACCGGCTTGCGGCCTTGTAGCGGCTGCGTCGCAGCGTCGGTGTTTTCTTCTGGATGCCCCGAGGGAGCTGGCCTCGCTCTCAACCCTCTGCCGTCGGAACCTGAGTGTCGGTCGCAGCTCACGGCCCCTCCCGGCGGGAGAGGTCGGCGCGCGACGTGCGCCGGGTGAGGGCGGCGGTGGGATGCAGGGCGCCGCAAACCGATGCGCCGCCCTCACCCGACCGCCGCCATGGTTGGCGGAAATACCGAGAAAAAATGCAGGAGCAATTCTCGGCAGCCTTCGGACCTTCTCCCGCCAGCGGGAGAAGGAAGAGCGCCGGCTTGGACTCGCCGCAGATGACCCCGGAGGAGGCCCACACCGCCCGCTATTCCTTCTCCCTTTACGCGAGATCAGCCTCCGCTGCTGCTGCCCGGGTCGACTCCGCTCTGATCGTCGCCGTTCTCGTCGTCGCCGGCGCCCTTCGGATCGGTCAGGCCCGTGAAGTCATTGATCGCCTTGGCGTCATACGGGCCATTGAGCATGTTGTCGCCGTTGCCTGGCACGTTCAGCTGGCCCTGCTGGAACACGATCTGCTTGTCCGGCGTGACTTCGATGACGCGATGGTTCAACTGGTCGGCAATCAGCGTGTTGCCGCTGGCCAGACGCACCGCGCGCGTCGGCAGCGGAGTCGTGTTGCTGCCGGTTTCGGTGTTGGTGACGTATTCCCAGACTACGGTGTCGGTCGGATCGACTTCGACCGCGCGCGAGTTGTTCGCATCGGCGATCAGCGTGTTGCCATTCGGCAGACGGCTGGCGAATGCGGCGCCGCTCAGCGTTCCGCCGGCGGTGTAGGTCGCCACCAGCGTACCGTCGGTGCTCACTTCGATGACGCGGTTGTTGCCTTCGTCGGCGATGAGCACGTTGCCGTTGTCGAGGAATTCGGCGCTGTTCGGATCGCTGAGCTGGTTGTCGCCGTTGCCGGCTACGCCGGTCGTTCCGTACTGCCAGACGATCTGCTTGGTGTCGCGGTCGACGACGATCACGCGCTGGTTGCCCTGGTCGGTGATCATCACCTGCAGATCCTCCGCGCCGAGAAAACCCGGCACGATGACCGAGTGCACGGGAATATCGAGCTGATCGGCGTCGGCACCGGCGACTCCGGCCTGGCCGTATTGCCAGATGATGTGGCCGGCGCGATTGACGATGAACACGCGGTTGTCGGGACAGCCGTTCGTCGTGTCCGAACAGCCCGCCGCCGCGCCGGACGGGATGCCGGTGCCGGTGATCAGCGTCAGCTGGCCGAAGCGCTCGGCGTCGTTCGGTCCGACCACGCTGCTCGCCGACGGAGCGTCGGAGCCGTCGGCGAACTGCCACACGATAGCGTGCGTCGTCCGATCGACTTCGATCACGCGATTGTTGTATTGGTCGGCGATCAGAACATGATCGCCCTTCTGCGCATGGGCGTTGGCGTTGCTGCTCGCGGCCGGCAACGGCGCCGAGAAAGCCGCTGCGGCAAGTACTGCTGCGGCCAGCAGACGGCGAGAGTGCCGCAGTACCTGCGGGCGGATGTTGTTTGACATTGTCGCTCTCCTTACATGAACAAAAACGAATGAGGCGACGCAACGGCGGGCACGACCTTAGACAGACCGGCGATAAATGCGAGTTAAATGTTGGCTGTCTGCACCTTAAAAACGATTCGGACATCGGGGCGAGATTTTGCGCAGCACCGCGCGCCCGAATAAGCATCGCGGACACCGATTGCGGATCGGGGATTCGCCTGCGCTTTCGTCAAACCGTCAACCCGACGGACAACGTTCGTTGGCGGCATTCGGTGTTCCGCTGTCGAAGAGCGCGTATGCAGGTTCTCGAGTGGCGCCGTTCGATTCGCCGCCCATATCACACTATCGATCAGTCGCCGCGACAAGTCAGGTCGATCGCACGCTCACGTCGGGAGCAACAAGAACATCGCGAACGCCGCGACATTGCCATTCGAATTCGTCTCGGTGTCTCTCGCGGCAGTACTACAAGGGTCCGACGCTGTTTAAGCAAAAGGCCTCGTCGGCCGGGAAGTAGTAGCCGACTCCGATGCAGACCTCGTTTGTTTCGTAACTGTCGCCGGCTGTCGTCGTGGCCGCGCGATCGTTGGAGTAAGCGCATTCGTAGGTCAGCTTCTCTCCGGCTCCGAACTGGTAGAACGACGGAGCGGCAAACGTCGCGATGGCGGGCGATTCCCAGTTCGCGCTGACCAGGATCGTCGATGCGCCCTTGCGCAGCGTCGCCGAGGTCGCGCGGCGGTGCGTTTCCGTCGAGAACCACCAGAACTTCGCCGGATCGGGGACGGCACAAGCCTGTGTCGCGGTGGCAGTGCCCAGAGGGGGAATCGATATCGAGTTGTTGTAAGTCGTGTATGTCGCGGTATTCGTGTAGGGCTGCGCGTCGGCGCGGCCGTTCGCGGTCAGCTCCACGTACGTATCGACCGGTTCGTCGCTGCCGTTGGTCAGATACATATCGATGAACCCTGCCGCGTCGGCCGGCAGTTCGAGCGCCAGCGGCTGAGCTACGCCGTCGTCATCGGGCATCCGCAGCTGCTCGACGGCGTGGTGCGCCGAATAGATTCGCCGGGCGATGGTATTGTTGCTCGGACCCTGTCCGCAGTTCGTCGACGACAACGTTCCCGGCGGCTGGCGATCAGCCGGCAGCTTGGTCGTCGAGTCGACGGTCGTGTAGACGACGATGTTGTGCACCGCCGGGCCGAGGCGCGTGGAAAACCGGCCGATGCCGATCGTACCTGCGCTCGCCGTACGGAAGTAGTAGCACAGCGACAGGGCCTGGTTGGCCGCGATCTGGATGTTCGTCGCGATGACGAAGCCGGGGCAGCCGGCCGATCCGGCGGGCAGGCAGTCCGGCGGCGCTTCGAAATTCGCCGGGAAGATCCGGTCAAGGGCACCGGCATGCACGGGGAGAACCAGCGCGCACAGCATGCTGAGCGAGCATCGCGTCGAGAGCGTCATGGCCGAGCCCCCCGGTGACCTGCCTGAAGTATACGCCGCAGCGGCAGGCGCGGCAAAACGCGAACGTTGCAAGCCTGTCCGAAGGCGCGGGCCGCGGCGGCGGACGCAACGGCCTTTGCTCCGCAGCAGCCGCGACGGCTCAGCGGAACGCGCAGCCGATGTTCGGATGCGTTTCGCAAGCCAGGTCGTTGTTGTCGTAGTGCTTGAGCAGCTCGACGATCTGACGCTTGCGCTCGAGCAGCTCGAGGCGCTGGTCGTGGCTCACGGCATGCGCGGGGCCGGCGCGCGCGAAGACGATTTCCATCTGTCTCAGGCGCGCCTCGACGCGCGAACGATCGCTCTCCTCGATCACTCCGTAGCGTCCGCCGGGTTGCATTTCCGCGCGGATCCGCGCAGCGCTCTCGGCGAAGCGCGACGGCGTATCGACTGCGATCAGGCGCTCGGCCTCGTCGACCACAGCCGGACTCTGCGCGACCGCCCATGGACCGGCCACCAGCAAGGCCAGCAGCAGGCCACGAAGCACGCTCATGACCGTTGCGGCGCGCTGGCTGCGGCAACGAAAACCGCAGCTCGCCGCAATCCTGTCGAGTTCAGCGGCCGGATCGCCGAATCTTCCCGCCCCACAACGGAAGAATGCCCCATGTACGTCACCCCGGGATGGTTGACTACGTAAATCATCGTACTTGCGCTTCCTGCGGGTGTCAACGAATCCTTTCGTAGTCGATTGTTGCTGCTCGGCGCTGTTTCACGGCGCGGACGCCGCACCTACTGCGGCGCAATCGCCCGACGTCGAAGGCAGCCGATCGACCCGCTTGCCGGTTCCAATCGTGCCTGCCGTCTCCTTCAGTGAACCGCCACCGGTTCGGCAAAAGGCCTGATCCCGAGCGCTTCGTCGATCTCGCTCGGGTAATAAGCCTTGTCGCCCTTCACGACCAGCGCAACCTTGCGGATGTCGGCGATATTCTTCGTCGGATCGCCATCGATCAGGATCAGGTCGGCGCGCTTGCCCTGCATGATCACGCCGCGGTCGTCGAGCACGCGCGCGTATTTGGCGCCGTTGTAGGTGGCGATCTGCAGCGCCTGCGCCGGCGTGATGCCGGCCTGCACGTACAGTTCGAGTTCGCGCTGCAGCGTGAAGCCCGCAACCTGATCGGTGCCGGCAACGATCGGCACTCCGGCCTTGTACATCCGGCCGACGAATTCGATCATCTTCTGGTACGACTTCTCGTAGCGCGCGCGGGTCGCGTCATCGGCAATCTTCATCGTGCCGACATGCCAGTTGCGCTGCACGTCCGGCGGCACGTGGTCGGCGACCGCGGCATAAGCCTGGGTCAGGTCGCCGTCGCGCTGGCGGATGAAGTCGAACGTGGTCAGCGTCGGATCGATGACGGTCTTGTGCCGGACCAGGAACGCGATGAAGTCCTGCACCGCCTTGCTGTCGAAATCCAGGCCCGCGACTTTTTCGGCCGGCAGGTAGAAGCGCTCGGGCGTACGCGTGTCGGTCTTGTCGTCGACCAGGAAGTTCAGCAGCACCTGGTTGATGTGCTGGATCTCGTCGTAACCCATCTCGACCGCCTGTTGCGCGCGCAGGTAGACCGGAATGTGGCCACTGACGCGCATGCCCTTGCTGTGCGCGTACGCCGTCACTTCGGGCAGGATCGCCTTCGGAAACGAGTTGTAGATCTTGACTTGCGGATAGCCGTGCTCGTGATACCAGTCGACGGCATGTTTCGCTTCGTCGAGGCTCTTGATCACGAAGCCGCCCTGTGCGGCGTTAGGACTGTCACCCTCGATGAAGCCGGCCGGGATCAGGCGCGGCGCGAGCAGAGTGCCGGCCTGCTCCTGGGCGATGACCTGCTGCAACGTCTCGTTGTTGTTGCCCATGTCGCGGATGCTGGTGACGCCGGCGGCCAGGTGCAGCCCGCCGTCCCAGGCGCCGAAGTGCGCATGCATGTCGAACAGGCCGGGCAGCAGCACGCGGCCGCCGGCGTCGATCACATGATCGGCTTTGCGCTTCTCTGCCTGCACATCGGCCGCTTTCGGCGTCCTGCCTTCCGCGGCACTCGCACTTCCCTGTGCATCGGCCGCTTTCGGCGTCCTGCCTTCCGCGGCACTCGCACTTCCCTGTGCATCGGCCGCTTTCGGCGTCCTGCCTTCCGCGGCACTCGCACTTCCCTGTGCATCGCTGATCGCGATGATGCGACTGTCCTGGATCAGCACGTCGCTGGCTGCGCCGAGCGTGGCTTTCTCGCTGTCGAAGATGCGCGCATTTCTGATCAGCGTCGTGCCGGCGAGCGGATGCGCGAGCCGCTGCTGCATGGCTGCGAGCAGCTCCTTCTCCGCCGTTTTCTGCTGTGTTTCCAGCGATGCGCCGGTTTTCTCCCAACCTTCCTCGATCAATTGCAGGTAACCCGGATAGATGAACGCGAACAGGCGCGGCGTCGCCTCCTTCGTCATCCAGGCGGTCGTCGGCGTGAAGCCGATGCCGGTAATCGCAACGAGCTGCACCTGGCGTGTGGCCTTGCCGTCCGAAACCTCGGCGTCGGCGAGCTTGCGATAGGTCAGCGTGCCGCTCGGAATCAGCGGCAACTTGCCGTCGACGCGCCTCGCCAGCGCCGAAACGGCGACCGAGAGGTCCTGCAGCGTGCCGCCGAGCGGCGTATACAGCGCAGTGCCCTGCACGGCCCGCTCGCCCTTGTCGGTCGTCGATTTCCAGCGCACCTTGTCGCCGTCGCGAACGAACGTCTCATCGACCGGCGCACCGATTTCGGAGGTGCCGGTGACGTGATAATTCACGAACGTGCCATCGGCGCCGAGCGTGTACTGCTCTTTCAGGGTCGGGCCGCGGCCATTGTCCTTGAAGTCGAACTCAACGGTTGTCGTGCCGTCGGCAGCCCGCGTGACCCACTGGTGGCCCGCCTTCGCGGTACCACCGTTGACGAGGGCGACGTAGCGAACCGTTTCGTCAGCGCCGGCCATGGTTGCCAGAGCGAACAGGGAAACCCCGGCAAGAGCGATGCGTGTCATGAGCCGTTCCGATTGGCCAACAATGGCGTCAGCAGCTAGCTTGACCGGTCAGCCGCCCTCAGCGCCTGTGGCGGGAGTCATGGGTGCCGCGCACCGTCAATTCGCTG
>Ga0068860_100003681_pt1 | contig 15776 bp, 13 predicted proteins | sample KBSSwiS32_FD_66597 | JGI IMG/M metagenome (GOLD analysis project Ga0068860, IMG submission 66597) | Switchgrass rhizosphere microbial communities from Kellogg Biological Station, Michigan, USA - KBS Switchgrass S3-2 | ecosystem: Host-associated > Plants > Roots > Rhizosphere > Soil ... | reverse complement strand
GCTGATAAAGGCTGCACTACGGGTGTCCTGTTCCATCGATATATACCAAGGGTTATGATTAATAATACACAGGCAGCAGCCATCCAGCGGAAGAGAATGACATGTCCACGACCATCACGCTCCTCAAGAACCTGCTCTCGCAAATTTTGCCAAACCTTATCTTTCTGCCCCACACTCAGATCACTGGTCTCTTCCCCCGCGAGCACCTTATTATAATGCTGCTGCAAAATATCCTTCCATCCCGTGCCGGATGCTTCCAACTGACGCAGGATCTCCTGCCGCTGTTCAGCGGTGGTTCGTTCGTCCCAAAATTGTTCTATTTTCTTCTCCAGGCTATCCATGGCTGTCACAAATAAATACTCCACCCCGCAAAAAAGGGGAATATAGTTTCAGGTTAAGGAATTGTTACCAAAAATTATTTCCTGGCCGGGCTGTTTCCGGGCGGCCTGCTATTTTCCAGGCAGCCTAATGCCGTACAAGGATGAATAAAAGCAGAGAAATTCCGGCCGCATGAGAGAAATGACCGCTTATATATTGTCTTATAGAAGCCCTGGATTGCTTCAGGTAGAATTTCACGGAAGCTACAGACAGGTTCAGCTCCTGCGCGATCTCATCGAAGGTCTTATTTTCAAAATGATACAGGCGGAATACTTTTTGTTTATGAGGCGGCAGCTGATCAACGGCGCTGTTTAATACCTCCACCTGTGCCTCATAATATTTTTCATCCACACGCGGCTCTTCCGGGATGTCCACAAAAGCACTGTCGGCAATGGAGATTTCGCGTAATTTTTTCTTTAAGTAGGTGAGACTCCGATGGTAGCTTACTACAAACAGCCAGTTACCGATGGGTTGGGTGGGATCGATCTTTGCCCTGTTGGTCCACAGGACGGTAAATACATCCTGCAAGATGTCCTCGGCAATCTCCGGTGGACGCACCATCTTACGGATATTCGCATATACCGCAGCGCTGTATTGGTTGTAAATTTGTTCAAAAGCGCTATTGCTAATCATGGAGTAAAAATAAGTCTCCAATGTTAGCAAATTATTAAGGGCAAAAAAAACGGGCCAGCATGTGCCGGCCCGGTCATATAAAAAACCATTCAAATATTACTTATTCGGCTGCGGCGTGTGTTGCTGTCGTCGCCTTGTCTGAAAATTAAGGCTCCTCCAGCAACGTCTAATGATTGGCCTTCGGCCGATACGCCGCTATTCGCCTCACTTATTCGGCTGCGGCGTGTAGCGCAGATAAGGCTTGATCACCTTTACACCTTTAGGGAACTTCTTCTGAGCGTCTTCCGTGCTGATGGCAGGAACAACGATCACGTCCTCACCTTCTTTCCAGTCGGCGGGGGTAGCTACGCTGTGGTTAGCTGTCAGCTGCAGGCTGTCTACAACACGCAGTACTTCGTTGAAGTTACGGCCTGTGGAGGCAGGATACGTAATGATCAGCTTAACCAGCTTGTCGGGCCCGATGATGACAAGGCTGCGTACAGTGGCGGTAGCAGAAGCATTCGGGTGAATGAATTCATACAGTGTGCTCACCTTACGATCTTCGTCAGCGATGATGGGGAACTCGACACTAACCTTTTGGGTCTCGTTGATGTCGTTGATCCAGCCCAGGTGCTTGTCGACGGGGTCCACGCTCAGAGCCAGGACCTTTACGCCACGTTTGGCAAATTCGTCCTTCAGGGCGGCGGTTCTTCCTAACTCAGTGGTACAGACAGGTGTATAATCAGCAGGGTGAGAAAAGAGGATCCCCCAGGAATCACCCAGAAATTCGTAAAAATCGATTTCGCCAATAGATGTCTTGGCCTTGAAATTGGGGGCTTTATCCCCTAAACGTAAACTCATAATACAAAGATTTGAAGTTAAACAAAAGGCCCGCCAGGGGATACGGAAGACTCCGCCTTCATTCCTGCCGGATCACGAAGATATTAATTCCCTATCAATAAGGTAGACTTTACTGTAAATTTTTCCTTAAAATAAGGGGAGCTTTCCTGGTAAGGGGAGATTCTATCCCAGGGGTGGATCTTATTCCCCTTTGGACAGGTCCGGTTCGTTCCCTCCGGCAGGCCCTGGTTTTCCTTTCTCCGGCCCGGCCTGGCCCGTCTTGTCCTGTTTTTTCAACGCCGCCCGGGATATATGCCCACCCTCTTCCCTGGTCCGCTGCCGCTGTTCGGTGCGACTGCCCTCTAATCCCCCTGTAGTGGTCTCAGGAGCATTAGACCCCTCGATACCCCCCGCCTTGACGATAGAATATTTACCCCAACGGTTCTTGACATCATCAATGGCCTTGTACAGCTGTATCTTCTTCCCCGTGTCCTGGAAAAGATTGGTTTGCATAGCCTCCCCCGTCAATTCGCTGAGCCGCACCCCCAGCAGCCGGATAGGCTGCCCTACTCGGTACAGCTTGTGAAACAGCTCTTTAGCCTTGGCAATCAATTCGTCATCATAAAAAGTATAGGGGATGGTCGTCTGCCGGGAGGTGGTCTCGAAATCCGGATATCGTATTTTGACGGCAATACAGCCCGCCGTCTTATTATCCTGCCGTAGCTCATAGGCCACCCTTTCCGTCATCCGCACCAGCTCCGCCATGAGAAAGTCCATATCTGTCTTGTTCTCCTCAAAAGTATTCTCCGTGGAGATGGATTTGGCCTCATAATAGGGTACCACCTCCCCCTCATGAATACCCCTGGACTTATTATACAGGTCCAGCCCGTATTTGCCAAATCGGTGCTCCAATTCCGGCGCCGGCACGAGGCTTAAGTCCCGGATGGTCCTGACCCCCATTTCCAGCAGGCTTTTATACATATTTTCCCCCACGCCGGGGATCTTATTGACGGGCAATGGCGCCAGATACTCCCGCTCGCTGCCGGCAGGGACATGGAGATAGCCGTTAGGCTTGGCCTCGTTCGTAGCGATCTTAGCCACCATTTTATTCGAAGCCACGGCAAAAGAAATGGGCAGCTTTGTCTCCGATATGATCTCTTCCCGGAGGTCGATGGTCCATTGATAAGGGTCAAAAAACCGGTTCATCCCGGTCAGGTCCAGGTAAAACTCGTCGATGCTGGCTTTTTCGAACAAAGGCGCCTTTGCAGCAATAATATCCGTTACGATGCGGGAATATTTGGAATATTCTCCCCGGGCATTCCCTACCACGGTCGCATGTGGACAAAGCTGCAGGGCCCGCCTCATCGGCATGGCGGAATGTATACCGTATTTGCGCGCCTCATAGCTGCAGGCGGCCACCACTCCCCGCTCGCTATGGCCCCCTACCAATAAAGGGATGCCCTTCAAGGCGGGGTTGAGCAAACACTCCACCGAGACAAAAAATGCGTCCAGGTCGAAATGAGCTATGATACGTGGGGAAGACATCATCCCAAAGATACTAAATAGATTAGTATCTTATTTTACCAACACTACCTGCCGGGTGACCCATTGCTGCTTGTCGAAGATCTGCAGGATATAGACTCCCGCAGCCAGCTCGCTGATATTTACAGAGGCCTTGTTAACTCCTCCAGGGTAGTTAAAGGTCTTTCGGGCAATGCCTTGCGCATCCATCACTTTTACTATGTATATCCTGGGCTGCACGCTGGCCCCCACTGTCACCGGCAGCGTCACAGACACCAGTCCATTGGTCGGATTAGGCCAGACCACCGAGCCGGGCGTTGGTGCCAGGTTTCCAGGGTTGCCTGAAGCCGTTGACCCTCCCGTGCGGGTGCTGGTGCCGGGATCGCAATGGAATGTCCCCACCTGGGTAGTAGGACTGGTACCACAAGCATTGGTATAGGACAGGGACACCTGGTAATCGCTGCCATCCCCGATATAAGGATCAAATTCGGATCCTGATCCATAGCTCACACCCGGATTGGTATAATTGTACAGCGTCCAGTCGTAGCTGGTAGCGCCTACAGCACCTAATGGCATACAGACCAGGTTGGGACATTCAATGTCTACAAAAATGTCGGACGCTGGCGCACCCATGGCAATTGTCTTACTGATCGCATTCGTACATCCACTGAGGGTAGCCGTTATATTCACAAAGGCCGTAGTACCCGTTGTCAGCACACCGGCGGCTGTCGGATCCCAGTCGGGATAGGTTGTCAGGGAAGCAGCTGAAGGCTGATCCACGCTCCAGGTGATGGTACTGTAATTGGGCACAGGAGAAGATAGGCTATAGGCGCCGAATGATCCCGCGCCACAAAGCAGGTCGGGCCCATTGATGCTAAAGTTGCAATATACCGGCGACGGCAGCGAGCAGCTACAAGAAGAGCAGCCCACGGACGCATAGCCGTAGGTGATAGGCTCAGTACCCTGGCTGTTCAGCATCTTGAGGTAATAGCTATTGGAAGAGCAGGGGGAGGGGTCAGTGAAGCTATAGCTCACGGGGATGCCGCTGTTGCCTGCGGCCGCCACTTGCCCGATCTTATAATATCCTCCTGAGCCGCCTGAATAGCGGTAGATCTCGATATACGTGCTGTTCTGTTCCATATCCGTCTGCCAGCTCAATACTACCTGCTTGCCGCTGTTGAGGTAGCCGGAGAAGTTAGAAAAGTAGATAGGTAGGGCTACGCAGCTGAATGCCAGCGAGTCATTGGGCTTCTGGACCCAATATATGATCGCAGAATGACCCGCCGATGTCAGCATGATATGCCCGTCCTTTGTATCGGGCAGGGACCAGTAACCGTTGTTCGAAGGGGAAGGGAAACTATTGGCAGGGCCTGTAATGGTCATCACCGTTGGGCTCACGGTTACGGCAACGCCGGTCAGGCTCACGGTGGTATGGTTTCCCGTGCCCCGGTCAAGATAGTATAGCTCCAGATTGTATGTGCCCGTGGTCATGCCGGCATTGATACAGGTGTTGACCAGGGTGATCTTGCTGCCTGTGTTGAACATGGTCTGGGAGAAGGCAGTGGCCGTCAGCGCCAGAAGAAGGCCCACCGGCAGGAAGAGTCGAATAAGTTTCATGATCAAAGGTTTTAAGTAGGTATTATTTTGCTACGATGACTTTGGTAGATTTCCAGGTCTTATTATCGAACACGCGGAGGATGTACACTCCGTTGTTCAGCGAGTGGAGATTAAGCGATATATTCTCTGCCCCGCCCGGATAAGTAAATATTCTCTGCACTACGCCACGTACATCTACCACCTGTATCTGGAAGACCTTTGGCCTTGTCGTGGCCGAAGGCGCCTTACCTACCGCTTTGGCCTCAGCGCCGGCAACAGACGGAGCCATCTTCACTGTCACAGCGCCGCTGGTGGGATTGGGCGACACCGACATGAGCCCGGGATCATCCCCGCAGGGAGGAGTTCCGCAGGCGCTGCACCAATACCCGGAGATCTGGCTCTTGTTACTGGTTCCACAGGCATTGGTATATTGTACCTCAAATGCGTATACATCTCCGGTGCCGATGTCATACTGAAAATTCCCGCCCCATCCAGGATAGGTTTGAACCACGCTGGTGGAGGCATCTTCCACCCACCAGGTGACGTAAGTGGCCCCAGGCATATTGGTCGCATTTAGCGTCAGGATCGGACAGGTGAGTTCCGCGATAAAGCCCGCGTCCGGTGTGCCGATGGTAACAAACTTGCTAATGGCATTGGTACATCCGCTGAGCGTAGCTGTCAGCGTAACGCCGCCTGCGGAATTTTTCTTCAGCAAGCCGGCCGCTGCAGGATCCCAGTCAGGGTAGGTTGTCAATGCAGCCAGGGAAGGCTGATCCACGCTCCAGGTGATGGTGCTGTAATTGGGCACGGGAGAAGAAAGGCTGTAGGCGCCAAAGGATTCCTCGCTGCAGAGATAATCAGGCCCATTGATGGTATAGTTACAATATACTGGTGATGGTAACGAACAGCTGCAGGTGGAGCAGCCTACGGACGCATAGCCATAGGTGATAGGTTCGGTGCCCTGGCTGTTCAGCATCTTGAGATAATAGCTATTGGAAGAGCAGGGGGAGGGGTCTGTGAAACTATAGCTCACGGGGATGTCGCTGTTGCCTGCGGCTGTCACCTGCCCAATCTTATAGTACCCACCCGAGCCTCCCGAATAACGGTAGATCTCGATATACGTACTGTTCTGCTCCATCTGGGTCTGCCAGCTCAATACCACCTGCTTGCTGCTGTTGAGGTAGCCGGAGAAGTTGGTAAAGTAGATAGGCAGGGCCACGCAGCTAAATGTCAGCGAGTCATTGGGCTTCTGGACCCAATATATGATCGCGGAGGAGCTTGCCGACGTCAGCATGATATGTCCATCCTTTGTATCGGGCAGAGACCAATAACCGTTGTTCGATGGGGAAGGGAAACTATTGGCAGGGCCGGTAATGGTCATCACGGTTGGACTCACGGTCACAGCGACCCCGGTCAGGTTCACGGTCTTATAGCCTGCCAGGTCCTTGTCATAATAGTATAAATTCAGATTGTAGGTGCCGGTGGACATGCCGGCATTGATACAGGTATTGACCAGGGTGATCTTGCTGCCCGTGTTGAACATGGTCTGGGAACTACCGGGTCTGGTCAGTGCCAGGCATACGATGGTCATCAAAAGAGGATAAAGTCTAATTGGCTTCATAAAAAGGGTTTAAAAAAGTTAGGATGTCTGAGTGGAGTGACTAACGGTTGACTACTGTAAAGTAAAGGGTGTTTTCCTCCTGCAGGGAAGAGATGAGGCAGCTTTATCGCCGGCCTATACAGCGCCTTGGAGGCGCAGGTAAATGTATTCTCGTACTGTTGCGGGTAGCCGCATTATCTGTACACATCCAATAACCCATCCGGCAATTCCACAAAAACCTTACGCCCCTTCTTATCCACCTTACGAAGCGTCTCCTCATGGATAGGGATCAACGCTTCTTTTCCATCCAGGTCGATCCGGCAAAGTATCTGATGTGGCTGCTCGATGACCTCGAGTATCTCACCAAGATCTTCCTCTCCCTGCCAGAGATGATATCCCACGAGGGAGATAGGCGCGGACTTACCGGCAAATTGCGCGACCTCCGTCTCAGGCAGCCATACTTCTTTCTGCGCCAGCCGGCGGGCCGCCTCTTTTGTATCGATGCCTTCCAGCTTGATGTACACATCTTCATCCCCCTTGCCGCGTACGCTCTCTACAAACCAGGGCAGCATCTCGCCCTTTCTCTCTTCGATAAAGATGGTTTTAAGCCCTTTTAGCGCAGTCTTCTTTCCCAGACGATGTTGTAATACCATTTCGCCGTGCAGACCAAAGACGGCCACCAATTTGCCGATATTGCGATAGCTATTGTCCATATATTTCCGCGCCGCGTGAGCGGCGCCATAAAAAAACAAGGGGCCGTTAAGCCCCTTGAAAAATTACATGTTTGAGTCTTAAGCCTGTGCAGGTCCTTCACTCTTTCTTTCCATCCTTCTCGGAGGAGCGCCTCTTCTGGCCATGCCTTTTGCTTTTCTGTTCTCTTCCTGGCGTTTCTTCATTTGGGCTTCGTGCTCGGAATGCCATTTCTGGAATTTCTCCATGGCAGCCGCATCATCGAATAAACCCAATTTGACACCACGCAATAAGTGTTTCAGGTAGAGAACTCCCTTGTAAGAGAGGATCCTTCTCACCGTGTCGGTGGGTTGAGCACCTTTGTGCAACCAATCAAGCGCCTTCTGGCGATCTAATTGAACGGAAGCGGGAACTGTGAGAGGATTGTACGTACCGATCTTTTGGATGAATTTACCATCCCTGGGCGCACGGGCATCGGCTACTACGATGAAGTAGAATGGCCTTTTCTTAGACCCATGGCGTTGCAGTCTGATTTTAACTGGCATCTTAAATAGAAATTTAAATGCGTGAACAAATAAGGTTACCTTCTTTCTTTTTTTGGACCGCAAATGTAGCGATCTGCTGCTAATAATTCAAAAATAATAAATCGAAGGCTTTTAGCCGAATATTAAGACCGGAAATTTATGAACGGTGGAAATTTTAACTTTTCGGGGCATAGCCAAAGTGGCTGTCTATCCGCCAGTTATATACTTATTACCCCTACTTCCGGCCCATTCCCATTCTCCCCATTCCCATGGGCATTTTATTCATCATTTTCATCATCTGCTTCATCTGATCAAATTGCTTTAGAAAAGCATTGATCTCATTGATATCCTTACCACTACCTTTGGCCAGACGCTTGCGGCGGCTCTGGTCGATGACGTCGGGATTGGCCCGCTCAAAAGGGGTCATGGAATTGATAATGGCTTCGATGCCTTTGAAAGCGTCGTCGCTGATGTCGATGTCCTTCATGGCCTTGCCCACACCGGGTATCATACCCAGGAGGTCCTTGATATTTCCCATCCGCTTGATCTGCTCCAGCTGCTGCTTGAAGTCTTCGAAGTCGAACTGGTTCTTCCGGATCTTCTTCTCCAGCTTTTTTGCTTCCACCTCGTCAAACTGCGCCTGTGCCTTTTCCACGAGGGTGGTAATATCACCCATCCCCAGGATACGTTGCGCCATACGCTCGGGATAAAAGACATCCAGCGTGTCCATTTTTTCCCCACTGCTGATAAACTTGATAGGCTTGTTGACGGTGTATTTGATGGATATGGCTGCCCCACCGCGGGTATCACCGTCCAGCTTGGTCAGCACCACGCCGGAGAAGTCCAGTCTGTCGTTAAAGGCTTTGGCGGTATTGACGGCGTCCTGACCGGTCATGGAGTCCACCACAAAGAGGATCTCCTGGGGATTGACGGCGGTCTTGATGGCGGCGACCTCTTTCATCATGGCTTCATCTACTGCCAACCGACCGGCAGTATCTATGATCACCACATTCTTATTCTTGCTGCGGGCTTCCTTGATGGCATCCTGCGCGATCCTGACCGCGTCCTTGTTCTCCGGGTCGCTATATACATCCACTCCGATCTGACCGCCCAGGACCTTCAATTGCTCGATGGCCGCCGGACGATAGATGTCGGCCGCTACCAGCATGGGAGACAGCCCCTTACGTTCTTTCAAATAATTGGCCAGCTTGCCGCTGAAAGTAGTCTTACCGCTACCTTGCAGACCCGCGATAAGGATGACGGCCGGATTGCCTTTGGCGTTGAGCTCGCTCTCCTGGCCACCCATCAGCTCGGCCAGCTCGTCCTTTACGATCTTTACCATCAGCTGACCCGGGCTCACGGCTGTCAGCACTTTCTGGCCAAGGGCCTTCTCCCTGATCGCATCGGTAAAGTCCTTGGCTATCTTGAAGTTGACGTCCGCATCGATAAGGGCACGGCGAATGTCCTTGACGGTAGCGGCAATATTCAGCTCGGTGATACGGCCTTCCCCTTTTATCTGTTTGAACGCCGACTCCAGCCGCTCACTGAGATTTTCGAACATAATTTGCTGATTTTACGTGTTGTCTCCCTTCCCAGCCAGGCCAGGGACAAAAGTGGACCACAGGTCCCACTGACCGAAGGTCCATTATTAACCGTTGCACCCGAGGGGTTTATTTTCCTCGGCAAACCCCCGAGGTGCAACAAAAAAAGTGAATACAACCACGTATTCACTCTTAAATAGGATGCCAAAATTACGAAAAATGTCCGGAAAATGAGTTCCGGAAATAATGTAACTCATTTTCCCGGAAAATCTAATGCCTGAGGCCTTCGTCGGACCTGCTTCGTCACGGTCCTCCTCGGTCGTAACCTTCGTTTCACTCGGTTATGGACAACGAACCGTTGGTTCGTTCAGCAGTGTAATTGTTTATCTCAATAATTTCTTCTTTTGAATGATTAAATACCTAAATAACTCCTGAGCATCTTGCTCCTGGAATTGCTTCTCAGCTTTGTGATCGCCTTGTCCTTTATCTGGCGGACCCTCTCGCGGGTGAGATTGAACTTCTCCCCTATGTCCTCCAGACTCATGGGATGGTCGACCCCGATGCCGAAGAAGAAGCAGATGACTTCTTTCTGCCTTTCCGTCAATGTCTTCAAGCTGCGGTCTATCTCCTGTTTAAGAGATTCCTTGTGCTCGATATTGGTCTCGGCCCTTTCCGCATTGGGATTCTCCAGCACGTCTATCAGCGTGTTCTCTTCGCCTTCGGACAGCGGCGTATCCATGCTTACGTGACGGGCTGCAATACCCAGGGTAGAGGAGACTTCCTCGATGTCCAGCTCCAGTATCTCGGCCAGCTCTTCGGCAGAAGGTTCGCGCTCGAACTCCTGCTCCAGCTGGGAATACGCTTTCTGGATACGGTTGGTAAGACCTACCTTATTCAGTGGCAAACGCACAATACGGGATTGTTCTGCCAATGCCTGCAGAATACTCTGACGGATCCACCATACTGCGTAGGAAATAAACTTGAAACCGCGGGTCTCGTCAAAGCGTTGTGCCGCCTTGATCAAACCCAGATTCCCCTCGTTGATGAGGTCGGGTAAGGAAAGTCCTTGGTTCTGGTACTGTTTTGCCACAGATACCACGAATCTAAGATTGGCCTTAGTTAGCTTGTCTAGAGCCCGTTGATCTCCCTGCTTGATACGGATGGCGAGCTTTACTTCCTCTTCCGGCGTGATCAGCTCCACTTTTCCAATCTCCTGCAGGTACTTCTCAAGACTCTGAGACTCACGATTTGTTATACTCTTCGTGATCTTGAGTTGACGCATACTCATAGGCAGAGGTCTTTAAAGGGTTTTTTTTTAAAGGTTAAAGGTTTACTGGAATTAATTAAAAACGAATAATTAACGCTTTTCTTGTACCAATGGTCGTCAACTGATTCAGGTAGATGTGATCACTAATATAACATTTTCCATACAAGATAACAAATTTTTTTTCGTAATCTACTGATTATCAATTCGTATGATGTGAAAAACCATTGATTTACACCGATTTCAGACATTAAAATGCGGTGAAAAAAAATTTTGACGGTTGAATTATTTAGTTATAATTGCACATGCCGCGTTTGGTACAAAGTCAATTGAACAAAAGTAATAGATGAGTAAGAAACAACTTTTTACGCTAGAGTATCCTGTAAGATGTTCACCTTCCATTTTATATGAATTTTTGAGCACTCCCGCCGGGCTGCAGGAGTGGTTTGCAGATAAAGTAGATGAACGTGATAATGTATTTTCCTTCTCCTGGAATGGATCTACCGATAGGGCCGATGTGATGGAGAGTGAATTTGAAAAATTTATACGCTTCCACTGGCAGCACGCGCCACAAGAAGAATTCTTTGAATTCCGCATAGAGAAGTCCGAAGTCACGAATCAAACGATACTTGTCATAAAGGATTTTGCCAACAAAGGCGAAATAAAAGATCAAAGCCAGCTTTGGAGCTACCAGGTGAAAGACCTCTTCCACCGCCTGGGTAACTAATTGCTTGTTCCGGTGCGGGACCTTACCCTCCTAACGCCCGTACCAGTGTTCTAAATAATCCAAACAGTATCTCAGGACTTTCATTCCACCTATCCAAACTACATTTTGCAGACAGTTTGATAAAAGGGTATGACCCTTCCATGCCGGTACTATCTGCCTGCAATAGACGATAATTGTCGCCCTCCAGTTCATGGCGCCATTCATCGCCCGATGTTGCGATATGAAAACCCGCCGCCGCCAGCTCCTTCGCATACAGCTCCAGCCCGCCTGCAAATCGTTCCTGCATCGCCCCCTTGAGATGCAGCGTCACCATAAAATAATGCCCCCACCAGAACATGGTGCGAATGGCTAATATATCTTCCTTCCCGAACAGCCGGGGCTGATCCAGCACCACATAAGGCAGACCTTGATAGTTCTCTCCCCTGGATATCTTAGGCCTGTCCCAATTGGCCGGGAGCTGGTGTTCTGAGGATGTCAGCATTCGTCTCAAACCCGCCAGTTCCGGCTCATACTGTTCACTCAATTCCGCCATCAGCTGCACCGTCCGCTCTATAATGGAATTCTTCGTTAAAATCCATGCTGGATCACTGACCAGGGCCGTTTCCTCTTTTGAAAGTTGTACCTTCGCGGCGTCGTTCATTGTTGAAGCCCTCCATGGCATATCACAAAAGTAGCCATTCGGCTTCAACGATTAAAAAATTGGCCTTCGGCCGAGGGGCCCCGTGGTCCCTTAGTTAAAGATAACCATCAATCATCAACGTCGTCGTCTGTGTTTAAAAACCCAATTAAAAAACTGGACCTTCTCATCATAAAGGCTTTTATAGGTCCTTTTATCGCCACGTTCTTCATCACCCTTTTTGTATTGGTGCTGCAGTTCTTCTGGCTGTACATCGACGACATCGTGGGCAAGGGAGTGGACATGATCACCGTGGCCCGGCTGATCCTTTATGTCAGCGCCACCCTGGTACCCCTAGCCCTGCCGCTGGCTGTGCTATTATCCTCTATCATGACCTTTGGCAACCTGGGCGAGACCTTCGAGCTCATTGCCATCAAGTCCGCGGGCATCTCCCTGCTGCGATTTATGCGCCCCATCCTGTTTATTTCTATCCTGATCTGCTATATCGCCTTCCTCTTCAACAACAATATCATCCCGGTGGCCAATCTAAAGATGAATACGTTGAAGTATGATATCATTGTCTCCAAACCCGCCTTTGATATCAAGGAGGGGGTCTTTTACGACAAGATAGAAGGCTATGTCATCAAAATAGGCAAGAAGGAAAAAGACGACTCCACCATCCGCAGCGTCGTGATCTATGAACAGGATTTCTCGGGTGCACAGGACCATATCATCATTGCGGAGAATGGGAAGATGGTCGTCACTCCCGACAAACACTCGCTGGTCTTTACCCTCCAGAATGGCTGGATCTATCAGGAAGGCAAGGGCGACAGGCTATCCACCAACACCGAGTTCATACGGATGGGTTTTAAGGAGTACAAGAAGGTCCTTGACCTCAGTTCCTTCAAGCTCAACAAGACAGAAGACAGCGCCTTTAAGAACAACTACCAGATGCTGACCATGAATCAGCTGGGGCGCAACATCGACTCGCTCAAGAAACTGCAGGCAGTCTATCGCACACGCACTGCCGAGAATTTCCGGCTGACCTTACGGTTCCTGAAGATGCTGGATACTACCGGCTGGGCCGATGTGGAAAAACTCCAAAAGATAGATTCCCGCTATCTGCTGGCAAAACCCACGTCGCCCGTGACAGCCTCCGCCGCACCTTCGCGTCCGGACACATCGAGAGGTCATCCGGATACCTCGAAAAATAAAAGGCCCGCGCCCGCCAAGGTCGCCAAGGCTACTCCTACTCCTCCCCCGCCGCCCGGCTTCTATGATTATTTACCCGACAGCACCCGCAATGCCGTACTAAATGGCACCCTTTCACAGATAGGCGCCGCCAAGGTCAACCTGGATCAACCTGCGTTTTTATATTCCAATGAGGAGAACGATCTGCGTGTCCATCGCATAGCCTGGCACGAGAAGCTGACCCTTTCCGTAGCATGTCTCGTGATGTTCCTCATCGGTGCGCCCCTGGGTTCCATCATCAGGAAAGGTGGTATCGGTATGCCGCTGGTGTTTGCCGTAGTCTTCTTTGTGATCTTCTTCCTGTTGAATAATTTTGGAAAGAAGTTCGTAAAGGAGGATGTGCTGACGCCCTTTGCCGGTATGTGGATGGCTACCTATATATTGACGCCCGTGGGACTGTTCCTGGTATACAAGGCCCTGCACGATTCACAGCTGTTCAATAAAGAATTCTATTTCCGTATAGCCAAAGCCGTCCGGAAGATGATCCGGCGCCGCCGTGCAGGACGCGCAGGTCAGACAGCAACTGTATAATCATTCCTGGTGGGAAAAGGAAAAGAAAATATCCGTCTGCAACAATGGGTAGTAGTCATTGCCGTTGTCCTCTTCTTTGTGAAGCTGGCAGCGTACTATCTTACTCAGTCCGTGGCCGTGCTCACCGATGCCCTGGAAAGCACCGTCAATGTCATTGCAGGTTTTATTGGATTGTATAGCCTCTATGTAGCCGCCAAGCCCCGCGACGAAGACCACCCCTATGGGCATGGCAAGGCGGAATTTCTCTCGGCCGCCGTAGAAGGCTCGCTCGTCATTATGGCCGGGCTGATCATCATCTACGAGGCTGTAATGGACTTTATCCATCCCCATGTCCTCGATAAGCTGGATAAGGGTATCTATCTCGTGGCTTTCACCGCCGTCGTCAATTTCATCGTAGGCGCCGTCAGCATCTATAAAGGGAAAAAGAACGGCTCCATGGCGCTGGAGGCCAGCGGCAGGCATCTCCAGACCGACACTTATAGCACGTTAGGGATTATCGTCGGTCTCGTTATCATCTGGTACACCAAGCTCAATATACTCGACGCCATCGTTTCCCTCCTCTTTGCCGCCATCATCATCTTCACAGGGTATCGCATTCTGCGCCGCAGCATCGCCGGCATCATGGACGAGGCGGATATGAAACTGCTCCAGCGTATGGTGGCGTATCTGAATACCCACCGCCGGGACAACTGGATCGACTTACACAATCTCCGGGTGATCAAGTATGGCGACATCCTGCATGTGGATTGTCACCTGACCCTGCCCTGGTATCTCAATCTCGTCGAGGCGCATGTGGAGATCGATGCGCTGACCGCCCTCATCCGCAAAGAGTTTGGCGAAGCCGTGGAGTTCTTCGTCCACACCGACGCCTGTATGGACTTCTCCTGTCCTATCTGTACAAAAGGAGGGTGTCAGGTCCGTAAGCATGCCTTTGAAGGAAGGGTGGAATGGACCCTGCAGAATGTGGTGGCGAATAAGAAGCATGAACGCACGACAACCAGTGTGGACAGGCCGGGGCAGTTGCATTTGGAGTTCCCGGGGAAATAATGGTCTACTTCTCAGGTGTCCTTCAATGAGGTTTACCTCTTTTCTTACTGGCCTTTTTTGTCGAAACTCCGTGTATCCGCAGTAATTCATCTACCAGTTGCTTCAATTCAGCATCGGGCTCCTGACTAACAGCATTACGGGAGAATACCTTGGGTTCAACGTGCGTGCTGACCAGGGCCATGATAAAAAGTCCGCCGATGGGTTTCAACTTTTGCCCCCCCTGTGTACAATAAGCTCCATGGATCACTGTGTCCATTTTATCAGGGATCTCTATAACAGTAAAAGTAGAAAACCCCTGACCGAAATTTTCTTTTACTTCCACAAGTAACCTGGTCACCATATGGTGATGGTTAAGGGACAGCCGGCAGGCACGCTCCCTTGTCTTCGGCTCTTCTTTTCGAGTAGAACGTACCGGTTCAGCGATGACTCCGGTGAGGTCATCATTGATATGCAGTCTGGACTGGTGTATAGCTCCTGTTAGGAAATTATAGGTCAGTATCCGAAAATCCTTGTTTGCCAGGCGTACCAAGTGACTGATATCGTACTCTTGCACTGTCAGGTGATCTATCTGTTTGTCATCAGGCTGGAAATGATTCATCCTCACCTGGAAATGATTCTGTACAAGGTTTAGGTATCGCTGAATGTGCAAGACCGCCTCATTGTATCCTGGTATACCTTCCCGTATTAAAAAGCATTCCACCGCTATGGGATCCATATTGCCATTGATACTATGAATGATGCCCTTAAAGAAGTTGGCATTCGACAGTAATTCCGAGTCAACTGTCAGATTGTTCCCCTTATGGATACTTATGTCCAGGTATAGAAAGGGGTCCTTGCTGCGGGTAGCCACTAACCAGCAGCTGCCGATAGGATTCATTGATCCTTTCAATGCAACTTTGTCATTTTTAGCATGAAATCCTTTTGCATCGGCATACATTACATGGTCGAACGTCTCCTGTACTGTAAGTTCAAATTGCTTTACAGTCAGGTCCTGCGAATAATACCAACAGTGGTAGACGATCGGAGATCCCACGGCAG
>Ga0068860_100003671_pt1 | contig 15793 bp, 10 predicted proteins | sample KBSSwiS32_FD_66597 | JGI IMG/M metagenome (GOLD analysis project Ga0068860, IMG submission 66597) | Switchgrass rhizosphere microbial communities from Kellogg Biological Station, Michigan, USA - KBS Switchgrass S3-2 | ecosystem: Host-associated > Plants > Roots > Rhizosphere > Soil ... | reverse complement strand
TGGAGCGGCCGTCGGTGGAGTGGTCGTACCTGGCGGGCAACCGCTTCGAGGACCTGCAGGGGCGCATCGTCGCCGACACCACCTCCGGGTGGCTCAACTCCGGCATCGTGGAGCTGGCGCTGCCTCCCGCGTCCTCGGCCGGGCGCCTGCCGCCGGAGCTGTACTGGCTGCGGGTGTCGGTCCCCACCAGCCCGCGCGGCGCCTGCGACGTGGTGGCCATCCGCGCCCAGGCGGTCTCCGCCCGCTTCGAGGACCGCGGCAACGCGCCCTCCCACTACGAGCAGCCGCTGGAGGTGGGCGCGGTGGACCGGCTGCTGTCGCCGGACGCGCGCATCGCCACCATCGCGCAGCCGTTCAGCTCCTTCGGCGGCCAGCCGGCGGAGAAGCCGGAGACCTTCGACACCCGGGTGAGCGAAAGGCTCCGCCACAAGGGCCGCGCGCTGAGCGCCTGGGACTACGAGCGGCTGGTGCTCCAGCGCTTCCGGCAGATCTACAAGGCCAAGTGCCTCTCCGCGGAGGGCGGCGGGGTGGACGTGGTGGTCATCCCGGACGTCCGGGAATTGCACCCCAGCGACACCTTCTCGCCCAAGGCGCCGGCGGACCTGCTGGCCGCCATCACGCGGGAGCTGGCCTCGCGCGCCCCGGCGGACGCCGGCGTGCGCGCGCGCAACGCCCAGTACGTCTCGGTCCAGGTGCGGCTGGGGGTGCGCTTCCGCCAGGGCGTGGACGAGGGCTTCGCGCAGCGCCAGCTGGTGGAGGACCTGGTCCGCTTTCTCTCGCCCTGGGCGTTCGACGAGGGCGCAGAGCTGATGATCGGCGGGAAGATCTACGCCAACAGCATCCTCGACTTCGTCGACCGGCGCGACGACGTGGACTACGTCGCGCAGATCAAGCTGTTCCGGAGCCTGAACGGCGTGGACTACGACCTGGTCCCGCCGGTGGTGGGCGACTACCACGTCGCCACCGACCGCCCGGACCAGGTGCTGGTGGCCGCGCCCACGCACTTCATCGACGTCATCCCGGAGTCCGGGTACCAGCAGTCCAGCTTCACCGGGATCAACTACTCGCGCATCGAGCTCGACTTCATCGTCTCCTGAGGGAACACCATGGCGATCAAGAACCGAAACGACCTGAAGTCCTTCTTCGTCAAGAACGCCATCCCGACCGAGGGGAACTTCGCCGACCTGATCGATTCGGGGCTCAACCAGTCCGTGGACGGCATCTTCCGGCCGGAGGGTGAACCGCTCAGCATCGTGGCGGCGGCCACCCAGCAGAAGCGCGCCCTGCGCCTGTACGCCGACTACCCGGCGGCCAACCCGGACTGGATGCTCAGCCTCAACCCCGCCCAGGACCCGGCCAACGCCGCCGGGACCAGCCGCGCCGGCCTGGGCTTCACGGACGGCGCCGGCAACACGCGGCTGTTCATCGACACCGCCACCGGGCAGGTGGGGATGGGGACCAACGCGCCGCAGGCCGGGCTGGACGTGGCGGGCGCCGCGCGGGCCAACGGGTTCCGCGGCCGGTACGACCTGGCGCTCGCGGATTACCGGACGAACAACCCGGCCTCCAACGTCTGCTTGCAGTCGCCGCCGGGTGACCGGGACGCGTGGATCTACCGCGACGTCGCGGACGCCAGCAGCAACTGGGGCATCTACCACCGGCAGATCGACTCGGCGGTGGCCGGCCTCCCGATGAACTCCATCGCGTTCGTCGGCGGCGGCGCCTCCAAGCTCCAGGCGTACATCGCCCTGGGCGACGGGTCCGGGTACTTCGCCGGCCCGCTCAGCATCGGCGGGGACGTGCAGCTCAACGGCAAGCACGCCTTCCGGGCCAGCGACAGCTGGCTGCGGCTGAACCAGGACATGGCGTTCACCAGCGGCGTGCACACGCCGGGGGTCTTCGCGCCCATGTCGCTCAACGTGGGCGGCTGGAACAGCTGGGGGAACCCGGGCAACGGCAACGCCAACGTGACGGGGAACATGTACGTGGCAGGCGGGGTGGTCGCCAGCGGCCTCAACATGGGCCGCAACGGCGCCACCATGGCCTATCCGTCTCCGTACGAGAGCCTCGGGACGGACAACGCCAGCCACAACCTGCGGCTGTACTCGCGCTTGCAGCTCTTCATGCACGCCCAGACCGGGGTCACGATCTCCGGGGACGGTTCGGGGAACGGGAACGGCCGCCTCGGCATCGGCATCCAAGCGGACAGGCCGCTGCACATCCGGCCGACGTCACAGGGGGCTATCCGGATCGACGACCACTCCAATTACGCCCACGCCTTCTACATCCACTACGAGACCAACAACGACACCGTCGTCTTCTACCACCAGGATGGGCGCGGTCAGTTCATGCGGAGCGACGGTGGCTGGCAGCAGAACTCGGACGTCTCGCTGAAGGAGAACGTGGCCGAGCTGTCGGGCGTGCTGGAGAAGGTGCTGCGGCTCCGGCCGGTGCGGTTCGACTGGAAGGGCACCGATGACGCGGGGCTCGGGTTCGTCGCCCAGGAGGTGGAGCCCGTCTTCCCCGAGCTGGTCGCCGAGCACACCGGCCTCGACGGGCGGCCGGTGAAGGGCTTGCCGTACGCGACGTTCGGCGTGCTCGCCATCGGCGCGCTGCAGGAGATGAAGCGCCAGTATGACGAGCGCATCGCGGCGCTGGAGCAGCAGGTGCGCGACCTGACCAAGCCATGAGCTCCTCCGTCGTCACGCTGCCGGTCGGTCCCTTCGAGCACGTCTCGATGGACTACGCGCGCCTGCGCGAGGAGGCGCTGGACCACCTACGCCGGCTGGCGTCCGACCAGTGGACGGACCACAACACCCACGACCCGGGCATCACCATCCTCGAGCAGCTCTGCTACGCGGTCACCGACCTGGGCTACCGGACCGCCTTCCCGGTGCCGGAGCTGCTGGCCGGCGGGCGCCCGTGGCTCCCCGGCCCGGAGGCGATCCTCACCACCGACCCGGTGACCTCCGCGGACCTGCGGAAGGCGGCGCTGGACGTGGAGGGGATCGGCAACGCCTGGGTGGAGGAGCCCGACGCGCCCGAGGTGGCGTTCTACTACCACGCCGCCAGCCAGCAGCTGAGGCTGCGCGCGGACCCGGCCGACCCGGACGCGGAGCCGGTGCGCCTGCGCGGGTTGCGGCGCGTCGTCCTGCAGACCACCGACCAGATCCAGGGCGAGGCGGCGCTGGTGGCGGTGGCGAAGCGGCTGCACGCCGGGCGCACGCTGGGGAGCGACATCCTGGTGGACCTTTTGGGCACCTTCCAGGTGGGGATGACCGCCGCGGTGGAGGTCGGCCAGGCGGACGACCCGGTGGAGCTGATGGCGGAGATCCTGGAGCGGATCGAGGCCTACCTGGCGCCCAAGGCGCACTTCATCTCGCGGGCGGAGGCGCTCGCGCAGGGGCGGCCGATCGAGGAGGTGCTGGACGGGCCGCTGCTGGATCACGGGTTCGTGGACGACCTGCCCCCGCCGCGGCGGACGATCTACGTGTCCGACCTGCTGCACACCATCCTCGACGTGCCGCAGGTGAAGGCGGTCCGTTCGCTGGTGCTGCAGGGCGCGTCCAGCAACGAGCGCTGGGCGCTCCCGGTCCGGGCGGGGACCGTGGCGGTGCTGGACCCGTCCGCGCAGGTGACGCTGTTCCACCGCGACCTCCCGCTGGCGGTGGACATGAAGGACGTGCGCCAGCGCCTCGCGGAGCGGCGGGCGGCGCGCGCGCTGGAGGCCACGCGGGCGGAGGGCGGGCTGGGGGAGGTGGAGGCGCGCCCGCGCGACCTCACCCGGTACCGGTCGATTCAGTACCAGCTCCCCACGGCCTACGGCGTGGGGCCGTTCGGGCTGCCGGCGTCCGCGCCCGCGGCGCGCCGCGCCCAGGCCCGGCAGCTGGCGGCCTACCTGCTGATCTTCGACCAGCTCTTCGCCAACGCGCTGGCGCAGCTGGCCCACGCGCGCGACCTGCTCTCGCCCGACCCGGCGCTGGACCGGACCTACTTCGCGCTCCCGGTGACGGATGGCCGGCTGCGCCTGGACGCGCTGCGGGTCCAGGACGCCGCCACCCACCAGGCCTGGCTGGACGAGCACGTGGAGGTGGGCAACCCGCTGGAGCGGCGGAAGCGCTTCCTGGCGCACCTGCTGGCGCGCTTCGCGGACGAGCTGGGCGACCACTCGCTGATCCAGGGGGCCGGGCTGCCCGGGACGGAGGAGCGCGACCGGGCGCTGGTGGCGGACCGGTGCGAGTTCCTGCTCGACTATCCCCGGCTGAGCCGGGCGCGCGGCTCCGGGTACGACCTGGGCCGCTACGGTTCGCCGGACGCGATCTCCGGCTTCGAGGAGCGCCTGCGCCACAAGCTGGGGCTGCGCAACGGCCCGCGCCTGCACGTGGTGGAGCACCTGCTGCTGCGGCCGGTGGCCGAGGACCTGGCCCAGCTCTCGGAGGAGGGCCAGTCGGAGGTCCCGCTGCTGGCCTTCGCGGAGGGGCCGGACCCGTGGTCGCTGCGCGCCAGCGTCGTCATCGAGGAGCGCGGGCCCACCGACCCCGCCTTCGAGCAGCTGGTCCAGCAGACCATCCTCGCGGAGACGCCGGCGCACCTGTCCGTCCGGCTGTACTGGTTCGGCAAGTCCGACGGGGTGGACGACTGGCAGGCGTTCGACGGCGCCTGGACCGAGTTCCGGGCCGCGTACCACGAGTACCGGGACCTCAAGCTCCGCGGCGCCACCTTGCCGACCGACCTGCCGCTGCGCGTGCGCGACGCCCGGGACCGGGTGATCGACCTGCTGTCGGTGGTCCGCACCGGTGAGCCGCTGGTGTTCGGCCGCACCTACCCGCTGCGCGACCTGCCGGTGCCGGACCAGGCCTTCGCCGCGCCGGGCACGCCGGCGAAGATCTTCGTCGACTACAGCCAGAACGGTGTGACGTACCAGCTCTGCGACCGGCTGAGCGGCGCGCCTGTGGCGGGGACGAGCCCTTTGGACGGGACGGGCGGGCCCATCGAGCTGGTGACGCCGAAGGTGGACGCCGACGTCATCTACCGGATCCGGGCGGTGAAGCAGGAGGGCGCGCAGTCGCCGGACCTGCGCCGCGAGACGTGGCTGCGCACGCTGGTCTCGGTGGTGGAGGGGGTGGACCCGACGCTCGTCGCGGAGATCCAGCTGCCGCTGCTGAACCCGCGCCTGGACGCGCCCACGCCCGCGGACGCCCGCCTGGGCGACTACGGGGTGAAGGCGGAGGTGAAGCTGTACTCCAGCCAGGAGGGCGTGACGTACGACCTGATCGTCGACGCGCCCGACCTGAGCGACCCCGCCAAGCACAAGGTGGTGACGGAGAAGGCGGTGGTCGGCACGTCGGGGGACGTGACGCTCCGCGCCCAGCCCACCTACGAGGACGTGGACCTCCGGATCCGCGGGCAGAAGGCGACGGGCGATCCGCAGCACCCGTTCATCCGCACCGGCGTCCTGGACGCGGTGCTCCTGCTCCGCGTGCGCGCCAACCCGGCGGTGCCGGTGATGCTGTCGGCGCCGGTCGTCTCGTACGGGGGCTCGGCGGTGCTCCAGGTCGGGTACACGGCGGCGTCCGCGGAGTACACCGCGTACCTCGGCCGGGTCCGCGACCGCGACTACGTGTTCTCGCAGGCGCCGGGGCGGCAGACCGTCAACGTGCCGGGCGACGGGAAGACGGTGGTGCTGGCGCGGCCGCCGGCCTCGCTGGTCTGGACGGACCTGCCCGGCTTCGCGCCGGTCGGTGCCCAGCGCGGGAACGGCGCCACGCTGCAGTGGCCGGTGAACCCCGCCGGGTTGACCGGGGTGTTCGCGCTGGTGAAGGCGAGCAAGAAGCACCAGGTCGGACCGCTGGGGAAGGGCTCCGAAGAGGTCGTCTCGGCGGTGCAGCTGGCGGGCGCGGTCGCGCTGCTGGTCCGGCCCAGCCCGGGGCAGGACCTGAAGCTGGGGGTCACGCTCGCGGGTGGCTCGACCACCGGGCCGATCCAGGTGGACGGCGGCGAGCCCGGCGTCTACTACGAGCTCCGCAAGGACGGCGACACGGCCCAGGTGACCTTGCCGGCGTACTTCCACCAGCGCGACGACGAGAACGCGCGGCTCAACAAGGGCGTCGAACAGATCCGGGTGGAGGTGGATCTGGCGATGGCGCGCGCCCCGCTGCTTCCGGGGAGCTCCGTCCCCGAGACGCCGCCGCCGCCGCCGCTGCTCGCCGCGCCGGCGCTGGCGGAGGGCACGGTGCTCGCGGTGCAGGCGCGCCGGGCGATGAGTGGGTTGCTGGCGCCGCTGGCGAGGAAGGCGCTGGTCGCGCCGGCGCCGTCCGCCGCGCTGGAGGCAGCCTCGGTGACGAAGGGTTCGCCGGCCAAGGTCGTGGTCCAGGCGAGCCGGACCGACGAGCGGTACTGGCTGGTGCAGGGCGGCACGCCGGTGGCGGTCCCCGTGGCGGGCAACGGCGGGGCGCTGTCGCTGAGCACCGGGCCGCTGGATGCGACCCAGGTGGTGGCGCTGGTGGCCAGTCGTGCCGACGCCACGGCCCTGCCGGTGGAGCGCTCCGTGCTGTTCAAGGTCACCGTGACGTGAGGCTGGGCGCGGGAGTGGAGGGGGCGACGCGGTCGCCGCGGCGTGAGGTGAGGTCGAGGGGCCGCCATGTGCCGGATCGAGCGCGTGGGAGCGTGGGCTGGGTGAGCGGCGGGCGCCGCCATGCACCGGGTCGAGCCTTGCAGGAGACGCCCTGAGGTGAGGTCGCCGACATCGACATGCACCGGATCAACCGCGTGGAGATCGAGCTGGAGGCGGAGGGCGAGCCGCTCGCGCGGGAGGTCTCCGGGCTCACCGCGGGGATGCTCGAGGGCCGCCTCGCGCCAGTCATCGACCGCGTCTGCGGCGAGCTGAGCGGAGCGGAGGCGCTGGACCGGCTCGACCGGCTCGAGGTGGACCTGGGCGGCGTCCCCGCCGAGCGCTTCGAGGAGGAGCTCCCCGCCCGGCTGGAGCAGGCGTTGCGGGCGGCGCTGGCGGAGGCGCTGCGCCGACAGGGGCCGCGGGCCGACGCGCCGGGGAGGGCGTCGCTGGAGCTCCTGGAGACGTTCGCGTTGACCGGGAGCGTGCCGTGGTGGGCGGACGCGCGGGAGGAGGGCGTGGTGGCGCGCCACTTCGCGCGCGCGGCGGCCGAAGCGCCGGAGGCGCTGGTGGCGTTGGTGCGGAGGGTGTCCGCCGACACCGGCGCGGTGGAGCGGCTGGCGCGCGCCTGCGACGCGGAGGCGCTGCTGGCGCTGGCGGGTGCTCCAGAGGAGGAGGAAGAGGGAGCAATCCCGCTGGAGCGGCGGAGAGCGCTGCTGATCGAGCTCGCCGGGAGTGAGCCAGCGAGCGCCGGGCGAGGTGCGCGGCGGCCCCGCGCTGCCGAGACCACCGGCACCTCGGGACGCGGAGGGCGAAAGGGCGCAGAAGCGGAGAAGCGCGCCGGTGTCGCCGAGCGTAGGGAGGGGCCAGGCGTGGGAAGCGAGGAACGCGCCGACGTCATCGGGCGCGAAGCTCGCGCGGAGCCGGTCGCCGCCGAGCGCGTGGCGGATGCGGGCGCGGAGGCCGAGGAACGCGCCGGCGTCGTCGGGTCAGGACCCTCCGAAGCCTCCGAGCGTGAAGCGGACACCGCGGCTGAGGTCGTGGAGCCTGGCGGCGTCGCCGGACGCGAGGTACAGGCCCCCGAGCGCGGAGCGATCGCCGAACCCGAGGTCGCCAGGCGCGCGCTCACCCCGGGGCCTGCGGTGGTGGCAGCGCCTCCGGCCCCTCCGCCCGCCCTCGCCGCCGCGATCCGCGCCGCCCGCCGCGCGGTGCTCTCCCGCCTGGACGAGGTGTACGTGGACACCTCCGGCCTGGTGCTCCTCTGGCCCTTCCTGGAGCGCTTCTTCGAGCGCCTCGGCCTCATCGGAGAGGACCGGCAATTCACCACCGAAGCCTCGGCGCTCCAGGGCGTCGCGCTCCTGGAGGCGCTCGCCACCGGCGACCCGGATCCGCTGGAGCTCCGCCTGGCGCTCCCGAAGGTGCTCTGCGGCCGCGACCTGGAATCCGACTTCCAGCTGGAGCACCCGCTCTCCCCGGAGCAGCTCGCCGAAGCGGAGGCCCTGCTCACCGCGGCGATCGACCGCGCGGGCGTGCTGGGCGATCTCTCGATCTCCGGCTTCCACGCCACCTTCCTCCAGCGCCGGGGCGCGCTCACCACCCGCGACGGCGCCTGGCTCCTCCAGGTGGAGCGCCAGGCGCATGACCTCCTGCTCGACCGTTTTCCCTGGTCCTGGGGCTGGGTGAAGCTCCCGTGGATGCCGCACCCGATGCAGGTGGAGTGGTGATGGAGGGCCTCGAGCAGGAGCTGGCGTGGTTCACGCGCGTGGTGGACGACCGGATGCGCCGCTACTTCCGCACCGGGGAGCCTCCCACCGAACCGCCCCCGGCCCCTCCAGACCACGGCGACGCGCCTTCACACTGGGCGGCCTTCCTGCGCAAGCACACGCCCTCGCGGGCAGAGCGGCTGGCGGTGGTGCTGGCGCTGGTCCCGCACCTGCGCCCCAAGCTCCTGGACGTGTTCTTCACCAGGAACGCCACCTTCGACCGCCGGATGACGGAGTTCGGCGGCTCCCGCGCGGACGACGAGTTCGAGCCCACCGGTGAGACCCTGGCCTTCCTCCTCGACGGGGAATCGCTGGAGGCGCGCGCGGAGGTGGCGGCGCTCCTGGAGCCCCACCGCTGGTTGAGCAAGGGCGGTGTGCTCCAGTTGGGGAGCACCGGGCGCGACCTGGCGCCGATGAAGTCGCCGCTGCGGATCTCCCCCGAGTACCTGGGCCTGTTCACGCTCGGGCGGAAGCCGCGCCCGGTCCTCAGCGCCGACTTCCCCGCGCAGCGGATCGAGACCGCGCTGGGCTGGGACGACCTCATCCTCCACCCCGGCACGCTCAAGCACCTGAAGGAGATCCAGGACTTCGTCGCCCACGGCCACACCCTGATGCACGCCTGGGGGATGGCGCCGCGACTGCGCCCGGGGCACCGCGCCCTCTTCCACGGACCGCCGGGCACCGGCAAGACGCTCAGCGCGACGCTGCTGGGCAAGGCCAGCCACCGCCCCGTGTACCGGGTGGATCTCTCCCTGGTGGTCTCCAAGTACATCGGGGAGACGGAGAAGAGCCTGGCGCGGGTGTTCGACCGGGCGCACCAGCAGGACTGGATCCTCTTCTTCGACGAGGCGGACGCGCTGTTCGGCAAGCGCACCGAGACCAAGGACGCGCACGACCGCTACGCCAACCAGCAGATCTCCTACCTGCTCCAGCGGATCGAGGACTTCGACGGGGTGACGGTGCTGGCCTCCAACATGCGCGAGAACGTGGACCCGGCCTTCAGCCGCCGCTTCGAGTCCATCGTCTTCTTCCCGCTCCCGCGCGCGCCGGAGCGCCTGCAGCTCTGGAAGCGCGGCTTCTCCCCCAAGGCGGTCCTCCGCCCGGAGGTGGACCTCTCCGCCATCGCCTCCGTCTATGAGCTCTCCGGCGGGTCGATCATGAACGTCATCCGCCAGGTGTCGCTGGCGGCGATCGCCGACGGCGAGCGCCCGATCACCCTCGACGACATCAAGGGCGGCATCCACCGCGAGCTGGCCAAGGAGGGCAAAGGCGCCTGACTAGCGCTTCAGCGCCGACGCCAGCACGTCCCGCACGGCGCGGGCGGCCGCGGTGAGGTACGCCTCTCCCCGGTGCGCGAGCGCGATCTGCCGCTTGAGCCCCGGCGGCGCGATGGGGATGGCGTCGAGCCGCCGCTCCGGCCCCGCCATCACCGCCGGGACGACCGCCACCCCCACGCCCTGCTCCACCAGCCGCGCCAGCGCCTCCGACGAATCCGTCTCCACCACGAAGTCCGGCCGCTCGCCGCGCGCCTCGCACGCCACCTCCACCGCCCGCTTGGCCGCCCCCGCGCGCGTGGACAGCAGCGGCACCCCCGCCAGCTCCCCCAGCTCCACCGGCCGCTTCAGCCGGCCCAGCGGGTGCCCCTTCGGCGCCGCCACCACCAGGTCCTCCTGCCACAGTCGCTGCGCCACCAGGTCCAGGTGCTTCATGGGCAGCGTCAGCACCGCCAGGTCCAGCGCCCCCGACGCCAGCTCCCGCTCCAGCGCGTCCGCCTCCCCGTGCAGCAGCGTGAGCCGCACCTCCGGGTACCGCGCCCGGATCTGCTTCACCGCCTGCGGCATCAGCGCCGCCCCCACCGTGAAGATCGCCCCCACCGCCACCGACCCGCGCGGCTCGTCCCGCAGCGCGTCCAGCGCCGCCCGCCCGGCGTGGAGGTCGTCCAGCGCCCGCCGCGCGTAGGTGGAGAACCGCTCGCCCGCCTCCGTCGGCTTCACGCCCCTGGGCGTCCGCACCAGGAGCCGCGCCCCCAGCTCGCGCTCCAGCGACTGGAGCTGCCGGGTGAGCCCGGGCTGGGACATCCGCAGCGCGCGCGCCGCGCGGGTGAGGTTCTTCCGCTCCACGATGGCGAGGAAGGCGCGGAGCTGATCGGAGGTCATGATCGCAACCCGCGCCCTGCGGGGGCGGGCTTCTCCACGGCGAGGAAGGCGCGGAGCTGGTCGGAGGTCATGGCTTGGGCGAAGCGATGAGCCCGGACGCGTACCGGAGCGCCGCCAGGTCGCGCACCTCGTCCGGCTCCGGCACGGTGGCGGTGCGGCCCAGCCGGATGAACAGCGCCCCGGCGCTGGAGAACAGCTCGTCGAACGTCACCGGCGGCTCCCCCCGCATCCCGAAGAAGCCCAGGTTCTCCTCCAGCGTGGCCGGCGGCGCCAGCCGGATCGCGTCCGTGGGGTCGCCCAGGTACGGCGCCACCTCGCCCAGCCGCCGCGCGCCGTCCTGCGAGTCCTTCCCCACCGACCGCCCCGCGTCCAAGAGCCCACGCGCCAGCCGCCGGATGGCGTCCGGGTACCGCGCCGCGAACTCGCCGCGCACCACCAGCACGGTGGCCACCAGGTGCGGCGCGTCCGCGGTGCTGGCCAGCACCGTCCCGGTCCGGTCGCGCAGCGCCAGCTCCAGGTCTCCGGCGAAGCCCACCGCCGCGTCCACCCGCCCCTCGCGCAGCGCCTTTCCGGCCTCCGCCACCGTGGGCACCTCCACCCACTTCACGTCGTCCAGCGGGAGGCCGGCCCGCGCGGTGAGCCAGAGCGCGAAGTATTCGCAGGCGGTGTGGCGCGCCACCGCGACCTTCTTCCCCCGCAGGTCCTGCAAGGTCTTGGGGCCCAGGGACGCCAGCGCCTCCAGGCCGTGACTCCTCCCCAGGAGCAGGATCGCCCGCGGCGCCGCGTCCCTGAGCGCGGAGGCCCACTCCGCCAGCCGGTCCACGGTCATCGCCGCCGCGTCCACGCCGCCCTGGTCCGCGCCCTGGCGCAGCGCCGCCATCAGCTCGTCGTCGCGCGCGAAGGCGACCGCCCGGCTGTTCAAGTCATACGACGTCTTGAGCAGCCCTTCGGGCGCCTGCTCCGGCTCCGGCTTGTCCGCGAACACCGCGCCGCCGGTGGCCACCAGCAGCGCCGCCGACGAGCCGCGCGGCACGAAGCCCACCCGCACCGGGCGCAGCGGGACGGCGGCGCCGCCGATGGGCGCGACGACGCCCGCCGGGAAGTCCCCGGAGGAGAGCTTGAGCTTCCGTGGGAAGAACCGCGCCTGGAGCCGGTCCAGCAACCCCAGGCGAGACGCGCCGAAGTACGCGCCGGTGAGCAGGCACGCGGATACGAACAGCCACAGCCCTCCGCGCCGCACCCGCCCCCCTCGCGCCTACTTCACCTCGACCTTCTTGCCGATGGTCTTCTCCCCGCCGGCGCTCACGTCCGCCACCGGCGCCGGGGAGGTCAGGCCCATCTCCATCTTGAATTGCTTCACCAGCTCCTGCGCCTGGATCTTCTCCGCGTCCTCCTCGATCTTCAGCGCCTGGTGGTCGACGGACTCGAGCGCCATCTGCATCCGCGCCTCGTTGACCGCCGTCTGCTCCTCCACCTTGCGGAGCATCTCGTCGTGGGTGGCGCTGACCCCCGCCACCTCGAAGGACTCCATGGCGTCCGCCACCTTGGACTGCCACTTGGCGCGTCGCGCGTCGCGGATGGCGTTCATCGCCTCCTGCGTCTTCCGCTCCTTCTCGCGCATGAACATCTTCTTGACGTTCAGCGCCTTCTCGTAGGCGGACTTGGCGGTGGCCAGCTGCTGCTCGTTCCGCTCCAGCGCGCTCTTCTCCATCTGGAGCCGGGTGGCGTACTGGGCGGCCAGGTCGTCACGGCCGGCCTGGATGGCGGCCTTGATCTTCGCGGTGAGGGAGGAGACCTCCTGCACGTACTTGGAGTTCTCCTTCTCGAGCAGGGTCTGGTTCGCCCGCACCATGGCGATGGACTCGTTCATCTTCGGGACCTGGTCGTTCATGTCCCGGATGTTCTGTTCGAGGATCAGCTCGGGGTCCTCGATGGAGCTCACGAAGAACCCGACGAAGCTCCTCATTGCCCTCTTGAACCGGTTCCACATGGCGTCACTCCGCTTGCGCCGCAGGTGTTCGACCCAGGGGGTCTTGACATCCGTTTAACACGATTGGACTACCGCTGCTCCGGATACGGTTCCCACCGTTCACCGATTGCGCCTTTGGACCCGGAGGCGCCGCTATCCCACCCGCGCGGCGATCCGCTCGGACTCCCGGCTGGCGGCGTCCAGCACGCTCCGTTCATCCAGGGTCAACAGCGCCCGGTCGCGCATCACCACCTGCCCGTCGATCAGCACGTCGCGGACGCACTCGCTGCTCCCGGAGTAGACGATCTGCCCCGCCAGCTCCGCGCCGGCCGGGGTGCTGGCCGGGCGGTCGAGGTCGAGGACGCAGACGTCCGCGCGCTTGCCCGCCTCCAGGGAGCCGATCTCGTCCTCCAGCCCCATGGCGCGGGCGCCGCCGCGGGTGGCCAGCTCCAGCACCGTCCACGCGTCCATCCCCAGCGGCCCCACCCGCGGCTTGTGGATGAGCGCCGCCAGCCGCATCTCCACGAACATGTCGAGGGTGTTGCTGCAGGGCGCGCCGTCCGCCCCCAGCGCCACGTGGACGCCCTCCGCCAAAAGCTCGGGGATCTTCGCCACCCCGGAGGCGAGCTTGAGGTTGGAGCTGGGGCAGTGGCAGAGCACGGTGCGGGTGGCGCGCAGCAGCCGGTGCTCCTCGGCGGTGAGCCACACGCCGTGCGCCAGGGTGACGTGCGGCCCGGTGATGCCCAGGTGGTGGAAGTAGGCCACGTTGTCCATCCCGGTCCGCTGCCGGACCAGGTCGCACTCGGTGGCGTTCTCCGAGGCGTGGCTGTGGATGCGGACGTCCTTGGCGCGCGCCAGCTCCGCCACCTGCGCCAAAAGCCGCTCCGAGCAGGAGAGCGCGAACCTGGGCGCGAAGGCGTAGCGGAGGCGGCCGCCGGCCTGCTTGTTCCAGGCGTCGCACAGGCGCAGGGACTCGGCGATGGAGTCTTCGGTGGTCTCGCGCAGGCCGGCGGGCATGCCCTGCCCCTGGTCCATCATCGCCTTGCCGGAGGTGAGCCGGAACCCGGCGTCGCGGGCGGACTCGAAGATGGCGTCCTGGTGGCGGACGGTGCCCATGTCCAGCGCGGCGGTGGAGCCGCCCCTGATCAGCTCCGCCCAGGTGAGGTCCGCGGAGGCGCGCAGGCTCTGGGCGTCGTGGGCGGCCTCGAAGGGCCAGATGCGCTCGCGCAGCCAGTCCAGAAGCTCCAGCCCGTCGGCGCGGTTGCGGAACAGGGTCTGGCAGGCGTGGAGGTGGCCGTGGATGAAGCCGGGGAGCACGATGCAGCCGGACGCGTCGATCACCCGGCGCGCGCGACGCCCCTGGCGGACGCGGCCGATCTTCGCGATGCGGCCGTCCTGGACGAGCACGTCCGCCGACGGCAGCACGCGATGGTCGCGGTCCATGGTGACCACGGTGCCGTTCTGGATGAGCAGCTCCACCCGGGAAGCGGCGCTCTTAACATTGGATTAGGAAGGAGCAATGGGAATCGAGCGAGCCCTCCTGCTCATCGCCGACATCGGCGGTTACACCCGGTTCATGAAGGTCCACCGCATCAACCTGGCGCACGCCCAGACGGTGGTGACGGAGCTGCTGGAGGCGGTGATCGACGGGGCGCCCTCCCCCCTGAAGCTCTCCAAGCTGGAGGGGGACGCGGCCTTCTTCTACGCCCCCATCTCCAAGAGGGAGACCGACCTGACGAAGTTCGCCCAGCTCGTCACCTCCATCCGGCTCTCCTTCCTCCGCAAGCAGAAGGAGATGACCATCGACCAGGTGTGCACCTGCGACGGGTGCACCCAGGTGGGCCAGCTCAAGCTGAAGTTCGTGGCCCACGACGGCGAGGTGGCCATCCACAAGGTGAAGCGGATGGAGGAGCTGGCGGGGGTGGACGTCATCACCGTGCACCGGATGCTGAAGAACTCGGTGCCGCTGTCGGAGTACGTGCTGATGACGGACAAGGTGGCGGAGTCGCTCAGCCAGCCGCTGCAGCCGTTCCTCAAGAAGGGCCAGGAGGAGCTGGAGGGGCTGGGGACGGTCACCACCTACTTCGTGGACCTCAACGAGATCGCCCAGGTGCCGCCGCCGGAGGTGATGCCGGGTCCGGTGCGGCGGTGGATAAAGTACTTCCGGTTCACCGCCCGGGCCCTGCCCTACATGCTGGGCTTCAAGAAGGCCTGCGACGACTTCAAGAACATGGGGCCCGTCACAGGAAGTCCTTCGTGAAGGCGTGCGGGAGGAGCTCCTGGAGGGTGTACTTCTCCTCCTGGCTGGTGGCGGCCGAGCGGAACCCCACCATCGCGCCCGCCTTGCCGAACTCCGCCATCACCTGCCGGCAGCTCCCGCAGGGAGGGCAGGGGAGGTCGGCGTCCGCCACCACCGCCATCGCCACCAGCTTGCGCTGGCCCTCCACCACCGCGCGGAAGATGGCCGCGCGCTCGGCGCACACGGTCAGGCTGTACGAGGAGTTCTCGGTGTTGCAGCCGGCGTAGATGACGCCGTCGTCGAACAGCGCCGCCGCGCCGACCATGAACTTCGAGTACGGCGCGTAAGCGTGCTCGCGGGCCTTGGTGGCCGCTTCGAACAGCCGATCCCACGGGATGTTCTCCACCCCGGGGAGCCTAGCAGCCGCTCTCCGCGCCTAGAAATTCCAGCCGATGTGAAGCTCCAGCGCTGGACGGAGGTAGAGGGTGCTCGCGGGCGTGTTGCTGATGGGGAACCCCAGCACCCCGGAGAACGTGAGCCCGAAGTCGAGGGGCAGCGTGTACCCCACCTCCGGCATGATGCCGGGCCCCAGGTTCAACGGCGTCACGCCGATCTGGCCGCCCGCGAAGAAGCCGGCGGGGGCCTCTCCGAAGAAGAAGTACTTCGCGCCGAGCATGAAGCCCAGGTAGTTGACGGGGTTGAACCCGGGCTCCTCCCAGTGGCTGGGCGTGATGATGCCGAAGACGCTGAAGCGGGGCATGATCGCGCGCTCGTAGGCGAGGGCGACCTGGAGGATGGTCAACCCCTGGTCGAACCCCCTGGCGTTGAGGTCCGAGGCGACGGCGATCCCCGCGGCGGTGGAGAGGATGTCGTAGGTGATGAGGTTCTTCCGGGCGCTCGCCTCCCAGGCGCCCTCGGAGACCGGCGCCACCGGGTGCGGGCGCGGGGCCGGGCGCGCGGGCGCCGTGGGGGTCGCGGGCGGCGGCGGCGCGACGTACTCGGGCGGGGGCGGGGGCTGGGCGCGCTCGCTGGGCGAGACGCACGCGCCGCGCTCGC
>Ga0068860_100003669_pt1 | contig 15804 bp, 14 predicted proteins | sample KBSSwiS32_FD_66597 | JGI IMG/M metagenome (GOLD analysis project Ga0068860, IMG submission 66597) | Switchgrass rhizosphere microbial communities from Kellogg Biological Station, Michigan, USA - KBS Switchgrass S3-2 | ecosystem: Host-associated > Plants > Roots > Rhizosphere > Soil ... | reverse complement strand
GGCTGAAACAAAACAATCATTCCTTATGGTAATACATAAGTTAGCGCAAAAAGGGGCGCAAGGAGTAATACTCGGGTGTACGGAAATTCCTTTATTAATAAAACCTATTGATTGTTCTCTACCTCTTTTCGATACCACATACATCCATGCCAGCGCCGCCGTGGATTTTGCTTTGGCGGGACAATAAATTAGTTCTTTATTTGCTACGGAATTTTTTTTTCGTAAATTTCCTAAACAAACTTGCAATATGAACCAGGTTAAAGACATTCTTTCCCGCAAAGGCAGCTCTGCCGTTTCAGTTTCACCAAACACTACAGTTTTTGAGGCGTTGAAAATAATGGCTGAAAAAAATATCGGTTCAGTGGTTGTAATGGAAAATGATAGATATCTGGGTATTGTTTCTGAAAGAGATTATTCACGTAAGGTAATATTAAAAGATAAACATTCAACCAGTACCCGTGTTGCTGAAATTATGACGACTGATCTCCCGCATATATTTCCGGAAGACTCCATAGACCATTGTATGGAACTCATGACAGGCAATAATATCAGGTACCTCCCTGTTTTCAGTAACAATAAACTAAACGGTATTATATCTATTACTGATGTGGTTAAAGAAACCATTTTATTGCAGCAACAAACTATCAACCACCTGGAAAGTTATATCCATTCAGGCCCAGGTCTGTAATTTTTTGCAGGAGTACAAATTCCTCATTGCATTTTGAAAATATTTTTTGCAAAAAAAATTAGAGAATTTAAAATAATTGTTACAGCAAAATATCCGGATTATTTAAATTGACAGGATTTTATTAACTTCATATTTCAGTCACCAAATAAAAAGGAGGTATTCATGCAATCTACAGATCGATCATGGACACCCGAGGTAACAAAGCGTTAACCGGGTGTTCATAAAAATAATCTGATGACGTCAATTCGGCGTCGGGGCCACTAAAATACTTAGTGGCTTTTTTAATTCTATCCCTACAAAATATGTTTGGAAAATCGGTAAAAGATAAAGGCCTGATTTGACTCAGACCTTTTATTTATAAAATTTCATAGGAATTTTATAAGGTGGCATTATGATTAGTACGTTATACCCACAATTATCATGCTATAAGTAATTAACTCGTAAACTTTTTTTTATTGATTTTATAAAATTTTTTAGTTGTATCGTTTACAGCCTTCCCGCAAAACTAAAAAACATTATTACACAAAGACTTAAATAATATTAAATTCGATTTAATAATTATTACCGTTGGATATGGCCACACAAATTTATACTCATATAAAACAAATAATTAGTGCAAGGCAGCAATCACAAATATTAAGAGGTAAAGAATTATCAGAATTACCCCTAATTGATAATGGATACATAATAATAGAAGATGGAATAATTGCAGAATGCGGGGAAATGAAAAACTACAAAAAAAATTATCTTAACCAGGAAGTTTGCCAAGGGCCTGTTTTGCCTTGCTGGTGTGATAGTCACACTCACATTGTATTCGCTGATAGCCGTGAGAATGAATTTGTCGAAAAGATAAAAGGCTCAAATTATGCAGAAATTGCCGCGAAGGGAGGAGGCATTTTAAATTCCGCAAAAAAATTAAATGAAACTTCTGAAGATGAACTTTTTGTTCTTGCCTGGCAAAGATTGACTGAAGTAAGTAAACTTGGAACTGGTGCTATTGAAATTAAAAGTGGCTACGGATTAACCCTGGAGGGGGAATTGAAAATGCTAAGAGTGATAAAGAAATTAAAGGAACACTCGTCTCTTTCCATAAAAGTGACCTTCCTCGCCGCACATGCTTATCCAAAAGAGTATACTGAAAATCACCTGGCCTATATTAATCTTATAATAAATGAAATGCTTCCTGTGATCGGTAAAGAAAAGTTGGCGGACTATATTGATGTCTTTTGCGAACAAGGTTTTTTTTCCGCGGAGGAAATGGAAATCATTTGCAAAGCTGCATTGAGTTACGGGCTGAAACCGAAATTGCATGTTAATCAGCTTAACAGTATCGGAGGTATAGAAACAGGAATAGACTTAAATGCAGTTTCCCTCGATCATCTTGAAACTCTGACTTCAAATGAAATTAATTTGCTTTCAAAATGGAATGGAGTTGCTACTTTATTACCTTCCGCAGCTTTTTTTCTAAACACGTCCTTGCCATCTACAAGAAAATTGATTGATGCTGGTTGTGCAATAGCACTGGCGTCAGACTATAATCCGGGATCTTCCCCCAGCGGAAATATGAATTTTGTTGTTTCTCTAAGTTGCATTCAAATGAAAATGTTGCCTGAAGAAGCCGTTAATGCAGCGACTCTAAACGGTGCCTACGCAATGGAGTTGGGAGATGAACTTGGTAGCATAACAGTCGGCAAAAAAGCAAATCTAATTTTTGCGAAACCTATTCCCTCTGTTGCATATATACCTTATTCTTTCGGAAGTAATTTAATTGATAAGATTATGATTAATGGAGAATTCATTTAAGAATAAAAGATATGTTGTAAGAGATTATTTATAAATTGAATCCAAACTACTTAAGGTGCCATATCCACATTTTAAATTGTATAATAAACAGGATATTCTTTCGCATACACAAATCCGAAAATTTGAAACAAAACTGGGTGAAAGAATAAACTGTTTGAAAGATAAAAATCAATGGGAAATTTCTTTGCAGGAAAGCAAATCAACTTATATAATAATTGGCATACCCGAAGATATTGGCGTTAAAGCAAATCAGGGCCTTGGAGGAGCGGATTCAGCATGGCTTGCCTTTCTGTCTTCTTTCTTAAACATTCAAAGCAATGATTTTTTAAATGGAGAGAACATATTGTTGTTAGGTCATTTTGATTTTACTGGTCTTTCAAAAGTCATAGAAACAAATGCTGCAACCCCTGATGAAAAAATTGAAGCTTACCGTCATGCGGTTAATGTGATTGATGAAGAAGTGGAAAATCTTGTAAAGATCATCACTCAGTATAAAAAAATTCCGGTTATTATTGGTGGTGGGCATAACAATGCTTATCCCGCCATGAAGGGCGCTGCTAAAGGTTTATACAAGGCCGACCTGTTACAACTTGCTCAAATAAATTGTATTAATTTAGATCCACACGCCGATTACCGGCCCACTGAAGGAAGGCATAGTGGGAACGCTTTCAGGTATGCAGAGGATGACGGTTATCTAAATAAGTATTGTATTATCGGAATTCATGAAAATTACATGCTCCAGAATGTTTGGATCGATATGGTAAACAATCCTTTTATAGATTGTATTACCTATGAGGATATTTTTATTCATGAAAAAAGAAATTTTATACAGGCCGTCGCACATGCCACAGAATTTACTAGTGATAGCTATACTGGTGTTGAAGTTGATTTGGATTCGATTGAAAATATTTTATGCAGTGCTTCTACCCCATCCGGAATATTGCCGCTGCATGCAAGGCAGTATCTGGATTTTGTAGCTACTCATTCCAAAGTCGCATATGTACATATCTGTGAAGGTGCTACCCATTTAAGCGATGGCAGAAGCGATGCCACTACCGGCAAACTGATCAGTTACATGGTGAGTGACTTTATAAAAGCCCATTCTGATTTGGAAGTGAAGAGGGTTAACGTCCAATAAAAGAGACTGATCAAACTTATTACACTAACCCACAATCCATACAGGATAGCATTCTTTCCCATTTATTTTAAAAAAATTTTTAAAACAGTTTTACACACTCCGTAGATAAGTATCACATATTTACTGCCTTGCTAATAATTATATTTGCGCCATTCAAATATTTTGACAAAAGAAAATATGGCTGACAATAAAAACCTCTTTGATTATAACGAAGACTCTATTAAAAGTCTTGACTGGAAAGAACACATACGCCTGCGACCCGGCATGTACATTGGTAAATTAGGCGATGGCAGCAGCCCCGATGATGGAATTTATGTAATGCTAAAAGAAGTAATTGATAATTCAATTGATGAACATACTATGGGTTACGGCAGGCATGTTGATGTAACCATTGATAAAAAAGTTGTAACAGTGAGGGATTATGGCCGAGGCATTCCCCTCGGTAAAGTTGTTGATGTGGTAAGTAAAATAAATACCGGTGCAAAGTACGATAGCAAGGCCTTTCAAAAAAGCGTAGGGCTAAATGGTGTAGGTACAAAAGCTGTAAATGCTTTAAGTGAATATTTTAAAGTAACTGCTTATCGTGAGGGAAAGCTTAAGACCGCTGAGTTTGAAAGAGGTGAATTAAAAAAGGACTCCAGGGAAGAAAAAACCGGCGGCGATAATGGAACGGAGGTTTCATTTGTTCCCGATGAATCTATCTTTAAAAACTATCATTACATTAATGAGTTTCTTGAAAACCAATTTTGGAATTATTGTTTTTTAAATGCAGGACTCGTTATAAATTTTAATGGCAAACGTTACGTAAGCAAAAATGGCTTGCTCGATTTGCTTCAACGCAAAACAAATGAAGATGAATTGCGCTATCCGATCATACATTTAAAAGGAGACGATATTGAAGTTGCTCTTTCGCATGAAAACCAGTATGGCGAAGAGTATTACAGTTTTGTAAATGGTCAGTTTACTACGCAGGGAGGCACACATCTGTCTGCCTTTAGAGAAGGTTTCGTAAAAACCATTCGTGATTTTTATAAAAAAGATTATGATGCCGCTGACATAAGAGGAAGTGTTTGTGCTGCTATCAGCATAAGAGTGCAAGAGCCGGTATTTGAAAGCCAGACAAAAACAAAGCTCGGTTCCCAGATAATGTATGATGGCGGCCCAAGCGTCAAAAATTTTATTGCTGATTTTTTAGGGAAAGAATTAAATAATTTCTTACACAAGAATCCTTCCACGGCCGAAGCGCTGAAAAAAAGAATTGAACAGAATGAAAGAGAAAGAAAAGAACTCGCCGGCATAAAAAAGTTAGCTAATGAAAGGGCAAAAAAAGCAAATCTTCACAATAAGAAATTAAGAGATTGCCGCTTCCATTTGAATGACACCGCTGAAGGAAAAAATAAAGATGCCATCATTGAAAAGCAAAAAGAAAGCACCATTTTTATTACAGAAGGCGACAGTGCAAGCGGCTCTATTACCAAATCAAGAAACGTGGAGACCCAGGCGGTATTTAGCTTGCGTGGCAAACCGTTGAATTGTTTTGGCCTTACAAAAAAAGTAGTTTACGAAAACGAAGAATTTAATTTGCTGCAACATGCCCTTAATATTGAAGAAGGTTATGAAACACTCCGGTATAATAATATTGTAATTGCCACAGATGCTGATGTTGATGGCATGCACATCAGGTTATTAATGATGACTTTCTTTTTACAATTTTTTCCTGACCTTGTAAAGAATGGCCATGTGTATGTTTTGGAAACGCCTTTGTTCCGGGTTCGCAACAAGCAGGAAACAATATACTGTTATGACGAAAATGAAAAGCAGGAAGCAATAAAAAAATTGGGAAGCAAGCCGGAGATAACGAGGTTTAAAGGCCTTGGAGAAATTTCACCGGAAGAGTTTGGAAAGTTCATCGGCGAAAATATTCGCCTACAACCGGTAATGCTTTTGCCCGAAGTGCATATCCAGGAATTGCTGGAATATTATATGGGAAAAAATACCCCCTCACGCCAGGATTTTATTATTGAAAACCTGAAAGTTGAATTAGATCTTGCCGAAGTAAGTGGCATCTAAGAATTAATAATTTAGAAAATGATTCACATAGTTTTTCAGGAGAACGACATTGATGTTCTAAAAAGGGCAATTAAGTTGGACGAGAGTTTACAGGGAGATGTCGTTCAAGTAAAAGATGATTACGCCGTGGGACCTCTTGTCAATATTTTTTCTGACGAAGGAATAGAAGCCCGCAAACAATGGTGGAGAGAAGTTTTAGCAGGCGGTGATTATGAAGGCTTAGTTGATACTGGAAAGATTGACGATAACAAAACTGTCGCAGAGTTAATAGAAAGATTAAATGGTAATCCCGAAGAAATTATTTGGATGTGGGCTGCACAAAACAAACATGATGTAAGTGGCTATTATTGGTTCATCAGCCAACTGAAAGATTTCCAGGGAAGGATATTTATTTTATATCTTAACAATCTTCCTTTCATAAATGAGAAGGGACACATTTTTTATCCCACAAATATTTTCGAAATTCCGCCTAAAGAGTTTTTAAAAGCAAAGAAGTTGGCAAGAGAAATAACTCTCAGCGAATTTGAAGTTGATCCAGATGAATGGACAAAGCTTTGTAACGAAAATAAAGGTGTACGAACGTTGGAAGGAGGAAAAAAATTAGCGCAGCATGATTATGATTATTATGATAATGAGTTGATGAAGTTCATTACACCTGACTGGCAAAAAGCCAATAAGTTATTTCATACATTTTTCTCTAAATCAAAAAACACAACCGGCGATGCATATCTTTTATGGCGTTTAAAATTAATGATAGCCGACGACAAGATAGATGCCCAGGGAGAAATTAAGGGCATGAAAGAATTTGAAGTTAAATTGAAGGCGAATGTCGATTGAGCATTGAAAATTGAACACTGAAAATTGTTCCATAAAACATGGCAAAGACCACCAAAGACGATTACCTCCACACCGATTCAGGCGTGGGCGGCCAATATAAAACCTGGTTTTTAGATTACGCCAGTTATGTAATATTGGAGCGTGCCGTACCTGCAATGGAAGATGGCTTAAAGCCCGTGCAGCGGCGCATTCTTCATGCTATGAAGGAAATGGATGATGGCCGTTTTAATAAGGTTGCCAATATCATCGGGCAGAGTATGCAATATCATCCTCATGGTGATGTAAGCATTGGAGACGCCCTCGTTAATCTTGGACAAAAAGAATTGTTGATAGAAACACAGGGCAATTGGGGCGATGTGAGAACAGGCGATGAAGCAGCAGCACCGCGATACATAGAAGCAAGGCTGAGTAAGTTTGCTTTGGAAGTTGCTTTCAATAATAAAACAACAGAATGGCAATTAAGTTATGATGGCAGAAAGAATGAGCCGATAACATTGCCAATGAAGTTCCCTCTCTTACTGGCACAAGGCGCAGAAGGAATTGCAGTGGGCCTTGCAACAAAAATCCTACCTCACAATTTTATTGAACTAATTGAAGCTTCAATAAAATATTTGCGTGGCAGAAGATTTGAATTATACCCTGATTTTGCAACAGGTGGAATGATCGATGTAACCAATTATAATGACGGCAATCGTGGCGGTAAAGTAAGAGTAAGAGCAAAGATTGAAGAGATTGATAAAAAGAATTTGGTTATTCGTGATGTGCCTTACGGAATTACTACTCCGCAGTTGATTGATTCTATTGTAAAGGCAAACGATACCGGTAAGATCAAAATAAAAAAAGTAACAGATAATACTGCAGCCAATGTTGAAATTACTATTGAACTTGCGCCGGGCATTTCTCCAGATATTACTATTGATGCGTTGTATGCTTTTACTGATTGCGAAATTTCAATCTCACCCAACGCTTGTGTAATTGTCACTCATAAGCCTGTGTTTATAGGTGTTCCTGAATTATTGAAGAAATCTGCAGACAATACAAAAGATTTATTAAAACGGGAATTAGAAATAAAGCTTGCAGAGCTTCATGAAAAATGGCATTACACTTCTCTTGAAAAAATATTTTTTGAAGAAAAGATTTACAAAGAGCTTGAGAAGAAACATGAAACATGGGAAAAAGTTTTGCAGGCCATTGACAAAGCGTTTAATCCTTTTAAAAATTTACTGAAAAGAGAAATCACCAAAGAAGATATAATCAAATTAACCGAAAAGCCCGTTCGCAGAATTTACAGACTTGACATAGATGAATTGAATCAACAAATAAAAAATTTAGAGGCCGAAATTAAACAGGTTAATTATGACCTCGAACATTTAATTGATTATGCGGTGGCGTATTATGAAGGGCTTCAAAAAAAATATGGCAAAGGAAAAGAGAGAAGAACGGAGATAAAATTGTTTGATACCATCCAGGCAAAGAATGTTGCAATTGCCAACACAAAAATTTATGTGAATAAAGCGGATGGCTTTATAGGTATGGGGTTAAAGAAGGATGAGTTCTTAGTGGAGGCTTCTGAATACGATGACATCATAGCTTTTACGGAAGAAGGGATCATGAAAGTAGTGAAGGTGCAGGACAAAGTATTTATAGGAAAAAATATTTTACATGCGGCGGTGTTTCGTAAAGGTGATGAGCGCACCACTTACAATATGATATACACCGATGGCAGCACTGGAATGAGCTATGCAAAACGCTTTAATGTCACGGGCATCACAAGGGATAAAGAATACGATCTTACCAAAGGCGAAGGGAAAAATAAAGTGCATTATCTCTCCGTAAATCCTAATGGCGAAGCAGAGGTTGTAAAGATTATTTTAACACCAGGCAGCTCCGCAAGAAAAAAAGAGTTTGAATTTTATTTTGAAAACATCGCGATAAAAGGTCGTAGCAGTATAGGAATACAGGTTACAAAGCATAAGATAAGCAAAATAAAATTTCTGGAGGCAGGTAATGCAACGTTAGGAAGTATAAGGCTCTGGCTTGATGATAAATTCGGCAGACTAAATCATGATGAAAAAGGAATTGACCTCGGAAATTTTATTCCTGAAGATAGAATATTGGTAATTTATAAGGACGGAACTTATGAAATAACTGACCAGGATTTAAAGCAACGTTTCAATCCTGAAGACATAGTACTTATAGAGAAGTTCAATCCGGAAAAAATAATTACCGCGGTTTATGCGGATATGGAAAAAAAGCAATTTAATGTTAAGCGATTTAAAATAGAAACCTCCACCCTGCACAATAAATTTTTCTTTATCAAAGAAGGCGAGGGCAACTATCTTCAAACAGTAACCACTTATCCCGATCCTGTTCTCGCCTTTGAAAAAGGGCGTGGTTCTCAAATAAGGAGGATCAAATATAAAATAGGAAAAAATGTAGAGGTAACCGGCTGGAAGGCCATTGGCACACGTTTAGAAGATTACAGTAAATCCGCAGCAATGCAATGGATTGAGGGAAATGAAAAGAAGCAAGGAGATTTGTTTGAATAAATACACCGCTTGCTTCGTCTTCACACCCTTTTTAAAAAAAGCTAGGGGCTAACTATCCTTTAAAGTTTTATATTAATTAATTAATTCGATTCAACATACTTTTTTAAAGTTATCGAGAATTGCATGCCATCCACCTCTTTGCAGTTCAATAGAATTGGTGCTTTCCGCCTCAAAGCCTTCAACTACTTTGGTTCCATTGCCATTACCTGTAAAATTGATGATCACTTTTCGGCCATCGCCGATGGTGTATTCGATAAGTTCATTTTCTTTCACTTCGTCATACACACCACCAAAATCAAAACCAAAGCTGCCGTCTTTAGCTTCCATTCTTGCGACGAATTTGCCGCCGACTCTCAAATCATTTTCTGCAAATGGCGTATGCCAGTCATCAGAAGCATTGTTCCATTTTGTGATGTGCTCCGGCGCTGTCCAAAGTTTCCAAACTTTTTCTATGGGAGCATTTACTGTGGTTTCTACAGTGATTAAAGTTTTGTTTGTTGTTTCCATTTTTACTTTTTAATTATGAGTAACTAATTTTAAAATGACACTGCAAACATACTTATGTAATGCAAATAGAGTATGGGTAAAAAACGGCAAATAGAGGGTGTTTTACGACGTATTCATTATTCGGTGACTAAATTTTTAAAGAGTGGGAGTTTAATAAAATTATCCGTAACATAAAAGGCCGGATAAACTCCGGCCATTCGTAATAATTTCGTTTTTCTAAGTTAATGTGTGATCAAAGGGTTATCTTTTTTGTCCATTTTTTTTCCAATAGCATATCCGCCGGCAACGCCTATTGCTCCACCAATAACCGCACCCAGCCCCTTCTTTTTGCTGATGATTGCACCGCCAATTGCGCCTGCGACGCCCCCTATAACGGCTCCTTTAGTAGCTTTATTCCAGCCCTTTTTCTTTTCGGGCTGTGGTATAGTTGAAGTAGTTCCCGTGCCGGTATTGGTACCAGCTCCTGTAGAAGAAGGTATAGTGTTAACACCCGTAGAAGCAGGTGCAGGTGTGAGAACCGGAGAAGTTTCAACCGGTGGCTGGTAAATGGTTTCAGAGGTTCTTGTGCGATGCATTGCGGTATGTACAGTATGCTTTACAGCTACCCGTTTAGGCCTCCCTGCAAATTGCGGCTCCATTGTTTCGCCTGTTTTTGCTGTATCAGAAAGAGCAGAATTATTGTAAACTGGAATAACAGGAACATTACCAAGATTGTCTTCCTTGTTTTGGCACGCCATTGTCGTAATGATAACTGCTATGATAAGTAAAATATATTTCATAATTGTTCTGTTTTAACGTGAAGTATAATTGTTTGATACGTGTTTATAGATAATAAGAGCAATAAATTTTGCATTGGTTTAATCATGATTTCTAAATGCAACCATCTTAACAAACCATGTTGAATACATAAGCCACATGCGATAGACAATAAGCCGCTCTATGGTTTCGTTTAAAGAGGGTAAAGTTTTGAGTGATATAACTAAGTCCCGCCCGAATAAATTTGGGGCGGGTTTTTTAGTCTCATAATTGCTCATAGTCACGACTAAAGTCCAAAAAACTTGTATTATGATGAACGTCGTTGTTCTTTAATGTCTATGATGTGGCGAATTGCAGGCTTTACTTTGTTGACAATAGCGGTAGTTAAAAAGATGTGAGGTAATAATGAGGGTAACCGCTAACGTTAAAAACAAATATTGTTCAGGAATAAAAAACTGCTTCAATACCAGAAAAACAAACCCCGTGAAAAAAATATAAAGAGGTAAAGAATTTTTGTGATGCCTCACAAATCCATGCAGTAGCGAATAACAACCTACAACAAAAGCAAGCGCTATCATTCCCCATTCAAAAAAAGAGTTGTGTATAATATTAATTCCAAAAATGGGCAAAGTACTTACAACGATGGGTAGCAAAGCGCAATGAACAGCACAAGCCACTGAAGTCGTAATTCCCATAACATCCCAATTAACTTTCATAGGTCCACGCTAAGTTTGTTGATTCAGCAAAAGTAGTAAATTTGCAACAGTGATGCAAGATTTTAAAACCAGCATAACAAGCTCTTTAGTAATTTTAAAAAAATTATTTGATTTGATATGAAACGAAAATATTGGTTGTACACAGGTTTTTTTGTAGTGCTGTTGGGTGTTTTTTATTTTTTGCTATTTGCAGGTACCGATTATTATAAAGTAAAATTGCCAGTGCTAACATATGTACAGGACTTTTCATTTACTGATCAAAATGGGAAACAGATAACAGAAAGAAATATTGATGGAAAAGTTTATGTGGCAGAATATTTTTTTACTACATGCAAAGGCATTTGTCCTAAAATGAATGCCAACATGAAAAAAATATATGACAAATTTAAAGAGGAGAAGGGCTTTGCTATTTTATCCCACACCTGCATGCCTGAAACAGATTCCGTTCCTGTGCTAAGAGCATACAAGCAAAAAATGATTGGCAATAATAACGAACAACTATCAACGATCAACTGGCATTTTTTAACAGGCAGTAAAGATTCATTATATAAAATGGCCAGAGAAAGTTATTTACTTGATAACGATAAAAACAATAGTTTAAATATTGCTGACCAGTTTATTCATACTCAATTTTTTGCTTTGATTGATAAACAGCGAAGGCTGCGTGGGATTTATGATGGCTTAAAAAATGATGAATTGGATAAACTATCAAATGACATAAAGGAACTATTAAAAGAAACCAAAGATGCACAGGCAGGCATCAGTTCACCATTTGGTAATAATCCAAATTAGAAATGAACGACGAAGTATTAACCATATTAAAAAGAAATCGTTTGAGTATAACCGATAGCAGGCAAAAAATACTTGAGCTTTTTTTGCAATCAAATGGTGCGTTGGCGCATGCCGATATTGAAAAGAAAACCGGTGAGAGTTTCGATCGTGTTACTGTTTACCGGACGTTACAATCTTTTGTTGAAAAAGGTCTTATTCATTTAATACCAACCACGGACAATGCAATAAAATACGCCTTATGTAAAGACGATTGTGAGGCAGGTCATCATCATGATAACCATGTGCATTTTATTTGTGATGAATGCGGTAAGACTACTTGCCTCGACGAGGTAACAATTCCATCGGTTAAATTACCAAAGGGTTTTTCACCAATTCATGCGGAGATGGTAGTGACGGGCATTTGCGGGAATTGTAAATAACTATTGCATAATTGTAATGCTGATATGAACGATTATTAAAAAGAAAGGTAACTTTTATATTTTCTCCATCTCTTCACTTACAAAATCCATTAATGTTTTAATATTCTCAGGAGAAAAATCAAATTTTAAACCCGCTGCTTCATAAAGCTGTGGTAGTGTTTTAGTGCCGCCAAGAGCTAATGCTTTTGTGTAATTATCTAGCGCCGTTTCAGGATCTTTTTTGTACTGCATCCACATTCCGATAGCACCCAGTTGTGCAATGCCATATTCAATATAATAAAAAGGGACTTCAAATAAATGCAACTGCCGTTGCCATGCATTTTCCCTGTAATTATCCAGGCCATTATAATCAATCACATCATCGGAAAACGATTGCAGAATTTCCATCCATTTTTTATTTCTTTCATCAACAGCATGAGCAGGATTCTCATACACCCAATGCTGAAATTTATCTACCACCGCAATCCATGGAAAAATAGTCATTGTTCTTTCCAACTGGTGTTCTTTGGCTCTCGCTAACTCTTCTTTATTATTAAAAAAAACATTCCAGTGATCCATACTAAAAAGTTCCATTGTCATGCTAGCAACTTCGGCAATTTCCATTGGGTATTCTTTAAAGCCGCTAAGCTCCAGATCGTGTGTAAGAAATGATTGTATAGCATGTCCACCTTCGTGTACCATTGTGGTGACATCATGCATTTGACCGGCTGCATTCATAAAAATAAATGGCGCCCCACTTTCAGCAAGCGGGCTGTTATATCCTCCGGGGGCCTTGCCCTTTCTGCTTTCCAGGTCAAGATGTTTCATTGCATTCATTTGTTGTAAGCACTCACCAAAAAACGGGCGTAAGCGGGTAAAGCATTTAATAGATTTATTTATTAATTCATCGCTGGTTGTAAATGGTGTTAGTGGCTTTGTTCCTTCCGGCTCTGCCTCTACATCCCATGGCCGCAATTCATCAAGGCTTAATTTCTCTTTTTTCTTTTCATAAATTTTATTTACCAACGGGATTACATGTCGCTGTACCGCTTCATGAAACCTGAAACAATCTTCTTTGGTGTAATCAAATCTTCCCAGCTCTTTAAATTTATAATCACGGTAATTTTCAAAGCCTGCATTTAGAGCAACCTGGTGGCGTTTTTCAATTAGTTTCGTATACAGCTCATTCAATGCATCTTTATCCTGCAATCTTCTTTCATTTATTTTTCTATACACTTCTTCTCTTAAATTCCTATCAGGACTTTCTAAAAATTTTGCGGCTTGCTGCAGTGTATATTCTTTGCCGTTAACTTCTACCATCATCTTGCCGGATATGGTGCCGTAGTGTTGTTGCATCACCGAAAGCTCTGCCTGTAAAGGAATATTTTCTTCTCTGAAAAGGTCGATACTTTTTTTAACAGAGCGCAGGAAAGTAAAATATTTTTCAGGATTAAGCTCTTTGGTAAGCGGAGAGTTTACCAGCTTTTTATTAAGCGCATCTGCATAAGGTTGAATCATTGGCTGAATTTCCATACAGAAATAATTAAAGGCTTCTTCCAGTGATTTATTTTCAGTATTGCATGTCATTTTTATGTGGCGCCACGAAATATCTTCACTAATTACGGCCTCAAGTTCACTCATGTCTTTGAGCCACTGTTCAAGGTCCTGGGATGTTTCAAGTTTTCTCTCCAATAAATTTTTAAAGTAAGGTTCAAGATGTTTCCAATCGGTAACAACAAAATCATCAGGTACAAAATGGCGTTTCAATTTTTCTATATGAGCCGTGTACATATCAATAGTTTTATTTTAAATAAATGCCTGTTAAAAATAATCAGGTAAGAAGAAAATAATTTATTTAACTCCGCGGCTCTCAATTTTACGGGGGGCACTTTTTGAAGGCTTGCCTTCTTTTACATGTGTTGTTTCTATTTTGGGAGTCTTAACGGCTTTTGGTTTTTCCTCAGGTCTTTCACTATCAGCAGGAGTTACGGGGATGTCAATTTTATTTGCCGATAATATTTCAAACCACTTTATCATTTTTTTCATGTCGCTTGCATATACTCTGTCAAAATCAAGATCAGGATATACTTTTTCAAAATAACCTTTTAACTCTTTTGTATCAGCTTTTATATTAGGCATTTTTTCTTTACTATTTTTTATCGCATTAAAAAGCTCAGCAAGATTGGTATTATCCTTCACGGTAAAAACTTCTATACTTTCAAGATGAGAGAAATTATGCACTCTGCTGCTTACAAATTTTGTTGTGTTATCTTCTAAAGATTTTACCACGGCGCCATCAGCTTTTGAAGATATTAATTCATACAATCCGGTTAATCCTGTAACCGAAATAATTTTATTATAATCCATGTCTTATTAATTTTTTTGGAAGTGCAAGATAATTGAAAATTGAAAAGCAGGATGATAAGAGTAGATTAAAAATAAAGTTTCAGTTTCAATTAAATTGACTATTAAGTTATCTTTTTTAAAAAGTTTCGCAGGGTTTTTGTAACGAACTCGTCATATGAACAAGAGAAATTCTTAGTTATATGAACAGATTTACGCTTTGCCTCGCTCTTTGTGTCACATTCCTTAATACTGTTAAAGCCCAGTCGTTAAAAGGCACCGTAATTGATGAAGCTGATAATACTCCTTTGCCAGGCGCCACAGTTAGTCTTAATAGAATAACTGATTCTACTGCTGCTTTTACTACTGTTACTAATAAAAGCGGGGCATTTAATTTTGAAAGTGTAACTCCAGGAAATTATTCTCTTGTTATTTCTTCGATTGGTTACGAACGTCTGCGAAAGCCCGTCACTATTGTAGATACCTCAGTCGATGTGGGCACTGTAGCTGTAGCCAAAGCTTCTAAGGTTTTAACTACTGTTACCATCAATACCACAGCTCCTCCTGTGAGGCAAAAAGTTGATACACTGGAATATTCGTCTAATGCCTTTAAAGTAAACCCTGACGCGAATGCTGAGGACATGATAAAGAAAATGCCAGGTGTTACAGTTGACAAAGGAACAGTAACGGCCCAGGGAGAAAACGTAAAAAAAGTTACCATTGACGGTAAAGAATTTTTTGGTGATGATGCAACTGCTGCTTTGCGAAATATGCCGGCAGAGGTAATTGATAAGATCCAAGTATTTGACAGGCTAAGTGACCAGGCCGCTTTTACGGGCTTTGATGACGGGAGTTCAGTTAAGGCAATAAATATTGTCACTAAAGCCGATATGCGCAATGGGCAGTTTGGTCGTGCGTATGTGGGATATGGCACTGATGAAAGATATACTACAGGAGGTAACGCAAGTTTTTATAAAGGTGATAGAAGAGTTTCATTGGTTGGCTTATTCAATAATATTAATCAACAGAATTTTTCATCGCAGGATTTATTGGGGGTTACCACTCAACAGAACAGAGGTGGCGGCGGTAATCGTGGGGGGGGTGGTAACAGAGGTGGCGGTCAGGGTGGTTTCCAGGCCGGCGGCGCCGGTGGATTTGGCGGAGGTACTACCAATTTTTTAGTTAATCAGCAAAGTGGTATTAGTAC
>Ga0068860_100003665_pt1 | contig 15818 bp, 14 predicted proteins | sample KBSSwiS32_FD_66597 | JGI IMG/M metagenome (GOLD analysis project Ga0068860, IMG submission 66597) | Switchgrass rhizosphere microbial communities from Kellogg Biological Station, Michigan, USA - KBS Switchgrass S3-2 | ecosystem: Host-associated > Plants > Roots > Rhizosphere > Soil ... | reverse complement strand
GCGGCCCAGGCCAAGGTGCTGGTGGTGGCGATCGACGACGTCGATCAGAACCTGGCGCTGGTGGACTTGGCACGCCAGCACTTTCCGCAGCTGACGATCGTCGCGCGGGCGCGCGATGCGCCGCACTGGACCAAGCTGCACCAGCGCGGCGTGCAGTTCATCGAACGCGAGACGCTCGATTCGGCGCTGATGAGCGGGCGCAGCGTGCTCGAATTGCTCGGCATCGAGCCGCACCGCGCGCGCACGCTGGCGCAGCGCTTTCGGCGCCACAGCATCGAGCAGCTGGTGGCGATGGCGCCGCACCTGGGCGACGAGAAGCGGCTGATCTCGCTCAGCAAAGCGGGCCGCCAGCAGCTCGAGCAACTGCTCGCGCAGGAGCGCGAGCTGGCCGAGCGCACGCGCGGGCGCACCGACGATCCGTCGCTGGGCGAAGCGTCCGGCGCGCTCAGTGCAGACCGTCCCACGTGAGCTTGAGCCCGGTGATCAGCAGGCCGGCCGACACCAGCCGATAGAACCACACCGGCGGCAGCCGCCGCAGCAACGCCACGCCGAACCAGACGCCGAGCACCGCGCACGGCGCCAGTGCGAGCGCGCTCAGCATGTTGGTGGCGTCGATCAGGCCGAGCCACGCGTAGGGCAGCCACTTCGACGCATTGATCACCGTGAAGAACACGCTGGTGGTGGCGGCGAACACCGCGGGCGGCAGCCGCATCGGCAGCAGCGCGATCGAGATCGGCGGCCCGCCGGCGTGGGCGACGAAGCTGGTGATGCCCGACGCCACGCCGGCCAGCGCGGTGAACCAGCGCGGCACCTCGCGCGCGACGGTGGCCGAGGACGACCACGCGCGCTGCGCGATGAACAGCAGCGTCATCACGCCGAGCACGGCCGACACGGTCTTGGGCGCCAGCACGCCGAACAGCGCGAAGCCGATCACGGTGCCCGCCAGCCCCGCCGGCAGCAGCACGCGCAGCAGCGCGCGGTCGCGCTGGCGGATCAACGCGGCCAGCCCGAACAGGTCGCCCACGGTCAGCAACGGCAGCACGATGGCAGCCGCCTGCGGCACCGGCATCACCAGCGCGATCAGCGGCACCGCGAGAATGCCGAAGCCGCCGGCCACGCCACTCTTGCCGATGCCCACCAGGAAGGCGGCGGGCACCGCCACGGCGTAGAACGCGGGGTCGGTGATCAGCGGCAACGCGCGCCCCGCCTCAGGCCAGCCGGCAGGCCTGATCGAAACTCAGGCGCGGGTTGCGCGGCCGCTGACGTGCCGGGTCGGCGTGGCCGAGGCAACACACCATGTGGCTCTTCACGGTCGTGCCGGCGAAGAACTCGGCGTCCATCTTGGCCGGGTCGATGCCGCCCATCGGCGCTGCGTCGAGCCCGAGCGCGCGCGCCGCGATGATCAGGTAGGCCACCTGCAGGCTGCTCGAGCGCAGCGCCTCGCGTGCGATCACCTCGGGCTTGCCGGCGAACCACGAGCGCGCGTCGGCCTGCGGATACAGAAACGGCAGCTGCTCGTAGAACGCCATGTCCATGCCGACCACCACCGTCACCGGCGCCGATTGCGCCTTCGCCACGTTGCCCGGGCTCAGGCAGCCGAGCAGGCGCGCCTTGGCCTGCGGCGTGCGCACGAACACGAAGCGAGCCGGACAGCAGTTGGACGCGGTGGGACCCCACTTCAGCAGCTCGTACAGCGCGCGCAGCGTCTCGTCGTCGACGCCCGGCAACTCGAGAAAGAAGGTCGCGGTGCGCGCCTGCGTGAACAGCCGATCGGTGGTCAATGTCATCGTCAACCCTTCGCGCGGGCCCGGCGCGCCGCGGCGACAATTGTGGTGTGTTCCAACCCAGCCAGCACGACGTGCGCCGCTTCTTCTGTGGCGCGTGGCGCAAGCAGCGCGACGCGGCGCCGCTGAGCGCGCTCGAGACGCTGGCGTCGCTGTGGATCGGCGAGCACCCGGAATACCAGGCCGAGCTCTCGGACGAACAGGCCGCGCTGGCGGCCGACTATCCGGTCGACGCCGGGCGCACCAACCCGTTCCTGCACCTGTCGATGCACCTGTCGATCAGCGAGCAGTGCTCGATCGACCAGCCGCAGGGCATCCGTGCCGCGGTGGAGGCGCTGACCGAGCGGCTCGGTTCGCTGCACGACGCGCACCACCAGGCGATGGAGTGCCTGGGCGAGATGATCTGGCAATCGCAGCGCAGCGGCGCGCCACCGGACGGCGCGGCTTACATCGAGTGCATGCGCCGGCGCGCCAGCGCGTGAGCGTGCCGCCGGCGCGTCAGGCGGCCGGTGCGTAGCCCTGCTCGCTGAGCGCCTGGACGAAGGCCTGGCGCTCGCGTTGCGACTCGATGCGCACGCGCTGCGTCGGCAGATCCACCTCCACCTGGGCCGCGGCATCGACCTGCCGCACGGTCTCGCTCACCGTGCGCACGCAATGGCCGCAGGTCATCGTGGGCAGCTTCAGTTCGATGGTGGGCATGAGCACTCGCTTCGACGCAATGGGCGCATCGTAGACCTTGCCATGGTGGCAAGGTCAAGGCGGCCCGTCCGCGATGTCCAGGGCCCGCTCGGGCCACGCGCGGGCGGCCTTGACCTTCCCATGATGTCAAGGTCTATGCTGCACGCCATGAGCTCACCCGCTGGCGCCACGCTGTCGCTGCCGATCGAGGGCATGACCTGCGCCTCGTGCGTGCAGCGCGTCGAGAAGGCGCTCGCGCGCGTGCCGGGCGTGCGCTCGGCAGCCGTCAATCTGGCCACCGAGACCGCGGCGGTCGAGCTGGCGCAACCGGTGGCCTCCGGCGCACTGGCCGAGGCCGTGCGCCACGCCGGCTACGCGGTGCCGCAAGAGACCGTGACGTTCGCGGTGCACGGCATGACCTGCGCCTCGTGCGTCGCGCGCGTCGAACGCGCGCTGCAGCAGGTGCCGGGGGTGATCGCCGTCGAGGCCAACCTCGCAAGCGAGCAGGCGCGCGTCGTGCGCTGGCGCGGCCAGGCCGCGACGCCCGACCTGCTGGCCGCACTGCGCCGGGCCGGCTACGACGGGCACGACGCGGCGGCTGCGACGGCCGCGATGCTCGAGCGCCACCCGCAGCGGCTGAGCGAAGGCGCGCGCGTCGCGCTGGCGGCCGCGCTGTCGGCTCCGCTGCTGCTGCCGATGCTGGCCGGCGGCTTCGGCTGGCCGTTGGCGCTCGCGCCCGCGTGGCAGCTGGCGCTCGCCGCGCCGGTGCAGTTCTGGCTTGGCGCGCGCTTCTATCGCGCAGGCTGGAGCGCGCTGCGCGCCGGCAGCGGCAACATGGACCTGCTGGTGGCGATCGGCACCAGCGCGGCGTTCGCGCTCAGCCTGGTGCTGATGGTGCGCCATCCAGGCGGCCATGCACCGCACCTGTACTTCGAGTCGGCCGCGGTGGTGATCACGCTGGTGCTGTTCGGCAAGTGGCTCGAGGCGCGCGCCAAGCGCCAGACCACCGACGCGATCCGCGCGCTGCACGCGCTGCGCCCCGACGTCGCGCGCGTGCAGCGCGACGCGGCGGAGGTCGAGTTGCCGGTGGCACAGCTGCGCCTCGGCGACGTCGTCGTCGTGCGGCCGGGCGAGCGCATCCCGGTCGACGGCGACATCGTCGACGGCGCGAGCCACGTCGACGAATCGCTGCTCACCGGCGAGAGCCTGCCGGTGCCGCGCCAGCGCGGCGATCGCGTGATCGGCGGCGCCGTCAATGGCGAGGGGATGCTGCGCGTGCGCGCCAGCGCCCTCGGCGCCGAATCGACGCTGTCGCGCATCGCGCGCCTGGTCGAGCAGGCGCAGGCTCACAAGGCGCCGATCCAGCGCCTGGTCGACCGCGTCAGTGCCGTGTTCGTGCCCGTGGTGGTGGGCGCCGCACTGCTCACATGGCTGGCGTGGGGCTGGCTCGACGGTCAGTGGACAGCGGGGTTGCTCAATGCGGTGGCGGTGCTGGTCATCGCCTGCCCGTGCGCGCTCGGTCTGGCCACGCCCACCGCGATCATGGTGGGCACCGGCGTGGCGGCACGCCACGGCATCCTGATCAAGGATGCGCAGGTGCTCGAGCTGGCGCACGCGGTGCGCACGGTGGCCTTCGACAAGACCGGCACGCTGACCGAAGGCCGGCCGCGGCTGATCGAGTTGCATCCGCTCGACGGGGGCGATGCAAGCGCCCTGCTCGGCTTGGCCGCAGCGCTGCAGGCGGGCAGCGAGCACCCGTTGGCGCGTGCGGTGCTGGCGGCGCGCGCACCCGATGCGCCAGCGGGGCCGACTGCGAGCGATCTGCAGACGGCGGCCGGCCGTGGCATCGGTGGCAGCGTGGACGGTCGCCGGCTGCGCCTCGGCAGCGAGCGCTGGATGCGCGAGCTAGGCGCCGACCTGGGTGCCGAAGCGGCACGCGCCGACGCGCTGCGCCAGCGGGGGCACACGGTGTCGTGGCTGGCCGAGCTGCGCGACGATGGCCTTGCCCAGGTGCTGGCGCTGCTGGCGTTCGGCGACGCGCCGAAGCCGAGCGCAGCGGCGGCGATCGCCGCCTTGAAACGGCTGGGCGTGACGACGCTGCTGATCAGCGGCGACAACGAAGGCGCCGTGCGCGCCGTGGGCGCGGCGCTCGGCATCGACGACGTGCGCGCCGAGGTGCTGCCCGGTGACAAGGCGCAGGTGGTGGCGTCGCTGCGCGCGGCGCAGCATGGCCACGGCAAGGTCGCGATGGTGGGCGACGGCATCAACGACGCGCCGGCGCTCGCGGCGGCCGACGTCGGTATCGCGATGGGCGGCCGCGATGCCGCCGGCCGCGCGCTCGGCAGCGATGCCGCGATGCAGGCGGCCGGCGTCACGCTGCTGCGCGGCGACCCGCTGCTGGTGCCGCAGACGATCGAGCTGTCGCGCCGCACGACGTCGAAGATCCGCCAGAACCTGTTCTGGGCCTTCGTCTACAACGTGGTCGGCATTCCACTGGCCGCGCTCGGGCTGCTGAGTCCGGTGATCGCCGGCGCCGCGATGGCCCTGTCGAGCGCCAGCGTGGTCGGCAACGCGCTGACCCTGCGGCGCTGGCGACCGCAATTGCCGCGCAAGTCCTCGGGATGAACATCGGCCAGGCCGCGGCGGCGAGCACGGTGTCCGCCAAGATGATCCGCCACTACGAGGCGCTCGGGCTGCTGCCCAAGATGCCGCGCAGCGCGGCCGGCTACCGGCAGTACGACGCGGCGACGGTGCACACGCTGCGCTTCATCCGGCGCGCACGCGACCTCGGCTTCTCGATCAAGGAGATCACGGCGCTGCTCGGCCTGTGGCGCAACCGGCGCCGCGCCAGCGCGGACGTCAAGCGCATCGCGCTCGCGCACGTCGGCGACCTGCAGCGCCGCATCGACGAGATGCAGGCGATGCAGCGCACGCTGAAGCACCTGGCGCACAGCTGCCACGGCGACGCGCGCCCCGACTGCCCGATCCTCGACGATCTGGCCGGGGGACACTGAGCGTCAACGAAGGCGGCCGCGCGGCGCCTGCTCCGGTGTTCCACCGCGAGCGGCGACGCTTGCGCGGCTGCAGCAACGACAAAGGCCGCCCGAGGGCGGCCTTCTGTCGCGCGCGGCGGCTCAGTGCTGCGGCGAGTGAAAGCGCGACTGCGGCACCGTCTTCAGCTCGCCGGGCAGGCCCGACAGGTACTCGGCCACCTCCTTCAGCTCGGCGCCGCTGAACAGCGGCTTCTTCTTGCCGTCGACTTCGGGCGCGATCATGCCGCGCATCGTCGCGCTGGCGCGCCCGACGCGCGGGTTGTTGTCGGTCATGTACGCCTTCAGCGACACCAGCAGGTAGTCGGCGTACTGGCCGGCCAGGCGCGGGTTGGCGGGGTCGGTGGTGTTGTTGAAGTTCTTGCCATGGCACGCCTCGCAGGCCGCGAGCTTGTCCTTCAACGCGGCCGGCGGCGCTTCGGCAGCGGCCGGCACCGTCGCGACTGAATCGTCCTTGCCGAGGTGCTCGTAGTAGGCGGCGACATCGGCGATGTCCTGGTCCGACAGCGAGCCGGCGATGCCGCGCATCGACGGATGCTTGCGGTCACCGGTCTTGTAGCCGTTGAGCGCGGCCACGATGTACTTGGCGTTCTGCCCGGCGATCTTGGGCACCTTGTAGACCTGCGGAAAGCTCGACTGGTAGCCCGGCAGGCCATGGCAGCCGATGCACATGGCGATCTTCTTGCCACCGGCGCCGGCGTCGCCCTTGACCTCTTGGGCCATCGACAGCGAAGCGGCCGCGAGGGCGATGCACAGAAGCAGCGTGTTCTTCATGGAGCAGCAGTTGTTCAACACGTGGTGCACAGGGACGCAGCCACGGCGGGCGATTATAGGGTGGCCCTTATACTGGCCCGGTCCCTCGACGAGCGCCTCATGAAATTCAACGGCTCCGACACCTACGTCGCCACGCAAGACCTGATGCTCGCGGTCAACGCCGCCATCACGCTGAAGCGGCCGCTGCTCGTGAAGGGTGAACCGGGCACCGGCAAGACGATGCTGGCCGAGGAAGTGGCCAACGCGATCGGCATGCCGCTGCTGCAGTGGCACATCAAGAGCACCACCAAGGCGCAGCAGGGCCTGTACGAGTACGACGCAGTGAGCCGGCTGCGCGACAGCCAGCTTGGCGACGAGCGCGTCAAGGACATCCACCACTACATCGTGCGCGGCACGCTGTGGCAGGCCTTCACCGCCGACCAGCCGGTGGCGCTGCTGATCGACGAGATCGACAAAGCCGACATCGAGTTTCCGAACGACCTGCTGCGCGAACTCGACCGCATGGAGTTCTACGTCTACGAGACGCGCGAGCTGATCAAGGCCAGACACCGGCCGGTGGTGTTCATCACCTCCAACAACGAGAAGGAGCTGCCCGACGCGTTCTTGCGGCGCTGCTTCTTCCACTACATCAAGTTCCCCGACGCCGAGACGATGAAGCGCATCGTCGACGTGCACTTCCCCAGCCTGAAGAAGGAGCTGCTCGGCGCAGCGCTCAAGACGTTCTACGACGTGCGCAACCTGCCGGGCCTGAAGAAGAAGCCGTCGACCTCCGAGCTGCTCGACTGGCTGAAGCTGCTGGTGGCCGAAGACATTCCGCTCGAGGCGCTGCACAGCAAGGACGAGAAGGTCTCGGTGCCGCCGCTGGTGGGCGCGCTGCTGAAGAACGAGCAGGACGTGACGCTGTTCGAGAAGCTGGTGTTCATGCAAAGGCACAACCGCTGAGATGGGGCAGCGGGCGTTGGTACTTCGCTGCTTGGGACACTTTCGCACGTTGGCGCGGCGCGGCCGCCGGTACACGCGGCGGGCTCACGCCGCCTCACGCACGATGGGATCATCGACATGAGTTGGCCCGAACCCGTCACGCTGCGCGGCCAGCACGTCCGCGTCGAGCCGCTCGCACCCCATCACGAACCGGGCCTGATCGAGGCGGTGTGCGACGGCGAGCTGTGGCGGCTCTGGTACACCGCGGTGCCGTCGCCCGAGGGCATGGCTCGGGAGATCGCGCGCCGGCTCGACCTGCACGCCAAGGGTTCGATGACGCCGTTCACGGTGATCGATGCCGAGGGCCGCATCGCCGGCATGACCACCTACATGAACGTCGACCCGGTCCACAAGCGGGTCGAGATCGGCTCCACCTGGTACGCCAGGCGCGTGCAGCGCTCGCCGCTGAACACCGAGTGCAAACGGCTGCTGCTGGCGCACGCGTTCGATGCACTGCAGTGCATCGCGGTGGAGTTCCGCACCCACCGCTTCAACATGCAGAGCCGCCGCGCGATCGAGCGGCTGGGTGCGCAGCTCGACGGCATCCTGCGCTCGCACCAGCGCGACACGCTGGGCAACCTGCGCGACACCGCGGTCTACAGCATCACCGCGTCCGAGTGGCCGACGGTGCGCGCGCACCTCGACTGGCAGTTGCAGAAGCCGCGCTGAGCGCACGATCGCCTGCGAGCGATGGCCAAGAACACCAAGAAGTTCGACATCGACGCGCTATGGCAGCTCGAGCGGCTGGGCCCGGTGTCGCTGTCGCCCGACGGCGCGCTGGCCGCCGTGGGCGTCACGCGCCACACGATGGACGACAACCGATCGCATGCGTCGATCTGGCTGATGTCCACCGCGGGCGACGAGCCGCGTGCGCTGACGCAGTGCGGCGACAAGGATGGGCAGCCCGCGTTCAGCCCGCGCGGCCGCTGGGTCGGCTTTCTCGCCAAGCGCGAACAGCAGGGGCACAAGGACGAGCAGCCGCAGTTCTACCTGATCGCCAGCGACGGCGGCGAGGCGCGCCGCGTGGGCAGCGTCTCCACCGGCATCGAGGCATTTCGCTGGTTTCCCGACGGCAAGCGCATCGCCTTCGTGTCGTGGGTGTGGCCCGACGCGAAGGGTGAGGCATCGCAGGCCAAGCGCATGCGGGCGTTCAAGGACCGCAAGGAGACCGGCTACGTCACCAGCGAGGCGCTCTACCGCTACTGGGACCACACGCTGCCGATGGGCCGCGTGCCGCAGCTGCACGTGATGGAGGTGGCCAGCGGCCGCACGCGCAACCTGTTCGAGGGCAGCGGCTACGAACTCGAGCGCACCGAGCCCAACGTGAACAGCTTCGACATCTCGCCCGACGGGCAGCGCATTGTGTTCGCGTTCGATCCGGCGGACCAGAAGCGCATCGACAACCGCTACGCGCTGGCCGAGCTGCAGCTCAAGAGCGGGCGCTTCGACGTGATCGTGCGCGATGCCAACTGGAGCTGCAGTGCGCCGCGCTACAGCCCCGACGGCTCGCAGATCGCGTTCCTCGCGAAGCACGACGGCCTCAAGCACACGATGCCCGACCAACTCGCGGTGTGGGAGCGCGCGCGCAAGCGCTGGGAGGTCGAGAGCGCCGAGTGGGACCATGCCGTGCACGCGCCGCTGCAGTGGGAGGACGACGGCCAGGCGCTGCTGTTCACCGCCGAGCAGCAGGGCCGCACGCACCTGTGGCGCTTCGACCGCACCGACCGGCGGGCCGAGGTGCTGGTGCCCGGCGGCAGCGTGCTGGGGTACGACAAGCGCGCCGGCACCGTGGTGACGGTCGCCGACGCGGCCGATCACCCGGCCCGCGCCACCGCGCGCGTGCCCGGGCAGCCGCCGCGCCGCATCGAGCGCTTCAACGACAAGCTGCTGCAGGGCATCGATCTCGGGCGCCACGAAGAGCGCTGGATCCACGGTGCGGGCGGCGACCGCGTGCAGCTGTGGCTGTTCTATCCGCCGGGCTTCGACGCCGCCAAGACCTATCCGGTGCTGCACACGATCCACGGCGGCCCGCACACCGCGTTCGGCGACGGCTGGCACTACCGCTGGAACAGCCCGCTGTTCGCGTCGCAGGGCTGCGTGGTGGCCGCGGTCAACTACCACGGCTCGTCGGGCTTCGGCTATGCGTTCCTCGACTCGATCACGCACCGCTGGGGCGAACTCGAGCTGAAGGACGTGGAGGCCGCCACCGACTGGTTGCTCAAGCAGCCGTGGGTCGACCGCGAGCGCGTGTTCGCGTCCGGCGGCAGCTATGGCGGCTACATGGTCGCGTGGATGAACGGCCACGTGAAGCCGGGCCGCTATGCCGCCTACGTCTGCCACGCGGGTTGCTACGACTGGGTGAGCATGTTCGCCGACGATGCCTACACCGGCTTCGCACGCGAGCTCGGCGCGTACTACTGGGACGACATGTCCCAGGTGCACAAGCAGAGCCCGCACGCACACGCCGATGCGATGCACACCCCGACGCTGGTGATCCACGGCGCGCTCGACTACCGCGTGCCCGACGCGCAGGGGCTCGCGTACTACAACACGCTGAAGGCACGCGGCGTCGACGCGCGTCTGCTGTGGTTCCCCGACGAGAACCACTGGGTGCTCAAGCCGCGCAACAGCAAGCTGTGGTACGGCGAATTTTTCGCCTGGCTGGCGCGCCACGGCGCCGCCAAAGCGCAGGCGCCGATGAAACGGTCACGCAACCGGCGTCGCAACCGGCAACCCTGACGCGCCGCGGCGCGGCGGCTTCCTACAATGCCGCGCCAACAATTCGATGAGGGAGCGTTCCATGTCCGGTGCACAGCGCGCGGCGCGCGCGATCGTGGCGCTGCTGGCCGTCGGTGCCTTGGCCGCGTGCGGCAGCGACGAGACGACACCCGCCGGCGTGATGGCGCAGACCTGCTCGCCCAACAACCCGTACCGCGCCGACGCCAGCGCGGCCACGCAAGTCGGCAACATCGGCAGCGAGAAGACCTGGCTGCGCGACTACATCGACCGCCAGTACCTGTGGTACGACGAGGTGCCGAACGTCAACCCGGGGCTCGCCGCCTACAGCAACGACACGCTCGGGGGCTTCTACACCTCGATCGACGACTACTTCAACGCGCTGTTGACGCCCGCGCACACCCCCTCCGGCAAGCTGAAGGACCAGTTCAGCTTCACCTACCCCACCGCGCTGTGGGACGCTCTGATCAACAGCGGCTCGTCGGTGGGCTATGGCATCGAATGGCACTTCGGTTCGACCACGCCGCCGCGCGAGATCCGCGTCGCCTACGTGCATGCCGGCTCGACGGCCGAGGCGCAGGGCATCGTGCGCGGCGACACGTTGGTGCTGGCCGACAACGTGTCGGCCGACGACAACACGTCGCCCGGCGTCGCGACGCTGAACGCAGCGCTGTTTCCGGCCGCCAACTCGGCGCACACGTTCCGCTTCGCGCGCGCCGGCGTCGCCACGCCGCTCGACCGCACGATGGTCGCGAGCGCGGTCGCCCTGACATCGGTGGAGTCCACCGTGCTGACGGTGGGCGGCGGCCAGAAGGTCGGCTATCTGCTGTTCAACGACCACGTGCTCACCGCCGAGCAGCCGCTGATCAATGCCTTCGCGGCGCTGCAGAGCGCCGGCGTGTCCGACCTCGTGCTCGACCTGCGCTACAACGGCGGCGGCTACCTCTACATCGCCAGTGAAGTGGGCACCATGATCGCGGGCGCGGGCAGCGCCAACGGCCAGGTGTTCGAAAACACGGTGTTCAACCGCAAGCGCACCGGCGAGAACGACACCACGTTCTTCCCGACGATCGCCTGCGTCCCGAATCCCAACACGTTCCAGTGCACCACCAGCGCTGCGCTGCCGTCGCTCAACCTGTCGCGCGTCTACGTGCTGGTGAGCGGCAGCACCTGCTCGGCCAGCGAGGCGATCCTCAACGGCCTGCGCGGCATCGGTGTGCAGGTGCACCTGATCGGCAGCACCACCTGCGGCAAGCCGTATGGCTTCTTCGGCCAGGACAACTGCGGCATCACGTACTTTCCGATCGAGTTCCAGGGCGTCAATGCGCAGGGCTTCGGCGACTACGCCGATGGCTTCGTGCCCGGCGGCAACGGCACGCCGGCCAACCGGCTGCCGGGCTGCGCGGCCAACGACGACCTCGACCACGCCCTGGGCGACCCCGCCGAGGGGCAGCTGGCCGCGGCGTTGTCGTACCGCGCCAGCGGCAACACGGCCTGCCTGCCCGTGATGGCGAGTCCACGCGCCTCGCCGCTGTCGGCCGGTGGCACGGGCGCGCTGGCGCAAGGCCGCGTGATCAAGCCGGCGGTGCTCACCAACCGCAACGGCCGCACGCCGAGTCGCTGACGCGTCACCCGGGCGTCGGGTAAGTGCGCAGGCGAGCGCTGCGCGCCGCGGCAATACTGCTGCGGTCGCGGCGCCCATGGGAGTACGCGGCCAGACAACGATCAACCGCTGCGGGGGGATTCCATGCGAGGCCTGTTGCCCGCTGCCGTGCTGGCAGCGCTGGGTGTGTGCGCGAGCGCCGTGTCGGCGCTCGAGCCGCTGAAGATCTACGACCGTTTTGAAGACAAGCCGCTCGATCCGGCGCGCTGGTTCGAGTGGGAGCGCGTGCGCGAGATCCGCGGCGCCGGCGTGCTGCGCCTGATGCAGCGCTCTTGGGGCCTCACCGCCTCCGACAGTGGCCTCACGTTCCAGAACTGGAACAGCTCCCTCACCAATGCGCTGAGCGTGACGGCGCTGCGGGCGCGCGTCAACGTGACCGCGCTCGAGACCAACGCCTGCCCGAGCAACCCCGCCATCGCGCAGGCACGCGCGCGCATCGCCGGCACGTTCTTCAACGTCGGCACGCCGACGCCCGGCTCGCAGGTCGGGGATGCGCTGGCGCAGATCCGCCTGACCCGCTTTTCGAACTCCACCGACCCGGCGGGCGTGCTGCGCGTGCAGGGCCTCCTCGCGATCTGCACGTCGGCCGACTGCGCGGCGGCGGGCGTCGTCGGCAACATCGTCGACCTCGGCACCGTCGCGGTGGGCACGCCCACGGTGGTGCAGATGCAATGGGACCGCGGCGGCAAGACGTTCACCTTTGCGCGCGACAACGGCGCCTTCTCGGGCACCGTGGCGTATACCGACGATGACACCTCGCCGCCGAGCTCGCCCTTCAAGCACCTCGGCACGCGCGCGGATCTGCCCAACTGCCAGAGTGCCCCGCCGGTGAGCGCGCTGCTCGACGTCAAGTTCGACAACGTGCAGGTCAATCAGGGCGCCCTGCCCTAGCCCGGCGGCGCCCGGCCCGGAGGGCGGCGGCACGCCCGGCCGGTCGCGCGCGGCCGCAAGCCCGGCTATGCTTGAGGCCGCCATGCTGATCAACTTCTTCTACACGCTGCGCGCGGCCAAGCTGAAGGTCTCGGTCAAGGAGTACCTGACGCTGCTCGAAGCGATCAAGGCCGGCGTCATCGGCCCCTCGGTCGACGAGTTCTACTACCTGGCGCGCACCTCGCTGGTGAAGGACGAGGCGCACTTCGACAAGTTCGATCGCGCCTTCTCGGCCTACTTCAAGGGCGTGGAGCTGCTCACCGACTTCAGCCAGGACATTCCGCTGGAGTGGCTGCGCAAGACGCTCGAGCTCGAGCTGTCGCCCGAGGAGAAGGCGGCGATCGAGAAGATGGGCTGGGACGAGCTGATGGAGACGCTGAAAAAGCGTTTCGAGGAGCAGAAGGAGCGCCACGAGGGCGGCAGCAAGATGATCGGCACCGGCGGCACCAGTCCGTTCGGCGCCTACGGCTACAACCCGCAGGGCATCCGCATCGGCCAGGACAAGGGCCGCAACCGCTCGGCGGTGAAGGTGTGGGACCAGCGCGCGTACAAGGACTACGACGACGCGCTGGAGCTCGGCACGCGCAACATCAAGGTCGCGCTGCGGCGGCTGCGCCGTTTCGCGCGCGAGGGGTCGGATCTCGAGCTCGACCTCGACGACACGATCCACTGCACCGCCGCCAACGCCGGCCTGCTCGACATCAAGATGATCCCCGAGCGGCACAACAAGGTGAAGGTGCTGCTGCTGATGGACGTGGGCGGCACGATGGACGAGCACATCCACCGCGTCGAGGAGCTGTTCTCGGCCGCCAAGACCGAGTTCAAGCACCTGGAGTTCTTCTACTTCCACAACTGCCTGTACGACTTCGTGTGGAAGAACAACCGGCGCCGCTTCTCCGAGAAGACGCCCACCTGGGACCTGATCCACAAGTACAACAAGGACTACAAGCTGATCTTCGTCGGCGACGCGACGATGAGCCCGTATGAAATCCTGCAGCCCGGTGGCAGCGTCGAATACAACAACGAAGAGCCCGGCGCCGAGTGGCTGCAGCGGATGACGCGTGCCTTCCCCAAATACGCCTGGATCAACCCCGAGCCACAGGGCGTATGGCAATACCGCCAGAGCATCGCGGTCGTCCAGCAACTGATGCACCAACGCATGTTCCCGCTCACGCTGGTGGGGCTGGAATCGGCGATGCGCCTGCTCAGCAAGTGACGCGGCGCCCGGCACGCGCGCTGGCGCTGCTCGGGCTGCTGCTGGCGCTGTCGGGTTGCGCGCTGCTGGCGCAGGACGAGACGCAGCGCGGCAACGACGCCACCACAGGCGGCGAGCGGCCCGGCGGCGAGCCACCGCCCCCGTTGCCCAAGACCGAGGGCCTCGAAATCGAGGCGCCCGGGCCGCTGCGCGAGCTGCTGCTGCGCAACCTCGACCTGGCGCGCGTGGCCGCGTTGAGCGGCGGCGAGGCGCCCGACGAAACCGAATGGCTGCGCCTGGTCGCCGCAGCGCCGGCGCAGGTGCGCGAACTGCTCGAGACCGAAGGCTACTTTCATCCCGACGTGCAGGTGCAGCGCGATCGCGGCCCGCCGGCGCTGGTGCGCCTGCGCGTCCTGCCCGGTGCGCGCGCCAAGATCCAGGAGGTGACGCTGTCGGTGCAGGGGATCCTGCGCCAGCGCGTGGATGCCGGCGACGCCAGCGCGCGCGAGCAGATCCAGGCGCTGCACGCCTGGTGGCCGCTGCCGCCGGGCGACGTGTTCCGCAACCCCGACTGGAGCGCTGCCAAGACCGGCGCGCTGGGAAAGCTGCGCGCTGCCGGCTACGCGGCGGCCAGCCTCGTGACCAGCGCGGCCCAGGTCGATGCCGACACCAACCAGGTGCAGCTGACGCTCACGCTCGACAGCGGCCCGCTGTTCCGGGCCGGCGAGCTGCGCGTCGTTGGCCTCAAGCTGCACGAGGAGGCCGCGGTGCGCTACCTGGCCGGCTTCGGCCCTGGCGCGCCGCTGACCGAGCAGCTGCTGCTCGACTATCAAGAACGGCTTCGCAAGGCCAACCTGTACGACACGATCGCCGTCACGTTCGACAACGACCCCGCGAAGTCCGCGGCATCGCCGGTGACGGTGCAGCTGCACGAGCTGCCGCTGCAATCGCTGACGCTCGGCCTCGGGATCAGCGCCAACACCGGGCCGCGCGCGACCGCGGAGTACACGCACCGGCGCCTCTTCGACTATCCCGCGACGCTGCACACCAAGATCGAATACGGCCGCGACCGCCAGGCGTTCGAGGGCGAGCTGAGCAGCCACCCGGGCGAAGGCTTTTACCGCAACATGATCGGCCTGCAGTTCGAACGTCAGCAGACCGACCTCGACGACGTGCTGTCGCAGAGCGCGCGCGTGGGTCGCACCCAGGACACCAACCGCATCGAGCGGCTGTACTTCCTGGGGCTCGACCGCTCGGTGCAGACCGTGTTCAACCCGTCCACGATCAAGGAAGCGAGCGCGATCAGCGTGCAGTACCACGGCATCTGGCGCGACCTCGACAGCGTGCTGCTGCCCACGCGCGGCATGAGTCTGTCGGGCCAGGGCGGCGTCGGCTGGGCCACCAGCAACTTCGCCGAGAACGGCCCGTTCACGCGCCTGTACGCGCGCTTCACGGGCTACCTGCCGCTCGGCACATCGTGGTACACCACCGGACGCCTCGAGCTCGGCCAGATCTTCAAGCGCGACACCGTCGCAGTGCCCGACGCGCTGGGGTTCCGCGCCGGCGGCGACGAATCGGTGCGCGGCTACGACTACCGCACGCTGGCGCCCACCGACACCGACGGCGCGATCATCGGGGGCAACGTGCTGGCCACCGCCAGCGTCGAGGTGGCGCGACCGTTCGAACGGCTGCCCAGCGTGTGGTGGGCGGTGTTCTTCGACCTGGGGCGCGCCGCCGAAAGTTGGAAAGGCTTCTCGCCGGCGCGCGGCTACGGCGTGGGCGTGCGCTGGCGAAGCCCGGTGGGGCCGTTGCGCGCCGACGTCGCCTATGGCGAAGAGTTACACCAGGTGCGTCTGCACGTCTCGGTGGGCATTGCGTTCTAAGGTGACGCCTTGAGGTCTTTGACGTGAGTCCCCCCGCCGCCGTCCCTGCGCCCGCAGCGCCGCGCCGCCCCTGGCTCGGACTGGTGATCGTGGTGCTGGTGCTGGCGCTGCTGGCCAGTGCGCTGATGCTGCTGGCGCGCAGCG
>Ga0068860_100003664_pt1 | contig 15819 bp, 14 predicted proteins | sample KBSSwiS32_FD_66597 | JGI IMG/M metagenome (GOLD analysis project Ga0068860, IMG submission 66597) | Switchgrass rhizosphere microbial communities from Kellogg Biological Station, Michigan, USA - KBS Switchgrass S3-2 | ecosystem: Host-associated > Plants > Roots > Rhizosphere > Soil ... | reverse complement strand
CGAGCGCCGCTATCGTCCAGCAGCCGCACGGATGCCATGGCAGCTTGTGCCTTGTAGAACGCGGCGACCCGTTCGATCGGATCGGGCGTCTCCAGCTTGTAGGAGACGGCGCAGACCTGCCGATCCACAGCTCCGTCGAGCTTCGCACCCGGGTAAGCGGCGCCCAACTGCGCCGCCGCCATCATCGCGCCGGTCGCCGCCATGACCAGGCCGGCGGCCGGCATCAGAGCATCTTCCGGAAGTCGAGGCCGATCACCCGGCCCTGCGGCTCGCGGAAGGCGGCCTGATAGGCGAGCGGCACCTGGCCGTTCTCGTCGGTCACGCGCTGGCGCTGGTCGAGCAGGTTGTCGACGGTGAAGGATAGCCGCGCGTTCTTGAAGAACGGCGCCTTGCTCACCAGCGACTCCTTCTGCCCGAGGTTCACGAACAGACGCAGCCCCAGGTCGAAGGTGCTGCCGAAGCGCAAGTCCGAGCTTCCCGGCAAACCGCTGCCATCGACTCGCGCTGGCGCGTTCCACTCGCCTTTGAGGCGCAGGCCGTAGCCGTTCTTGAACAAGCCGCCCTCGAATTCGACGGTATGGCGCGGGACGCCGCCGGCGGCGATGGCGTCGCCGGACAACTCGTCCAGCACCGGCGAACCCGGCGCGACCCGTACCGTGTCGGTGAAGCGCCAGGTGTGATAGACCGAGAGGTTCCAGCGGCCGCCCGGACCGCCGCGCCCGCCCCGTCCGAAACCGCCACCGCCGAAGCCCCCGGCAGACCCGCCGCCTTCTGCGCCCATGCCGCCCATCCCCCCATCGCCTCGCCCCTCGCGGCTGGAGGCGTCGGCGCCGAGCCGGCCGCCGAAGTTGAAGCCCCAGCGCATGCGCGAGCTGGCGATCTCGTCGAACGTGACGGCGCGGCGATCGATGGCGATCAACTGGCCGGCGGCGTTGCGCGTCACGCGGCCGGGGAACGCCGCCTCGATCGCAGGGGTCAGCAGCGGGAACGACTGGGTGACGTCGCTGGAGCGATTGCGGAAATACTCGACCACCAGGTTGGATCGCTGGAACAGCGGCAGCTGCCAGTTGAGCGAGAGCTTGATATCGCGCTGGCGCTCCTTGACGAGGTCCGGGTTACCGCCCGCGAGCACGGTCACGAGCGCGCTTTCGCCACGCGTGAAGTCGTACGTCGTGACGTTGTAGGACAGCACTTGCGGGCTGCCGAGCTGCGCCAGCGAGGGCGCGGCGTCGTTGACGATGTAGCTCGCCTGCAGGCTGAGCTTGCTCGTGGGATTCCAGGTCAGCCCGGCGCTCCAGTCGGTGAGCGTGCCGAAGTCGGAGAGGTGATCGATGCCGACGCTGGCGTTGAGCGCGAAATCGCCCAGCCCGCCCAGGAACTGCTCGCGACGACTTGTCAGCGGCAGGAGCAGGTTGAAGCCGCCCGAAACGTCGCTGCGGTTGAGGATGACCGCGCCCAGCGCATCGCGCGTGTCGTCGCTGTCGCTGCGGTTGTAGTCGAAGCCGGCGCGGACGGTGAGCGCGGCGTCCCCGGCGGGCAGACGCGCGACATTGCCTGCGAGCGTGACCAGGGTGCTGGCGGAAGTGGTCCGGGAGCGGGCCGTGTCCGTGCCAGGCGCGGTGAAGGCGGGAAGCGGGCCAGTGATGGCGAGCGTGCCCGCGCGCGCCGCGTCGCGCAGTGCCGCCAGGTCGGCGCGCCGGTCGACCTCGGTCGTCGCCGCGGTGTAGCTTGCATCGAGCGTGCCGGTGAGTTGCCAGCGGCCAATCGGGCGGTTGTAGGCAAGCCCGGCCTGGAACGCGTCGCTGCCGCTGCGGGTCGTCAGCGGATCGCCCAGGGTACGCACCGCGCTGGTGCCGTCCGGCGCGGTCAGGACTACGGTGTCTAGGCCGGACAGTGCGCGTGTGTCGCTGCGGGTATAGGCCCCGTTCAGCGTCAGCGATCCGCCGAGACCGTCCTTGCCGAGGCCGCGCGCGCTGGTAGCGCCGAGGGTGATCTCGCGGTCCGACGGCGCCAGGCTGCGGTACCGCGCCGGGTTCGGATCGCCTGGCACGGTCGGCACCGAACCTGGCGCCTGGATCACGTCGCGCTCGGCTTCGGTGAGCAGCGAGGTGTCCGTGACCTTGGCCTCGATCGTGGTGCGGCGCGGACCGTCGACGCGGAACAGGCTGCCTTCCAGCTCTTCATTGGAATAGCCGCCACGGGTCGGCAGATTGAACTCGCCGGAGAGCTGCTTGCTGGCGAACTTGTCTTTCAGGATCACGTTCACCACGCGCTGGTTGGGCGCATAGCCGAAGCGCAGCGCCACTTCCTCGGGCAGCACCTGGATGCGGCGGATCGCCTCGGGCGGGATCGAGCGCATCTCGCGGTAACTGGAAATGCGCTGGCCGTTCAGCAGCATGATGGGCCGGCCCTGCCCGCGCCCTCGGCCGCTGGAGGTCTGCGGCGAGATCGCGTCGAGCAGTTCGTCGATCGACGTTGCGCCGTAGGCCGCGATCTCCTCCTCGTCGAACACCGCGATCGGCGCTTGTGCCGTCACCACCTCGCCCTTCATCCGCTCGGCCACCACGACGATCTCCCCGCCCTTGCCGATGCCGCTGTGCTGCTCTTCCTCGTCTTCCGAGGGTTTGGAGGGCTGGGGAGCGGCAGGCTGGGCCGGCTCACCCGAGGCCGTCGTCTGCGCCAGAGCCGCGACCGGGGCGCCGCCTGCGAGCAGCGAAATCAACAAAAGGGAACGCACGTCAGGTCTCCGCGAAATACAATCAAGATGCTGCGAACTTCCCCTTGGCACGCTGATGCATTGCCGGAACCTGAGCCGACAAGCCGCGGAGGGTATCAAATTGTCGCGTCGATCCCGATGTTCCCGCGCGTGCGACACTTCCCTTTTGCGCAAGCGGTGGCTATGTCGCGCCCCGATGACGTACACGATAAACGGAAACTGATCGCCGATGGCGAAAGAAGAACTCCTCGAGATGCGCGGTCGGGTGGTCGAACTGCTGCCCAACGCGATGTTCCGGGTGGAGCTGGAAAACGGACACGAGATCCTGGGACACACCGCCGGCAAGATGCGCAAGAACCGCATTCGCGTGCTGGTGGGCGATGAAGTCCTGGTGGAACTGACTCCCTACGACCTCACCAAGGGTCGCATCACCTACCGCTTCATGCCCGGCCGTGGCGGACCGGGCCAGTACTGACGCCGACATTGCCGGAGGGAACCGCCCCTCCCCGCCTGATCCTGGCTTCGGCCAGTCCGCGCCGCCGGGAACTGCTCGGGCGTCTCGGCGTGGAACCGTGCGCCATCGCGGCGGCCGACATCGACGAGTCTCCGCACAAGGACGAGCAGCCCCGCGTCTATGCGCGGCGCATGGCGCGCGAAAAGGCGGAAGCGATCGCCGGAGATGGCGCGCATGTGCTCGCGGGCGACACGGTGGTTGCGCTCGGCCGGCGAATCCTGCCCAAGGCCGAGGACGAGGCGACTGCGCGCCGGTGCCTGGAACTGCTTTCGGGGCGGCGCCACCGTGTCCTCTCCGCGATCGCACTGAAGGCGCCGGACGGCAGCCTGCGCGAGCGGTTGTCGGACACGGTGGTGCGCTTCAAGCCGCTCTCGCAAGCCGAAATGCGTGCCTACCTCGCCGGTGGCGAGTGGGAGGGCAAGGCCGGCGGCTATGCCATCCAGGGCAGCGCCGAGGGTCTGATCGCCTGGATCAGCGGCAGCCATTCGGGCGTGGTCGGCCTGCCGCTGTTCGAGACGCGCGCCCTGCTCGGCGCGGCGGGGTTCGCGATTGCCTGAGTGGCTGGTCGAGCAAGGCATCGGCGAGGATCGCGCGGTGCTGCTCGATCGCGGCGAGGTCCGCGCGGCGCGCTTGCAGCGCCATGGTGGACTCGTGCCGGGACTGGTCGCCGATACCCGGCTGATTTCCCGACAGATGGGATCGCGGCGCGGCACGTTGCGCTTCGAGAACGGCGAGGAAGCGCTTGTCGATGGCCTGCCGCCCGACGCCAGCGAGGGCACGATGCTGCGCGCCGTGGTGACCCGCAGCGCCATCGCCGAGATCGGCCGCCACAAGCGCGCGCTCGCCAAGCCGACGTCCGCCGCGCCGCGCCCCGCTCCCGGACTCGCCGAATCCCTGCGGGCGACCGGCATCGCGGTTCGCGTCGTGCGCCGGTTTCCCGAAGACCCCTGGCCTGAACGGATCGCCGAGGCGGCCGATGGCGTGATCGGGTTCGCGGGCGGCACGTTGCTCGTCAGCCCGACGCCGGCCATGACGCTGATCGATGTCGACGGCGCGCTCGCGCCCGCGCCGCTGGCGATGGCGGCGGTGCCGGCGATCGCAGTGACGATCGGCCGGCTCGACCTCAACGGCTCGATCGGCATCGACTTTCCCAGCCTGGAGCGCCGGGAAGACCGCCGCGCGCTCGACGAGGCGCTGGACCGCGCCCTGGCCCATTGGCCGCACCAGCGCACCGCGATCAACGGCTTCGGCTTCGTCCAGCTCGTGTCCAAACTCGAGCGTCCCTCTCTCGCGGCGGCGGTGCGCCATGACCGCGCGCGCGCAGGCGCCCTCCTGCTGCTACGCCAGGCGGAGGACGTGACCGCACCCGGCGACCTGCTGCTGACGTGCCATCCGCGTGTGGCGGCGGCGGTCGAGCCGACGTGGCGCGAGGACCTTGCGCGGCGAACCGGGCGAGCGATCCGCTGGCACACCGACGCGGGTCTTGCGCTGCTCTCCGGCTTCGCGCAGGCGGTGTCGCCATGACCCGCAAAGAACGCCCCTGCCCCGTCTGTGGCAAGCCCCGCAGCGCCGAGCACACCCCGTTCTGCTCGACCCGCTGCCGCGACCGCGACCTGCTCAAATGGCTGGACGACGGCTATGCCGTTCCCGGTCCGCCCGCCGCCAACGAGAATGGCGAAGAGAACTGATTTTGCGGGTTGCCAAGCCGCGGCGCCTTCGCCATAGGCGCCACTCCAAGCCGCTCGCCGGTCCTTCGCGGACCGCCGCCGCAGCGACGCCCGGGTAGCTCAGTTGGTAGAGCACATGACTGAAAATCATGGTGTCGGTGGTTCGATTCCGCCCCCGGGCACCATCGCCTCCTCCTCCGCGATGGTCCACCAAGGTCCGGAATTGGCTGAAATCCTGGCTTTCTGACGGTACAAGGTCCGCTGCGAGCCGGGCCAGCGCTCAGGGCCGGTCGAAATCGGTCGCGATCGTGATGTCGCGCCAGGCGTCGATATCGCGGCGGAAGGCCGCCAGCTTTCGCTCGGCGATCGCGTGCGCGGCCGGGCCGAGCGGCAGGTGCAGCGGTGCGTCCTTGGCATCCACCGCTCGCAGGATCACTGCGACGGCCTTGCCAGGATCGCCCGCCTGATTGCCGTCGTTGGTGTCGCGATAATGCTTGCGTGAGGTCGCGGCATATTCCGGCATCTCGTTCGCCGCCAGCGTGATCGAACGACCGAGGAAATCCGTGCGGAACGGTCCGGGTTCGATGATCAACACTCGGATGCCGAATGGCGCCAGCTCTCCCGCGAGCGCTTCGGAAATCCCTTCCACGGCGAACTTGGCGGCGTGGTAATAGCCTCCGCCGCCACGCCCCTCGATGCCTGCACCGGACGACATGTTGACGATCGTTCCGCCTGAACGTCGCAGGACGGGGAGCGCGGCTCTGGTAGCTTCGATCAGACCGAAGACGTTCACCTCGAACATCGGCCGATATTCCTCGAGCGTGCCCTCCTCGATCGCGCCGAACAAAGCGTACCCGGCATTGTTCACGAGCACGTCGAACCCGCCAAAGGTCTCGACCGCCTTGGCGACCGCTGCCCTGGCCGCCCCCGGAACGGTCACGTCGAGCGGCAAGGTGATCATGCGGCCGCCGAACGGCTCGGCCATGTCCTCGATCGCCTTCACGTTCCGGGCGGTCGCGATGACGCGATCGCCGCGCTCTGCTGCAGCGAGCGCAAGCCGCCGGCCGAAACCGCTCGAACAGCCAGTGATAAGCCAGGTCTTCATAACGACGCGCCTCCAGGGGATGGAGGGGATTTAGGGGTTTGGATTTGTTCTTTAACTGGCAGAAATGTACTTCCAGCCGTTCAGTTTTGTAAGGGTCTCCCAGGATGGAATGGAGTGATGTCAGGATCTTTCTTGCGGTCGCGCGATCCGGCACGCTCGGCGGCGCGGCGCGTTCGCTGCAGACAAGCCATCCGACAGTCGGCCGGCGCCTTCGCGCACTTGAGCAGGCGATCGGCCATACGCTCTTCCAGCGCACAGCGAACGGCTTGGTCCTGACCGACGAGGGCCATGGGATCATCGCTCTGGCCGAGCAGATGGAAGAAGGCGCGCTGGCGATGGAACGCCGGCTCGCGGGGAAGGAGCAGAACCTCAAGGGCAGTCTGCGCATTTCGTCAGCGGACTGGTTTGGGGCCTATATCCTCCCGCCTATCCTGGCGGATTTCTCCAAAGCCTATCCGAATGTCGACGTCGAGGTCCTGACCGGCACGCGCCTGTTCAGCCTTGCCCAGCGGGAGGCCGACGTCGCTTTTCGGATCGTTCCGTTCGATACCGCCGATATCGTTCAGCGGCGGCTCTTCAAGCTCGAATATGGCGCCTACATGGCTGAGGAGGCCGCTGATCCCAGATACGGCGACGGGACCGGTTTCCGCCTGATTACCCACGACACATCAACGGGCCATTTCCCTGACATCGCGTGGCTCACGGAGAGTTTTCCCAACGCGCGACCGGTCCTCAGATCGAACAACCGCAACGTCCAGGCGCGCATGTGCAGGCAAGGCGTCGGCATCGCTGTCCTGCCCCGCGCGGTCGGCGATCAAATCCCGGGCATCCGCAGATTGGAACTGCCAACCTCGCCACCGGCGAGAGACATTTGGATGGGATACCACCGGGACCTACGGCGTCTCGGGCGCCTTCGCGCGTTCATCTCCACGGTATCGGATCATCTCGTAAACACGACTGCATGATGTGCCGCAGAAAAATTCAAAGGTCCTGGGGAAACGCCAGAACGCCTGGCGGGAGCCGGTGGCATGGCGCTTATCGAGGCGCCAGATCGAGCAGCAGCGTCGGGATGAGTTCCGAAACCGTCGGGTGGATCGGGACCGCCCAGCGTAGCGTCTCGATCGTCTGGTCGGCATTCATCATGTCGAGGATGCCGTGGATCGCCTCGTCTCCGCTCGTTCCCAATATCGCCGCGCCGAGGATGCGGCGGGTCTCGGCGTCGGCCACCACCTTCATGAATCCCTGGGTTTCCCCTTTTTCCACCGCGCGTCCGACATGCGACATCGGCCGCTTGGAATGAAGCAGCCGTCGCCCGCTCTTGGCGGCCTCGGCCTCGGTCATGCCCACCCGCGCGAGCGGAGGATCAATATAGAGCGCGTAGCCCGGCAGACGCTGGCTGACCCGGCGGTCTTCGCCGTCCAGCAGGTTGGCCGCGACGATTTCAAAATCGTTATAAGCGGTGTGCGTGAAGGCACCGCGACCGTTGCAGTCGCCCAGCGCCCAGATCCCGGGGACGCCGGTCTCCAGTCTGTCATCCACGGTGATATAACCGCGCCCATCCACTGCCACGCCTGCGGCCTCCAGCCCGAGGTCGTCGGTGTTCGGACGCCGCCCGACCGCCATCAGGACGTGGCTGGCGACGATGGGGTGCGCATCCTCGGCGCAGTCCACCCGCACCTCGATGTTCTCGCCGCTACGGGCGAAACCGATGCAGTCCGCACCCGTCCGGATCGTGATGCCCTCCGCCTCGAGGATCTGCCTCACGGCATCCGACACGTCGGGGTCCTCCCGCGTGATGAGACGGTCCATACGTTCCACCACCGTGACCTCTGCGCCGAAGCGCCGATACATCTGGGCGAACTCCAATCCGATATAGCTTCCGCCGATCACCACGAGATGTCGGGGAAGCGTGTCGAGCGCGACGATGTCGGTGTTGGTGAGGATCGGAACCTGATCCACGCCTGGCATGTCCGGCACCACGGCCCTGCCGCCGACGTTGATGAAGATGCGCGGCGCCGTCAGCCGCTCCCCGTCGACGGAGACGACGATGGAACTCTCGAAGCGTGCATGCCCCCGGATGAGCTCGACGTTCGCCATGCCCAACAGCCAGTTTTCGTTACCAGCCCGCCCATCTCGGATGATCTTCTCCGCCCGGGCAGCGACGGCCTTCATGTCGACCTCGACGGGTCCGGCGCTGAAGCCGTAGTCCGCACCACGTTGGGCGGTGTGGATCGCATAGGCGCTGGCCACGAGCGTCTTGGTCGGCCTGCAGCCGGTGTTGACGCATGTGCCGCCAACGTGATGGCGCTCTATGATGGCGACCGACAGGCCGGCATCGCTCAGCCGCCCGGCGAGCGCCGGCCCCGCCTGGCCGGCACCGATGATGATTGCGTCGAAGCTGCGCATGCTGAGGCTACCTCGTGATGTGGGCCATGGCGCGAAGCGCCGCCCGGGAAGGGAACGGGCCTGCACGCGGCAGGCCCGTCAAGGCCAGATGATGGAGACGCGCGTCAGGCCGCAAGAGCCTTCGAGCGCCTGCGCGCGTCGCTGATGGTCAGAGAAACCGCCGAGATGAAGAAGTAGAAAGCGCCGAAGGCGGCGTAAGGCGCGATGTCGGCGATGCTAACCGGCGCCGTGCCCGCCGCCTTGCTGAGCATGTGCGCCCCGGCGAGCCCCGATTGAGCGCCGCTCAGGATCATGGCCCACTGAGCGCCGTAGGACTTCCAGCGCCGCACCCCGGTAAGGAGCTGGAACAGACCGGAGAGAACAGCCCACACACCGAAGATCTGAAGCACCGCGTGCATGCCGTGCGGCAGGGTTGCGGCGACGGCGACGGCGGTCACGAGGCTGACGAGGAAGTTGAGCATCTGGCTCTTGTTTTTCGTCAGGCCGCCGCTCCGGCTGGCATCGAGATAGTTCGCGAAAGCGTCCCATGCGGGATAGCCGACGAGCATTACCGCAGCGAGCGGCGGCATGGTTTTCGCGACCGTGAAAGCGACCGCGACCCAGATCGCGGAGACCGCGAAGCGCAGATAATAGTAGGTCTTGAGCCAGTCCCGATCCGGGGACTTTGTGTCGGTAATGGTCATGGCAGGTTCCTTTCAGTGATGCAGGCGCACGTCTCTCGTCCCGGAATCCGGGTGGATCGGTGATCGGGGTTCAGGCGGTGCGCGGCCTACGTCCGGCCGCGTCGGTTCTGACTAGAGGCGGAAGCGATGCGGAAGGCCCCATCGCGCTGCGACCGCCACCGCGGCGCATCCGATGGTATACCAGACCACTACGTAGAGGGGGTCGTTGAAGGGGCAGCAGAAGGCGAAGACAAAGGCTCCGCAGGCGCCGGCGGCGATGCCGGAGGCGAGCGCGCTCAGCCTTGGCTGGGTCGGCGCAGCCCTCCGCATCAGGGCGCCGAGCAGCGCCACGATCGGCAGCGAGAGCACGAAGATCGAGGTGGCGCACACGATTCCGCTGGCTGGATTGATGCGATCGAGCAGCGCGCGCTCGCTCGCGCCGTCCGGGGTGACGAACACTCCACCAAGGATGGCCGCGACTGCGAGGGCGCTGGCGAACATCAGCCCCCGGCGCGGCTGCGCCGTCGGTGAGAAGGAGCGGATCGCCAGCACGCAGGCGACGACGGCGAGCAGGCCGAGGCTTCCAACCCGCCACATCAGAAACGGCGAACCGCCCATATGATGCATGTCCGGGCGCATCACGCCCAGGACGAGGAACAGCCCGAGCTCCACCACACCGAGCGCGAAGACGAGTCCGCCCTCGCGCAGCATGCTGCGGCGCTGGACAGGAGCGAGGTCCGACGAAAGGTCGGCGATCAGCGATTCATTCGACATCGGGAGTCTTCTCAATGATGGCCGTCAGGCGCCCGAGCCCGCGGTGGATGTTCATCTTCACCGCCGAGGGGGAGAGGCCGATCTGGCCTGACGCCTCCTCGACGCTGTAGCCCTGTACCTTGACCAGCAGGATCGCCTGGGCCTGCGCCGGGCGGAGTGTGTCGAGCAGACTTGCCAGGACCGAGCTGCTGACCACCGACGCCTCGTGATCCCCTACTGCGATATCGTCGGGTATCTCGTCCATGGGGCGGTGCGCTGGGCTGCGCAGCTGGTCGACCCATTTGTTCTTGGCGATCGCCGCCAGCCAGGGTCCGAGCGGATATTGCGGATCATAGGTGTGGCGCCGGCGATGGACGGCGAGCAGCGTCTCCTGGACCGCATCATCCACCTCACCCGGCGGAAGCCGCCGCTGAAAGTAGCGGGTGAGCCACTCGGACATCTCGCCAAGCAGCCGGCCATAGGCACCGCCATGGCCGTTCTGAGCCGCCACCATCAGACTGTTCCAGCCGTCCGGCGCGGTTCGGGACGGGCGCTCGCGGTTGTCCGCCGCCGTGCCCGGGGCGGGCCTTGAGATCAATCTCGAGAGAAAGTCCGAGCGCATGCTCTCTTATTCGCGCGCCACGCCGCCCCGGTCACCTCTCCTTGAAATTATTTCAGATTGCGTGCGGATCGGCGGCGACCTTTTCAGGCCAACCGCGGCATCGCGGAGTTCGTGCCATACTGCCTACTCGAAAGAATATGCGCGAAGGAGCGTGCCGGCGATCTGTCGCGCGGCCGGGCCGAGTTCCTCATCGGCGAGTTCGCCAGCGGTCCAGAAGGACAAGGCGCCTCGGAAAGCGAGCGCGATTTGCGCTGGCAGGATGCGACACGCCTCGTCCCGTCGGCACGGAGGCAGGCCGGATCCGTCGCCCACGGCGTGCGCCCATAAGGCGGTGGAATTCGATCTGACTTCGCCCGGCGCCGAACTGGCAGTCCCTATCCAGGCCATAACCGAGCGGTTCACGATCGGCTCCTCGAGCATGACCGCGACCGCTATGTCGATAGCGAGCGCTACACGATCCGCGGCATCGGCCGGTAGCTCCGTCGCGTCGAAGCGCTGCATCATCGCGGCGACCCGTCGCCGCGACAGTGCGTGCATGATCGCCAGCTTGCTGCCGAACTGATTGAACGGTGTCGCGAAGCTCACTCCGGCTTCCGAGGCGAGATCACGCATCGAGAACTCTGCCCTGCCGTCACGCAGCAGACGCTCTGCCGCGTCGAGCACGCGCTTGCGCACCGATTCGCCCCGGCGCTTCGCGCCTGATGCCATCTTGTCTTGATTCATCGCTTATCTATATCATGATATAATAAGATTGTCCTGCAGGAGCATACGCGTGACAAACAACAGCCAAAAAATCTTTCTCATCAGCGGCGTCAACTCCGGGTTGGGTCGAGCATTTGCCCAAGGCGCCCTGGATGCCGGTCACCGGGTCATAGGGACGGTGCGGCGCAGGGAAGACGCGGATGCGTTCGCTTCACTCGCACCGGACCGCGCGAGGGCGCTGCGGCTGGACGTGACTGACTTCGCTTCTATTCCTCTAGCCGTAGCCGCAGCCGAGCGTGATGTCGGTCCGATCGATGTGTTGGTGAACAACGCCGGTTACGGCCACGAAGGCGCGCTCGAGGAATCGTCGATGGACGATCTCCAGCGGCAGTTCGCCGCCAATGTGTTCGGCCCGGTTGCGATGATGCAGGCGGTACTGCCCAGCATGCGTAAGCGTCGCCGCGGGCACATCGTCAACGTGACCTCGATGGGCGGGTTCATCACCATGCCGGGGCTCAGCTTCTATTGCGGCAGCAAGTTCGCGCTGGAGGGGATTTCCGAAGCGCTCGGCAAGGAAGTCGCGGCGTTCGGCATCAAGATAACGACGCTGGCGCCCGGGCAGTTTCGCACCGACTGGGCTGGGCGCTCGATGGATCGGACGCCGCGCAGCATCGCGGACTATGACGCAGTGATGGACCCGATAAGAGCTGCGCGACAGGCCAAGAGCGGCAACCAGCCGAACGATCCGGCCAAGGCGGCGCAAGCGCTGCTGGCGATCGTTGAGGACCAGAACCCGCCGGCTCGATTGTTCCTGGGCGAAGACGCGCTTGGGCTGGTCGATCAGAAGCTCGACGATATGCGAGCAGAAGTTACTCGATGGGAGACGCTTTCCCGGTCGACCGGCTTCGATGGCTAATGAGGTGGCAGACAAGATTCCAGTTTGCGGAACGCATCTGTGGGCCGAGCCGGATATAAGGCGCGTCGCTGCCATGCCGATTTCGTGAAGTAGACGACAGGTCTTGGAGAAATCTGCCGTCCACATCGTCGGTTTGGAAACTCGTGATCTGATCGACAGTCGCAGCTTGGAGTTTGACGTCGGGTCGCGGCTGTACCCGCCAACAAAGATGCCTCTCAGTGGCTCGGATTAGCCCCCTAATAGCTGCAGATCATTCATCGGACTGGAAGGCTCGGTTGATCGGCCAGCTTTGGACGTGAGCCGCCGGGCAGCTTTGCGGTCGGAGCGACTCACAACAGCCACTGGTTAGTGTGAGTTGGCGACGTGTTCTCGCGACCGTGCTCGGTATCGACTTAAGTGCTGCGGTCCTTGAGGCCGCAGAAGTTTGAATAAGCGGCGACGGGGACGATCGATCAGCCCTCCTTGCCGAATGCCATGCGTGTGGCGCTCTTCCCCGCCAGTCTGACCAGTTCCACGAACTCCTGGCGCAAGTAATCTGCCTGAGGGCCAGCAAGGTCGGCAACTGCGGTATAATCATAGTCGCCCAGCCGAGTGTCGCCTCGCAGCTTCTGGCCGAAGGCGGCCACGGCAACGGCAAAAGCCATGTCGCCTTGTGGGTCCTTCGCTTGTTCGAGGGCGCGAGCAGCGACCGGCGTCTCGATCAGCCTGCTGCTGCTGCCATTCGGCAATTTGTAGCGTACGCGCACCGTGGCGAGTTCTCCGGCGGTACGGATAGGCGCTTGAGTCGCAGCAGCATATTTGCGAGGCGCGATCCAACCACGGTGCCCTGTGGGAACGACCTCGTAGATCGCGGTGACCTGATGTCCTGCACCGATCTCCCCGGCGTCGACATGATCCTCGCTGAAGTCTTCCTCGCGCAGCGCGCAGTTCTCGTATCCGATCAGGCGGTACTGATCGATCTCGGCCGGGTTGAACTCGACCTGCACCTTCACGTCCTTGGCGATGGTGAAGAGGGTGGACGATAGCTCCTCGTCAAGCACCTTTCGCGCTTCCATGGCGCTGTCGATATAGGCGTAGTTGCCGTTGCCGAGGTCAGCCACGGCTTCCATCATCGCGTCGTTGGTGTTGCCCTGACCGAAACCCAGCGTGGTCAGCGAAATGCCGTCCTCGCGGTTCTGCCGCACCATATCCTCGAGCCCCTTCTGGTCGGACAGGCCGACGTTGAAATCGCCGTCGGTCGCCATGACGATGCGGTTGATGCCACCAGGAACGCGATGCGCGCGGGCCAGCTCGTAGGCGAGCGCAAGCGCTGGACCGCCGGCGGTCGATCCTTCGGCGTCGAGACCGCTCAAGGCCGCCTTGATCTCAGCCGGATCGTGGCTGCCCTCCACCAGCGTGTCGACCCAGCCCGCATAGGTGATGATGGAGACGCTGTCGTCCGACCGCAGCGAATCTGCCAGGATCGAAAGCGCCTGCTTGACCAGCGGCAGCTTGTCAGGGTCCTGCATCGAGCCCGAGACGTCGACCATGAACACCAGGTTCGCCGGCGGGCGCTGCGAGCTCGCAACATCATAGCCGCGCAGCCCGATCCGCAGCAGGCGAGTCTCCGGGTTCCAGGGCGTGGTCGAGACATCGGTGGTGACGCTGAACGGCGCATCGCGCGTGGCCGGGAGTGGGTAATCGTAGCGGAAGTAGTTGACCATCTCCTCGGTGCGGACAGCCGCTGGAGGAACGCTTTGCCCGGCCCGCAGCATGCGTCGGACATTGGCGTAGGCGGCCGTGTCGACATCGACTGCAAAGGTGGAGACGGGCTCAGCCGTGACGCGATGGATGGAACCGACCTCCTTACCATCGTAGCGCTCGCCGTTCGTGACGAATTGGTCGGGCGCTGGGTCGCCCTGCCACGCCGCCTCTTCGGCCCCGGGCTGCCGGCTGCATGCCGAAAGAGCCAAGCTGGAGATCAAGGAAAGCGAAATCATGCTACGGGTGATCATCGTCATCTCCACTCGCTCGTAGAGATGAAAGTATGTCTGCAGCCGTGGAAGTGACAAGCGCTCAAAGATGCAGTACAGTAGGTGAAAGATCTATGAATTCGAGCGGCACTCTAATGAAGCCGCGCAAATCTGCGCTTTCTGCACTTTCGTGCACATGATCTGCACAACTTCTGCGCGAACTATTCAAGGGTTCGACTGCCAATCCTCGTCAACCAGCACGGCATAGTCTCCCCACCAGATAGGGAGATATCGTCATGCACATCGCCGCCCTGCCGCTGGGTTCCAGCTTCCGGTGGAAGCTGATCCCGGCGGCGCTCGTTGCCCTCCTTGGTGACTTGATCTTCTATCAGCAGAGGCTTGCCGGCGGCGGCCTCGGACTGTTCACACTGGGATTGCTCGCCGCGCTGCTGGCCGGGCGCCCGGCAGTCCGGCGCAGCCCCCGCGCTTGGGTTCCGATCCTTGTCGCGGTGGCCTTCGCCGTCGCCCTGCTCTACGATCCCAGCCTGCTCGCCTGGGCGCTGTTCTGGGTGGCGGCCGGCATCGCGACGTTGCTGCCGGGCACGGGGCGCTTCGACGATGGCTGGCGATGGACGCAGCGACTGCTGTGGCAAGGACTGCGCGCGCCCTTTGGATGGGTGATCGACCTGCGCCGCCTCGCCCGGGTCCGCAAGGCCGGGCGCAGCCAGCGCGGCAACGTGCGCGCGACCATCTCGCTGCTGGCCCTGCCGGTGTTGGGGAGCGCGGTCATCCTGGTGCTGTTCGCTGCCGCCAACCCGCTGATCGAGCGCGCCCTCTCGACCATGATGCCCGAAGCCTGGAGCATCTTCACCCTGCTTGCGCGTGCGATGATCTGGAGCTTGTGCTTCGTCATGGCCTGGTGCCTGCTGCGTCCGAGCCTGGCCAAGCATCTGCCGCCGCCGATCGCAAGCAGTGGCGAGCGAGTTCTGCCAGGCGTCTCGGTGGCTTCGGTCGCTATCTCTCTCGTGCTCTTCAACCTGACCTTCGCGGCTCAAAACCTGCTCGATGCGGCCTACCTCTGGGGTCTCGCGGCGATGCCGGACGGACTGACCATGGCGCAGTACGCGCATCGCGGCGCCTACCCCCTCATCGTCACCGCCCTGCTCGCGGCACTGTTCGTGCTGGTGGCGCTGCGGCCAGGATCGGAGACCGCGCGCTCCGACGGAATCCGTATGCTGGTGACGCTGTGGATTGCGCAGAACATCTTCCTCGTCGTCTCCTCGATGCTGCGCACGATCGACTATGTGGAGGCGTACTCGCTCACTCGGCTGCGCGTCGCGGCACTGGCGTGGATGGCGCTGGTCGCCTTTGGCCTCGCCGCGATCTGCTGGCGCACGTTGCACGGACGGAGTGCCGCCTGGCTGATCAACGTCAACATGGGCGCGGCGGGCCTCGTCCTGACCGCAGGTTGCTTCGTCGACCTGGGCGCGCTTGCGGCACAATGGAATGTCGAGCACGCGCGCGAGGTCGGCGGCGCGGGCGCGGCGCTGGACTTGTGCTACCTCGACCAGCTGGGCAGTTCCGCCGTGCTGCCGCTGCTCGCGTTGGAGAGCCGCCGCGACTTGCCGATTGCGTTTCGCGAGCGAGTGCAATCCGTCCGCATGCAAGCCTACGACGCGTTGCGTAAGCGGCACAACAGCCAAGGCGCGCTGCTGGACGCCTGGCGATTGCGACGGGCCGACGAGCTCCTGCAACGCTTGAGGCCCGTTCCGCTTGGAGAGGGAGAACGCGGCTGCGACGGCGC
>Ga0068860_100003656_pt1 | contig 15828 bp, 16 predicted proteins | sample KBSSwiS32_FD_66597 | JGI IMG/M metagenome (GOLD analysis project Ga0068860, IMG submission 66597) | Switchgrass rhizosphere microbial communities from Kellogg Biological Station, Michigan, USA - KBS Switchgrass S3-2 | ecosystem: Host-associated > Plants > Roots > Rhizosphere > Soil ... | reverse complement strand
GGCCGATCTGAGGCGCCGCCACATACCTGTCGTCGATGGCCGGATCATCGAGATCGCCCATCACGGGGGCCATATCGCCACCGTCAATCTCGATACCGGCCGCAATGTCGCGGTCGACATCCTGTTCGCCCATCCGCGCAACAAGCCGTCCGCAAGCCTGCATGAATCACTGGGCCTCGCCACGGTGGATACGCCCTTCGGCATCGCCCTCAAGGTAGACGAGCGCCGCCAAACCAGCATGCCCGGCATCTACGCCGCCGGCGACCTCACGACGCCCTTCTTGCCCTCGGTCACCCAGGCATCATCGCAGGGTGCGATGGCGGGTATCTTCGCCCAGCAATCGATGCTGGTTTGAGAGCACAGATTCCCTTCTCCGGTGCGTTAAGAACGAATCAAAACAAGGAGATGGCATGGCAGAGCAAAATCCCTATCAGGTCGCCGATTGGAATGACCAAAGCGGGGAGCGCTGGGTCGCTTACCAAGCCCGGCTCGACGCCATGCTGGCGGTGTTCGGCCAGGCCGCGATAGAAGCCGCCGCGCCCGCGGCGGGCGAGCGCGTGCTGGACGTCGGTTGTGGCGCGGGCGCGTCGAGTCTGGCTCTGGCCGCCCGCGTCGGCGCGGGGGGCCAAGTGCTGGGCGTGGACATATCCGAACCGCTGATCGCCCGCGCGCGCGCGCTTACGCCACAGGATACGCCGGCCCTGTTCCGGGTGGCCGACGCCAGCAGCGCCGAGCTGCCCGAGGGCGCGTTCGACATCCTGTTCTCGCGTTTCGGAGTGATGTTCTTCGACGATCCGACAGGGGCGTTCGCCCATATGCGACGCGCGCTCCGGCCGGGCGGGCGGGTCGCTTTCGTCTGCTGGCGCGGCGCGGCCGAGAACGATTGGGTGCGCCTGCCGATGGGCGCGCTCAAGGGCATCGTCCCCCCGACCGCGCCGCCCGACCCCGAAGCGCCCGGTCCGTTCTCGTTCGGCGATCGGGGGCGGGTGGCGCGCATCCTAACGGCGGCCGGCTTCACCGATATCGCTATCGCGCCCTTCGATGCTTCCGTCCCGTTTGGCGAGGGCGCGACGCGGGACGCGGCGATCGACGACGCGGTGAAGATGACATTCGAGGTTGGCCCGCTGTCGCGCGCGCTCGCTGATCAGCCCGACGACATACGCGCCCGCGCCTCGGCCGCGGTTCGTGCCGCCTTCGCGGACCGCCCCGGTGATCGGTCGGTCATGATCGACGGCGCGGCGTGGATCGTCACCGCGCGCAATCCGGCAAGCTGACGGCATGAGCAGTGGAGACGCCCCGCTTGGTGGATGGGGCGTCTTTGGAAGTCAATTTTCTCGACTCGATGGACCTATACGCACCGGCAGGCAAGTCCCCCGTCCATGGCAGCGACCGGTACCTATCATGTGTCCGGAAACATCCTGAAAAGCCCGTCAGACTCAACAAACCTCCAGACACTACCAACCTTCGCAACCTTTACGATCAACTAAAGAGTTAGCGGGGTGAGCCACTGGCTCGCCCCGCCGCTTCGGACTGGACGGGCATGATGCCATTCTTCCGGCCTACACCAGAAGGTGCGCGCTGCATTCTAACTGGCCGGCTCTGATTCGAATGCTCTGCGCTAATGGAAAAGCCAGAGGTCGTCCATGGTCTTCGAGCCTTTCCCGGTTATTTGCGTATTCCGCTCAAAATGAACAGTCATTCCAGGCCATCGTGAACAAGGGCTCGAGCGGTCATCTATCGTCGCTGATCATCGATCCACGTTCACGACGAGGCGCAGAATGGCAGCCGCGCCGCCCGCAAATTGCGGGTCAGTTCCGCTTTCCGAAACCCCTTCCGCAGCTCGGTGGGCACATGATCGTCTCTTGTAACAGCTTGCCGTTTCCTGCCCTTTCCCCCGCACAAACCGATCTACTTCTTTCCCGCTCCTGGAGTCGGTCGAGGGCACGCGCGGGTCTCAGATGCCGAGCGGACCCAACGCGCGAATGGCATCGTGAATACGTTTCCAGCTCACGAGCAAAGTGTTTACGATCACCCTGGAACTCTGTTCACGTTCCGCTGGAATCAACGTTCACGTTGACTTGGAAACCTTGTTCACCATGAGCCGGAATATGCAGTTATTCGCGCAGGTCCGGCCGAGGCTGTGAGTCGTCGAACACCGTTGACCATCTCTGAATCGGCACTACCTGCGCGCACAGCCTTGCGGACTCACGCGGCTCGGTGACTCGGCTCGATGCGCGGCAGCCCTTGCTTGATCTGACACTCGATCTCGAGCTGGTCGAGCCACTCGCCGGGTGTCAGGCATGTGTCCAACACGAGACACTGCCGTTTAACAGTAGCAAAGTCTCCAGGGGTGAGGTGTGGCATGAGCAGAAGCCGATTTTCCCACTTCTCGCGCGTTTCAGCATCGATGCCGCCCACTGTGTCGGTGAGGCCGGCCTCAGACAGGAACATCCTCCAGCGTTGGCCGGCATCCAGCTCCCGAAATTCGATTTTGAAGGTGAAGCGGCGCAGCGCCGCTGCATCGAGATCACGGAAGAGGTTCGTCGCAACCACGACGATTCCCTCGAAGCGTTCCATCCGCTGCAGCAACTCGTTTGTTTGAGTGACTTCCCAACTGTGCTGAGCGCGCTCACGGCTGCGCAGAAGGCTGTCGCCTTCATCGAAAAAGAGGATGGCGTCCTCGGCGGCGGCCTGCTCGAAGGCAGCGGCAATGTTCTTTTCCGACTCACCGAGCCATTTGCTCAGCAGCGTGGAGGCGCTTTTGCTGACCACGGGCAGATTGAGCTGGCTTGCGAGGTATTCCGTGAACTGAGTTTTGCCGGTACCGGGCGGGCCATAAAGCAGCACAGATCCCTTGGGTCTGCGGCGGAAGCTGTCCAGAATCTGTTGCGGGCTGAAGCGGCCAGAAGTGTTCAGGTATTCGAGCGAGTAGCCGGTGACGGAGGGCATGAAGGCGTGAGTGAGCTCCCTGGATAGCGCCTTCTGGCTGCGCCGCAGTGCCTGAACCAGCGCATGATCACGCTCTGCCTTTGTGTTGGCATTGACGAGTCGGGCAGCTCTGACTGCTGATTCGAGCTGTGCGCCCGAGATGCCATCGAGCGCCATGACCTGTTCCGCCGCGATCTTACTCAGGCGCATCTTTCGCAGCCGTTTGCGAATAGCCAACACCTGCACTTCACGGGCCGCTCTCTTCAGCGGTGCATGAAATACGAACCGCGCGACCGTGTCATCCGGCAATGCCGCAATCTTCGAGGTGATCCACAGCCCGGGAACCAGGTTTGTCGCCAACAGATTCTCATCGAAGGGCAGGCATTCTTCCTCTGCCAGATCGATCCCGAAGAGGCTCCGAAAGAAGTCGGAAGGCGCGGTCTGAAGCACCTCTGATGGACGCTCAACGACTAAGACCGCTGGCGAGTCCTTGGCCGCGAGCAATTGGAATGCCACAAAGGTCAAAGAAGGCAGCACCGCGCGCGGAGCGTCCTCGAACCGACGCATTCTCCAAGGGGTCCGCGCCGAGCCTGCCACGATTTCGTGCAGTAACTGGCGCTTGTCCAGTGCGACCTCACCGTAGAGCAACAAATTGACTCCAGGTTCGTTGGCATTTCTCAGCAAGCGGACCGCCAGTGCCAGATCCTCTTCGAGCAAGCGGGCAGGGCGGCCTGACCCGACCTCATCTTGTAAAGGCTCCAAGAGAGCATCAATGAGGGAGTCAGACCCTGCAAGGAGGTCCACCCAGAAGGCAGGGACTCGCGCGAGCTCGGCTCGTCGCCCCGAGGTTTGCAACAACCCACTCAGCCGCAAAGGTGAGCGGGGTCGCAAGGCGCTGGCCAGCTCCTCAGTCGTAGTGTTGAATAATACTGTCCACAACACACGAGCGCTCCAGCGATCGCCCGCAAGCTGTTCGAAAATTGAGCTCAATTCATTCGAAATAGCGGTCAGGAACGCGAAGGATAGGATATCTCGTTCGAGCGGTGAGAGCCTGATGATTCGGCCGAGCTCGTCAACTCGGGCCGCGAACGGCGGGAGCGCTTCGAGAGAAGAGCCCATCAAATCCATTGCCGTAGAGATCTCGCTGAGAGTCTGTTCAGCTATTGCGGTGAATTCTTTCGGGTTGCGATTTACCCACTCGTGGACTGCATAGCCTTCCAACACGAGTCGCGCATCTGCCGCATTGGCGCGGCCCGAGAACGTGTAATTGACCTGCGACAGGAGTTTCAACATCCGCTCGAGCGACAAGCGCTTCGCGCGCTCAGTTTCTTGAATTGATGTCACAGATGCCGGCCAACTGATGCTAGTGCCGATTGAGGCATACCAGACAGCGAAGGCCATAGGGTCCGTGCGCAGTGCTCGTGAGAGGGTCGTATTGACTGCGATACGCAGCAGCCAGACTACCGATTGCGGTATCGATATGCCGAGTTGGTTGGACATCTGATTCGAGTTGTTTATTGAAAAGGAGTGTCATCATATCCTGACATATCGCGTCGTCAATGTGGGAAATGCAATGAAGTTATTGATTCATGCGCAACAGAGACGAATTGAATATGCACTCTGACAATGACCATTCACGCTCCGTCCTTTTGTGACGTCGAGTCCAGACGTTATTAATGTGCGGTTCGTCGCCACGCGTGCCGTTCGCGGTACTTACCCATCGACAGCTAACCACTCGTGCCATGGCTCCTCAAAGTCTCGACTGTTGTCAGTTGAGTGGTGGGCCATGCATAGAAAACGCTGGACGCTGACATCAAGCGCAATAAAGAAGGGAAGAGATGAGCCAGACCCAGAAGTCCAAAAAGAGTCCCCGCATGGGCGGAACGTTCGACGAGTTCCTCAGAGAAGAGGGAATGTATGAGGCCATCCAGACAACCGCGATGCGCCGCATCCTGGCAATGCAACTGGACGGAACGGCCGTTGGAAAGTTGATAGACCAGAGGAGGACGGTCGATGGTGTTCGACCATTTCGGGCGCGAGGAGGAATCGTCACGAACGAGTTGATTGACGAGCTGCGCGAAGACGGCTTCTCATGAGTCCACTGATGATCGAGGAGATACGGCGACTGCGCTCAGAACTTGCAGCCATCGGCCTGCGACACAATGTGCGCAGGCTGGACCTGTTTGGCTCGGCCGTAGGGAACGATTTCGACGCGGCAGCCAGCGACTAGGATTTTTTTGGTTGAGTTCGGCGCGTTTCCGAAGTGGGGGGATACTCAGAACACTATTTCGGGCTCCTCCAAGACCTGAAAGCGTTATTCGATGGGCCGGTAGACGTGCTCGTGGGACGCGCGGTGCGCAACCCGTACCTTCTGGAGACCATCAACCAGACACGCGAGTCTCTCTTTGCCGCCCGCCTTTCAGGGAATTCTCGATCAGCATTTCCGAAAAATAAGGAATAGCTCGGGTGTGTATCGATTTAGGCGGCGAGACACGGACGTTGGGATTGCGAGATGTAATCGTGTCCGCACCACCGAGACCATCCTGTTCGAAAAAGGCCGCGCATCGCTGGATGAACCCGAGCGCTTTAACTACGATTTCTTCCATTCCTATTCGAGGCGCTGGCTGTCCACCGTAGTTGGTGATCGATCGGCACTCTGATCCTCTGGCTGGTGTGTACTGTCGGTGTAATTGCCTCGATTTTCCAAGATCTGTTCGTCCGGGCCCGCATATCGACATACCAAGCTATGCCCGGCGTCACGCGCTCTCGCCGAAAGAGCGTCTGCTATTCTCTGCGCATCCGTCGCACTTGCGCCCATCTCTGGGTAGGCGCAACCTCCCCAGCGGCATTAGCATTCAGCGAGTGCCTGATGGCATTGCCACTAGGTAAGGAGCTGTGATAACAGAATGATTTCAATTCCCAGTCCCTGAGCAGCCGTCCATCGCCCGGACAGTGACCTTCTGGCGAGCTTTTCACTCATCACGTCGAAATTGCCGTTGCAGACGGGGTCTCGGTCATCGCAGGATGCATGCCCGAGTTAAATTCGGGTGAGCACTTGAATCGCCGTTCGCTTTCGACTTTGGCCGCGACTGATCCTGATCGGCGCTGCCGGACTTCCGCCTGCTACGTTCGGCGCCGGCGTCGACGAGTCTTCTTTCCAGCCCATCGGTGGGATCGATCAGTGGCTCAGCATTCGTGGCGCAGATGCACGTAATCCTGTGATATTGGTGGTTCACGGTGGACCCGGCGAATCGCAATGGCCGGTGGCTGATATGTACCGTTCATGGGAGACGGCATTCACCGTCGTCCAGTGGGACCAGCGTGGTGCCGGTCATACGTACGGTCGCTACGGCGCGAAAACACCGGAGGTCACTCTGGAAAGAATTGCAAACGATGGAATTGAGGTTGCGCAGTATCTGCTTCGTAGACTGCACAATCGTTCTGGGCCACTCGTGGGGGTCGATTGTTGGTGTGAGGATGATGCAGCTTCGGCCGGGGCTATTTGCAGCTTATGTTGGGACAGGGCAGGTTGCAAGTTGGAAAGAGTCTGTCGACATGCAATTTGAATTGCTGCAAGAGAAGGTGCAGCGGGAAGATCACCAGACATCCATAAAACAGTTCAACGACATCGGCAATCCCGATCCGACCAATGCCCAACAGTATTTTACGTTCAGCAAAGGTCCACGCGCCGCTATGGCGCCCTCCGATCAGGCATGGTTGCAGTCTTTGCGCGACAGGGCAAGCACGTTGATGGCTGGCGACCGCCATAACTTTCAGAACGTTCTCGATGGGATGGACTTCAGTTCGAAGCAAGTGCTGTCGGACCAGATGAGGACAAACCTACGGGCGACAGCTGACAAGATTGACACGGCCTTCTTCGTAATTCAGGGTCGGGAGGATGTAGTCACCCCTACGAAGGCGGCAATTGACTATTGCGAGCATGTTGAGTCACCTCACAGGTATTGCAATGAAATTCCAGACTCCGGTCACTTCGCATTCATGACCACACCTGCTGCCTTTCTATCTGAACTAACCGACAAAGTGCGGCCGGTCGCAATTGTGCGAGGCGCCTGAGATTATCGCGGCTTTTCCATGTAGATCGCGAGCGAGCCTGCCGGCAATCGCGGCGCCTTTTGCCGACCATGATCCGAGACGACCGTTCGCGAGTTCCTTACCGATAACATGACTTCTCAATTCTACGTTCCGACCCACACAACCTATTTCTCAGGTTATCTGGATGCCGTCGGCCGGCACTTCACAGACGAAAAACGGCTGTGCGCGCTGTCCATCGCTCTCATGCCGTCAACAGCTTTTGACGGGCTCGCAGTTCTTTCTGCTACGCCCGTGGAGAAAATGATTAGGGAATTCGAGCGCGACATTGCTGACTTTCTCAACATCGATCCGCGGAGTCGGCTCGTTTTCTACCTCATAGAATACTTCGCTTGGTACGAAGAGTTCTCCGCTACGTGCGTTTGCGAAAAGCTTCAGTTCGGAGGGGAAGACAATTTCTCACGCCACTTTGCCTATCGGCTCTTCGTCGATCATCGGTATGAGGTTATATTTTTGGCCTATTGGAGGAATCACGGAAACAGCAACTTGTAATTCCGCAGGTCTTCTTGAAAAGCATTGCAGCGAGACAGTTGTTCGCGCACGTCCCACCGAGGCTGTGCATAACCGAACGCCGCCGACCATCTTTGGATGCGGCTCAAAGCTGCGATGAGTGGCTGTGGCTCCCGGTGATGGCTCAGTGCCTTCAGGGGCAACAGATAGTCCTCTCTATAAACAGTGGGAATTATGATGCGACTGAGCTTCTGCGCACTCAGCATACAATTCATTACCAGCCGTGCTGTGCGGCCATTGCCGTCAGTGAACGGATGAACCTCCGTTACCACAAACATTGCCATGATCGCCTGCGCTAACGGATGTGCGAGGGCATTGATGCGGACAAATCCCTCACGCAGAGTGCCCGGTACCAGTTCCGGAAGGACAAACAATGTGCTGCCTGCCTGATTAGGTTTGTCCTTCCATTCACCGGGTCTTTTGTCGAGGCGACTTTGCATGACAAGCGCGTTGACACTACGCAGCCAGAGAAGGAAATCATCAGCACTGCGTGGTGGCTGATCACGCCAGGGCGGCAGGGCTGCGGCGTTGAATGTGCCCAGGACGTCGTGTGAATCTTCGCTACGGTTTTCCACGATCTGCCCGTGGAAGACGATGTCTTCGGCTTCCTCAACGGTGAATGTCGTACCCTCGATGTAGTTCGAGAAATAGGCTTCGAAGAAAGCAAAGTTCTCGCGTGCAGCACCGGACGACGCCGGATCCGGGAGTTCCGGCAACGAGCTGCGATTGAGCTCGGTGAAGAGCGCCTCGAAGATCTCCAGGCGGTGTGGATCGTAGGGTCTGCCCGCGGCGCGTGCCAGCGCCTGTCGTGCTGTCAGATGCTTTGCTGCCTGAGTGCCCAGCAAGGCGCCGATCAGCGTATCCAGGCGCTTGAACTGCGAGTTGTAACCCAGCCGCTCTGCGACGTCGCGCGCGTGATCGCGAAGCTGATTCAGACGGCGCTCGCCGCCGACCATCAACACGCGATCGAGCGCAGCCTCGATGGCTTCCTGGGGCAGCACGTGCGCGGACCAACCTCGTCCACGGGTTAAGTTCTCGAGATAGCGCCGCGGATCGCTCGCCAGAAACAACGCTCCATATGGCGTGTCGCTCGTGGGCGGGACTGTTTGCGGCCCCTGGCCTGGAAGGACTTGTACTGTCAGACCGGGAAGCTTCAGAGTTCGACGGGTCTTTCCTCGCGTAATCGAGAGCGAACCCTCATGCGGCTTTCCATCGAACGCCGAACGATGGGAGATCACTCCGCCAGGCAGGAGATGTCCAACAATGGGTTGCCAGTGACGAAGGACTATCGCTTCCAGCGGAGCGTCAAGGCTAGAAGTGTAGACGCCAGCGTGCAGGCGGCGCAGAGTCCCATCTGAAGCCAAACGACGTATTCGTCGGGCCGCGGCCGGGTCACTCTCATCGACGATGACGAGCTCAGGTAGCTTGTCCGAATTGAACGGAATTGAGGGCGCCGAGGACTGCACAATGTCCGAATTGTAACTGATTCTCGGCTAAGATGTCCGAAAAATAGAGAATAGTTTGGTGCCCGGAGCCGGACTCGAACCGGCACGGCCTTGCGGCCGAGGGATTTTAAGTCCCTTGCGGGTACTCCTAAGTTGCTGGTTCGGAAGGGATTTTAGCCCATCTCAGAACCTTATGTGCAAGAAAATGTGCAAGTTTCTTGGGGAGTTTGCTGGGAAACGCTGCCTGTCACGACCACACCGAATCCAGCCATGGGATGCGAGTTCCTCCCGTCATTTGGTGATGCCCGGCGGGCGCGCCTTACGGGTCGCGGGACGGGCATTCCAGCGCTCATCGAGCGCTACCGAGCCGTGTCGGCGCTGCGCTTCCTGATTCGTCGAATGGTTCCGGAATGACCCGATCGCATATCGTGGGGATGGCAACCGCGTCGCATCACCTATCAAATGTTGTCCCGACTGTCCGCGTGGTCGTTGCCACCGTGGGCGGCGACAAAAAATGGCGACCGCCGACCGGCAATAGGATTCCATTTCGTTTTCATCCTCTGCTCTCGCCTCATCGAAGCGGCGATCATCAGGAGATCGGATCCTTTGAAAAGCGCGGCAAACAAGCGGGCGGAGCGCAGAGGATCGGGCCCGGATCGTCGAGATCGCCCGTCACAAGAGCAATATCGCGGTCGACATCCTGTTCGCCCATCCGCGCAACAAGCCGTCCGCGAGCCTGCACGAATCACTGGGCCTCGCAACGGTCGATACGCCGATGCCAGCACCGCAGAGCTGCCAGAAGGGGGCGTTGGCGGGCGGGTCGCTTTCGTCTGCTGGCGTGGCGCGGGACGCGGCGATCGACGACGCAGTGAAGATGACGTTCGATGTCGGTCCGCTGTCGCGCCTGCTCGCTGATCAGCCCCACGACATCCGCGCATTGAAGATCGGCACGCGCAAAACGGCCCGCGTCCTGAGCCTGCCCGACAGCAAAGGCGTTGTGCGCCTCGAAGTGATCGGCTGCGAAGCGCACGTCGAAGCAAATCGGCGCTGGCAACGGCCTGCTGCAACAGGACGATGTGATTTCTCGCAAACTCTCAAGCCTTTAGCGCGGCAAGGTCGAGCGCCTGAAGTGGAGCGATGAATCGGCGCGGTCGATGGTCGTCAGCAAATTCCTCAACGATCTTCCGCCGCCGTCAACGACGCCAGCCAGGCGGAAGTTCAGGCGGCGCGAACAATAAATCGGATATTCACCACGCGCCGACTGCTACCGTGCGTGGAAGGGAGAGTTCTAAAACCTTCCCCAAATCATCCTGCATCGCGAACGTCTTCTTTTGATCCTTGCGGCGGTTGCCGAACCACACGTCGCCAACGTTCAACAGGTCTGTGTTTTGCGCCCGGCCCAGAAACTTGTCTATCAACCTCTCGGTCAGCCCGGGATCGGGAAGAGTAAAGAAATCTCCTTCGCTGGCGAGGTCGTCGAGAAACTTGGCCTCCGTCGCTATCTCTCTTTGGAACATCTTTCGCGGAATGGATAACTTGGGGGTGGCATCTGCAAAAGCCTCCGGATAAATCGGGGCCATGAAGTCGATGATGTGGGTCTTTGTCTGAACCCACACATGAAATCCATCCGAAGAGGTTGCAACCTTCCTGCCATTGATCTGGCCGAAGAAAGCAACCTCCGGATTGTCGTTGGCACAGAGCGCAAAGCCCCCCGCGACCGCCCGCGCGGGAATTTTGTAGTGCTTATTTAAAATCATCGCGCCGAAGCAGTTGAAGAAAATGCAGCCTTTCTCGGCCCTGCCGACGTCCCGCGCGACACCGTGGGCAACCTGATAGATGCGGTTGTATTCGCTCAGTGTCATTAGAAACTTGCTCAAGCTACGGTCCTCCGCCGCGCATGCCCGCTACGGTCTGTCAATTCTCGTCGGCGGGGCTTAACGATTGTTGAAGATATGCACCTTCAGGAACCCCTCGTCAATCGTGAAGACCTCGCCGCCGATCTCCATTCATGCGCCATGGCGTCGTAGTCGATGGATGCTGCAACAACTCAGAACAACGCCATTTGCCTGGTCGTCGGGGTTGAAAATGCCGAACACTTCGCCGGCCATCGCCATCGTGGCGTTGCCCTCGAAGAGAGGCGCATCGAGCACATGATTGATGCCTGCCCACGACGCCCAGATTTTTAAGCCTGCTCTCTGATGGGCGATATCGAGTTCACTTGGCCCGCAGCTTCCGCCGCCTTTGAGCTTGGCATGTTCCGATGCGGGCAACAGCCCTTTTCTATGCGCGATATGGCGCCGCAGAGTTCTTAAGTCCCCAAGCTCGTCAATCTTGATTCCCGCCTTGACGCCCCACACTTCGGCGATCTGCGGGCGGATTTCCTCGTCCCAATAGGCGAACATGAAGACGATGATGGCCCAGCATGTTTGCTGCTAGTTAAAGCCTGCCTCCGCATTGGCGGCAATGAAGTCGTCGGCCTTGATGATGCGGTGGTGGATGACATCGGGCGAGGCCGGGTCCTCTACGCTGGTGTAGACAATGACCGGGGGGCCATTCTTGAGTCGCTGACCCGTGGGCCGCTGCACGCGGGCTTTCTGGCGCTCGATGTGGACCTTCTTACCCTGAAAACCTGACAGGCAATCGGAATAGACGCCGACCTGCTGGTTTACGAAATCTATGAAGCGCCGTAGGATAGGAAACTCCGCGCGGGCCTTTTCGAATTCCTGTGCATCCATGGTCTTGTTGCGTCGCGGTCTTCGCTGCCGCCCTTGTGTCTGATGAATACGGTGACCTTGCGTTAGATTGTATTGCATCTTGTAGCAAGAGGGCGGCATGGATCGCAAAGAACAGTTAAAGCAGTTATTGAGCAACGCTAACGCGCTGCTCGAAACCATGCGGTTCAGCGCCAGTTCCTCAACGGGCGAGCATGCGAACACCGCCAACTTCGCGGGTGCCTCGACATTCCTTCGCAAGTACGACGCGCTTGCTAGACAGGCAAAGCCGTTGCTGGCGGAATCTTCAATGCTGGACCTGTATGACACCAGTAAATTGAAGAGCGCAATGAACCAGACATGGATTCAGGCGAAAGAAGTGTTTGACATTGCGCTGGCGAACACGGCCCTGTTGAAATCCCTGCTCGAAGGAGCCATCGGCTACGTCGAAGACGAAACCCACAAGCTCACTGATTTCCTTCAGGCAAATCTGCGCAGGGCCATCCATGGCGTGCCTGAAAAGGAAGTTGAGGTGCAGAACGGCATCGAGACGCTGCTCGTCGGCAGGGGCATGGTCAAGGGCATCGACTACGACAGGGAGACAGGCCGGGTGAAGACTTCGGGAAAGGAGTCCGTGCCGGACTTCATCTTTCCGCGGCTCAATCTATGCCTGGAAGTCAAGCTGTCAAAGCCCGCAAACATCAAGGCCATCGTGGACGAGGTGAATGCCGACATCAGAGCCTACGGCAAGATCTACGAGCGGCAGCTCTTCGTGATCTATGACCTCGGCGCAATCCGCGATGAAGTGGAACTCAAGCGCGACCTCGAAAATGTGGTGGGCGTGTCAGTTCTGGTCGTGAAGCACTAGCTGGCTCAGGGCTGACGCTTCTTCAATTCCCGTTGCACATCCATGGTCGCAACGGACGCGCATTGCCAGAGCAGCCGCAACAACATTAGGCAGGAACGTGCCGTCATGGACGGCGTGTATGCAGCTCGAAACGTTCCACGCTTACGGGAAAGGTGTTGTGTTTATTGTTGGAAAGACCGCTAGGTAGTTTACGGTTTTAGAGAAGATCAGCGTCAGCCACTTGACAAACCGAAGCGCTTGAGCAGGGAGAAGCATGACAATGAAGTCATGCCATATTCATAAGTTGGTCGATGACACAGGTGGCGACGCTCACAACCATGATTGGGCCGAAGCAGCTCATAGTTGAGTAAACGTTGCCGGATTCGCGTCTATGGCTTTAGCCTGACTGGAGGGATATCTTTCAGCGTGACGGCGAGGGCAAGTTGAGGACAACCGTTTCGGGGTGCTAATCAAATGCTGCTGACGACGATTCACTTGGAGAATTTTCGGGGATATAAGGGCGTTCACAGGATCGATGTCGGGCGGTTGACCGCCATCGTTGGCAGAAATGACTCCGGAAAGTCATCCATATTCGATGCTTTGGCAGTCTTCTTTGAAAATCCGCTGGGAAAAATTGATGCGACTGACTTCTGCGTGCATGCGGGCAACGCAGGCGAGCTGAGAATCGGGTGCATCTTTGAAGACTTGCCAGCCGAAATCACCATTGACGACACATCCGTCACGAGTCTGGCGGGTGAGCACCTGCTGAATGCGGACGGGAAACTTGAAATCCACAAGGTTTGGGAGTTTGCGGATGGCGTGCTGAAGAAGCTTAAGGTCTTCGCTGTCGCATTGCATCCTTCAGCCGCTGGCTTCAATGATCTGCTTTCAAAGAAGAACAGCGAACTTCGCACGCTGTCGAATACGTGGGCTGTTCCGAATGAAGTTGACCGCCGCTCCAACGTCGCCATGCGAAGGGCCATTTGGGGCACCCAAGCACCTCTCGCAAGGCAACTGACCAGCCTTCAGTTGGATAAAGAAGATGCGAAAGCAATCTGGGAGCGCATTGCTGCCTACTTGCCGGAATTTGCCCTGTTCAGGGCGGATCGATCCTCCACGGACGAGGATCTTGAGGTCCAAGACCCTCTCAAAGTCGCAATCAAGCAGGCGATGGAGGAAGTGCAGGCTGAACTTGAGGCGGTAAAAGCGAAGGTCAAGGAACGTGCCCTCGAGGTGGCGACCCGTACCATAGAAAAGCTGGCGGATTTTGATAGGACCTTGGCATCTCAACTCACTCCGGAGTTTCGGGCCGATCCAAAGTGGGACTCGCTGTTCAAGCTATCGCTGACGGGCGACAATGACATCCCCGTCAACAAGCGCGGGAGCGGCGTAAGGCGGCTCATCCTCTTTAGCTTTTTCCGTGCTGAATCTGAGCGACTTCGTTCCGCTCACAGCAAAGCGAACATCATTTATGCCGTCGAAGAACCCGAGACCGCCCAGCACCCAAACAATCAGCGCCGCATAGTCGAATCCCTGCAATCAATCTCTAATGCCGACGGCTGCCAAGTGTTGATTACAACCCACGTTCCAGCGCTGGCGTCATTGCTCCCTGTGGAGTCCGTCCGGCACGTGTCGAAAAATGCCCAGAATGAGCTAAGCGTCAGCAACGCGGATGATAACGTGCTTGCGACGGTTGCGGCGGACTTGGGAATAACTCCTGACCGACGGGTTCGCGTCTTGATGTGCGTCGAAGGGCCGCACGACGTGCAGTTTTTGAAGAAAATGAACGTCATTCTCAGGAGCGCTAATCCGGCGCTTATCGATATATCCAACGATCCAAGGATCGCAATCGTTGTGCTGGGCGGAAGCACTCTGCAGGAGTGGGTAAACCAACACTACCTGCGAAATCTGTCGATACCCGAGGTGCATTTTTACGACCGGGATATGCCGCGTGCGGACGGGACGTTTAAATATGGAGCCGCGCAGGCCACAGTGAATGCCCGCACTGACGGGTCAAGGTGTTATCTTACCCAAAAGCGTGAAATGGAGAATTATCTGCACATCGATGCTATCAATGAGTGCCTCGCTGCGCATGCTCCTAACTTCGTTTTCAATCTGACTGACGATTGTGATGTTGAAGAGGAGATTTTCACCGTCACCGGCCAGCGGAAGTTTGACAGGAGACACGTGAAGCATTGGCTAAACGACGATGCGGCGTCCCGTATGACGGTAGCACGATTACAGGGAAGAAATGGGTATGCGGAGCTTCTTTCGTGGTTTACCGAATTGACTAACAAGGTTGCATAGCCGACAGATCGGGTCAGTTGGCGCTATGCGTTGGGGCTCAAGTGTCGTCGCAGCGTCTTGAATGACACTTTCAACCTGCGCGCCACTTCCGGCTGTCTTTGCCTGTTGGAGCGAGTTTTTCAACAGAATAGGCCAGGCGGCGGGTGTCCGCCGCGCTGACGCGTGCGCGTGTGAGGCATCACATCGAAATTTGTGATGCCGTGCAGACTCCTCTCGAATATCTGCACCACAACTGGCCCAATGATGACTCCGGCGCGTCATTCGTCTCTATGTCTACAAATGGGCAACCCTAAAACGGACTCTGGTCGATGACCGCTTCTTCGTCATCCGTTTCGTGTCGAAACCGGGCGCACCCGGAGTCACGGCGATCCGGTGATCCAGAACAACTTCCCGCGACTCTGTCCGGCAGCTCGGCCAGCGGAGCCTTCTGGATCATGCGCGCAATCGTGTAACCGACCCGGCTTCATTTTGCCGTTTTGCCAAGCAAACCTGGTGTCATTTTCGAGAGCGCCCTCAGATTCGAGTCGACTTGCAGCTCGCTTTCCGAGAACCTAGCAACCCGCCTTTCACGCCTGCTGTTCATCGGTCGGTCCAGGCGGTTCGGTCTCTGCGTCAACCCTCCTCCAGAACTGACCGGGTCGGATGATTGAGATCCCGGAATACTCCCGGAGATCCAACAGGTCCTTGTCAACTGTGATGAGAACGTCGGCGCGACCTGCTACAGCCGTGCCAAGCACCGGCAGGTCATTCGGATCTCTGCAAGCCGTGGAGGGGACTTCAACAGGTGAAACCATTTCGCAGTCCGCCAACAGATGGCTGCGGACTTCTGCAATCTCATCCTCGGTGAATCTGAACTTGTCTCGGAGCTTCCTTGCGAGTTCGTCGATGATGAACTGCGACATCACCAACTCGTGATCCATCAAGACATCTTCAAGAAGTTCGGCGCATACACCCGCACGGCTGATATGCG
>Ga0068860_100003653_pt1 | contig 15832 bp, 11 predicted proteins | sample KBSSwiS32_FD_66597 | JGI IMG/M metagenome (GOLD analysis project Ga0068860, IMG submission 66597) | Switchgrass rhizosphere microbial communities from Kellogg Biological Station, Michigan, USA - KBS Switchgrass S3-2 | ecosystem: Host-associated > Plants > Roots > Rhizosphere > Soil ... | reverse complement strand
AAGCGCGGCGATCCATCGCCGCGCCCCTGCGGGCCTTATCCGCAACGCCTGCGATGCTCGGCACCGCGAACGGCGCGTTGATCCACGAGTCCGTGCATCCCTGCACTGCGTCGGGGAGATCGTTCGCCTCGACGGAACTCGAGCTCCTGCTTTGGTTTCTGCGGCAGGATGCCGCCCAAACGGGGCCCCCTGTGGCGCGGCGAGTGGCGGACGACAAGGCCCGCAGGGTCGGCGCGAGGGATCGCGCCGACTCCGCTGCAGGCCAGGGATGGCCTGTCAGCGGAACCCGGCCGCCGCTCGCGGACCCGCAGGGCAGGATGCCCGGAGGGCGCGACACCGGGGGTGTGTTTCTTTGGTTATCTTTCTTTGCACAAGCAAAGAAAGTATCCCGCTCGCCCGCAGGGCGAGTGGAAGCTGTGCTCTTCGCAAAGGACGAGAGCAGATCAAGATGGATTCCGGCTTTCGCCGGAATGACGAGCGAATTGGAAGCGATGGTACCCACGCGTCCTATCGCCGATGGAGCGCCAAAGCGCGGCCCGCCAGAGCGAAAAAGCGCAGCAGGCATGTCAGGTGCCGACGGCATAATCCGGCCCCCCGTCCGCATCCGCGCCCGCGGCAGGCGCCGCCATCGGCCAAAGGCCGAGCCCGTCCGGCCCGCGCCGCGCATACTTGACCATCAGTATCGCATCGACCACCGCCAACAGAGTATAAAAAAGTACAAAGCCACAAAGTGAGAAAAGTACTTGCCCGGCGGAGACGGAAGAAACTCCCAAGGCCGTCGGCAGCACGCCCTCGATCGCCCATGGCTGGCGTCCGTATTCGGCGACGATCCAGCCGAGTTCGATCGCGAGCCACGGCAGCGGCAGGCTCCACAGGGCGACCTTCAGGAAGCGCCGGCTGGCATCGAGCCGGCGCCGCGAGGCGAGCCAGAACGAGTAGCCGAACAAGGCGATGAAGTACATGCCGCAGCCGACCATGATGCGGAACGACCAGAACAGCACCGGCACGTTCGGGATCGTGCTCGCCGCGGCGCGCTGCACATCGGCAGCGGTGGCCGAGGCCGGATCGGCCAACTCGCGCTTGAGCAGCAGGGCGTAACCGAGATCCTGACGGTTCGCGTCGAACGCAGCGCGCGCCTGCGCATCGTCCGGGTGCACGCGCAGGATCTGCAGTGCCGCGTAGGCGATGCGGCCGCGCTCGATGCGCTGCGCTGCATCTTTGACCAGGTCGTTGATGCCGGGCAGAACGCCGTCGAGCGAGCGCGTGCCGATGATGCCCATGACCCAGGGGATGTGGATCGCATAGTGCGTCGTGCGTTCGGCGACGTTGGGGAAGCCGAACGCGGTGAACGATGCCGGCGGCGGCTCGGTGTCCCACATCGCCTCGATCGCAGCGAGTTTCATTTTCTGGTTTTCCGACACGGTGTAGCCGGACTCGTCGCCGAGCACGACGACGCTGAGCGCGGACGCGAGACCGAAGCTCGCCGCGACGGTCATCGAGCGCTTCGCGAAGTCGACGTTGCGCCCGCGCAGCAGATACCAGGCGCTGACCGAGAGCACGAACATCGAGCCGAGCACGTAGCCGGCGCTGACCGTGTGCACGAACTTCGACTGCGCGACCGGATTGAACAGCACGGCCGCGAACGAGGTGACTTCCATGCGCATCGTGTCGAAGTTGAATTCGGCGCCGACCGGGTTCTGCATCCAGGCGTTGGCGATCAGGATCCACAGTGCCGACAGGTTCGCGCCGACGGCGAGCAGCGTCGTCACGACCAGATGCTGGACGCGGCTCAGGCGTTCCCAGCCGAAGAAGAACATGCCGACGAACGTCGCTTCGAGAAAGAACGCCATCAGGCCTTCGATCGCCAGCGGCGTGCCGAACACGTCGCCGACGTAATGTGCGTAGTAGGCCCAGTTCGTGCCGAACTGGAATTCCATGGTCACGCCGGTCGCGACGCCCATCGCAAAGTTGATGCCGAACAGCACGCCCCAGAACTGGGTCATGCGCTTCCACACCTCGCGCCCGGTCATGACGTACACCGCTTCCATGATCGCCAGCAGCCACGACAGACCGAGGGTCAGCGGCACGAACAGGAAGTGATAGAGCGCGGTCAGCGCGAACTGCAGGCGCGAAAGGGTGACGACGTCGGGATCGATCATGGCACCGCCGGGGCGTGCGCGTCAGCGGCGGAGGTGGCAGGCAGCACGTGCGCACGCATTGCCGCCGCCGAGGTGTCGGCACGCGGCTGCGGCGCGACGAAGGCGAAATAGAGCACGGCGAGAAGGGCGAGTTTCGCGGCGACGATCAGGCCGATCTCGACCGCGAAGCGCAATCCCGCAGCGCTGCGGAACCAGGAACGATCTTCTCGACCCGACACGGCGTGCATCGCGTTCTCCTGCCGAGATTATACGCCGGACGAGCGGCCCGCGTGCTCCGCCGGGTCGCGCGACGACGGCGCGGAAATTCTCAGGCGGCCGCGGCGAATGCGTCGCGGGTCAGGTTTTCCGGTTCGCGATCGGTGCAGGCGACGTCGTCCTCGATGCGGATGCCGCCATACGGGCGGAACCGGTCGATGCGCTCCCAGTCGACTTCGGCCGCATACGGCCCGGCCTTGAGTTGGGCCAGCAGCATGTCGATGAAATACAGCCCGGGCTCGATCGTCGTGACCATGCGCGGTTCGAGCGAGCGCGTCAGGCGCAGGTACGGATGGCCCGCCGGCTTGTCGATCGTGCCGCCGGAATCGTCGCGCTGGAATCCGGCCACGTCGTGCACCTGCAGACCGATCAGATGGCCCAGGCCGTGCGGGAAGAACGTGCCGGATACGCCGGACTCGACCGCGCTCTCCGCGCTCATGCGCAGGAAACCGTGCTCGCGCAGGACGCCGGCCAGCAGGTGGTGCGCGTGCAGGTGCAGTTCCGGGTACGACTGTCCCGCGCAGACCTTGGCGGCGAGCTGGCGCTGCACACCGTCGACCGCGTCGACGAGCTCGCCGAACTCACGCGCGTTCGTGCCGGCGTAGGTCCGGGTGATGTCGCTGGCGTAGCCGTGGAAGCTGGCGCCCGCATCGATCAGGAACGAATGCGCGTGCGTCGGCGGCGCACGGTTCAGGTCGGTGTAGTGCAGCACCGCGCCGTGCTGATTCAACGCGATGATGTTGCTGTACGGCAGCTCGCTCTCGGTCTCGTGCACGGCCCGCAGGTAGGCCATGTGGATGCCGTACTCCGACTCGCCGCCGCGAAACGCCGCTTCGGCGGCGCGGTGCGCGCGCGCGCCGAGCTTGCTCGCGATGCGCATCATCGCCAGCTCGTAGTCGCTCTTGAACGCCCGATAGTAGTGCAGGTAGTTCAGCACCGCCGGCGGGTTGTTCGGCACGGCATCGCCGGCTCCGCTGTTCGTCTCGCCGACGATCGCACAGCGCGACGCATCGACCGGCAGCAGGGCGCGTACTTCGGTTGCTTCGCGGACGATCGTGATGTCGAAGTGCTCGACCCAGTAGCCGGCCGGCGCATCCGGCACGACGTGCCAGTAGTCGCGCGGCTGCAGGTAGATCAACCGCGGCCTGTGGCCCGGCGTGTAGACCAGCCACGAGCCCGGCGCCCGGGTGACCGGCAGCCAGTGCTTGAAATGCGGATTGACAGCGAACGGGTAGGGGCGATCGTCGAGAAACTCGTAGTGCGCCACGCCCGCCGCGATGACCAGATGATCGAAGCCGCCGCGTGCCAGCGCCGCGTCGCTGCGCCGGCGCAGCGTCAGCAGGTGATCGGGATACAGCTGGGCAAGCAGGTCGGACATGACGGGCACTCGCGCGGCGCAGGCCGCGTATTGTGCAGCAATTCGGCGGCGTCGTCGCCGCGTCCGCGTCAGAGTCCTTCGTCGTCGCGCTTTTCGACCCAGGCCGCGAGCACGGTGCGGTCCTCGGGCGCGATGTCGATTATCCGGAAGCCGGACCAGAATTGGCCGGGAATGCTGGCCGGCTCGCCCCACTGCTCGTGCACGCCGATCTCGAGATGGCGCGACGTGCTGCCGGGGCCGGACAGTTCGAAATTGAACTGAAACAGCGCGTTCTCCGGCAGCCTGCGGCTGGTGATCAGCAGCATGCCGTCGACCGACAGATTGCCGACCTGTCCGACCGTCTCGCCGGTCAGCGAATTGGTGACCTGGATAGCCTGCGGCACGCGCTTGCGCCGCGACCTGCGATTTTCGACCATGCTTTCAGTCCCTGTTCGTCTGCCTGCTCAACGCCACGTGATGATACATCGACGCCGGGCTACACCCGCATCGGCTGCGAGTCGGCGGCGCGCGCAGTCAGCTGACGCAGCGATGCCACGATTGTTTTCCAGGCGCGATCGACCAGCGACTCCCGTTCCGGCGGCGCGATGTTCGCTTCGCCGCGAACCACGTCGTGCGCCAGTTGCTGCAGCGTGCGCTCGAATGCGCGCGCACCGCGCGGGTTGACGAACAGGCAGCGTCCGGTCACGGTCGAGTACCAGCTCAGCTTTCGGCGCACGCGGTCGCCCTGCTGATTGACGGCGAATTCGAACCACGTGCCGAACGGCAGCGAAGTGATCTGCGCGAGCGCGCGCACTTCCTCGGCGTTCGGCGGTGCCGGTGCCTTGCGTCCGCCGCCGGCTGCAGACCGCTCCTCGTGACCGGGTTCGCCGAGGTGGGCCTTGCTCTTGAGCCGCAGGGCCACTTCGGTCTGCGAGGTCGGATTCTCGTCGGTGCTCGCTGAGCCGTCAGCGAGCAGGTGGCCGACGACGGCATGGATCTCGTCGGGGTGGAAGCCGACCTGGGCCAACCCCTGTTCGACCTCGCGGCGCAGCGTCGCGTCCGCTACCGAGGTTCTGTCGCGCCCTGCTGCCCCGGCTGCGATCAACTGGTCGGCGATGGCGAGTTGGCGCCGGTAGGTCTCGCCGTCTTCGCTGTGCCGAAGCAGGTTCAGGGCGAGAACGTCGGTCCAGGCCTGCTCGAGCATCGTGCGCAGCAGCCGCCCCGGCTTGGCGGCACCGATTCGCGCCGAGATGGCCCGACTTGCAGTCTGGCGCGCGATGGCGAGTTTCTCGCGGCCGCGCGACGCATCGACGAGATGCTTCTCGGTCAGCGCCGCTTTGCGCTGCAATACATTCATGTGCTGGGTCAGGTCGCCGAGCATGCGTTCGATCAGGCTCAGGCTGCCGTCGAACTCGGTATTCAGGCGCTGGATCACCGAGTGCATCTTCTTCTGCAGCACCGGGTCCGCTTCGCCGTCGGCATCGTCGATCCAGTGGATGCCGGTTTCGGCGATGGCGTTCAACAGCAGCCGTGCCGGGTGGGCGCGTTGGGTGAAGAAACCCTTGTCGCGCAACGCCACGCGCATCAGCGGCACCTGCAGCTGGCCGAGCATGCCGCGTGTGCTGCCGCGCGCCGGCGCCGTGTCGGCGATCTGCTCGAACAGCAATCCGACGAGGTCGATCGTGTCGGCGTCCTCGCTGTCCAGTTGCGGCGTCTTGCCCGGCGGCGCGAAACGCTGCAAGTGGCCGAGCAGATCCTGTTTGAGCTGCTGCGTACGCTGCGACGCGGCTGCACCCGCGGCTGGTGGCGCCGGCGTCTGCAGCAGGCCGAGCACGGATTGCAGGTCGTCGGCGCTGGGCACATAGCGCCCGGCAGCCGGCGCCGTGGCCGCGGCGCGTGCAGGCTGTCCCGCCGCCAGCAGGTTGCGCAGCGTGGCGAATAGTTGCGCATCGGCCGGATCGCCCCGCGGGCCGGCGGACCCGGCCGATGGCGGCGGCTCCGGGGCCGAATGTGGTGCCGCTGCTGCTGCAACGGCGGTGCCGTCCTTGCTTCGCTTCCGCGGCGGTGCGTGCACGCGCAGGAATTTCAGGATGCGCTGGCCGGCAAGGTACGAATTGAGGCTCGCATAGAACGGTGCGATCGCTGCCATCGCGACCCGATCGAAGACCGGGTAGAGCAACAGGCGATGATCGGTCGGCACGTTCGCTTGCTGGGCGGTCTCGCGCAATGCGGCAAGCAGCGCCCCCGGTCCGAGTGGAACGCGGTCGATCTCGAAGGCGGGCCCTGCGGCCAGCACGCCGAAGCGGTGGCCGAGATCGTGCAGCGCGGCCAAGTGCCGTGTGTCGCTGCGCGCGGCGATTTCCTGCACGGCCAGCGCTTCTTCCAGGTCCCTGGCCTCGACCAGCGACAGCTCCGAGCCTGGCTGGCGGTCGTCGCCGGCAGCGCTGCGGTCGAAACCGGCCAGGCCCTGCTCGAGCGCGGCGAGGAACTTCGGCCCGATGCTGATCCGCGAGCGCTGGACCTGGCGCAGCGATTCGTACAGGCGCTGGCGGCGTTCGTTGTCGCGCTCGGCCGCTGCTCGCTTCGTCAGCTCCTGCTCGAATTCATCCAACGTGGCACCGAGCAAACGGACGAGCTGATGGCTGCACTGCGAGAGCAGGCCCGCCAGCAGGTTGCGCACACGCGTCGGCAAGTCGCGACGCTGCTGCAGGCAGGTTGCCGCCGGCGCAGCGTGCGGCGCGGCAGCGTATCCGAACGTGGAAACTCCGAAAGCCATGGCCGATCTTCCCGCTCGCGCGCGGTTCGACGATCGTCGCAGCACCGGGCGCGCGCCGATCCGATCGGCGTGCACCGCAAAAAACAAATTCGGCTGCCCCTCAAGTCAGGTTAATACGCCGTGGCCGACGTTACAACCGGATTCGGATGCGGCGGAACCTGCCGGGTCGGCAATCGATGCGCCACGGTCAGCGCGCGCTGACGTCCGTGGTATCGCTGAAGCGGGAAAGCATGGCGGTCACGGTATTCCAGCCGGCGTCGGCCGATGCCGGCGGCTCGCCGCCTTCGACGCGCAGGCGGCCGGACGCGAGTTCACGTGCCAGCTGGTCGAGACCGCGCTCGTCGACCCGCAGGCCGCGCTGGTTGGTCAACAGGCAGCTGCCGGTCAGGGTCGAGAACCAGCTCAGGCGCAGGCGCAGGTGCTCGCCGGGCTTTGCTCCGCTCACCTCGAGCCAGGTGCCGAACGGCATCGCCTTGAGCCGCTCGAGGGTCTGCGCCTCGTCCGGAGTGAGCGACAATTTTGCCGGCCGCTGCATCATGCCGCGCAGCGACGCGTCGTCGCCGGCGTTCTCGCCGAGCCGCATCTTGCTTTTCAGGCGCATCGCCAGGTCGGTCTGCGAGATCGCGTGATCGTCGTCGGGCACCTGTTCCGGGGTGAACAGGCGGTTGACGACGGCCTGCACCTCGTCGTCGTGATAGCCGACCTGTGCCAGGCCCGACTCGATTTCCTCGCGCCACGTCGCGGCAAGCGGCTTGTCGAGCATCGTCTGCATCGCGCCGCCGATGGCGATCAGCTGGTCGGCGACGGCGAGCTGGCGCCGATAGGTTTCGCTCTTTTCGCCCTGGCGCAGCACGGTCAATGCGAGCACATCGGTCCAGGCCTGTTCCAGCAGGGTGCGCAGCAGGCGGCTCGGCTTGGTCGTCGCCAGTCGGATGGTGATCGCGCGCGCGGCCGTGTCACGAGCCATCGCCAGCTTCTCGCGGCCGCGGCAGCCTTCGACCAGGCGCCGCTCGGCGACTTCGGCGCGGCGCGCCATCGAACTGACGTAGGTCAGCAGATCCTCGTTGACCTGCTCGAACAGCCGCATGTCGGTGTCGAATTCGGCATTGATCCGTTCGATCGTGCGCTGCATGCGCTCGACGAGCTGCGGGTCGGGTTCGCCGCCGTCGTCGAGCCAGTGCATGCCGGTGTCGACCACCGAATGGAGCAGGCGCCGGGCCGCATGTTCGGGATTGAAGAAGAAGCGCTTGTCACGCAGTGCTGCACGCAGCAGCGGTACCTGCAGCCGGGTCAGCATCGACTGGGTGCGGCCGTCGGGTCTGGTGATCTGCATCAGCTGCTCGAACAGCAGGCCGATCAGGTCGACGGTATCGGCATCTTCGTCGCCGAGGCGCGGCGTCTGGCCGGCCGGTGTCGCCTGGCGCAACTGGTTGAGCAGATCCTGCCGCAGTTGCGCGATCGTACGCTGCACGACCTTGCCACCGAGCATGATCGTCGGTGGCGAACGCAGCTGCAGCACGGCGAGCGCGGCTTGCAAGTCGCGCGAAGCCGGTTCGTACGCATCGGCGGTCGTCGGCGTCGGCATGGCCCCCTGGCTGCGCCGGCGTGCCGCGAGCTGCCGCCGGAGCGTCTCGAATTGCAGACCTTCGGGGCTGTCGGCAGCGGGCCGCTGCGGACGGGTTTCGCGCGCGGGCGGCGCCGCCGCCGCAGGCCGCGCCGGCGTCGATGACGCGACCTCGAACGCGGCAAGGCCGAATCCGCCGACGTCGACCTCGACCCGATCGCCACCACGCGGACGCACTGGCGCCGCCGGCGCCTGCCGTGGCTCGGCGGGTGCAGGTGCGGGTGCGGACGTGCGGCTCCGTTGCAGCGTCTGCAGCTGCAGGTACTTGAGGATCCGCTCTTCGGCGAAGTACGTATTCGCCGATGTATACAATGCGCCGACGCCGCTCATCGCGAAGCGATCGAAGGTCTGGTAGAACTGCACGCGGTGATCGAGTGGCAAGTCGAGCGCGGCGACGGCATAACGCAACGCCGCCGTGATTCTGCCGGGGCCGAGCGGCAGCGACTCGGCGTCGAACGCCGGGCGCGCGGCGAGCACGCCGAAGCGGTAGCCCAGTTCGAACAGCGGCACGGTATGACGGGCTTCGACCCGCGATGCCATCTCGCGCAGGGTCAGCGATTCATCCAGCTCCGACGAGCCGACCAGCGACAACTCCTGCCACGCCGCCATCGCGGGCTCGGCCTTCTTGACCGCCGGGGCGCTCACCCGCCGGTCAAAGCGGGCGAGGTCGTCCTCGAGCGCCAGCATGAAGCGTGGCGCCAGATCGGCGCGGGTCGGCTTGATCCGGCGTATCGATTCGAGGCAGCGCCCGCCGGCCTCACCGACGCGCGGCTTGTTCGCCTGCTGGATCAGCGCCTTCTCGAATTCGTCGAGCGACGTCGCGAGCGAGCGCTCGAGATTGCGCCAGAACAGGCCGAGTACCCCGCCGAGCAGCTGCTGCACGCGCGCGGGGAGATCCTGGCGACTGGCCAGGCTGCTCATCGCCAGCACGTCCGTCGTTTCCGGATGCTGGCCCGTGCCGCCCTGCGTCATACCGTCCTGCCCCGCTGGAACCCCCGTGATTTCCGATTCTATGTCGCGCGCCGGTTGCGGCCAAGCTGTCATTCGTCAGGGGCCGCCGCGCGGCGCCTGATGCGAGCACGATCTAGCGCGGTTGCCACGAAACCGTCAGGTAGCCGGAACGGCCCGGCGTGTTGTAGCCGCGGATCAGGGCGTAATCGCGATCGAACAGGTTTTCGGCGCGCAGGCCGAGCCTCCACTCCGCGCCGATCGCGTACGAGGCACGCAGGTTGACGAGCGCATAGCCGCCGAGTTCGGCGCCGCCGACGTCGGCCCGCCGGCTGCTGCCGATGAATTCCAGGCCGACGTCCGCGCGCTCGTTCAGGGCTGCGCTCAGCACGCTCGAAAGCTTGCGCTTGGGCCGGCGCAGCAGGCTCTCGCCGCTGTCGGCGTTGCGCGGATTCTGCAGCGTCAACGCGGTGTCCGCCGACCAGATGCCGGCCTGCCAATGGTGAGTCAGCTCGCCGCCGTCGATCGCGGCCTTGGCGATGTTGATGGCCTGGAACGTATCGCCGCCGGAAAAATCGATGAGGTCGTGCACGCGGGTCGAGAAGGCGCGCGCCTGCAGCCGGTTCGCCGCGCCGGCTTGCCAGTCGAGGGCGATCTCCGCGGTGTGCGAGCGCTCCGGATCGAGCAGGGGATTGCCGGCGAAATAGCCGCCGTAGCCCGGCGAGTACAGCTCGTTGAGGTTCGGCGCGCGAAATGCGCTGCCGTAGCTGGCGCTGAGCCGGACGGCATCGGCGAGCTTCCAGCCGGCCGCGGCCGATGCCGAAAAAGCGCCGCCGAAGTTGCTGTCGTCGTCGTAGCGGGCCGACAATTCGCCGTCGAACGGCGTGCTCTGCACATGCCAGCCGGCGAACAGTCCGTGATCGTTGCGCGATACGTCGTACGGCGCGCCGAATCCGCTGCTGTCGCCGACCACGCCGCGGTCGTGCACGAGATCGGCGCCGGCGACGAGCCGCTGGGTCGACGACAGGGCGATGTTGTTGGTCCACGCCAGCTGCTCGCGCGTCGAGCGATAGGTGCTGCCGAACGCCGGCGTGGCCAGGTCTTCGCGCGAGGTGCCGGCGGACAGGCGCTGGCTCCAGGTTTCGCTGAGCGGGCCTTCGAGATTCACGCCGAAGGCCTGATCCAGGGTCGTCGAATAGCCGGCGCCGGGGTTGCCGTTGTCGAAGCTCTCGCCGCCCTGGCTGCGGAACGCGGTCGCCGAAACGGTCTGGTCGGCGATGCGATAGGCGCCATGCAGGACCGCGTCGCGGATGTGGAAGCCGTTGTCGTCCGGGTTGTAGATGCAGTACGGATCGTCCGGGCCGTTGCAGATGCCGGCATTGGTCGCCGAGAAACCGCCGACGTGGCGCGCGCCGAACTGCGCGCTGAAGCCGCCACCGTCGCTCCAGCGGCCGAAGCCGACGCTGCCGTCGGCGTCGCGGTAGCTGCCGTAGCTCGCCGCGACGTGCGGCCGGTCGAGCTGGCGCGTGAAGATCTGGATCACGCCGCCGATCGCGTCCGAGCCCCAGTAGCTGGCGCGCGGGCCGCGCACGATCTCGATGCGCTCGATTGCGTCGAGCGGCAGGTTCTCGAACGCGAACGCGCCGGTGTTCGACGAGGCGACGCGCACGCCGTCGATCAGGACCAGCACGTGGTTGGCATTCGTGCCGCGCAGGAACACGCTGGTCTGCTCGCCGGCGCCGCCGCTGCGCGCCACATCGACCCCGGCCTGCAGGCGCAGCAGCGCGACGAGGTCGGTCGTGGCGCTGGTTTCGATGTCGCGGCGCGTGATGATGCTGACGTCGGCCAGGCTCGCATCGACGGTCTCGGCGACGCGCGTTGCCGTGACCTCGACGGTCCTGAGCGTTTCCGAAACGTCGCCGGCGCCGGAGTCCTGGGCGTGGGCGCACGAAACGGCGGCCGTGAGTCCGACAATAAAATGGGAAAAGTATAGAAAAGACTTCTGCAGCACGATGGTACTCCTCGACGCACACCCGCGGTGGCAAGGCGTCGTGGAGGAGGTCGGTGCCGCAGCGCAATCGGCGGCAGGCCCGACCGTTGCCCGCCGCAACGCCTTGAGCTGGGCGATTCGCTGATGCGAACCGCTTGCCGCAGGCCGGTCTCCGGGCTCGCAAGCGGCATCGTGGCGATGCCGGACCGATCGCCTTCCCGCGCCTGGGCGCAGTGGCATGAAGATCGGTCTTGCGCTTGCTTACCGTTGCGGGGGCAGCGCCGGAATTGCACCGGCTTCCCGTTTCACCTCACCTGCTGATTGTTCCTGCGCCGCCGATTTTGCAGGCGATGCTGGATCGATCAGCAGGCGGGGCACCTGCGACGGCGCGAAGTCTAGGCCGCGCACGGATACCGCGCAAGTGCGCGGCGCCGGCGCCGGCAAATGGACGCAAAAAACCCGGTTCGCGAGCGCGGCGTTACGGCGCGTCATTCGTTGTCGGTCGCGGTCGACACTTCGATCAGTTCGCCGTCGTCGCCGACCTGCAGGGTGATTTCGATCGGCCGGCAGCACACCGCGCAATCCTCGATGTAGCGCTGCGAGCCGGCGGACAGGTCGACGACGGTTTCGAAGCCTTCACCGCAGTACGGACAGTGGATGACTATCGTTTCAATCATGGGGCGGTCCGCCGTGCCGACGTGGTCCGTCTGCGCGTTCCGGCAGGAACGCCGCGATGACGTCGTTGAGGAAGCGCCGTCCGAACGGGCTCGCGCGGACGCCATTGTCGTCGATCTCGAGCCAGCCGCGCGCGAGCGCGGCGTCGAGCTGCGGCTGGAGCGCCGCTGCAGGCAATCCGGTGGTCGCAGTGAACTGAGACAACGCAAATCCGGCGTTGAGGCGCAGCGCATTGAGCATGAATTCGAACGGCAGCTGCGCCGCGGCGATCGGATCGTCGCCGCCGATCCGTCGAGGCGTCGCGGCGTGTTCGAGGAAGCCGCGTGGCGTGCGGACTTTCCAGCGCCGTCGGATCTCGAGGCGTCCGGCCGGCATGCCCGGAACGCAATCGGTAGCCGGTAGCCGGTAAGCGGCAGCCGGGACAGCGTCGCGGCCGGATTGCCCTCCCGCTTCCGGTTCCCGGCTGGCAGCTACCGAACTGATCTTGCCGTGCGCGCCGGCGCCGATGCCGAGATAGTCGCCGAAGTGCCAGTAGTTGAGGTTGTGCGTGCATTCGCGTCCCGCGCGCGCATAGCCCGAGACCTCGTACTGCGCGAGTCCCGCCGCCGCGATGCGGGCCTGACATTCGTCCTGCATGTCGCTGGCCAGGTCGTCGTCCGGCAGCGGCGGTGGATTTGCCGCGAACGCGGTGTTCGGTTCGAGGGTGAGCTGGTAATGCGACAGGTGCGGTGTCTGCAGCGCGAGCGCCTTGTCGACATCGGCGATCGCGCCGGCCAGCGTCTGCTGCGGCAGCGCGTACATCAGGTCGAGATTGAGATTGTCGATGCCGGCGTCCTGTGCCAGCTTGATCGCGCGTTCGGCCTGCGCCGCATCATGGATGCGGCCGATGCGTTCGAGCGCGCCGTCGTCGAAGCTCTGCACGCCGAAACTGATCCGGTTGACGCCGGCGCGGCGGTAGTCGGCGAACGGGCCGTGTTCGACCGTGCCGGGGTTGGTCTCGAGCGTGATCTCGGTGCCGGCCGGCACGGACAGGCGCGCCGCGACGCCGTCGAGGATCCGCGCGATGCGGTCCGGCGCGAACAGGCTCGGCGTGCCGCCGCCGAAAAAGATGCTGGTCAGCGGCCGGCCCTGCGCGAGCGCCAGGTCCTGGTCGAGATCGCGCAGCAGTGCGTCGACGTATTCGTCCTGCGGCAGCGCTTGCGGCGCGTTGTGCGAATTGAAATCGCAGTACGGGCATTTACGCACGCACCACGGGATGTGGATGTAGAGGGCCAGCGGCGGCAATGGTTGCGAGCCGTGAGCCGTGAACCGTGAACCGGAGAGCGATCGCGACGCCATGCCGCCGCCGTTCTCGTTCGGCTCACGGCTCACGGCTGACGACTCACGGACGAAAGCGACGCCGCGTCGCCGAGCAGCATACGCAGCCGCGCGAGCGCCTGACCGCGATGGCTGACGCGATTCTTGATTCGCGCGTCGAGTTCGGCTGCGCCGATATCGAGCTGTGGGTCGAAGAACACCGGGTCGTAGCCGAAGCCGCCGCTGCCGCGCGGCGCCGCCAGGATCGTTCCGTCCCAGCGGCCCTCGGCGATCAGCGGTGCCGGGTCGTCGGCGTGGCGCAATAGCACGATCACGCAGTAGAAATGCGCCGAACGCCGCGCCTCGGGCACGTCGCGCAACGCGTCGAGCAGCTTGGCGATGTTCGCTGCGGCGTCGCCGTTGCGGCCGGCGTAGCGCGCCGAATACAGCCCGGGGCCGCCGTCGAGCGCATCGACGCAGATGCCCGAATCATCGCCGAGCGCCGGCAATCCGCTGGCGCGCGCGGCGTGCCGCGCCTTCAGCAGTGCATTTTCCACGAACGTGCTCGCGGTCTCGTCGGCGTCGCCGATGCCGAGTTCGCCCTGCGCGATCAGTTCGATCGGCAATCCGTCGAGCACCTCGCGGATTTCGACGAGCTTGCCGTGATTGCTGCTGGCGAGGACGACGCGCCGCACCTCAGGCCACCGTCCTGCGGCAGCGCGGACACCAGCGATGCCGCTTCACCCACGGCATCAGGCGGAAAGCGATGAAGCTCAGGAACGACAGGAGGCCCAGCCATCCGCCGCGCCAGTCGCGCGAATCGACTTGATCGTAACGATCGATGTACGGGTCCTCGTCCGACCGGATCTGCAACAGACATCCGCATGTCGGGCAACGCAGCACGGGTTCAGCCCAGCGCCTCGCGCTGCTTGTCGAGCAATTCGCCGATGCCCTTCTGGGCGAGCTGCAGCAACGCATCGAGCTCGTCGCGGCGGAACGCATGGCCTTCGGCCGTGCCCTGCAGTTCGATGAAGCCGCCGCCATCGTTCATGACCACGTTCATGTCGGTATCGCAGGCCGCGTCTTCGGGATAATCCAGATCGAGCACCGGCACGCCACGGTAAACGCCGACCGATACTGCGGCAACGGCACCGACGATCGGGCTCTTCTTCAGCGCGCCGCGCTTGAGCAGGCTGCCCATCGCATCGACCAGCGCGACATAGGCGCCGGTGATCGCGGCCGTGCGCGTGCCGCCGTCGGCCTGCAGCACGTCGCAGTCCAGCGTGATCGTGCGCTCGCCGAGCGCGGCGCGATCGACGCAGGCGCGCAGCGCGCGGCCGATCAGGCGCTGGATCTCCATCGTGCGCCCGCCCTGACCGCCGCGTGCCGCCTCGCGCTGCATGCGCTCGTGGGTCGCGCGCGGCAACATGCCGTACTCGGCGGTGATCCAGCCTTCGCCCTTGCCGCGCAGGAACGCGGGCACCTTGTCCTCGACGCTGGCATTGCACAGCACGCGCGTGTCGCCGCTGGATATCAGCACCGATCCTTCGGCATGGCGCGTGTAGCCGCGTTCGATGCGCACGGCGCGCAGTTCGTCGGCGGCGCGGCCGGAGGGGCGGGAGAAAGGGGACATCGATGGAACTCCAGGATATGGAGTCGGAGTTTAGCAGCACGGCTATTTGCGGGAAGGTAACTGTTCTGAAAGACGGTAGCCGGGAACCGGTAGCCGGTAGCCGGTAGCCGGAGAGCGAGTGATGTCGAGGAGCCGTGCTAACGAATGGGTCGGAGCGGGCGCTTCGCTCTCCGGCTCGCGGCTACCGGCTACCGGTTTCCGTCTTCGCGTCTCTGGCATACTGCACGGCCATGCCGAACCAAGGCCACCCATGATACGCAGCATGACCGCGTTCGCGAGCGCGGAATCCGATACGCCGTGGGGCGCGCTCGCGTTCGAACTGCGTTCGGTCAATCACCGCTATCTCGAACTCAATCCGCGCCTGCCCGAGGAATTGCGCGCGATCGAGCCGGCGCTGCGCGAACGCGTGGCGGCGAAGCTCACGCGTGGCAAGGTCGACGTGAACCTGCGGTTTCGCCCGGTCGATGCCGGCGCCGGAGAGATCCGCGTCGACGAGGCGGTGCTGGACAAGTTGCAGCGCGCCGCGGCGCAGGTCGGCCGGCGCTTTCCGCAGATCGGCGCGAATTTCACCGACGTGCTCGGCTGGCCCGGCGTGCTGGTGCGCGAGGAGCTCGATCAGGAAGGCCTGCGCCAGGCCGCGCTCGACCTGCTCGAGCACGCGCTCGACGACATGGTCGCGACGCGCCAGCGCGAAGGCGAACGGCTCGGCGTGTTCCTGCGCGAGCGGCTCGAAAACATCGCCCGCATCGTTGCCGACGTGCGGCTCTGGCTGCCCGAGATCCGCGTGGCCCTGCGCGCGCGCCTCGAAACGCGCCTCGGCGAGATCCGCCAGCCGGCCGATGCCGGACGCATCGAACCGGGTCGCCTGGAGCAGGAACTCGTGCTGCAGCTTTCGCGCATCGACGTCGACGAGGAACTCGACCGGCTCAGCGCGCACATTGCCGAAGCGCGCCGCGTGCTCGCGCTGCCCGATGCGGTCGGCCGGCGCCTCGATTTCCTGATGCAGGAATTCAACCGCGAAGCGAACACGCTCGGCTCCAAATCGGTCGACTCACGCACGACGCAGGCCGCGGTCGAGCTCAAGGTGCTGATCGAGCAGATGCGCGAACAGGTGCAGAA
>Ga0068860_100003645_pt1 | contig 15848 bp, 13 predicted proteins | sample KBSSwiS32_FD_66597 | JGI IMG/M metagenome (GOLD analysis project Ga0068860, IMG submission 66597) | Switchgrass rhizosphere microbial communities from Kellogg Biological Station, Michigan, USA - KBS Switchgrass S3-2 | ecosystem: Host-associated > Plants > Roots > Rhizosphere > Soil ... | reverse complement strand
ATGCCGCTCGCCAGCCTCGACGACATCCGCGCCCGCATCGGCGAGGAGGTTGGCGTGTCCGGCTGGCTGACCATCGACCAGGCGCGGATCAACGCGTTTGCCGACGCGACCGAGGACCATCAATTCATCCACGTCGACCCGGCCGCGGCCGCCGCGGCGGGCTTCGGCGGGACGATTGCCCACGGGTTCCTGTCCCTGTCTTTGCTGTCGCGGATGGCGGCGGAGGCGATGCTCATCCCCGACGGGCTGAAGATGGCGGTCAACTATGGGCTCGACCGGGTGCGCTTCCTGGCGCCGGTCAAGTCCGGCAAGCGCGTCCGCGGCCGCTTCACGCTTGACTCGATTGACGAGAAAGCGCCGGGGCAATGGCTGCTGCGTCACACCGTGACGGTCGAAATCGAAGACGAAGACAAGCCGGCGCTGACCGCGCAATGGCTTGGCCTGATGTTCACTTAGGAGAGAAGAATGGCTCGCGACGCCGTGATCGTTTCCACCGCCCGGACGCCCATCGGCCGCGCCTACAAGGGCGCGTTCAACGCGACGCCGGGGCCGACGCTTGGCTCATTCTCCCTCGCTGCGGCGATCGAACGCTCCGGGATCGACGCCGGCGACATCGACGACGTCGTGTGGGGCGCGGTGCTCACCCAGGGCACACAATTCGCCAATATCGGCCGGCTGGTCGCGCTGCGCGCGGGCTGCCCGGTCGGCGTCTCCGGCATGACCATCGACCGGCAGTGCTCGTCGGGGCTGATGGCCATCGCCACCGCAGCCAAGCAGATCGTCATCGACAAGATGGACGTGGTCGCGGCGGGCGGACAGGATTCGATCAGCCTGGTGCAGACACCCGAAATGCGCGGCGCGGTCGATCCTTCGCTGATTGCCATGCACCAGCATGTCTACATGCCGATGCTGCAAACCGCTGAGACCGTTGCGCGGCGCTACAGCATCAGCCGCGAGCGCCAGGACGAATATGCGCTGAAGAGCCAGCAGCGCACCGCTGCCGGGCAAGCCGCCGGCCGGTTCGACGCCGAGATCGTACCCGTCACCACGACGATGGCGGTCAAGGACAAGGAGACCGGCGAAGTCTCGATGCGCGAGGTGACGATCGCCAAGGACGAGGGCAACCGCGCTGACACCACGATGGAAGGGCTGTCCGCGCTGAATCCCGTGCTTGGGCCGGACACGTCGATTACCGCGGGGAATGCCAGCCAGCTTAGCGACGGCAGCTCGGCCTCGATCCTGATGGAAGCGGGCGAAGCCGCGCGCCGCGGCCTCACGCCGATGGGCCGCTACGTCGGCATGGCCGTCGCCGGCACCGAGCCGGACGAAATGGGCATCGGCCCGATCGACGCGGTCAACAAGCTCCTCAAGCGCAATGACCTCAAGGTCGACGACATCGGCCTGTGGGAGCTGAACGAGGCGTTCGCGGTGCAGGTGCTGTACAGCGCCGAACAACTCGGCATTCCGGAGGACCGGCTGAACGTCGACGGCGGCTCGATCTCGATCGGCCATCCCTACGGCATGAGTGGCGCGCGGATGACTGGCCATGCGCTGATCGAAGGCAAGCGCCGCGGCGTGAAGTACGTCGTCGTCACCATGTGCGTCGGCGGCGGCATGGGCGCGGCGGGTTTGTTTGAGGTGCTGTAGCCTTGCAGGGTGTTGCTCGCGCATTTGGTGGCGCGCTTCGGACTAGATCGGGTGCCTTGGGGCGGTTCTTCGCCGTCGTCGCGGCCGTTCTCGCCTTTGCTTCGGTCCTCCCGTCGAACGCGGCGGCGAAAGCTGCGGCCGCCAAGCCTTCGGCCCCGCTGAAACTGATCGACCTGACCGGCGAATTCGAGCGCGTCTGGAGCGCGACGGTTAGTCTTCCCGACGATAAGCGAGCGAGCGCCTTCGAAACTGAATTCGCGCGGATCCTTCCCGGCTTCTACGATCCCAAGCGGGTCGCAGATTACATGCCGGAAGAGCGATACCAGGCGCGACTGCTGGAGCGCTTGAAGACCTATCCGGAAAAGCGCGCCGGCATCGCGCGTGTCAGCCGTGAATTTGCCGGCCTGATTGGACCGGCGCAGCGGAGTTTCGAAAAAGCGTTTGGTCCCATGCGCGGCTATCCGCCGATCTACCTGGTCAACAGCCTTGGCGAGTTCGACGGTGGTACGCGCGATCTACCCGAGGGCAACCGGCTGATGTTCGGGGCAGACGTGATCGACAAGCTGTATCGGGACAAACCGATTCAGCCCTTCTTCCACCACGAATTGTTTCACCTACTGCACGCGCGGACGTTCAAGGCTTGCGATCAGGTGTGGTGTAATCTCTGGACTGAAGGCCTGGCGGTATACGTCGCTTCTCGCCTCAATCCCGGGGCCGACGATGCCGCGCTCCTGCTAACCTCGCCGGAGCCGCTTCGACCGGCGGTTGAGAGCCACAAGCAGGAGGCCGTTTGCGCGGTAAGGGAGCGGCTAAATTCGACCGATCCCAAAGACATTGCGCCACTTTTCATCGGCAGCGAGCAGGGCCTGAGCAAAGGGCTTCCTACCCGGTTCGGCTATTATGTCGGCTATCTGGTGGCGAAGGATTTGGGCCGCAACCGCAGCTTGCGGCAGCTGGCCGCGCTCAGCGCTCGGGAAGCGAAGCCGCTGGTCGCTGCGTCGCTCGGGCGAATGGCTTCTTGCCCTTCGGTGCCCCACACGACCCCGCAGGCGTGACGGCTAAAGACGGTGTCCGCGATTTCAACGAAGCAGCCGGCGAAGCGTGAACCCAATCGCCCGCATGCGGGTTGGGACGACAAAAGGGAGGAAGCCATGCCCGAATCCAATCGCCCGCTCGTCGAACGCATCGCCCGCGTGCTTGCCGGCGCGGCGCTCAGCAGCAATGCCGAGGGCAGCGACCCGTCGGCCGCCGCTAAGGTCGATCTCGCCTGGCGCGAGCATGTGAACCAGGCCGAAGCGGTGCTGCACACGATGCGCGAACCCGATGAAGCCATGGCGGCTGTCGGCGACACCGAGATATGGCGTAGCATGGTCGAAGCCGCGATCGCGCAGCCGGTCGATTGAGTCCGCGCGACAGCAGCAGCGCGACCGCGGCGCGGGCCGACCCGCGCTGGACGCTGTTCGCCTGTATCCTCGCCTCGAGCCTGAGCTTCGTCGACGGCTCGGTGCTCAATGTCGCGCTGCCTGCGATCAAGGCGAGTTACGGCGCTGGCGCGGCAGACGTGCAATGGGTGATCAACGCCTATCTGCTGCCCTTGTCGGCGCTGCTGCTGCTCGGCGGTGCGCTGGGCGATCATTTCGGACGACGGCGGCTGCTGATCGGCGGCACCACCCTGTTCGGCATCGCGTCGCTGCTGTGCGCGCTGGCGCCGAGCCTGCCGCTGCTGCTTGGAGGCCGCGCGCTCCAAGGGATTGGCGCGGCCCTTCTGCTCCCCAACAGCCTGGCACTGCTCAACGCAGCATTCTCCGGTGAGAAGCGGGGCCGGGCCGTGGGTATCTGGGCAGCAGCCGGAGCCGCTTGCGCCGCAATCGCTCCGCTAATTGGCGGCTGGCTGGTTGGCACGGTCGGCTGGCCGTCGATCTTCTACATCAACCTGCCGCTTGCCGCGGGCGCGATCCTGCTGGCCTGGCGGTTTGTCGCCGAAAGCAAGGAGTCGGGCGGCGGCCGCACCGACTATGGCGGCGCACTGCTCGCCACCGCCGGTCTTGGCGGGCTCACTTACGCGCTCACTCTGTGGTCAGCGAACGCGAGCTTCACCACTGCAACCTTGATTGCCCTGGCGCTTGGCATCGCGCTCAGTGGCGCGTTCCTGCTGGTCGAGCACCGCCGCGGCAACAAGGCGATGATGCCGCTCGACCTGTTCGAAGGCCGCTGCTTCACCGGCCTCAACCTGCTGACGTTCCTGCTCTACGGCGCGTTCGGGGCATCGATGCTGCTGATCCCCTTCGTCCTGATCACCAGCGGTGGTTATTCGCCGGTTGAGGCAGGCCTTGCCCTGCTGCCACTCCCGATCCTGATGACCGCGCTGTCACCGTTCATGGGCGGCCTCGCGGCGCGAATCGGGCCGCGCATCCCGCTGACCGTCGGGCCGCTCATCATCGCCGCCGGCTTTGTGTTGTCGCGCCTGATTGGCCCGGAGAGCGGTTATTGGACCAGCGCCTTTCCGGCGATCCTCATCATGGCCGTCGGCATGACCATCGCGGTCGCGCCGCTGACCTCGTCGGTGCTGGGGTCAGTCGAGGAACGCCACGTCGCCATGGCGTCCGGCTTCAACAGCGCGGTAGCGCGCCTCGGTGGCCTGATTGCCACCGCATTGCTCGGCTCCGTGCTGGGCAAGACCGGCGATGCCATCTTCCCCGGCTTCCACATGGCGATGTTCGTTTCCGCCGGAGTAGCGGTAGCCGCGAGCGCCGTCGCGCTGACCATGCTCGGCGGAGTCAAAATGAAGAACGGCTAGCCCTTCGCTTTGGCGATGAAGCCGTCGATCACCGTTTCGAGCAACGTCATCGGCACGCTTCCGCCGAGCACCACCGCGTCGTCGTAGCGACGCAGGTCGAACTTCGTCCCCAGCGCGGCCTTCGCCTTATCGCGCAGGCGGTTGATATCCAAGCTGCCGACTTTGTAGCCGCACGCCTGGCCCGGCATCACGCAATAACGGTCGACTTCTCGCGTAACCGTTGACCGCGAGTCGCCGTTGGTGGTGACGAACCAGTCGACGGCTTGATCGCGCGTCCAGCGCTTGGCGTGTAGCCCGGTATCGACCACCAGCCGGCAAGCACGGAAGCGCATCGACTGGAGGAAACCGAGCTCGCCTAGCGGATCGCCTTCGTACACGCCAAGCTCGTCGGCCAACTGCTCCGCATAAAGTGCCCAGCCTTCGCTATAGGCGTTGAACGCCAGCATGGACCGGATCAGCGGCATGCGGTTGGCATAGTCGCCCTGCCACACGTGCCCCGGAATGCCCTCGTGGTAACAGAGCGTCGGCAACGAGAACTTCGGCCATTCCGCGGTGTCCTTGAGGTTGATGTAATATTGGCCCGGAACCTTGCCGTCGATCGACCCGGCCGAAGCGTAACCGCCTGGCGCACCGGCCTCGATCGCGGCCGGCACACGCTTGATGATCAACCGTCCCGGCACCATCGTTGCGAACGCGCGCGGCAAGCGCGTGCGGACGTCGGCGATGCGGCCGTTGAGATAGGTCAGCAATTCAGCGCGGCCGGCATCGGTATTCGGAAATAGCTGCTTGGGATCCTTGCCAAGCGCGGCCATGCGCTCGCCGACCGTGCCGCCGGTCAGGCCCTGCTTTTGCATGATGCCGTCCATGCGCGCTTCGATGGCCTTGACCTGCTCGAGCCCGAGCTGATGGATGTCGTCCGGCGTGCGCTTCGTCGTCGTCCCCGCCTGCAACGCCCAGCGGTAATAAGCGTCGCCGTCCTTGAAGTGCCACACGCCGGCGTCAGCCGTGGCGACCGCACGGTGTTGTTTCAGCTCCTCGAGTTGACGCTGGAGCGCGGGGATGACCTTGGCCGCCATCGACTGTCCGACCCGCTCGACCAGCTTGTCGTCGGTCAGTCGGGCTTCACCCATCTTGCGCTTGAAGGTCGCGAGTACTGCAGACGTCGCAGGGCTCTCGGCTGCCCCGCCGCCGATGATTTTGATCGTGCTGTCGAGCGTGAAGTCCGGCGCGACGACGCCGATCCCGCGGTCGTGCTTCAGCCGTTCGGTCTCACCGTCGACGTTGCGCGCATAGGCGTCGACGCGATCGGCGAAGGCGAGCGCATCGTCCGCATCCGCAATCGTGTGCCGGCTATCGAGGAAGTCGGGCAGGTCATTGTAGCTGCTGCCGAGCTGGTTCACGACATAAGGCGTGTTGCGGAAGCCGTTATTGGGGTCGAGCACCACTGGATCGCCGAACGGAAATTCATAGCCCGCCTGCGCCAGCTCATGCGCTTGCAGCGCGACTGCCCCGTTGAGGTGGTCGGGTTGTGAGAGATCGGTGAGGTCGAGCGCCTGGAGTAGCTTCAGGCGCTCGCCGATCGCGGCTCGGCGCGCATCGACGCCAGCCCAAGTCTGATCTTGCCACTGGTGATTGAACTTGGCGAACTTGCCGGTCGCAATACCGAGGATCGTCGCATTCTGCGGATATTCGGCCAGCAGTTCATCAGCTATGCTCTGCAGATTCGTGCCAAGGTCGCTACTGGCGAATTCGCGGCCTTTGAACGTCTTGCCCTTGCACCCCGCAAGCAGGCCCGCGGCGGCCGCCGTACCCAGAAATTCCCGCCTGCCCAGCATCGCCGTCATCGCCCGCTCCCTAATTTTCCGCCTGCGCTATAGCGGCGGGCCCGCGGTCGAACAGGCCATTTCGGCAAACGGCCTAGTCGTGCGCCTCGATGAATTTCTCGACGACGGGCGCGATCTTTTCGCGCCACTTGCGGCCGTTGAAGATGCCGTAATGGCCAACGTCCTTGGCCATGAAATATTTCTTCTGCGACGCCGGCAGCTTGGTCGCGATGTCGAGCGCGGCCTTGGTTTGGCCGATGCCGGAGATGTCGTCGCGTTCGCCTTCGATCGCGAGCAGCGCGGTGTCGCGGATCGCTTCCGGCTTAACCAGCCGGCCGCGATGTTCGAGCTCACCCTTCGGGAGTTGGTGCTGCTGGAACACGACATCGACCGTCTGCAGGTAGAATTCGGCGGTCATGTCGCACACGGCGCGATATTCGTCGTAGAACTTCTGGGTCGAGGCCGCGCTTTCCTCGTCGCCGACGACGAGATGCTTGAACATCTCCCAGTGCGAAATGAGGTGCGAGCCGAGGTTCATGGTCATGAAGCCGGCGAGCTGGAGGAAGCCCGGATAAACCTTCCGCCCGGCGCCAGGATAAATCATCGGCACGGTGGCAATGACGTTCTGCTCGAACCAGGCGAAGGGGCGCTGCGTCGCGAGCGTGTTGACCGCGGTCGGCGCCTTCCGTGTGTCGATCGGCCCGCCCATCATCGTCAGCGTCCTGGGCCGGTGGGGGTGCTTGTCCTCGTTCATCAGCGCGGTCGCGGCGAACGCCGGCACCGACGGCTGACACACCGCCAGCAGGTGCGGCCGCTGACCGGTCTTGGTGCCAATCAGGTCGAGGAACTCGATTAGATAATCGATATAGTCGTCAAGGTTGAAGCTGCCCTCGCTCGTCGGAACCAGCTTCGCGTCGCGCCAGTCGGTGATGTAGACATCGCAATCCGGCAGCAGCCGCTCGACCGTGCCGCGCAGCAGCGTCGCATAGTGGCCCGACATCGGCGCGACGATCAGCAGGTGCGGACCCTCGTCGCGGCCTTCACGGTAAAAATGCTTCAGCTGCCCGAACGGCTTCCGCAGCAGTATCTCCTCATGGACGGGCACATCCTTGCCGTCGACATGAACGGACCCGATTCCGAATTCGGGCTTGCCGTGCGGCGCGGTAGCGTGGGCGAAGACCTCGAGGCTAGCCGCGACGATCGGCCCCATCGAGCTATAACCCCATGGATTTGCCGGATTGTTGAGCCACCCTGCACCGAGGCCTGCAAGCTTGCTCGCGCCTGCGAGAAGCGAACGCTGAACTTCATAGGCGTCGTAGAGCATCGGGCCTCGTGGGATTGGTCTCGTGGGAGAGCGGCTGATGTGGCCCTGAAAAGGCTTCCACGCAAGCTTATGTTGCAGTGCGATATCCGGCGGTCGGCGATTGAGGCCGTGGGGCCACGCTGCTAGTCGCAACAGCCATGGCGACCAACCCGCAAAGCCGGCCCAAGGGGCGTTCGGTCAAAAGCCTCCGAATGATCTGGAGCTTCACCTCGCGCTATCCGGGGCGGATTGCCGCGGCGGCTTTGGCGCTCGCCATCGCGGCCGGCGCGACGATTTCGATCCCGTGGGGCTTCAAGCTGGTCATCGACAAGGGCTTCGGCTCGGGTGCACGCGGCAATGCCCAGTCGATGGCGCCGTGGTTCGAGGGCCTCCTGGCGGTGGTTGCGGTGATGGCCGTCGCTACCGCTGTTCGGTACTTCTTCGTCTCTTGGCTCGGCGAGCGTACGGTCGCGGACATCCGCCTTGCGGTTCACCGCAACCTACTGCGCCTGTCGCCCGGTTTCTTTGAAGAGAATCGGCCCGCCGAAATCACGTCGCGCATGACGGTCGACACGACGATTATCGAGCAGGTAGTCGGCACCACCGTGTCGGTCGCGCTGCGCAACCTGGTGATGGGGGTTGGCTGCGCGATCACGATGTTCGTGCTCGCGCCCAAACTCGCCGGGCTGATGCTGCTCGGGATACCCGTGGTGATCGGCCCGATGCTGATCCTCGGACGACAGGTACGGACGATCTCCACGCGCAACCAGGATCGCATCGCCGATGTGGGCACGGTGACCACCGAAGTGCTCGGCTCGATGAAAATCGTCCAGGCGTTCAACCAGCAGGAGCGCGAACGATCGCGCTTCGCCGACGCTGTCGAGCGCGTGTTCGCGACCGCCAAGCGGCGCATCGGGCTCCGCGCGTTGCTCACCGCGATGATGATCTTCCTGATGATCGGGTCGATCGTCCTGGTCATCTGGCAGGGTGCGGTCGACGTTGCGAATGGCAGTATGAGCGGCGGATCTATCGCTGCCTTCGTGTTGTGCGGCGGGCTGCTCGCCGGCGCGTTCGGCAACCTGTCGGAAGTCTACGGCGACTTGCTCCGCGCGTCGGGCGCATCCGAGCGGTTGAACGAATTGCTCGAGGCCGAGCCTGCAATTCGCGCGCCGGCGAACCCGACCGCACTGCCGACGCCGCCGCGCGGTGAGCTGCAGTTCGACAATGTGACATTCCACTATCCAACGCGGCGCGACACGTCGGCGCTCAATGCGTTCAACCTGACGGTCAAACCGCGCGAGCGGCTCGCCGTGGTCGGGCCGTCGGGCGCCGGCAAGACGACGTTGTTCCAGCTCGCGGAGCGCTTCTACGATCCGCAGGACGGACGCGTGTTGCTCGACGGTGTCGACCTCAAGGATGCCGACCCGGCGGACATTCGCGCGCGTATCGCGATGGTCCCGCAGGATACGGTGATCTTCGCCGCAAGCGCACGCGACAACCTCCGCTACGGCAATTGGGACGCTGACGAGGACGCGCTGTGGCAGGCGGCGCGCGACGCCAATGCCGAGAAATTCCTGCGCGCTTTGCCCGAAGGCCTCGACACCTACATGGGCGAAGGCGGCGCGCGCCTCTCGGGTGGGCAGCGGCAGCGCATTGCCATCGCCCGCGCGCTCCTGCGCGACGCGCCTTTGCTGTTGCTCGACGAAGCGACGTCGGCGCTCGACGCCGAAAGCGAACGGCTGGTGCAGGACGCGCTCGACCGGCTGATGGAACATCGCACGACAATCGTCATCGCGCATCGCCTAGCGACGGTGCGCGCGGCCGATCGGATCGTGGTGATGGACGACGGCCGGATCGTCGAAGAAGGCACGCATGCGACGCTGACACGCCACGAGGGCTTGTACGCGCGGCTTGCGCGCCTTCAGTTCGAGGATCGCGCCGCCTAGGCTTTTTTCGGCGCCGCTCGCCGCGCTGTCGACTTGCGGGCGGCTGGTTTGCGCGCGGTCTTCAATGCCGCTTTCCGTGCCGTCGGCTTCTTCGCGGCGGACGTGCGCGCCTTCGGTGCCGCTGCAGCCTTCGCCCTGGTCGTGCGCTTCGCCGCCGGTTTCGCGGCGCTCTTCTTCGCCGCCGGCTTGGCCGACTTGGCGGCGGCGGGCTTACGCTTCGCCGCGCTCTTGCGCGCTGGTTTGCGCTTGGCCGACGACGACGCAGAACGCGCCGGTGCGGCCGAACCCATCATCGACTTGCCTGACATGAACCGTTGCGCCGCATCGGCGACCGCTTCGGCGATCAACGCGCCGAGCTTGGTCGCGCTCGCCGCCATGTTGCTTGCCGCAGCCTGCGCGGTGTCGGCGGCATCGAGGCCGGCGTCGCGGATTTTCTTGCGCGCCTTCGGGCTCGCGCTGATTGCCGCCGCCGCAGCGGCGAGACCGGCGGCGAGCATTTCCTTGCTCATTGCCGCCTTGGCGATTTTGTCGACGGTGCTTTTGGTTTTCGACGACGATGATTTCTTCGCGGGTCGGGCCATGGTGAACTCCCTCCTTTGTCGGAAAGACACTCTAACTGCCGTAACGGTTCCCTAACAATGAACGCACGCAAATCAAATCGGTGTTGCACGTATGTTAAAGGGCACCGCTGCCTATCGCAGCGATGCCCTTCGACATGGTCAGCGGCCGAAGGTGACGGCCGTTCGCTCAGCTCTAGGCGTTACGAACACCCCTCTCCGACCTCCCTGCTGAACCATGAGACATCGGATCACCTCCTTTCGCTGCGTTAAAGCCATGCACAACATGAGTCGTACGAAGCGCGAACGCAAGACTTGTAATGATGTGAAGATTCGGCATTATCTTGCGCCTTCCGCCGACGGCGCAAATCAGCTGCGGCAGTCCTCGACAACGCGCGCGATTTCGGGCCACGCCGGCGCAACCAACGGCGGCGCACCGGCGACGCCGACGCCAATCCGCCCGCGGCTGAATGCAAGCCCATCGAGCAGCGGATCATATGCGGCGAGATCGACTTCGATGCGGCTGGTGAGCGGCTTGAAACTGGCCGCGATGCTGCGCGACGCCGAGCTGGTCCAAACCTGCAGAAACGGCGCCGCGGCCGTCGCGGGCTTCGAGATCGTCACGCGCCGCGACGAGCGCGTGCAGCTGATCACGAGTTGCGGCGACGCAGATGCGGTGGCGAACGTTGCCGTGCTCGCTGTAGTGGTCGAGGCGTAGGTCCAGCTGCCCCCAACCGGCAATGCCGCCGACAGATCGGGAACCGCGACCTGGGCGGAAAGTGATGACGGGACGAGCAGCGCGCAGGCCGCAGCAATCAACAGACGCATGGCGATCAGCGATTCAGCTTGTCGACTTTGGCGCGGAGCGCGTCGAGCTCGGCCTTCAATTCCTCGACGTCGCTGTTTTCGCCGCTCTTGGGCGCGGGCTTCGCCTTGCCCGTAAACGCCTGCGCGGCATCCTCGAACATCGCCATGTTGCGCTTGGCGAGGTCGGCGAACATGTTGGCGCCGAAGGCGTCCTTGACCGCGCTCTGGTTGCGCTGGAACGCGTCCATCGCCGCCTCGAGATATTGCGGCACGAAATTCTGCATTGAATTGCCGTAGAGGCCGATCAGCTGCTTGAGGAAGTTCAACGGCAGCATCGTTTCGCCGCCGCGGGCTTCCTCATCGACGATGATCTGGGTCAGTACCTGGCGCGTGATGTCCTCGCCCGACTTGGCATCGACCACTTCGAACTCGCGGCCTTCGCGCACCATCTGCGCGAGCCGGTCGAGCGTGATGTAGGCCGAGCTCTCGGTGTCGTAGAGCCGCCGGTTGGCGTACTTCTTGATCGTCACCTTTGCGCTAGACTTGGCCATGCACCGCTCCCAATGTTCGCGAGGGCTTACTACCGGAGCATAGTGCACTGCAACATGAACGCGCCCATCGACGAGCGCCGCGGCCGTTGCCGCTGTTCCTCGAATTGGTTCGCGACGTTTCAGCGCGCGATCCGGAATTGGCCCGCGCAGCCCTTGCCGGGCTGAAGGCCTATGAGGGCGCGGAACGCGATCCGCCGCCACCGCCCAAACCGGAATTCGCACGCGTCCGCGGTGCCTGCTTGCGCGATCACGGCGGGGACGGAATTCCGGTCGTGCTGGTGCCTTCGCTCATCAACCCGCCGCATATCCTCGACCTCGATCCCGCCACGTCGCTGGCCGCTGCGATTACCCGCATGGGCCGGCGTGCGCTGTTGCTCGACTGGGGCGCCGCGGACCAACGGAAAGAGCTGGATGTCGCCGGCCATATCGTGGATTTGCTGCAGCCGTTGCTGCGCAGCATAAGCCAGCCCGCCGCGCTGGTCGGTTACTGCCTCGGCGGTACAATGGCGCTCGCCGCGGCCACCCTGGCGGAGTGCGAGCGCGTCGCGACTCTCGCCGCGCCGTGGCATTTCTCGCGCTATCCCGACGAGTCCCGCGCGGCGCTAACGGATATGTGGCGCAATGCCGGGAACGCCATCCGCGCGCTTGGGGCGCTGCCGATGGAGGTGCTGCAGGCGGCCTTCTGGTCGCTCGACCCGGAGCGCACCGTCCGCAAGTTCGCTGCGTTCGGTCGGCTCGACCCACATAGCGCCGACGCGCGGCGGTTCGTGACGCTTGAGGATTGGGCGAACGAGGGCGAGGCACTGCCTTACCCCGCCGCCCGCGAGCTGATCGAGGATTTGTTCGGCGCCGATCTCCCGGGGACGGGTCAATGGGCGATTGGCGGTAGGCCGATCACCGACCGGATCGCCGTCCCGGCCCTCCATATCCTTGCCGGGACCGATCGCATTGCGCCCGCGGCGACCGCGCCGTCTGGCGAGCGGGTGGAAATTTCGTCCGGCCATGTCGGCATGATTGTCGGCTCGGCCCGGACCCAACTCCACGAAAAGCTGAGGCGTTTCCTTGACCCGGCTTGCCGCTAGGGCCACCTCCCGCTAACGGACGCGGCCACGCACCCATAGCTCAGCTGGATAGAGCGCTGCCCTCCGAAGGCAGAGGCCAGAGGTTCGAATCCTCTTGGGTGCGCCAGCCCTCCAACTCGGTGCCAAGCGTTCGCCACCAGCGGTCGACAGCGCATTTTCGCTCCCGCCTTTGTGCTAAACCTGATAAACACATGGATTAACTAGGGGGCGTGTGCGCTTAGCGAACCGGCTGCATGGCGACTGAAACCGCGCAAAAACCGCCGCCGAGCACGGCCGAAGCGCTTGGCTCGGACGCGATTACGATGGGGGCGAGCATCCCGTTCATTGGTCCGATCTTCGCCGCGTTCGGCCGGCTGTCGTCCAAGGGCAAGACGATCGCCGCTCTGGTCGTGATCCTGCTCGTCATTTACCCCTTGGTGTCGCTGTCGATGGCGCTGCTAATCATCAGCAAGTCGCCGGCGTCGGTGAAGAAGAGCGCGCGCAACTTCATCGTATCCTCGATCGGCGTCGAGGACGAGATGATGGAGGGCGTAAACAAGTCGAACCTGGTGATCGACGCGTCGATCCCCAAGCAATTCACGCTCGGCTCGAACGAGGACGCGATCCAGCGGGTCAGTGCCGGCCAGAAGATCAAGTTCGAAGCCTTCCTGCGCAAGACGCACATCGACGGCGGACCCGATTGCGCGCTCGAGCAGACCATCCCCGACGAATCGATCGGCCGGGTGATCGTCCGCTCGCTGAACAGCGACGCCGACCCGTGGACCAAGAGCATCGACACGACCTTCGGGCAGCTGATCGACGTCGGCACGTTTGGCGACGAGCAATGGAAGAAGTTCCAGGAGGCGACCAAGTCGGGCCAGCCCGAGCCGCAGCATCTGCTGAAGATCAAGCTGACCGAGAATCCGGAGTTGGCCGGCAATGCTTTTTTGAAGTGCAACCGGGTCAGCGTCGATCTCTACATGAACATCTTCAAACCGAACCTGGTGCGAGGCAGCTAGTGAAATCCTTGACGACCCTTGTCGCCGCTGCGGCGGCCGTCGCCGCGACGCCCGCGCTCGCCGCCCCCTCAGTCCAGACCTACCAACTCACCGTCAACGTCCAGGCCGGCGCGACTCCCGTCCGCTACCGCACCACCGCCGTCGTCATCTCCTTTCCCCCGGCGTATCGCGCGCAAATCGCCTATGTCGGCGGCAAGCGCAAAGGCTCGGGGACCTACAACGACATCCCCGAGCTGATGGGCGCGAACAGGGTCGGGCTGGTGATGAACGGCGGCTTCTACGCGGCCGACCCGGCGAGCCCGACCGGCCTGTTGATGGTCAACCGCCAGATTATCAGCCCGCTGAGCTATTCGTTGAGCGCGACCCTGTGCGTCGACGGCGGCGGCCGCATCCGGATCCTCAAGACCGCGGAGGTCATCCCGGTCGCGCGCTCGATCACCTCGATGTGCGAGGACGGACTGCAGACCTTCCCGATTGTCGTCGCCCGGGGGACCAACGCGATTCGCCCGGACGAATTGGGCCGCAAGCCCTTTGCCCGGACGGTGCTCGGCTTCCGTCGCGACGGCTCACCGGTCGCGGTCTTCTTCCGCAACCCGGTCCATCTTTATGCTGCGGCCGAATTTCTCCGTGCTGCGCCCGGGCGCGGCAATGTCGTCCAGGTCGGCGGTGTCGCAGGTCAGTCTGCACGCGCGAGCGGCGGGCTCGGGCTGGTCGACGTCGTGAACCTGTCGGGCGACACCGATTCGTTCGCCGCGGTCAATGGCCGCGTCGTCCTCGGCGACCCGTACCGCGACTTGCCGTCGGCCATCGTTATTCGCTGAGGGGCTGGCGCCGTACTTTTGGGTCGCAAGCTTCACTCGCTGAGTGATCTTGCCTGTTCAGCGCGAGCACAGCCCCGATGCCGATCAATGTGCAGACGATCGGCCACACTGGAACGAGGTAGCGCGTCAGCCCAAGCTCGACGATCGCGGTAATTCCCACCACTCCGTGGAACGCGACGCCCGCTGCCGCGGCACCGGCAACGATGGTCGAGGACTTTCGGGCGATCCTGGGCCTGATCAGCACTGCCAATAGCGCGAGCAGGCCAAGGATTGCCGCGCCGGCAAACAATGCTCGCGCCGCCACCACCGCGAGTAACGGGCTTTTGTCGCTCAACCGAAACGGATCCGCTGGCGGGACTGGATAGGGCGGAGGTCCGGGAAATTCCGTCGCGGCCTTCAGCGAGTCCCGCCGGTCGTCGGGCAAGATGGGAACGGTCGGCACCTGGACCGGCGGATGCTGTGCGACGAACTGCCGGAGCCTCGCGGCGTCGCCGGGAGAACCCGACGTGCCGTGGCTCGCCATCCGCACATCGGCCGAGATAACGCTCGCGACATAACACAGCGGGTTCGCCCGGACTCGCTCGGCAGCAACCCGCGCAATGACCGCATCGGCCTGCCATTCCGAGTCCAGATGATGCCGATTGCCGAGCGCGGGGATGATCAATCCGTAACGCAGCTCACCGCTGTAAATTCGGCGGAGGACCGGGGCCAAGTCAGGAGGCGCGCTGTCCACGTAGCGCCGGACCGGAGCGGCATATTGTTCGACGAACTTTGCGTCGGGGTCCTGCGGCGTCGTCCGTGGTTGGCAAAACAAGCTGTGCTGCAGGACGCCGCGCGCGAACGGGCTCGTCGTCTGCGTGCTGCCGTGAATGAGGTAGGAGGCGGCGGGTGTGGCGATCCACGCCGCGACAAGCCCAGCCGCGACCATCGCCAGCGCTCGTCCGCGCCCGAGCTGGCGCCCCACCGCCAGCGCGAACACGACGGTTGCGACAAACAGCGCTGCGAGCGGGGGCCGGACAATCGTGCCGACGACTGAAATCGCGATGAGCGCGCCAATTCCCGCCAGCGACGGCGTCTTGAGCAGGCGCAAGAGCTGGGCGCACCACAATGCGACGCAGGCCGTCGCCAGCGCTTCGGTCATGATCAGCGCCGCGATCTTCCACATTTCGGGCGAAGCCAGGAGCATGATCTGGAGCAGCACCGCCAGGATCGGCCGTTGGCTGAACCGATAGAAGCTCCACCCCAGCGCCAGCAGCGACCCGGCGAGCAGCGCCATCTGCACCGGCACCGCCAGGCCGACGTGGCCCGTAAGCAGCCGGATGAGCCACAGGAATGAGGGGTAACCGATCGATCGCGACGGATCGAAATAGAGGTAGGACGGACTGTCGGACCGTAGCGGATAGGAGCCCCAGCTACTCCACAATGCGGCGGTCAGGCCGAGGATGGTTATCGCGCCCAGGACGACCAGCATTTTGCGGTCGTCGAGGTGGCGGAACCTGCCTGACGTTGGCGAACC
>Ga0068860_100003641_pt1 | contig 15853 bp, 10 predicted proteins | sample KBSSwiS32_FD_66597 | JGI IMG/M metagenome (GOLD analysis project Ga0068860, IMG submission 66597) | Switchgrass rhizosphere microbial communities from Kellogg Biological Station, Michigan, USA - KBS Switchgrass S3-2 | ecosystem: Host-associated > Plants > Roots > Rhizosphere > Soil ... | reverse complement strand
CCGAATTGGCCGGCGATATCGCGGATCGCGTGCATCGAGCGCACGCTGTTACCGGCGGCATTCAGGCGCGGCGAGAATGCGGCGATAGCAAACTTGCCGGGCACCACCGCGACGATTCCACCGCCCACGCCAGTCTTGGCGGGCAAGCCTGCGGTGTACATCCACTCGCCCGATTCGTCGTAGAAGCCGGCAGTAGCCATGATCGCCAGCAATTCAGGCACATCCTCGGCCGGCATGACTCGTTTCTTGGTAAGTGGGTTGACACCCAGATTCGCGAGCGTGGCACCCATCATGCCCAGATCCTTGGTGTTGACGCCGATCGAGCACTCCCGCGTGTAGACCCGCAGCGCCTCCTCTGGATCGCTGTACAACCGGTCATAGTTGTACAGCAGGTTGGCAATGGCCCGGTTCCCGAAGGCCGTCGTGTATTCGGACTGGTACACCTCCTCCAGCACTTCGAGAGGCTTGGGGCTGCCGGCAAAATCGCTGATGTTCTGCAGCACTTGGTTCCAACGGTCGGTTTCGGAAGTAGCCTTGACCATGCTCACCGCGGCAATGGCACCCGCGTTCACCAACGGATTCACGGAGCGCTTGTCCTTGTAGATCTCCAGGGCCAAACGCGAGTTGAACGGTAGCCCAGTCGGTTCGACGCCGATCTTGTCGTCCAGCACCTTCGGCCCCTGCTGGCTCATGACCAGCGCGGCGGTAAAGGGCTTGGACACAGACTGGATTGAAAATCTGTAATCCACATCCCCTGCGGAATACATCTTGCCATCGCGCGTGACGATCACGACACCGAACAAATCGCTGGGCGTTTTAGTCAGGATCGGAATGTAGTCGGCGTTCTTTCCCTCCTGCAGCCCCTTGTACTTGGCATACGCCGCATCCACGGCCTGCTGCATTTCCTTCGGTGTAGGATCGGCCGCAAACGCTGCGGTGCCGATCGCCATGACCGCCAGGGCGGCCGTCAGTCGTGTCATTGTTTTCATGATTTCCACCCTTGCTCTAGCGTTCTGAACGATCGCGTGCAACTGCGAGGAGCGAATTGCGGCGCGGCCTAGCCCCAAGACTTGCATTATATTAGTGCCTTGGTGCGGGTTACACAGTTCGAATTTGCACCGGGCGAGTCATGGTCGGCGCCCAAACTGACCCAAAGGGTGCGGCGCAACGTTAACTCTTGATCCTTTGATTGGTGGGGTCATACCAGGGCTTGAGTTGCACGTGCGCCGGCCAGCGCCGGCATGCCACCTCGATTTCCCAGCGTCCCGATTCGAGCCATTGCGGGCTCACGCCCTCCTCGGCGTGGACGTACCCCATTCCAATGGAGCGGCCCAGCCGAAACCCCCAGGCACCGGATTTGATCGAGCCGACGATCCGACCGTCCCGGACGATCGGCTCCTCGTGGTACAGGAGTGGTGCATCATCAGAAGTTTCTGCCAGCATGACCTGCACCAGGCGCTTGCGCAGCGGGGCACCGGCGCGTTGTTTGAGCAGCGCTTCGCGCCCCAGAAATCCGCCGGCCTTGTCCCAGGCCACCGCGAAACCTAAGCCTGATTCGAGCGGGGTATCCTCATCGGCGATGTCGTGGCTCCAGTGGCGGTAGCCCTTCTCCACCCGGCAGGCGCCCATGGCGTGGTAACCGGCATGGCGCAATCCAAACTCAGCGCCCGCGGCCACCAGCTGCTCATACACATCGAGGCAGTGTTCGGCCGGAAGGTAGAGTTCCCAGCCCAGCTCCCCGACATAGGTGATACGGCTTGCGCGCACGCACGCGTAACCGATCTCGAGTTCGCGGGACTGGCCAAACGGGTGCGCAGTATTCGAAAGGTCGGCGCCGCTGAGCCGCTGCAGAAGCTCGCGGCTCCTCGGTCCCATGACACCCAGCATCGCGATTCCGGAGGTGACATCCGTGACGGTGCAGCGAGCATCGGCGCGTGACTGGATCTGGCGGCGCAGCCACGCCAGATCGCGCGTCTGGCAGATCGCCGACGTCACCACCATGAATTCGCTTTCCGAGAGTCGCGTTATGGTCAGATCGGCCTCGATCCCGGCGCGCTCGTTGAGCCACTGCGTGTAGACGATGCGCCCGGGCGCCACATTGACATCGGCGGCCGAAAGGTGGTTCAGAATTGCGCAGGCGTCGGGCCCCTGCACCAGAAACTTCGCGAAGCAGCACTGATCGAACAGCGCCACCGCATCGCGCACCGCTAGGCATTCACTCTGGCAGGCTGCGAACCAATTCTGCCGCCCATACGAATATTGGTACCGGGGTGAGGATCCGGGAGCCGCGAACCAGTTCGGGCGCTCCCAGCCTGCCGTCTCCCCCATGCATGCGCCGGCCGCAATCAGCCGATCGTGCAAGGGCGTGCGGCGCGCGCCGCGCGCCGTCCGGTACTGGTAGTACGGCCAGTGCATCGCATACAGGAGCCCCAGCGTCTCGACCGTGCGGTCGCGCAGGTAGCGGCGATTCGCCTGGAACGGCATCGCCCGGCGGATATCGACATCGCACAAGTCCACCGGCGGATGCCGATCGACGATCCACTGCGCGAGCACCTTGCCCACGCCGCCGCTCGATTGGATGCCGATGGAGTTGAAGCCCGTGGCGAGGAACAGGTCGCGCACCTCGGGAGTTTCGCCGATGTAGTAACGATCATCGGGCGTGAAGCTCTCGGGCCCGTTGAAGAACAGCTGGATACCGGCATCGGCCAGGGCCGGGACGCGCTTGACGGCCGCGTCCAAGATCGGCTCGAAATGCTCATAGTCCTCGGGCAATGTTTCGAAGCTGAAATCCTGAGGGATGCCCTGCATGCCCCAGGGCTTCGCTACCGGTTCGAAGCATCCCACCAGGAGCTTTCCGGCGTCTTCTTTGTAATAGGCGCACTCGTCCTGCACGCGCAGCACCGGCAGGTTACCCGGCAGGCCCTTGATGGGCTCGGTCACGATGTAGAAGTGTTCCGCGGCATGGAGCGGCACGGCCACCCCACACTGCTGGGCCAGGCCGTGCGACCACATGCCCGCGCATAGCACCACGGTGTCCGCGGCGATGTAGCCCGCATCGGTCTCTACGCCCACGGCGCGCCCGCTTTCAATGCGGATCCTGCTCACTGTGGTGTTCTCCAAGATCTTGGCACCACGCATCTTGGCGCCCTTGGCCAGCGCCTGGGTGGTATCAATCGGATTGGTCTGGCCGTCCTTGCGCAGGAAGATGCCGCCGACCAGATCATCGATCGCAAGCAGTGGCCAGCGCTCCTTGATCTCCGGTGTGCTCAGCACGTCGATTTCCAGCCCGAAGGTCTTGCCCATCGACGCGCCGCGCTTGAGTTCTTCAAAGCGAGCCTCCGTCTGCGCCACGCTGATCGATCCGTTCTGCTTGAAGCCCGTCGCTTGTCCGGTTTCCGCTTCGAGCGAGTGGTACAGGTCGGCGGTGTACTTGGCGAGCTCGGTAAGGTTGCGCGTGGCGCGGAGCTGACCGACGAGTCCGGCGGCGTGCCAGGTCGTGCCGCAGGTCAGCTTGCGGCGCTCGAGCAGGACCACATCGGTCACGCCAATCTTGGTCAGGTGGTAGGCGATCGAACAGCCCGCGACGCCGCCCCCGATGATTACGACGCTGGCCTGCGCTGGAAGAGCCATCCGCCGCTAGGCGCCCTTGGGCCGCATGCCCTCGCGGGCAAGTCGAATCGGGAAGCGCTGGCGCAGCTCCGTGTCCACCGACTCGGGGACGTGCTGCGGGTAATGCGTCGCCAGGATTTCGGCCACCTTGCGCGCCGCGCGGTCGGACACATTGCTCGAGCCCTGCTCGCGCCATTCATTGGGACTGCGGCGGTCGCCGACCGTCGGGTACAGGTATTCAGTTTGCATCAGCTGCAAGGTCTGGCCGCTGCCAAGGAAGTGCCCGGGCCCGTTCAAGCACACGTCCTTGATCGTTTCGAAAGAAAGTCTCTCTTCGTTGACTTCGATGCCCTTGATGGTCCGCTGCGCGGCGCCAATGATGTCGTTGTCGATCACCAGGCTCTCCAGCGAAAATCCGAGCAGGCTCGCGTGCATGCCAGCAGATTCATAGATCATGTTGACGCCACAGTTGCCCACCAGCGCGTGATTGAGGGCCTTTTCCGCGCCAGACTGGCCGTCGGGGATTTTCGAGTCGGTCATGCCTGAGGCCGTGCCGCCTGTGAGCTGGTAGAAGTTGGCCATTTGCCCCGCGGCTGAAGACAGCAGCGCCTGCTCCGGGCTGCCGCCGGACATGGCGCCGGTGCGAAGGTCGGATACAAAACACCAGGTGCCGAATATTGCGGGAGCGCCCGGCTTGATGGCATTGACGTATACGAGTCCCGCCAGCACCTCGGCCACTTCCTGGGCGAGCGCGCCGGCGAGCGCAGCCGGGGCGGTGGCGCCCGCCTGGCCTGCCGAGAGCAGCAACACCGGCATGCCGCCGCGCACAGCCACTTCCAAACAGCGGCAAGCATCGGCCGCAAATTTCATGGGCGGCACCACGAAGCAGTTCGACTGGCTGACAAAGGGCCGCTCGCGCCACTTCTGCTCGCTGCCGGCGATCGCGTGCAGCATCTCAAATGATTTGACCAGATGGTCGGGGTGCACCCAGCTGCTTCCGACGTGCTTGGTAGTGCTCATGACCGAGGCATAGCAGGTGTTGAAATCCATCTCGTAGGGATCAGGCACATCGCGCGGCACAACCGCGCGCTGAAAGAAATGGATGTGGTCCATGACATCAACCACGCGGCCAATGTCGTAGAGATCCTGGATGGTCGAATCACGATACCCGGTGCGCGGATCGACTATGTTTACCGCGGCTCCGGCGGTTCCGAAATAAGCGCGCTTCCCCCAGGGTTCCAGATCGTGCTTGCGATCTTGTCCGTGGAGGACAAAGTTACGGCCTGCTTTGGCGACCGTGTCCTCGACCAGCGCGCGCGGATAGAGCAAGCGCCCCTGCGGGCTCAGCGTGCAGCCCGCGGCGGTCATAATCTCGATGCCCGAGTCAGTGGCATCGCCGAGGCCCACTTCGGCCAGCAGTCGCAGCGCCGTCTGGTGAATCTGGTCGACATCGCTGTCGCTCAGCGGCCGGTAGCGGCCGCTGGTCATGCCCGGGCGCACCGGCCGCAGATGATCGGGCAGCGGACCGGCGCGTTCGGCGCGCCGGGCATCGCGTCCGGAGGGTCGTCGGGCTACAATTGGTCCATCGCTCACGCGGTTACTCCTGGGCGTCTCGCCCATCGAGGATTATCGCTCATTCCAAGGCGCTTTGGAGGCAGACGTGAATCGGCTGGTCAGCTTTACGCAGATGAAAGACGGCACGCGCGAGGACTATCTGCTGCTGGATGAGTCTGAGCGGGAATTTGCCAAAAAACTGCCGGATTTCGTGTTAGGCGCGTTGCGCGACCTCAATCACTCGGTCGAAGGCTACCCGCTCACCCGCCTGGGGCACTCGCTGCAGACGGCTACCCGCGCGCGGCGGGATGGCGCCGATGACGATATGGTGCTGGGAGCGCTTGTCCACGATGTCGGCGACCTGCTGGCGCCATACAACCACGCACAAATCGCCGCGGCGATCATCCGTCCCTATGTGCGCGAACAGGTGACCTGGATCGTTGAGCAGCACGAATTGTTTCAGACCTACTACTACGTGCACCACATGGGGGGCGATCGCTACGCTCGCGAGCGACTGCGCGAGCATCGCTGGTACGAGTCCTGCGTGGATTTCTGCGAGCGCTACGACCAGTCCTCCTTTGATCCGAGCTATCGGACCATGTCGCTGGCGGATTTTGAGCCGCTCATCAGGCAGGTCTTCAGCCGCGCACCGCACGACCCACGTTACACGGCCAACGCATGAGGGGGCTGTGGGGGGGCGCGGCAGCCGGTCCCCGGCTCGCCTTCGCACTGCTTATCGCCGCCATGCTGGACTGCGCGCGGCCGACTGACGCCGCAGCCGCAGCAATGCCGCCGCCGATCCGCCATGTGTTCGTGGTGATGCTGGAGAACCAGCCGTACGAAAACAATTTCGGCGCCCGCTCTCAGGCGCCCTACCTCAAGGGACTAGCGGCCAAGGGAGCGCTGGTGGTCAATTTCCATGGCATCGCCCACGATAGCCTGAGCAATTACCTGGCGTTGATCAGCGGACAATCGCCCAACGAAAGCACCATTCTCGACTGCGAGGTCTTCGAAGAGTTCGTGCAGACCGGCATGACTTCCGAAGGTATAGCGATCGGCAAGGGATGTGTCTATCCGCGCTCGGTGAGCACGCTGGCCAATCAGCTCGAGGCAGCGCACCTGAGCTGGAAGGGATACATGGAGGACATGGGCAATAACCCTAAGCGCGAAAGCGCGACCTGTGGGCACCCGCCCATTGGCGCCAAGGACAATACAGGGGAAGCTGAAGTCGGGGACCAATACGCCACCCGGCACAACCCGTTCGTCTATTTTCACGCGATTCTCGATACGCCCAGCTGCGATAAGTACGTGCGCAACCTGTCAGGGCTGGCGGCCGATCTGCGGTCGATCGATACGACCCCCAACTATGTCTTCATCGTGCCCAATCTTTGCCATGACGCGCACGATGGCGCCGACGGTGGGCATTGCGTGGATGGTGCACCGGGGGGCCTCACGGGGTCAGACAGATTTCTTAAGGAGTGGGTGCCGAAGATCACGGCTTCGCCGGCATTCCGGCGGGACGGACTGCTGGTCGTCACCTTTGACGAGTCGAACCTCGATGAAGTCTTGAATAGCCGCACTCAGGTCGTGACTTTGCAAGGGGACGCGGCCGCCTGCTGCAATGAGCCACCAGGACCCAATGTCGCGACCTATGACGCGGGCGTGGTGGGAACCTACGAAAGGATCAACGGGCCGGGCATCATCGGCCCGGGCGGCGGGCGAACCGGTGCGGTGCTGATCTCACCGTTTATCCGACCGGGGACTGTGACGATGGTCCCGTACAATCACTATTCTTTCCTCAGAAGCGTTGAGGACATTTTTAAGCTCGAACACTTAGGGTACGCCGGCCAGCCGGGCCTGGCCGCCTTCGGTGCCGACGTGTATTCGGCCCAGGGCACGGCGGGGCAGCCTTAGAACTCAGGCTGCAGTCGGCACGGGCCGTCCTCGCTTCTTAAGCACCGCGCGCAGCAGGTCAGGCCGGTCGCTGATGAGGCCATCGACGCCAAGTTCCACCAGCCGGTCCATATCGGCCGGTGCATTGACCGTCCAGGGAATCACCTTAAGTCCGAGAGATTGCGCCTCGATGACGGCCGCGGCGCTGACATCGAGATAGTTTGGCGACCATATGGCCGCACCGCTGGCCTTGGCCAGCCTCGGCACTGAACCGGCAAAGTCACGAACATCCAGGCTCCCGAGCCAGGGCGATGGCTCTCTGCGGCCCAGATAGACGGTATCGTCCTGACCTTGCTGATCAGTGAGGGCTCCCGTGGCGATCTCGGGTGCCAGCCTTTGCGCGATTGTCAGGACTCGCCAATCGAAGCACTGAATGACGGCGCGCGATTGCATGTTTGCCCCGCGCACTTCGGCCACCAGCGCTGCCACGAAAGCCTCCGGCGCCACGGTCCACCCGGGATCAAGCGGGAAAACCTTGGCTTCGATGTTGAACCTCACCGTGGTATCGCGGCGCGCGGCAATGAGCGCGAAGAGTTCCGAGAGCCGTGGAATGCGCTCGCCGTCCACAGGTTGCTGTTCGGGAAACTCGGCGGCATAGGCGCTGCCGGGCCGCAGCCGGCCGACGTCATACTGGCGCAGCTGCGAGTAGGTCTGTGAGCAGATCAAAGGTCCGGCGGCGGCCAGGAATCGACCCGAGGCATCGCGGGTGTGATCCGGATTGGGGCGCGGATCATGGCTGATCACCGCGACCCCATCGCTGGTCACTGCGCAATCCAGTTCCAGCGCGGTTACGCCCAAGGCACACGTGTTCGCGAAACCCACCAGGGTGTTCTCGGGCCAAAGGCCGCGGGCGCCGCGATGGCCCTGGACTTCGAACGGCGCGCCGGCCCGTGCAGATGGCGCCGCCATGGCCTAAGCCCACTCCGACGGTGACGACCGGCGCGTCTCACAGTAGCATTGGCGCTCGCGCACGATCGCGCGATGGCCGGGGCGGTGGAGGTCCATCATGACGAAACCCTTACTCTCGATGCTCGCGATCGCCGGACTTTGCCTGGCAACCGGGGCACGGGCCGATGACGCCAAGAAACTGCGCATCATCACCTGGTCCGATTACGTGCCTGCCGAGGTCATCGCGCAATTCAAACAGGAAACCGGCATCCAGGTCGAGGTGTCACTGTCCAATAACGAGGAGATCATTTCCAAGCTCCGCGCCACGGGCGGTGCGGGGTTTGACCTGGCGCAGCCCTCGCAGGACAGGATCATCAGCGCCCAGCAGGAGTTTCGGATCTACCGGCCCTTTGACTTGAGCAAGGTCAAGGTTGCGCAGTTCATGCCGGACCTGCTCGCTACTGTTAAGAAGAATGCCACGCTCGATGGCAAGCTCTACGCCCTGCCCTACGTGTGGGGAGCGGAAGGGTTGGTGGCCAACACCAAGCGCGCCAAGATCACGGATTACATGGACCTGTGCAAGCCCGAGTACAAGGGCAAGACCACCCTGCGCTTGCGGCGGCCAAGCCTGATGGCCTTCGCGCTCGCTCTCGGCAAGAACCCGTTCTCGCTCTATAACGATCCCAAGGCCTACACGGCCCTGATGGAGCAGGTCGGTCGCACGCTGACGGCCTGCAAGCCCAACGTGCGCTTCTTCTTTGACAACAAGGACCAGCTGATCAACAGCATGCGCACCGGTGAGGTGGTCGCTGCCATGTCCTGGGATTCGATTGCCTGGAAGCTCAATCGCGAGAATCCCGACATCAAGTTCGTCAATCCCAAGTCGAAGGCGATCTTCTGGCTCGACACCTTCGCATTGCCTGCGCGCGGCCGCAACGAGGCGGGAGTGTATGCCTGGATCAATTTCACCATGCGCCCGGATATCGCTGCCAAGATCGCCAAGTCCATCGGCAACTACACCGCCTCGCAGGGAGCACTGCAGTTGATGGACCCGCGCGTCAAGGCGCAGTTCGCCGAGAGTTTTCCGGAAGGCCTGAAGGATGCGATCTGGTATCCGGCTATTCCGCCGGGCCTGGAAGAAATCGAAGGCAGGATTCTGGACCGGGTCAAGGCGGCCAATTGAACGCGCCGGCCGCTGTCGCCACGGCGACGCCAGACTTAGAGGCGCGCCGCGTCGTCAAACGCTTCGCTGGCCACGTGGCAGTCGACGCGCTGTCATTCAGTGTGCAGCGCGGCAGCTTCTTTTCGATACTGGGGCCTTCCGGCTGCGGCAAAACGACGCTCCTGCGCATGATTGCCGGATTCATCGCCCCTGACGAAGGCGATATCGCGATCGGCGGTCGCAGCATGGCCGAGGTGCCGCCCAACCGGCGGCCGGTCAATATGGTCTTCCAGCAGCTGGCGCTGTTCCCCATGATGTCGGTTGGCGAGAACGTCGCCTTCGGACTGGCGCGTCGCGGCGTGGCGCGCGCGGAGCGTAACCGCAAGGCTGACGCGATGCTGGAGCGCGTAGGCTTGGGGGGCGCCGGACACAAACGGGTCGATGAGCTTTCCGGAGGCCAGCGCCAGCGCGTGGCGATCGCCCGGAGCCTAGTGCTCGAGCCCACACTCCTGCTACTCGATGAGCCGCTCGGCGCGCTGGACCTTAAGCTCCGCGAGCACATGAAAATCGAGCTCAAGCAGTTGCAGTCGGCCTTCGGCACGACCTTTGTGTACATCACGCACGATCAATCCGAGGCTCTGGTGCTGTCCGATCATGTCGGCGTCATGAACCGGGGCCGCTTCGAGCAGCTCGGTACACCTCAGGAACTGTATTACTCGCCGGCCACCCCCTTCGTGGCCGCCTTTGTCGGTGCCAACAACCGCATCGCGGGCAAGGCGCTCGCCGTCGAGGGTGATTTGGTAGAACTGCAATCGAGCGCTGGCTGGACCATCAAGGCTCGGCGGAGCGGTACCATCGCTCGGGGCGATGCGGTGGAGGCTTTCATCCGCCCGGAAGTGGCCATCATCGGACGCCAGGTCGCCGAGCTTGCCGCCGCCCCGCAACAGGCGGTGCACGAGGGCGAGGTTGAGAGCCTGCTCTTTGATGGCGCGAATTCCGCCGTGCTGTTGCAGGAGGCCAAGACGCGCTTCGAGTTCAGAATCGCCCTCCCGCAGACCGGTCGCTATGCGGACCTCAAGGTCGGCGAGCGCGTGGTGTTCACCTTCGATCCGATGCGCGCGGTGTGCTTCGCGGCTGACGGCCCGCATGCTTGAGGCGGCGGCCACCGCGGCCTGGCACCGGCGACTGATGCTGGGCCTGCTGCTGGCCCCGGCGCTCCTCTGGCTCTTTGCGCTCATCATCCTGCCGCACCTGGACCTGGCGCTGCTGTCGTTCCGAGAGCGCACCGGTACACGCGAGTTCGTGGCGAGCCTGGCGCAGTACCGCACCTTTTTCACCGAGCCTCTGTATTGGCACGTGTTTGCGCGCACGGCCATCATGTCGGCGATCGCCACCGCGCTCACCTTGCTGATTGCCTTCCCGGTGGCCTGGACGATTGCCAAGCTCGCACCGGGTCGTTCGGGGGCCATGTTGTTCGTGGTGTGCCTTATCCCCTTCTGGATCAGCGAGACTGTGCGCACGCTGGGCTGGATGATCCTGCTGCGCGAGTCAGGGGTGCTGCCCGCGATGCTCGTGCACCTGGGAATCACGGCCGCGCCGGTCGAGCTGCTCTATCACGATGCGACCATCATGGTGGGCCTGGTCTATACCTCGCTCCTGTTCATGGTTGTGCCACTGGTCGGGAGTCTGGAGAGCCTCGATAACTCGCTGATCGAGGCCGCTTACGATCTGGGAAGCAGCGGCTTCTCGGTGCTGCGCAAGATCGTCATACCGCACGCAGCTCCCGGCATTACCGCCGGCTGCATCGTCGTGTTCATGCTCGCGCTCGGCAACTACCTGACGCCCACGTTGCTGGGTGGCAAAAACTCACTGTGGTTCACCGAGCAGATCTACTCGCAATTTATTACTCGCTTTAACTGGGAACAGGGCGCCGCCTTTGGCTTTTTGCTGCTGGCGCTTTCGACGGCAATGGTCTGGCTGGGATTGAAGCTCAGTGGCCAGCGTTTCGCGGACGTCATGAGGCGGACATGATTCCCTCGCTCCCACGGCCAGTGTGGCTGCGCTTCTCGACGGTGGCGTTCCTGTGCGTCTTCCTGGTGTTCCTCTTCCTGCCCCTGGTAACCGTGGCGGTGTTCGCGTTTAACGATGCGCCCTACCCGGCCCCGCCCTGGCACGGGTTCACCATGGACTGGTTTTTTGGCAATGAAGCGAAGGGACGAGTCGGCCTGTTCGGCGACAGCGAGCTATTGGCCAGCATCTGGACCAGCTTTGTGGTCGCATGCTGGGTGACCGTGCTCTCGCTTGTCGTGGGCACGGCCAATGCCTTCCTGATGGAACGCGGCAGGTTTCCTGGCAAGGGCGCGCTCTCCATGCTGATGCTGGTGCCGCTGGTCATACCGGGGGTGATTTTGGGCATCTCGATCCTGGCCTTCGCCAGCCGGCTGGCCGATTTCGCGAGCGACATGTTCGGCTGGGAGTTGGACTTTCTGCGGCCCGGCCTGCCGCTCGTGGTGCTGGGGCAATTCTCCTATATCGTCGCGATCGCGACCCTGACGATCAGCGCCCGGCTCAAGCGCTTCGATCCGACGCTCGAAGATGCGGCGCTCAACCTCGGCGCCTCGCGCCCCGCCGTGTTGCGCACCATCACGCTGCCGTACCTTCGACCGGCGCTGATCGGTTCGGCGGCCATTGCCTTCCTGATGTCGTTCGAGAATTTCAACACCACGTTGATGCTGGTTGGGGCTGATTCGCCCCTGACCATCATGATGTACGGGCGTATGCGCGAGGGCGCCAGCCCGGTACTGAACGCCGTAAGCCTGTTTCTCATGGTGGCCTCGGCCGCCCTGGCTCTCACGCTGATGCGCCGCGGCCAACGCAAGAGCGCGTGATCGTGCGCGCAGCTCCCGCGGGCGGCGCAATGCTTGAGGCCCGATCACCTTTCCTGCCTCACCTTTCGGAGTTGATTTAGGTGTCTGGCACCTCGGTGCTGATCAGCGTGTCGGGCTTCGTGGGCCTGCTGCTGTGGGGCACCCACATGGTCAGTACCGGCGTGCAGCGCGGCTTCGGGACGAGCTTGCGGCGCGCACTGGAGCGCAACCTTGGCGATCGCTGGCGCGCGTTCTTCACTGGCCTTGGAATCACGACGCTCCTGCAAAGCAGCACCGCCGCCGGCCTGATGGCGACCTCCTTCACCGCAGCGGGCGTGCTCGCACTCGCCCCGGCGCTGGCGGTGATGCTCGGAGCCAATGTCGGCACCGCGCTGGTCGCCCAGGTGCTGTCGTTTAATGTCGCCGCGATTGCCCCACCCCTGGTGTTGTGTGGCGTGCTGGCGTTTCGCTGGTCCAGCGGCAGCCGACTGAGAAATGTAGGCCGCGCCGCCATCGGGCTGGGCCTGATGCTGATGGCCCTCTCGGGCCTTCAGCACGCGCTCGGTTCGGTCGAGAACACGCCGCTCCTGCGCACCTTCCTGCAATCACTCGGCAGCGACCCGATGTTCGCGGTGTTACTCGCCGCGCTTCTGACCTGGGGATGTCACTCGAGTGTGGCGATGGTGCTGGTCATCGGCTCGCTGTCGACCAGTCAGGTCGTTGGCGCCCAGGAAACCCTGGCTTTGGTGCTCGGCGCCAATCTGGGCGGCGCACTGCCGCCGCTGTTTCACGCTTCAACACCGGCGGCGCGGCGATTGCCGCTGGGAAACTTGTTGGTACGCCTGATAGGCGTAGTGCTGGTGCTGCCCTGGCTCACACCGGTTACTCACCTAATGGGCAGGCTCATACCGAACGATGCACGGCTGGCGGTCAACTTTCACCTGCTGTTCAATTTGGCCCTGGCCGCCATTTTCCTCTGGAACGTCAAGCGCACCGCGGCCTGGCTCCTGCGCTGGCTGCCCGATGCGCCCCGGCCCTCCGACCCGGGCCGGCCGCTTTACCTCGAAATCGCCGCGGTCGATTCCGCGACCGTGGCGCTGGCCAATGCCTCACGCGAGACGCTGCGCATGTCGGACCTGACGGCCGCCATGCTGCAGGAGGCCCTTGAACTGCTGCGCTCAGGGGATACGGCGCATGCCGCAGGCATCCTCGCGCATGACAAGGCCACCCGCCAGCTGGGAGGCGCGATCCGTAACTACCTGGTGGTTATCGGTGGCGAGCAGACCCTCGAGGACTGGCGTGAGGGCGCCAAGAACCAGGAAATCCTGTCAGCGGTCATCAACTTCGAGCATATCGCCGACATAATCGCCAACAGCCTGACGGAATTTGCGGTCAAGGAACTCAAGCGCGGCCAGCTGCTCTCGGCCGATGAAATCAGCATCGTCACGGCCATGCACGCCGAATTGGTGGAAAGCCACCGCCTCGCGCTTGCGGTGTTCCTGCGCGGGGACCCGGCTGACGCGCAGCGCCTGGTGGCGCGCAAGCGCCAATTCCTGCAGATGGAGGCTGACGCCACGGCCTTGAGCATCCGCAGGCTCCAGGAGGCCGCCGCCACCGGACGCCCGGATGCCACCGACACGGTCAATCTCGCGGTCGAGGAAAGCGGCCTGTTGCTGCGCATCGTCCGCGACCTGCGGCGGGTGCATTCGCATCTGGCGAGCATCGCCTACCCGGTCCTGCGCCGCTCCACGACCGGCCGGCGACGCAAGACCCGCGACCTGCTGCGGGAGGAGCCCGACAGGCTCGATACGCCTTAGATCCCGTGCCCCGGCTGTGACGTTTTTGCGTAACTTGTTGTCGCAAATGGAGTGCCGCCACCTCGGCCAGTGGCTAGACTTAAGCCGAAGGGGATCCAAAACATGAAGTCTCATGCTCGAGTCGTGGTCATTGGTGGCGGCGTGGTCGGCGTCAGCACGCTGTATCACCTGACCAAGAAGGGTTGGTCCGATGTAGTGCTGGTCGAGCGCGCCGAACTGACCGCCGGATCCACCTGGCACGCTGCGGGTCTCCTGCCGCTGTTCAACATGAGCTACACGGTGGGCCAGCTCCACAAGTACTCGGTCGATCTCTACAAGCGCTTGCAGGCCGAGACCGGGCAGGATGTCAGCTTTCATGTGACGGGAAATTTGCGCCTGGCGACCAGTGCCCAGCGCATGGACGAGTACTATAAGTACTGCGGGACGGCCAACACCATTGGCGTGCCCTTCGAAGTCATTACGCCCGCGCAAGTGGCGAAGCTCTGGCCTCTGATCAACCTCGGCGATGGCGCCGACACCGCCAAGATCGTCGGTGCGCTCTATCACCCGGACGATGGCCACATCGCCCCGGCGGATCTGACCATGGCGCTGCGCAAGGGCGCCCGCGCCAACGGTGCGGAGATCAATGAGCAAACCGAAGTTACGGGCGTGAGCCGGACACCTTCAGGTGAGTGGCGGGTGAGCACCAACAAGGGCGAGATCATTGCCGAACACGTGGTGTGTGCCACCGGGAACTACGCGCGCCAGACCGGCCGGATGTTCGGCCTCAACGTGCCGGCGATCCCGGTCGAGCATCAGTACATCCTGTTCGAGGAATCCCCGAAGCTCAAGGAATACCGCAGCGGCGGCGGGCGCGAACTTGCGGTGTTGCGCGAGTCGGACCAGTCCTATTACCTGCGCGAGGAGCGCATGGGCTGGATCTTGGGGCCCTACGAACACGGCGCCCCGGCGCGCTTTGCCGACGGTGTGCCCGACTGGTTCGGCAAGAGCCTGTTCGAAGGCGACCTGGAACGCCTAGTCCCGCACGTCGAGGCGGCCGTTCGCCGGGTGCCCGCCCTGGATGGCTGCGGCATCAAGGACATCATCAACGGTCCGATCTCGTATACGCCGGATGGGAGCCCTTTGATCGGACCGGCCTGGGGCGAGCGCAACCTGTGGCTCAATGAAGGGCACAGCTTCGGTATCACCGCAGCGGGCGGTTCGGGCTGGCAGCTGGCCGAGTGGATCGTGGAAGGCGAGCCCGGCATCGACCTTCTGGCGGTCGACCCGAGGCGGTTTGGTCCCTACACCTCCAAGCGCTACGTGGTGCGCAAGAATGAAGAGACTTACCACGAAGTCTTCACGATACATTTCCCGGACGAGGAGCGGCCCGCTGCCCGCCCGGCCAAGACCAGTCCGATCTACGACCGCTTGGATCAGCTCGGTGCGGTCTGGGGCCAGCGCTACGGCTGGGAGCGCGCCAACTGGTTTGCGCCTGCTGGCGTGGAGCGCAAGGACAAATGGAGTTTCCGGCGCACAAATTACTTCGAGCACGTCGGCAACGAATGCCGGCGCATGCGCGAGCAGGTAGGCATCATTGACCTGACGCCCTTCACCAAGCATGAAGTATCAGGTCCTGGCGCCGAGGCCTGGCTTGAATCGCTGGTAGCCAACAAGGTGCCGGTCAAGCCCGGGCGCATCGCCCTTTGCCACGCGCTTAGCGCGCGCGGCGGCATCCGCTCGGAGTTCACGATCACACGGCTCCCGGACAATACTTTTTACGTGGTCAGCGCCGGCGCCGCGGAGCGCTATGACGCGGATTACCTTCGCAAGCGACTGCCGAAGGATGGCTCGGTAACGCTTCGGAACATCACCTCGAGCCGCGGCTGTTTCGTGGTGGCGGGCCCCCGCTCGCGCGATGTGCTCGCCAAGCTGACTGACGCCCCGCTCGACAACACGGCCTTCCCGTGGCTCACCAGCCAGGTGCTGGAAGTGGGCCTGGCGGTCGATGTTTATACGCTGCG